>Ga0307374_10000204_pt1 | contig 109996 bp, 94 predicted proteins | sample OX3MG_FD_202532 | JGI IMG/M metagenome (GOLD analysis project Ga0307374, IMG submission 202532) | Soil microbial communities from Risofladan, Vaasa, Finland - OX-3 | ecosystem: Environmental > Terrestrial > Soil > Coastal area > Acid sulfate soil | place: Finland: Risofladan, Vaasa | collected...
CAAGTGACGACGAAATTCTCAGCACATCAATGGAGCTTGCCGCGAAGGAAGGCATGTACGCGGCGCCGGAAGGAGGCGCAACGGTCGTTGCGGCGCGAAAGCTGGCGGAGAGGAAATGGATCAAGCCCGATGAAACTGTGGTGCTGTTCAATACGGGCTGCGGCTACAAATACATCGAAGCGTGGCAGAAAGCGCTGAACGGTAGTTAAAAGTTAATAGTTCAGAGTTGAAAGCTAAAAAATAAAAGCTAAAGACGGAAAGCTGAAAAAGCACAGTGACGGAACGGTTGTATTATGACGATTCATTCCTGCGCGAATTCGACGCGCAAGTTCTTGCTTGCGAACCCGACGACAAGCCTAACGGCCCGCGTTGGCGCGTGCGATTGGATCGCACCGCGTTTTATCCCACGTCGGGCGGCCAGCCGTTCGACACGGGCCGCCTTGGGAACGCGACGGTCGCGGAAGTAATCGACGGCGAGCACGACGAGATCGTTCACTTCACCGACCAGCCTGTCGCGGTGGGGGCGATTCACGGCACGATCGACTGGCCGCGCCGCTTCGATCACATGCAGCAGCACACCGCCCAGCACATGCTTTCCGCTGCGTTCATCGAGCTATTTCAATTCCAGACAGTCTCGTTTCATCTCGGACGCGAAATTTCCACGATTGACCTCGCCGCGCCGTCGGTAGCGCCGCACCATCTCGAAGAAGCGAAGTGTCGCGTGAACGAGTTTATCTTCGAGGACCGCCCTATCGAGGTGCGCTACGGAACCGCCGAGGAACTCGCCGCGCAGGGCGTTCGCAAAAAAGTCGTGCGCGAGGGAACGCTGCGCGTGATTGACATCGAGCATTTTGACCGCCAGCCGTGCGGCGGCACGCATTTGGCTCGCACAGGCCAAGCGGGAATGCTGCTTGTGCGCAGGTGCGAACGCCAAAAACAGCATTGGCGCGTCGAATTCGTTGCGGGCTTTCGCGCGCTCGCCGCCGCGCGCGCCGATTTCACCGCTTTGCGGCAGACCGCAGAGCAACTCGGCTGCGGAATGCCGGAAGTACACGAGATGGTGCGCAAAATTCAGGAAGAGCGCCGCGCCGGCCAGCGCGACACGAAAAAGCTGACCGAGCGCCTGGTGGAACTCGAAGCGGCAAATTTGCTCGCGAAGAACGCCGAGACTTCTCACGACGGCAAGCACAGAATCATCGTATTTATTTCCGATGATGCAGCTTCAAGCTACCTCGCCATGCTCGCCGCCAAATTCGTCGCAACTCCGAACATGCGCGTGGTCCTCGCAAGCCGCGCAGCACAGGCAATCGTCCTCGCGCAATCCGCGGGTCTCGACGGCGACATGGGCGCTCTGCTGCGCGAGTTGCTCGCGCCACTTGGCGGCAAAGGCGGCGGCAGCAAAGTTTTCGCCCAGGGAAGTGTGACCGATGCCGCGACGATCGAAGGAATTGTGAACGCGGCGCGTGCGCGATTGTTGTCGTGAGGTTTCACACATGAGCAACTCGATGCAAGTCTTAGCCGTTCCTCATCAGCTTCAGGGGCCGCGCTTCAAGGGGTACGTGCAAGAAGACCCATCTTACGAACTTCTGGTCAATTGCTTGGTGCGCCAAGCTGACTTCGTTTTTGAGGAGGCGGCGGGACGTTTGCCCTCGGTGGCTCAGACCTCGGCGGACAAGATCCTTGGGTCGGGTCACTACTTAGACGTTGACCCGCCGCCGGACGAGCGGCAGCAGTATGGCATCGCGGAGAAAACAGGCGAGGATTTTCCGATCGATCCGTCCCAACTCTGCTCTGATGTCACGCCAGACATTCGTCACTGCGCGTTTGTCAACGAGCACCGAAAGCGCGAAGAGTTATGGCTACAGAAGATTCAGAGTCAAGTTTTCGAGAAGGGCCTAATGGTTTGTGGGATTTCGCACGGTTTGAGTTTTGCTTTTCGGTTGCAGTCCGCAGGATTGAACGAGGTAGAACTACATTCATATATCCCTTATAACAAGCTTTGCACACGGCCCCACAAGAACCGAGTCAACCCTGGTGGGTGAGACAATCCTGATTGGTGGTCTTCTTTCATGTTTGCTAAAATGATTTGCCTCGGTGGGCGGCTAGCTCAGCTGGGAGAGCATCGCGTTCGCAACGCGGGGGTCGGGGGTTCGAATCCCCTGCCGTCCACCAATTTTGTTCGCTTCTTTTGCCCACACGCTGCGGAAGTAAATTTCCTCTGCGTTCTTTGCGCCTCTGCGGCGAACCGTCTTTGATTGCGTGCAGGAACTCTCGAACGGCGGGCGTGTGTATAATGCCGCGATGGTCAGCCGCGCCTCGCAAATCGCGAAGTGGTTCCTCGGGCCTGAGTCGGGGAGAAATTCCGGCCATCTCGGCCCGCGCTGGATTTTCCTCCGCGCGCTCGGTCTGATTTTCTTCTCCGCGTTTTACTCGCTCGTATTTCAAGCCACGGGGCTGATCGGGCCGAGCGGCATTTTGCCCGCAAATGTTTACCTCGGCGCCGTGGGGCAATCCATGCACGGCCTCGAGAAATTCTGGTTCGCTCCGTCGGTATTCTGGCTCGGCTCGACGGATCACGCACTGATTGCCGTTTGCTGGATCGGGATGGTTGCAGCAATTTTGCTCGTTCTGAATTTCTGGCCCCGCGCCATGACGACGATTTGTTTCATCTGCTTTCTGTCCTTCATCGCCACGCTTCAGGATTTCGCGAGCTACCAATCCGACGGCATGCTTCTCGAAGCGGGATTTCTGTGCCTGTTTTTTGCGCCGCGCGGCCTGCGCCCGCGCTGGGGTGAGCTTTCGCCGCCTTCGCGCGCATGTCTGTGGCTGCTGCTGTGGGAGTGGTTCCGCATTTACTTCGAATCCGGGATGGCGAAAATTCTTGGCGGCGATCCCGAGTGGCGTCACCTGACCGCGATGTACGAGTATTATCAGAATGGCCCGCTGCCCACGTGGATTGGCTGGTATGCGCAGCAGGCGCCGCACTGGTTTCATTGGCTGACGGCGCTCGCGACGCTTGTGATGGAGCTTGGTATTGTCCTCATGCTGTTTCTGCCGCGGAGGCTGCGGCTGATCTGTTTCTTCATCGTCACACCGTGGGAGATCGCGGTGATTCTGACGGCGAATTATGCTTTCCTGAATTACCTGGTCCTCGCGCTTGGCATCCTGCTGCTTGACGACCAATTCCTGGTGAGAATCGCGCCACGGAAATGGTTCCCGAATTATCACGTGATGGTGGCGATGCGGGCCGAAGACAGCGAGGAGCAAACTGTGGCGGAAGCTGTAAAGCCAATTTCGCTTCTCACGCCGAGAGAATCAAAGTCCGCCGAAACGCCGGCTCCTGTGCCAAGAGACCCCGCTACACCGGCAAGTCCAGCCTCGGGAGTGCATCGCGCAAAAATCGCGATCGGGCGCTTTACGGCGCCTGCGGGCATGGCGATTGCCGGAATTTGCCTGGGATGGGTTTTCTACGCCAGCACTGCGCAGCTTGCCTGGATGCTGTTTCCCGGCATTCCGCTGCCGCAATGGCCCGTGCAGGCGATTGAGCCATTTCGCATTGCGGATCGGTACGGTTTGTTCGGAGTAATGACGCGCGGACGTTACGAAATCGAATTTCAAGGCTCGAACGACGGCGGCAAAACATGGACGCCATATCCGTTTCGCTACAAGCCGCAAGCCGTAAACGAAGCCCCGCGCATTTATGCTCCGTATCAGCCGCGCTTCGATTGGAACCTGTGGTTCGCTTCGCTGGGAAGCTGGCGGCAATATCAATTCGTGGTGGGCACGGAAGAGGCGCTGCTCGACAACAGCCCTGAAGTGCTTTCTCTGTTCGCGGGCAATCCGTTTCCGAATGGGCCGCCGCAGGAGATTCGCGCCGTCCTCTGGCGATACTGGTTTACGAATCTGGACGGGAAGCGGCAGACGGGGAATTGGTGGACGCGCAAGCTGCTGGGGCTTTACGCGCCCACGCTGGTTCGCGAGGCGAATGGACGGTTTGGCGTCGTCCAGTTCCCGGAGCCTTTACCCCCTCACGATTAAGCGATTTCTTATACGCGCAGCTACTCGCGCTCGAAGTGGAAAATATCCACGACGATGTTTGTTCGCCGGTTCCACAGCACGATGTGCCCTCCGATCACGACGTTTTCGCAATCACGCGGAGGAGGAGGCAACTCGCGCTCCAGACCTTCGGGAACACGGTGAATTCTCCGGCGTAATCCCGGCGGAAGTTCTCCCCGAATCACGAGTTGCCGCTCAAGTCCCGGTGGCAACTGGTCGCGCCTCGCCAGGCCTGGCGGCAGGTCATCGCGATCTTCGTGTTCGCGATACCACCGGTGCATATCCTCACGGTCGCGCTGGTTGTACCAACCGCGGTGGTCGCGATCCTCATCATGATGATCTCGACCATGTTCGTGCTCACGTTCGTGACCGTGGTCATGGCCGTGACCGCGGTCCTGGGCGCGGGCGGCGCTGCCGCTAAGAGCGAAAATTGATGCCACGCCGACAGCCATAAACCATCGCATCTTCATGGATACCTCTCTGAATTCGGGATTATGCTGAGTCTATTTTAGCGGGGAGGCGCTCGGGCCACGGAGCGGCGTCATCGCCCGGTGCCCATTGTTCCAATGTACGAGAGGACAGGTGCCGGCCGCGCGCCCGACCGGTTAAGGCTGAGGCTGCTGCTCGGCCGCCTGTCGCTCCGCGACTATCTTTATCGCGTTTTGATAGAGCGCTTTGGCTTGCGGAATCAACTCTTCGGCCTTTTCTACCTGAGCATCCGTGTCGACCGCAACTTTATAGCCAGCCGGAACTCCGAGGGCATACGTGAACACTTCGCGCTTGATGTGGTCCTTGATCCAGTCGGAATTGGCGTTGAGCTGGTCTTGCGTGTAGCGAATGTGCTCCTTATCGAGGAAGCCGAGGAACTGTTTCATCACGGCGTCATTGACCGTGAAGTCTTTTGTGATCGTTGGGCGCGTCCCCATGTAGTATCGCGTGAAATCGCCCACGCCAATGGGCGACGACGACACAAAATACGGATCGGCGGGATAAAACACGCCGCGTCCGTAGAGCAATTGCTGGAACGGATCCGGTTTCGCCGCGGGATCGGGGACGTCCGGCGTGATTCCGCCGCCGCCATAGACCTTGCGCCCGCTGTCCGTGAGCTTCACTTCGGGTTCCTTGTTCGGCTGGCGGTTATATTCGTAGTCGTAGAGCGAAACATTCTTGTAATCGCGCTGAATCAGCCGTCCGCTCGGCGTGTAGTAACGCGCGGTGGTCAAGAGCAGCATCGTGTCGTCGCTCAGCGGAAATTGCGTTTGCACGAGGCCCTTGCCAAAGCTGCGCTCGCCGGTGATGAGTGCGCGATCGTGATCCTGCAGCGATCCGGCGACAATTTCCGAAGCGGAAGCGCTGCCTCCGTTGAGCAGTACCACGATGGGAATATCATTCCCGTTGTTGCCGCGAAGCGCGTAGTAACGCCGCTCGGAAGAATTCCGTCCCTTGTGCGAAACGACAAGCTGATCCTTCGACAAGAACATGTCCGACATTCCGACCGCCTGCATCAGCAAGCCGCCCGGATTGCCGCGAAGATCGAGAATCAGGCCATCGAGGTGCGAGTAGTCGAGCTTCTTCAGTGCCGCGGCAAGATCGTTGTCCGTAGTTTCGGAGCTGAAAGTAGTGACGTGCACATATCCGACGCCCGGCTTGAGAATTGTCGCGAATTCCACCGCGGGATTCGGGATTTCGTCGCGCATCACGTTCACCACGATCGGTTTCGCCCATCCTTCACGGCCAAGCGTGATGGTCACCACCGTGCCTTTGGGTCCCTTCAGGATGTCGGCGACTTGCGAGGTGGAAAATCCCGCGCAGTTTTTGCCGTCTACTTTCAGAATAAAGTCGCCCGGCTTGATTCCGGCCTTGTCCGCGGGTGAGCCCGGGAAGGGAGAAACAACCTCAATATGATTGCCGTCCGGGACGATGCGCATGCCTACGCCATAATAATTGCCGCGTTGCTCTTCGAGCATCAGCGCCCATTGCTTCGGGTCGAAAAAATTCGAGTGCGGGTCAAGGACGTGCAGCATTCCTGGGATGGCACCGTCGTATATCATTTTATTGGTGTCAATGGGATCGGCGTAATTCTGCTGGACGATGGAAAGAACGCGAGCGAATGACTGGACAGATCCCTGCAAGTCGCTGGCCCCGGCGGCCGTGGCCTTCAGGGAAGGCCCGTACAAGCCTCCCATAATGGCTGCGACGATCAGAATAGCTGCCAAAAGAAAGGCCCCGCGTTTCGATGATTGCATGCGTCCCTCGATGCGTCTCACAGACAGTATAGCATGGATTTTTCAGGCGGTTTGACACGCCTGACGGCCTCTTCTATGATGCAAAAGAAGGCGGTCGCGCGCTCATAAATGTTAAGCATGCCCCATCTGGTGATTATTTTTCTGGTGGCGCTGATTGTATTCGGCCCAGAGAAGCTGCCTGAGCTGGCGCGAAATTTCGGAAAAGTGATGGCTGAATTCAAGCGCGCGACGGGCGGTTTGCGCGCTGAATTCGACAAACACATGCGCGAACTCGAACGCGAAACGCGCATTGCCGAGGGAATCAAGCAGAAGGCGCAGTCCCCAAGCAGGCCGCCGCCCGCCGAAACGGTCACGCAAGCAGGCACTTTACCGGCGGCAGCTGCCGCAGCTCCCGTCGCCGAGCCGCCGCGCGCTGAACCCGGAGACACGATTGTGCCTGCCGCAGTGCCGCACTCAGCGACCGAGGCGACCACGCCCGCTCCTGAACCAGAGTCCCCTACGGGGATTTCTGAGAAGGCGAGCGATGGCGACGCCTAGCCAGCCCGATCTGCCCCAGCCAACCATAGGAGAAGAACAAGGCAGCGGCAAAATGTCGCTGTTCGAGCATCTCGCGGATTTACGCAAACGCCTCGTCTATTCCGCGCTTGCCATTGCCATCGGATTCGTCATCGGATTTTCCGTTTCGAAGAGGGTAATCGTTTTCATCGTGCAGCCGATGGTGCAGGCTCTCCGCTCCGCGCATTACGCGGACAAGCTGATTTATACCAGCCCGGCGGGATTCGTAAACCTGCTGATCACCTTGGGGTTCTATCTCGGGATCGTGATCGCGCTTCCCGTGGTGCTCTATCAGGTTTGGCTGTTTATCGCGCCGGGACTGTATAAACACGAACGGCGCGCCGTCGTGTCTTTCATCATTTCCTCCGTGTTCCTGTTTCTCTCCGGAATCGCGTTTGGCTATTTCATTCTTCTGCCGTATGTGCTGAAATTTCTGATCAGTTTTCAGGGCCCATTCCAGCCGCTCATCAGTATCAACGAATATTTTGATCTGATCCTGATTGTCTTGCTCGGGTTGGGAGTGATTTTTCAGCTTCCTGTTTTGATTTTCGTGCTTTCGGTTTTCGGAATTGTGACCCCGCAGTGGCTCTGGAAGAATTTGCGTTACGCGATCCTGGTTATCACGGTTGTGGCAGCCATCGTCACGCCCACGCCCGATGCGACGACGATGCTGGTCTTTATGACCCCAATGGTGGGACTATATTTCCTCGGGATCGGTGTTTCCTATGTTGTTTTTCGCAAGAAGCGCAAACGCGATTTAGCTAAAGACGCGGCGCAATAAAAGGGGCGTAACAAATGCTTGCCGGCTTACGAGTTTCGTCCGCGATTTTGGCCTTGGCGTGCGCGATGGGATGCAATAGCAACGCAAGTAAAACGGAAGCGGCCGCCTCAACCAGCGCGCAGAGTGCGTTGGCTCCTATCATCGATTCACAGGACAAAGCCCCCCCGCCGCAGCAGACAGGCGGCTTCGACGGCCAGCGCGCTTACGACTACACGGCAAAACTGGTGAGCTTCGGCCCGCGGCCACCTGCTTCCGACGCGATTCATCGCACGCAGTCCTACATTGTTGGCGAGTTGAAGAGCTTTGGCTGCCATATCGCTACGGACGATTTCCACGCCTCGACGCCCATCGGCGAACTGGCGATGAAGAACATCGTCGCGAAAGTACCGGGTACGGGCCGCGGCATTATCTTGCTGCTCACACACTATGACACACTGCGTCTGCCGAATTTCGTGGGCGCGGAAGATGGCGGCTCGTCGACCGGGCTGATGCTGGAGATGGCCAGCCTGCTGTGTGGGAATAGAACGAAACAGCCGAACTCGGTATGGATCGCATTTCTGGACGGCGAAGAAGCGCAGCTTGTGCAGAATGGTGTCGCGCAATGGACAGGGACGGACAGCGTGTACGGAAGCAGGGAACTCTCGGCGCGATTAGCGCTTTCTGGCGACCTGAAGCGGATTCGCGCCGTGATTCTGGCGGATATGATTGGCCAAAAAGGTCTTAAGATTCCCAAGGAGAGCACTTCAACGGCGTGGCTCACCGAGCTAATCTGGTCGACGGCTGCGAAGCTTGGCTATCAGGACGTATTTGTGTCGCAATCCAGTCCCGTGGATGATGACCACGACCCATTTTTGAGCAAGCACGTTCCAGCCGCCGATATCATCGACCTGAACGATTACATGACCGAAGGCTACTGGCACACGCCGCAGGACACGATGGACAAAATCAGCCCGAAAAGCCTCGCCATCGTGGGCCACGTGATTTTGGCCAGCGTCGGCGAACTGCAAAAGAAATTCTCCTAGGAAGTGTACAGGCTATGAGTTGTCATTCCGAGGATCGGAACGCGACGAGGAACCTGCAGTTTCTTGAGACTTTTGCAGGATGTCGATTTCTCGGTGCACACACCCGAATATCATTGCCAACTCTCCCGGCATCCTGCCAGTGAAAACGATTCACATTCGAACTGCGTCGGCAAATTACCCGGTGATTTGCGGCCGCAGCGCGCTCGCGCGATTGGGTAAGCTGGTCGACGAGGTGCGCTCCGGGAGAAATGTTTTTGTTTTATCGTCGCCGACCGCATGGCGATTTTGCGGGCGCGCGGTGATGCGAGGGCTGGGCCACGTGCCCGTCGAGCGCGTCATTCTGTTTAACGACCGGGAAGTCGCGAAGCGCCTGGCGTCCGTTGAAATGATTTGCCGCAAACTAATTCGCGCGCGCGCTGACCGTCAAGCTCTGCTCGTCGCTGTCGGTGGCGGCGTGGTTGGCGATGTCGCGGGTTTTGCCGCAGCGAGCTACTTGCGAGGCGTGCGAATTCTGCACGTACCCACGACGCTCGTCGCTCAGGTGGACAGTTCGATCGGCGGAAAGACGGGCGTCGACTTGCCGGAAGGGAAGAACTTGGTGGGCGCTTTTCACCAGCCACAGATGGTGGTCGCCGATCCGTCGCTGCTGCGGACTCTGCCTCAACGGCAATTTCGGTCAGGACTTTATGAAGTGATTAAGTACGGCGTCATCGGCGACCCTGAGCTATTTGATTTTCTCGAGCACAAATTCGACCTACTGCTGCGAATGGATATGCGCGCGCTCGAATGGGTGATTGAACGCTGCGTTCGGGCGAAGGCGCGCGTCGTCAGCCGCGATGAACGCGAGGCCGGCCCGAGGCAGATTTTGAATTTCGGCCACACTTTCGGCCACGCTCTGGAAGCGGTGACTGCGTACAAAACATTTCTCCACGGCGAAGCGGTCGCGTGGGGAATGCTCGGCGCGACGCTGATTGGCGTAAGCTTGGGGAGCATCACCGAGGACGATGCCAGCCGAATCGCTTCGCTAGTAGCGGGCTGCGGAAATTTGCCGGAATTGCCCCGAATTTCGCGCGCGGCGTTGTCGAGCGCCATCGCCGGAGACAAAAAATCGCGCGGAGGCCGCGTTCGATGGGTATTGCCACGGCGAGTCGGAGCCGCTGACATCGGCGTGGGCGTGCCGGAAAAATTAGTGGTAATGGCGTGGCGGGAGTTGCCGCCGTTTTTCGCGCGAGCGAGGGGCGGCCAGTAGTGAATCGCGTCACCGAGCGGCTGCATCCGGCGGACAGCAGCGTTTCGCACGGCACGCGGCCCGAGGGCGCTCGCGATGAACCCGATGCGCATCAGCGCGTCCGCGATATGTTCAGCAACATCGCGCCGCGCTACGATTTCCTGAATCATTTTCTGTCCGGTTCACTCGATAAGGCATGGCGCAGGCGCACGGCAAAAAGATTCGCGCATATTCTGCGGCGTCCGGGAACGCGCGTTCTCGATTTGTGCTGTGGCACTGGGGATTTGGCATTTGCGCTCGAGCGCGAGGCTGCGCGGCCGCGCGACGCACGCCTGGACGTGACGGCCAGATTCTTCGGAGCCGATTTCGCGCTTCCGATGCTGGGTCTCGCGCAAACGAAAGGCGCACGCACTGGACGGCACGCCCGCTTCCTGGGAGCCGATGCGCTGGTTCTGCCGTTTCGTGATGCGACCTTCGATCTTGTTACCACGGCCTTCGGCTTCCGAAACCTGGTGAACTATGAACACGGCTTGCGCGAAATTGCGCGCGTCTTGAAGCCAGGCGGCGAACTGGGAATTTTGGAATTCTGCGAGCCGCGAAGCGGCGTGCTCGCGGCGCTGTACAAATTTTATTTCACCAAGGTTCTGCCGAAAATTGGAGGAGCCATTTCCGGGAGTGGCGATGCGTACTCCTACCTCCCGCGTTCCGTGGGAAAATTTCCGCAGCCAGAAATCCTCGCCGAATGGCTCGAAGCGGCGGGATTTGCGAACGTGCAATATGAACGCTGGATGTGCGGAATCGTGGCGCTCCATCGCGCGGCGAAGGAAGCAGTTGATAGTTAGTATTCGAGAATCGAAAGTCAAAAGTTGAAAGCCTTTTAACTCTTAACTTTCAACTCTCAACTAGCGTCACTTTTCCAACCCCAGCGCGCGAATCTTATGCAGTAGCGTCTTGTACGACACGCCGAGCTGCTCGGCGGCGCGCGATTTGTTCCACTTCGTTTCGCGGAGCGCGGCTTCGATTTTGAACCGTTCCACGTGCTGCACCGCGCGCTGCGCCACTTCCTCTAAAGAGCCATTCCAAAGAAAGCTGTCGTCGAGCATCCCCTCGGGGATTTCCTTTTCTGCGGGCCGTGGCAATGGCAATTGCAAGTCTTCCACGGTGATCTCATTTTCGTCCGCCAGAATCGCCGCGCGCTCGATGCTGTTTTGCAGCTCGCGAACGTTCCCCGGCCATTGATACCCGCGCAGCCGCGCTCGCGAAGCGTCAGTAAATCCCAGAGCAGGCTTGCGAAATTCCCGTCGGAAGCGTTCGAGAAAATGTTCGGCGAGCAGAATCACGTCGTCGCCGCGCTCCCGCAGCGGAGGAATGGTGATGGGAACGGACGAGATGCGGAAATACAGGTCTTCGCGAAACGTTTTTTGCGCCACTGCTTCTTGGATATTTTTGTTCGTGGCCACAAGGATGCGCACGTCGACATCGATCGATTGCGTGCCGCCTACGCGCTCGAACCGCCGCTCTTCGAGTACGCGCAGTAGCTTGCTCTGAATCGCGAGTGGCAGTTCACCGATTTCGTCGAGGAAAATCGTGCCGCGATGCGCGAGCTCGAGTTTGCCAATTTTGCGCGCGCCCGCGCCCGTGTAAGCGCCGCGCTCGTGTCCGAAAAGTTCATTTTCGACAAGCCCTTCGGGGATCGCCGCGCAGTTCAGCGCGACAAAAGCGCAGTCGTGCCGCCGGCTAAGATGATGCAGCGCGCGCGCGAACAGCTCCTTGCCCGTACCGCTTTCGCCGAGCAGCAGCACAGTCGAATCCGTGGGCGCCACGCGCTGCACCATCTGGCTCGCGGCCTGCATCGACGGATCCTCGCCAACGATGCGCGGAAAGCCGTAGCGTTCGGCATATTCCTCGCGCAGCAGCAAATTTTCGCGAAGCAGCTCCTGCTGGCGAGCGGCCCGCGCGATCAGCAATTTCAGATGTTCCAGATCGACTGGCTTCTGGATGAAATCAAATGCGCCATCCTTCATCGCGGTCACGGCATCCTCGACGGAGCCGTAGGCCGTGATCAGGATCACGGGAATCATTACATCGGCCCGGCGTGCTTCGCGCAGCACCTCCAAACCAGATGCACCCGGGAGTTTCAAGTCGGTGAGAACCACCAGATAACGCCGGTTGCGGACTTTGTCGATTGCGGAAGTGCCGTCCGGAGCTTCATCGACCGTATAGCCGGCTTTTTCGAGCGCCTTGCGCAGCATCGCGCGCAGTTCCGGCTTATCCTCGACGAGGAGGACCGCTTCCATCGCGCCGCGCTACTCTCTCGCCCAGCCGGGATCCCCGCCTGCTTTGCGGAGCGCATCCTCAAGGTTTGAAATGGCCTGCTGGTCGGCGTCAATCTGCTTTTGCTTGTCGGCGATGGCTTTTTCCTTTTTGATGATGTCGCTGCGATCCACCGACTGCATCAGCGCCTTGGTCGGATCAGGATAATACTGGAGTTGAAGCTGGTTCGATTCGCGCTGCATCAGCGAAAGCTCGGTCTGGTCCTGCTGAAGTTTGTGTCGCGCGTCTGCAAATTTCTTGCGCCACGCCGCTTCGTCATTCTTTCCTGCCGACGTTGACTTGCCGGAAGGCTTACCAGCGGACGCAGATGACTTGCCGGCAGGCGTCGCATTCCCCACAACGGACACTGCGCCGGGCGACGTGGGAATGTTGTCGTTGGTAAAAACCGCCGAGGACTTCGGCGCGGCTTTCTGAGCCTTGCGATTCTTACGCGCCGCTTCGACTAGCGGGTCCGGTTTCTCCTGCGTCTGCCCTGGTGATTGGGATTGTGTTTGAGTCACTGCCTGCGATGGCGAAGACTGCGGCCCCTGTCGCGCCGCGGAACAGTGCGGTGAAGCGAACAATACAGCAATGGCAGACAGCCAAATTCCTTTTCGCATCGACATCACCTCGGGAAGCCAAATACGGATGCCTATTCCCTTTAGTTTAGATGCCGCGGCGAGGGTAGGCAATCGGCCGGACGGACGTTGCTACCGCAAAGGTAACCATAGGTCGAATTCGGCTCCGCCGCCGGGCTGGTTGCGGGCTTCGACGCGCCCGCCGTGCTGCAGGGCAATCTTCTGCACGACGGCCAGGCCCAAGCCTGTGCCGGTCGATTTCGTGGTGAAAAATGGGACGAATATCTTGTTGAGATCCCCCGGCGGAATGCCCGGACCGTCGTCTCGCACCGCGACGCATTGCCAGCGCTGGCCGGAAAATCCCTCCTGCGCGCCGGCAATCACCACTTCGCCGCGATGGCCATTGGACGATGCGGCCTCCGCTGCGTTTCGCGTCAGATTGAGCAGCGCCTGCCGCAGCAAGCCCGCGTCTCCCGAAACGCTGCCGAAAACCCCTTCGGTGCGAATCGACGCGCCGGGAACGGCGGCGCCGATCTCGTCGGCGACCTGTTCGACTACCGTCGAGAGCTCAAAATCCTCCTGCGCGAGTTCGAGGGGCCGCGCGAAGCGCAGAAATTCCGTGACCACGTGCGTCAGGGATTTGGTCTGATCGAGTATCTTCTCCGCGCATTCGCCAGTTTCCGAAGCGGGCGATTCGCTGCGAATCATTTGCGCGTAACCGGAGATCGTCGCGAGTGCGTTCTTGAATTCGTGCGCGATTCCGGCGGACATCTCTCCAAGCGCGGCAAGATTTTCTTTCCAGCGCATCTGTCTTTGCAGTGTTGCGAGTTCGGTCAGGTCGCTCATCAGGCACAGCGCGCCGGTAATTCTCTCCGTGGGCGCGGCGGTGGGTCCCTGCGCCAGTGTGTTCCGCACGGAGCGGTAAATGGGCGAAATTGTCACGCCGAGCTGGCGAAGTTCCCCCGACGGCGTCGTATGCGCGGCCTCTCCACGATGAAATGTTTGACCGTCGCGCAGGCAGGCAGTGAGCATTTGCACCAGCGGAGAATCGGCTCCGAGAATTTCCGTATACCGGCGGTATTGCAGCCCGCGAATCTCCAGGGCTTTTTCAGCGGCGGGATTCGCGGAACTGATCGTGCCCGTGGCGTTCACCAGCAGCAAACCTGCGGGCATATTGCGCGTGACAGCTTCGCTCAACCGTTCCGTTTCCTGCGCGCGTTCTTTTTCCGCCTGATGAAGCCGCGCAAGTTCCTGTTCTTGCTCCCGGAGGCGTGCAATCACGCCCTGCATCGAAGCGGTCATGAACGCCGACGGATTTTCGGAATTCACTCGAAAGGAACCCTCTGTTTGTTTGGAGTTTCGCCGGTCTTCGCGGAGCGAACGGCGCACCAGAATGAAAGCCCCGATCAGCACCGCAAAAACCAGCGCAAAAAACGCGAGCGTCACCACCATCTCGAAATTGAGGTCCTGATGGTGTGGCGCTGCAATAAACATCGTGGAGACCTACCGCATCACGAACAGCGATTGATACCAGGTCACGACCGGCGTGCCAAAGAACACGACCAGCAGCGCGGCCGCGCCGAGAAACGTGCCGAAGGGAAGCTCGTAGTCGGATCCTTTGCGCGAAGACAAAATAAAAATCGCCCCGAGGATCGCGCCTAGAACCGACCCCAGCAGAATGGTCAGCAAAGTCCGGCGCAGGCCGAGAAACGCCCCAGCCATGAGCATCATTTTCACGTCGCCCAACCCCATGCCTTCCCGGCCCCGCAATCGAAAATAGCCTTCGCCGACCAGCCACAGCACGCCGCCACCCACGACCGCCCCGATCAGTGCGTCCGCAAACGAAATAATTGGTGCCGGCGGAGGAAATTCGAAAAGGCGGTTCGCGATCCACAGTGCCGCGCCGTCCTCGGGCCGCACAAAGAAGCTGACCATCAGGCCGATCGCCAGACCCGTGAAATTCACCGTATCGGGAAGCAGCCGTTCGCGCCAGTCGGTGAAAATCAGCACCACGAGAATCGCGGAAAATGCTGCCCATTTCAGCGTTTCAATGGAATTGCCGTAGACGACGTAGCACGCCAAAAAAAGAAGCCCGGTGAGCAATTCAACTGCGGGATAAATCGGCGAGATGCGCGTCTTGCATGCGCGGCATTTGCCGCCGAGGAAAAGATAGCTGAGGATTGGAACATTGTCGTATGGCTTGATGGACTTTCCGCATTTCGGGCAGCGCGATGATGGCGTCACCACCGACTTGCCTTGCGGCAGGCGGCTGATGCACACGTTCAGGAAGCTGCCGATGATCAGCCCAAAAACGAAGACGAACGCCGCGATGAATTGTGTCGGGAGCACGATTCGACTGTGCCACAAGCCCGCGCCCGCCTCAACAACGCGCTCAACCAGCGTGCCCGATGCTTAACGCGCCATCGTTAAATCGCGATTCTCCGCGCTCTCTTCACCTCTTCAGGCTCTCTGCGCCCCTGCGGAAAAAGCCATCGTCTTATTGCAAGATGCTCTGGAATTCGCCCTTTGCCACGATCTGCGCGACGGCCGCAATATCCGGCGCGAGCGCCCGGTCCGTGTGCACCACCGCCGAAACAGAGCGTACAAGCGCGTGCGCCTTGCGCGCTTCGACGCCCGTTCGCAGCGGCGCCTGAAAATCAATTCCCTGACATGCGGCAAGCAGTTCGATGGCGATCACATTGCGCAACGCGTCGAGCATGCGTTGCAACCGCCGCGCCGCGCTCATCCCCATCGAGACGTAATCTTCCTGATCGCCGGATGTGGGAATGGAATCGACCGAATGCGGAGTCGCGAGAGCCTTCATCTCGCTCGCAAGCGCCGCCGCAACAACTTGCGCAATCATAAAACCGGAATTCAAGCCCGGGTCCGCCGTCAGAAACGCCGGCAAAAGGCTCGTGTGCGGATTCGTCATGTGCTCGATGCGCCGCTCGGAAATCCCCGCGAGCGTGGCGAGAGCGACAGCAACTTGATCCGCGGCCATGGCCAGCGGCTGGCCGTGAAAATTTCCGCCGCTCAGAACTTCGCCGGATTCGGCGAAGACGAGCGGATTGTCCGTCGCGCTGTTGAGTTCGATCGACAGGGTTGTGCGCGCCTGCGACAGCGAGTCGCGCACCGCGCCGTGAACTTGCGGCGTGCAGCGCAGGCTGTAAGCATCCTGCACGCGCACATCCTTCTCCGTCGAGCGATGCGATTCGCGGATTTCACTCCCGCGATTCAGCCGCGTCAAGTTGCGCGCGCTCGCTGTCTGCCCCGGATACGGCCGAATGCGCGAAATGCGCTCGTCAAAAGCCGCGGGACTGCCGCGGAGCGCATCCAGCGAAAGCGCGGCGGCCACGTCCGCCGTGTCGATCAGAATTTCCGCCTGGCGGACCGCCAGCGCGAGCAGCGCCAGCATTCCTTGCGTGCCGTTCAGCAAGGCCAGGCCTTCCTTCGCCTCAAGCTTCAGCGGAACGATGGCCACCTGTTGCATCGCATCAGCGCCCGAAACTTTGTCGCCCTTGTAAATCGCTTCTCCTTCGCCAATCGCGACGAGCGCAAGATGCGCCAGCGGCGCGAGGTCCCCGGAAGCTCCCACGGACCCTTGCGACGGAATCACCGGCAGCACGCCACGATTCAGCATCGTCAGCAATGTTTCCACGACAATCGGTCGAACGCCGCTGAATCCCTTCGCCAGCGCATTCGCGCGCAGCAAAATCATCGCGCGCGTTTCATCTTCGGCGAGCGGCGCGCCCACGCCGCATGCATGGCTGCGCACCAGATTCAACTGCAGCTCGCGAATCTGCTCCGGCTGAATCCGTACCGTGGCGAGCGCTCCGAAGCCCGTATTGATTCCGTACGCGGCGGTGCCGCTGGCCGCCAGCCGCTCGACGACGGCGCGCGAAGCCTCCATTCGCTCGCGGGCGTCCGGCGCGAGCGTCACGTCGAAACCTTCCAGGACGATTTCGTAAAGCTGCCCCAGCGTCAGGTCGTTCCCCGAAAGCGCGAAGGATTTCTTCATGATCGGCGTGCCGTCTCCGCGGCAATCGCAGCCGCTGCCGAACCCGTTGCATGCGTCAGCGGAAAATATTGCCGATATTTTCCCGGCAGCGTCTTGGGCCGGCCATGGCGGTCGCAAATCACATGTAAAGTTTCGCCCGTGGCGATCAGCGTGCCGTCGGCATCGTTGAATACTTCATACGAAAAAGTGATCGTGCGCCGCCGCGATTCTGTGACGCTCGTGCGAATTCGCAGCATGTCGTCGAATTTCGCCGGGCGTTTGTACGCGCAACTCGCCTTTGCGACGACCACGAAGCTGTCATCCTCGATTTCCATTTGCTTGTAGCTGAATCCCAGTTGCCGCATCAGCTCCACGCGCGCCACTTCGAACCACACGAAAAAATTCGCATAATAGACCACGCCCATCTGGTCCGTCTCGGCATAGCGAACGCGAACAGTTGTCTCTCCAGCGACAGTCATAACTGTGTTACCGGGCATTTCACAAATGATTCGTGGCAGGACACGGCTTCAGTTCATCCTGAGTCACGAAGGGCCGTGCCTAAAAACATCCTAGTAGAATGAGCTTTAGCCTCTGAGGGCATCAGAGTGTCCTCCAGAACGGAGAAAAGTGTAACAGACGCCCGCTTTGCGCGTCAGCGCCCATGCCATTGCGGTTTTCGCTTTTCAAGGAACGACGTAAGCCCTTCGCGAAAGTCCGCGGTGCGCCGAATTTCCGCGCTCTCGTGAATCGCGGCGGCTAAGTCCCGTTCAATTTCCTTTTCGTTTGAGCGCAAAATGAGCCGTTTCGTCAGCGCCAGGCTCGTCGGACTCGATGCGATCAACGATTGCGCCAGCTCGCGCGCCGATTCCATCAACTTTTCTTGCGGTACAAGTTGAGTCACCAGGCCAAGCCGATGCGCTTCCGCCGCATCGAATATTTTTCCGCTGAGCATCAGCTCTCGCGTAATCTTTTCGCCCACCTGCCGCAGCAAAAAAACCGAAACGATCGCGGGCAAAAAGCCGATGCGAACTTCCGTGTACCCGAATTTCGCTTCCGGCGTGGCCAGCGCAAAATCGCAGAGCGTCGCCAGTCCCGTGCCGCCCGCGATGGCCGCGCCGTTCACGGCGGCGATCAGCGGCTTCGGAAACGCGTATACGCGATAAAACATTTTGCCCATGCGCTCGGCGTCGGCGACGTGCTGCTCGTGCGTTTGCGTCGCGAGCCCCCGCAGCGCTTCCAGGTCCATCCCCGCGCAAAAGGCTTTCCCCGCGCCCGTGAGAATCACGACGCGCGCTGGCCCGCGCTCCGCTTCATCAAGTGCCGACAGCAGATCGCCAATCATCTCCGGAGAAATCGCGTTGCGCTTCTCCGGACGATTCAGCGTAATCGTGGCGATTTCGCTCTCGAGTTCGAGTTGTAGAGTTGCGTAGCTCATGGCTGCTTTCAGTTTGGTTTCGGCGCGTCGACCGCATGCGCATAGGTCTCGCGAATTTGCCCCGTCAGTGCGCACGCGACCGCCAGCGATTTCATGTCGATGCCGGTCGCGACCCCGCGCGCGGCAAGTGTCGCCAGCACGGCCTCTGTCGGAATGTTGCCAACAAGTTCATCTCCCGCAAACGGGCAACCGCCGAGGCCCGTCAGCGCGCCATCGAATCTGCGACAACCCGCTTCGAACGCCGCCAGAACTTTTTCCGCCGCGCCGTCCGGGCGGCTGTGCAGATGAACGCCAATCTCCACACCGGCCACGCAATTTTTCGCCGCGCGATACAGCGACGCCACATCGTCCGGCGATGCGCTGCCAACAGTGTCCGCAAGCGAAACTGTCCGCACTCCGATGTCCTTCAGCCAAATCAAAGTATCTTCCACAATTTCAATTCCCCACGGTTCCTCGTAAGGATTTCCAAACGCCATCGAGATGTAAATCACCAGATTTCGCCCCGCCGCTTTCGTTTGCCGGTGAAGTGTTTCCACCAGCGCGCGCGATTCCGCGCGAGACATATTCGCATTGGCACGCCGAAAGTACGCCGAAATGGAATAGGGATAGCCAACCGTCGTGACTCCCGGCGTAGCAAGCGCGCGTTCCAGGCCTTTCTCATTCACAACAATGCCGATGATTTCCGGCGCCGGCATGTCCGCGGGAAAATGTTTCGCCAGCTCGCCCATCACTTGTTCGCTGTCCGCCATCTGAGGAACATGTTTCGGCGAAACGAAACTGACCGCGTCCAAATGCCGGAAGCCAAGCGCAACAAGTCGTCCCAGATATTCAATTTTTGCCGCCGTCGGAATGATCTGCGGCAATCCCTGCCATGCATCTCGCGGGCACTCGATAATTGTCACGGAGTCCATAGTTCAAAGTTGAAAGTTAATAGTCGACAGTCAGCTCTACGTTTGCAGCACTCCGGTCTTAAATTCCGCAACCACCGGATTCTGCGCCGCTGCTTCGAGCGCCTCGATAATCGCATCGCGCGTGCGCGCCGGATCGATGATCGCGTCAACCCACAGCCGCGCGGCGGCGTACCGCGCGTCAGTCTGATGCTCGTACGTCGCACGAATCGACTCGAAAAGCTCCTTCTTGTCCTTCTCCGTGAGCTTTTTGCCTTCGCGTTCGAGTTGCTTGATTTTAATTTCGACCAGCGTGCTGGCGGCGGATTCTCCCGCCATCACCGCATAGCGCGCCGTCGGCCATGCGAAAATAAAACGCGGATCGTACGCCTTGCCGCACATGGCGTAGTGGCCCGCGCCAAAACTGCCGCCACAAATCACTGAAATTTTCGGGACCACGCTGTTCGCCACCGCATTCACCATTTTTGCGCCCGCGCGAATGATCCCGCTCCATTCCGCCTCCTTGCCCACCATGAAGCCGTTCACGTCGTGAAGAAAAATCAGCGGAATCAGGTTCTGATTGCAGTCCAAAATAAAGCGCGCGGCCTTGTCCGCGGATTCGGTGTAGATCACGCCGCCGAATTCCATGCGCCGCTCGCCGGTGCCCGCGGCCGCAATCTGCACGTGCGTTTTCTGATTCGCCACGATCCCGACGGCCCAGCCGCCAATGCGCGCAAAGCCGCAGAGCACCGTCTGCCCATATTCGGCGCGGTATTCTTCCCAGCGGCTGCCATCGACGATGCGCGCGATAATTTCGCGCATATCATATTGTTTCGCCGGATCGGAAGAAAATATTCCATAAATCTCTTCGTCCGAATATTTCGGCGGCTCGGCCTGCTGATGATCAAACGGCGCGCCGGTGCGATGGCCCATTTTGTCGACCAGCGCGCGAATCCGCACGATACACGACTCGTCGCCCGGCTCGCGAAAATCGACTGTGCCGCTGATTTGCGAATGAACCTTCGCGCCGCCCAGCTCTTCCGCGGAAGTTTTCTGTCCGATGGCTGCCTGCACCAGCGCCGGTCCCGCGAGGAAAAGCCCGCTGCCCTCGGTCATCAAAATGTGATCGCACATCACCGGCAAATACGCGCCGCCCGCCACGCACATGCCCATGATCGCCGTCAATTGCGGAATCCCCATCGCGGACATCACCGCGTTATTGCGAAATACGCGGCCGAAATCATCCGTATCCGGGAAAACATCTTCTTGCAGCGGAAGAAAAACGCCGGCGGAGTCGACGAGATAAATTGTCGGAATGCGATTCTCGATCGCGATATTCTGCGCGCGAATCACTTTTTTCGCCGTCATCGGGAAAAACGCCCCGGCTTTCACCGTGGCATCGTTCGCGATAATCATCATCTGGCGGCCCGCGACGCGCGCCAATCCTGTGATCGTCCCGGCGGCGGGCGCGCCGCCCCACTCTTCGTACATTTCGTAAGCGGCGTACAATCCCAGCTCAAACAAATGCGTGCCGGGGTCGATGAGTTTTTCGATTCGTTCGCGTGCCGTAAGGCGCTTTTTTTTGTGCTGCGCTTCGACGGCTTTCGCGCCGCCTCCCTGACGAATTCGCTCTTCCTCGTTCTTGATTTCCGTCAGGCGATCGATGATCGCGCGGCGATTCTTGTCAAAATCGGGGGAACCAGTTTTTATGCGGGTTTCAATCACTGAATTGTTCACGTGGCGTCAGGCCTTCTGCGCGCTGGGAGCGAAGCGCTTACGGATGAACTCGACGATATCCTGCGTGGACGTGCCCGGCAGAAAAATTTCCGCGATGCCGGATTTTTTCAGCGCGGGAATGTCGGCCTCGGGAATAATGCCGCCGATCAACACGGTGACGTCCGTCATGCCCTTCTCGCGCAGCAACTCCATCAGCCGCGGGCAGAGCGCGTTGTGCGCGCCGGAAAGAATCGAGAGGCCGATCACGTCCACGTCTTCCTGCGCCGCCGCCGACGCGATCATCTCCGGTGTTTGCCGCAGGCCGGTGTAAATCACTTCCATGCCGGCGTCGCGCAGCGCGCGCGCAATAATTTTCGCGCCGCGGTCGTGCCCGTCCAGCCCCGGCTTCGCGATCAGCACCCGTATCTTTTTGTCACTCATTCGGCCAACAAGGATACTTCAATTCTCCGCGCTTTGGATAGCGCGGATGACCCCGGGCGGGGAATCACTTGGGAAGCCCATTCAGAAAAGTTTGCAGGACGGAATTGAAACGATCCGGGTCGTCGACAAAGAGCGCATGGCCGTCGCCATCGAAAACTTCCAGGCGTGCGCCGCGAACACTCTCCTGAATTTGCTTTTGCGCTGCCGGAGTCATGTACGAGCTTTTTGCGTAGCAGAACAAAACGGGCTTGTCGATTTTCGCGGCGACAGGACGATAGTCCGCCGCGAATTTGCCCAGAAGCAGCGTGACGGCGTCGCTCGTCGGCACCTGCATCGACGCTTGAATCACGCGCTGTACGTATGCTTCCGATTGCGGCTTCTTGAAAAATAGTGTGCGGATAAATTCGGAAGTTGTTTTCTGCCTGTCCGTCAGCACTTGATTGATGAATTCCATGTCGCCCCTTGCTTCCGCCGGCGTCAAACCGCCAAAGTTGTCATCGACGGAAACAAGTCCCGCGACACCTTTTGTTCCGAATTGATCGACGTAAGCGGCTAGCTCGGTGACGGCCATGGACCAGCCCACAAGAACGACCGGCGCGAGATGAAGTTGGTCGACGACTGCCTTGATATCGCGAGCGCGGGCGGCGGGATATAAGCCTTCGCTTGTTTGCGACGACTCGCCCTGGCAGCGCGGATCCATCGCAACCACGAGATAATTTTTCGAGAAATAATCGATTTGCTTTTGCCAGATCCACGCTGGCATCGTCCAACCAGGCACAAAGAGCAGCGTTGGCTTGGGTATCCATGCAATTTGCGCTTCGCCCATTGGCTTCTTGCTGACGACGTGGGCCTTTGACTCCTGCGCCCCCGCGATGAGGTAGTGAATTTTTATGCCGTCGGACGTGGTGATGAAACCGCTGCCGATTTTTGGCGGGGGAGAGGAGCGGGCGAGGACAGTTGCCGGAAAAAAAAGAAGAGCAAGAACGACCATCGTCACGCGGAAATATCCGGAACGTGCGTGATTCCGAGATCCACAAACTGACGCGCGGCCCATGGATTAAGTGATGGCAACTTCTTCGTAGACGCCGAAGACGTCGCGAAGCGTGTCGCAGATTTCGCCGAGCGTCGCATAGGCTTTGACGGCCTCGTAGATGTGTGGCATCAGATTTTCGTCGCCTTCGGCGGCTTTGCGCAGCGTCTTCAAGCGGCGCTCAACTTCGGTGCTGGAGCGCTCCGCGCGAAGTTTGCGGAGACGCTCGGTTTGGCGATGCGCAACGGTTTCGTCGATGAGCAGCGTGTCGATGGGTTTTTCTTCGGCGACGAAATCGTTCACGCCCACAATGATTTTCTCCTTGCGGTCCACTTCCACTTGATAGCGGTAGGACGCTTCGGAAATTTCGCGTTGCGGATACGCGCGTTCGATGGCATTGACCATGCCGCCCAGCGCGTCAATTTTCTCGATGTAATCCCAGGCCCCGCGCTCGACTTCTCCCGTGAGAGTTTCGACAAAATAAGAGCCGCCGAGAGGATCAACGGTATTCGTCACGCCGCTTTCATGCGCGATGATTTGCTGCGTGCGGAGAGCGACGGTCGCCGCAAATTCCGTGGGAAGCGCCCAGGCTTCGTCGAGCGAGTTCGTGTGCAGGGATTGCGTGCCGCCCAAAACGGCGGCCAGCGCCTGCAGCGCGGTACGAACCACGTTGTTGTACGGCTGCTGCGCCGTCAGAGAACAGCCGGCGGTTTGCGTGTGAAAACGCAGCGCCCACGAGCGCGGATTTTTCGCGCCAAAGCGCTCGCGCATGGTTTTGTACCAGATGCGGCGCGCGGCGCGGTATTTGGCGATCTCCTCGAAAAAATCGTTATGCGCGTTGAAGAAAAACGAAAGCTGCGGAGCGAAATTGTCGACTTCCAGGCCGCGCCGAATTGCCCAGTCCACGTACTCGATGCCGTCGCGCAGCGTGAAGGCAAGTTCCTGAATCGCTGTCGAACCCGCTTCGCGAATGTGATAGCCGCTGATGGAAATGGCATTGAATTTCGGCGTTTGCTTCGCGCCAAATTCGAATGTGTCGATCACCAGGCGCATCGAAGGGCCGGGCGGATAAATATATTCCTTCTGCGCGATGTATTCCTTCAGGATGTCGTTCTGCAGCGTGCCGGAAATTTTCTTCCAGTCGGCGCCCTGCTTTTCGGCTACCGCGAGGTACATCGCCCAAATGATGGCGGCAGGAGAATTGATCGTCATCGAAGTGCTGACTTCGGAGAGCGGAATTTTGTCGAAGAGAACTTCCATGTCGGCGAGCGAACTGATGGCGACGCCGCATTTGCCGACTTCACCTTCCGAAAGTTCGTGGTCGGAATCGTATCCCATCAGCGTGGGCAGATCGAAAGCGACCGAAAGGCCTGTCTGGCCCTGCGAGAGGAGATAGCGGAAACGCTGGTTCGTGTCTTCGGCCGCGCCGAAGCCCGCGAACTGGCGCATGGTCCACAGGCGGCCACGATACATCGTGGAATGAATGCCGCGCGTGTACGGCGGCTGTCCGGGATACCCGAGATCGGTTTCTGGCGACCATCCATCGAGATCCGCGGGCGTGTAGAGGCGGCGAATCGGAAAATCGGAAATGGTGGTGAATTGCTTCGCGCGCTCGGGCGATTTTTTGAGTGTGGGCTCGAGGACTTTCTTTTCCCATTCGGCTTCGGCCGGCGACGGCGTGCGAGCAGATTCGGGTTCCGCGCTGGCCGCCAGGGACGAAGATTGGTTTGTCTTTGTCGTCATTTAGCTCGCTCCCGAATGGACTCGCCCGAAAGACGGACCCGTGACATTCTGATGGCATTGTAGGGCAAGAGGAAAGGGCGGGCAAGGGCGCGGTCGAGTGACCTTCCGTACTTCCCTTCAGTACATGCACTGCAATCAGGTGAACGCGGGCTAAAGGAAGTACGGTTAATGTTCATGGGAAGATGGAGCGAAAGGCACGTCAAGCAACGGAAAGTAAAACGATGCGGGCGAGCGCCCGTGGCTCATCGCGCTCGGCTCGCTGCTGCATTTTCGGCACGGCAGTCGCGTTACTGTGCCGCTGCGACGCTGGCCGGTGCGGCGCTGTTTTTGAGGTACTTGGCGTACCACGCGAGATAGCGTGCGTAGCGATCGCGCTGAAAACTCGGCCGCTTGATGCCGTGGAACTCGTTGGGATAAATAATCAGCTCCGTCGGAATTCGCAGGCTCCGTAGCGCTTCGTACATTTCTTCATTGCCGATCATTGGGACGTTGGCGTCTTTGTCGCCGCTCAAATAGAGCGTCGGTGTCTTGATGCGATCGGCATGCAAAAACGGATACGAGATTTTCTGATACGTTGCCCACGCCTTCGGATTCCACGGCGGCCCGATTTCGTTGTCGTACTGGATGATGTACTCATCAACTCCATAGAGAGCCACGGTGAATCCGGTTCCCGCGCCGCACGTCGCAGCCTTCAGGCGCGGATCGGTCGCGATCATGTAATCCGTCAGGATGCAGCCATAGCTCCAGCCGCCCACGCCCAGCCGGTTGGGATCCGCAATGCCCATGCTGATGACGTGATTAATCCCTGCCTCCAAATCCTGCACTTCGTAGTGGCCCCAATCGTCAAAAATGGCGCGCTGGAATTTCTGCCCGCGCCCGGAGCTGCCGCGATAATTCACGTTGAGCACGGCGTAGCCATTCGCCGCGAAAATCTGGCGTTCGTAGCTGAAGCTGTGCGCGTCCTGCCCGTTCGGTCCTCCATGAATGCGCAACAGCAGCGGCACTTTCGCGCCCGCCGCGTATCCGACCGGCAAAGTCAGCAGGCCGTGAACTTCCGTTCCGTCGGGAGTTTTGTAACTGACGTCCTGGGTCTTGCCGAATTTGAACTGCGCGAAGAGCGCATCGTTCTGGTGCGACAATTGCCGCAACTTTCCGCCCTGCCATGAATAAACTTCCCTGGCTTTGTAATCCCCGCCAGCCAAAGCCACCAAGCATCCCTTTGAGTGTGACAGGCCGTACATCACAATCGGCGGCGGAAGCAATTTCCGCACATCTTGATTGGCAATGTTCACGGAAATTGGATATTGCGAGCGGTCATCCTCCTCGAGCACGACAATTGATTTTCCGTCCGCGGTGAAATATGGCGACGACACGGAGCGGTCCAGCTTCTCGGTCAGAATCGTGGGCGCGGCGGAGCCGTCCGACGGCACAATGGCGAGATGGCTCATGCCATAGGCGTCCCATTTCTTTTGATCGCCAAGTAAAAACGCGATCCACTTTCCATCCGGACTCCACGCCAGGCGTCCCTTGGCCGGGCGCGTGCCAAAATTGGTGACCTGCTTTTCAACCACGCCGGGTTGCGCGGCGGCGACAAAAACTTGCGGCTCCGGATCCCTGTCGGGATGGGGATCGTGATTGCTGAGAAACGCGATGCGCGTTCCATCCGGCGACCACACGGGACCGGACTCATCGTAATTGCCCTTGGTAAGGCGCTCAAGTTTCTTGGTGGCGATATCGAAAAGATAGATGCGGCTGTGCCGCCCGCTCAGAAGATACCCGACCACATCCTGCCTAAAATGGTAGCGGTTAATCACGATGGGCTTGGGAATTTTCGGTTTTTTATTCTTCGCCGCGCCGTTTTGCGTCTGCGGAGCGTTTGGATCGGGATCCATCACGACCAGCGCCAGGCGTTTCGAATCCGGCGACCATTCATAGCCCTGCAAATGCCCTTTCACTACGGTGAGCTGCACGGCTTCGCCGCCTTCGCGGTTGAGAAGCCAGACCTGGTTTCCCTTGGCCGGGCCGGGCCGCGAAGAGGTGAACGCCAGATATTTGCCGTCGGGAGACCACTCGGGTCCGCTTTCCGACCCCTGGCTCTGCGTGACCTGAATATTGCTCGAACCGTCCGCGTTGACCATCCAAATGTGCGATTTGTGCTTGTCGGCCTTGACGTCGATTGTGCTGACAACATACGCGATCCATTTGCCGTGGGGCGAGCATTGGGGATCGCGAACGTCGCGCATCCGCGCGAGGTCGTCGAGGTTGATAACACGCTTCTGCTGTGCGTTCGCGGCCGCGCACGAAATGAGCGCAAACATGCCGAGCGCGGCGAATGCGCCCACGCAAAACAGCAAGCGGTTCCGTGCGGAACTGCCGAGATTAGAACCGGTGCACGAGGCAGAATATGATTTCGCGAAGTTCACTTAACGCCTCCCCTTGAGCGTTCTCATATATTACAAATTGCGCGAGTCTCAAAGAACAATCTTGCACGCGTGCCCGCTTTTCTCGGCGTTTCTCTGCGCCTCTGCGGTGGATTGTTTCGCCTTGGCAAACAGGCAATCGCACGCGGCGACTCTTTCGAGGAAGAACGACAGCCCATGGATTGCAAATACGAATGGCTTGCCTTCGCGCGGCGGAGCACTTAACCTGTCGCGCATATGAATACGCAATTTCTGGTCATGGGCGTGATCTGGTACGTGGTGTTTCTGTTTTCGACCGTGTGCCATGAAGGCGCGCATGCCCTCGCGGGCAAGCTCGGCGGGGATCCGACGGCATTCCACGGCGGCCAAGCGTCGCTCAATCCGTTGCCGCACATCCGCCGCGAGGTTTTCGGGACCGTAATCGTGCCGATCGCGTCCTATTTTCTGACGCATCCGCCGTGGATGATCGGCTGGGCGAGCGCGCCTTACGACCCCGCATGGGCGCAACGATATCCGCGGCGCGCTGCATGGATGGCGCTGGCGGGGCCTGCGGCGAATTTCACGCTGATGATTGCGGCAGCGATTGCCATTCGTGCGGGAGTGACCATGGGCGTGTTTCAAGCGCCGGAAAGCGTGTCGTCGTACGCGCAGATCACGCAGGCAACGACCAGCGGCGCGCAACTGGCGGCAGCAGCGCTCAGCATTTTGTTTGTGCTGAACCTGCTGCTCGGAACGTTCAACTTGCTTCCCTTCCCGCCGCTCGACGGCCACAACGGCGTGACCGTGCTGATGAGCGAAGGGATGGCGCGGCGATTCATGGCCAGCACGTTCTCGGGACTGGGATTCGCCGGCCTGCTGCTGGCGTGGTTTATCTACGGCAAGATATTCGCCGTTGTATATCCGCTGGCGCTGAACCTGCTTTACTATCCGGGAGTGCATTACCACTGAAGTACGGCCGGCGACGAAACTCCGCGATATTTCAAAGACATTCCAAAATGCGGACATTTTGATTCAAAGCAGGACAGGTGTGCTAATTTGCAGTGCGTCAGCCACGATTTCCTTCGATGCAGCGCGGTAACCCCTTCCGCTGCAACGCAACGACAATCCCCGTTTGGCCACGATTTTGCTTTTATTCACTGCAGAGGTAACGCAATGGCTTTGCAGGGAACGGACGAATCAAGCCGCCGGGTCGAGGTTTCCGGATGGGATTCGAGCGAGAATTTTTTTGTCGAGAAGGCCATGCTCTCCCGATGCGGTGACGGCACCCGAAGGGCGCTGTTGCATACGCCGCTGCGCGTGGGCGCGCTCGTATTCGTGCGCGCGACGGATGAGCCGTCGGCCGAGCGCACCATTCCCGTGACGTATCAGGTGGCGACGATAAATGGACGGTATTCGAGCGGCGGCCGCGAGGTTCAGTTGATGCTGCGGCACCCGCGGCAGGCTCCCATGATTGCATTCTCTGACTTCGCAACTCAGGAAGCCGCGAAGAATTAATCCGTGAATATGGAACAGGCGCAAAAGAACGCGTTCCCTTTTGAAACCGAAATTCGGATTTGAGACGCGAGTAGAGGTCCAAAACAAACTGAAGTTCTCCTGGCGATACCCACCGCACTGCTGTACCGAAGCGAAACACATGTCATAAGCGCTTTATTCCTCAGCAAATTCCCGGCATTGAATTGAATTTGTTCGTGGCGCGACTGATCTGCTCGCCGGTGTGCCGTGGTGAACGTTCTGGCACGGGCCTTGCTTGTTAGGCAGGCAGAATGGCCGTCACGACAGAACGACCTGTTGCGGAACTGGTTCGGCGAAGCCTGCCCATTTGCGTTTTGGACGATGACGCAGAGCTGGTTGAATTGACGACCGCGAGACTGGAGCGCATGGGGTTTCCGTCGAGCGGGACGACAAACCCGAGCGACGCGCTGGCGCAGGTGCGCATGGGCGCGTGCCGGATGGTGCTCGTGGACATGAAAATGCCGGGGATGGATGGCTTCACGTTCCTGGAAAAGTCGCTGCAGCTCGATCCAAATGTCGCGGTGGTTCTGATCACGGGACACTACACGGTCGATTCGGCGATCGAGGCGATCAAACGCGGGGCGTACGATTATCTTTGCAAGCCGCTCGACCAGGAGAGATTGCGGAAGTCTCTCGACGAGCTGGCGGAGGTATCGTCGCGGCGGTCGCAAATCCGCGCGCTCGACGAGCAATTGCTTTCGAATTTCGAGTTCGAGGGCATCGTGGGGCGCAGCCCGGCGATGCTCGAAATGCTGGACATGGCTCGAAAAATCGCGAAGCACTATACGAACGTGCTGATCAGCGGGCCGACGGGTTCAGGAAAAGAACTGGTCGCGCGCGCGCTGCATCAGATGAGCCCGGTGGGAAAGCAACGATTCGCGGTATGCAACTGCTCGGCGCTGGTGGACACGCTGCTCGAGAGCCAGTTATTCGGCCACATGCGCGGCGCGTTTACGGGAGCCACGGACACGCGGCCGGGGCTATTCGAATACGCGAACGGCGGCACGGTGTTTTTGGACGAAGTGAGCGAAACATCCCTGCAGATGCAGGCCAAGCTGCTGCGCGTGATCCAAAACCGTGAAATTCAACGCGTTGGCTCGCCCGAAGTGATGAAAGTGGACGTGCGAATCATCGCGGCAACGAATCGCGACTTGCGCAACGAAGTCCTGGTCGGGCGCTTTCGAGAAGATCTTTTCTACCGCTTGAGTTCGCTCGAAATTCACGTGCCGGGCTTGTCGGAGCGCGCGGAGGACATTCCCATCCTCGTGCGCTACTTCCTGAAAAAATATAGCGACGAATATGGCAAGACCTTTCAAGGACTCACACGGCGCGCGCAAATCGTCCTGCTGCACCACGACTGGCCAGGGAACGTGCGCGAACTGGAAAACGTGATATCGAGCGCGGCTATCACGGCGACGAACGAATTCATCGATGTGGATGACCTGCCGGCGAACTTACGGCGGCCTGCGGGAAACATCGGGCCCATGGAGGAGAATTGGCGGCCGCTGCCGCTCGATGAAGTGCGGCGAATCCATATCAAGCGCGTGCTCGAAATGTGCACCGGCAACCGCGTGCGCGCCTCCCAAATGCTCGGCATCGGCCGCACCAGCCTGTATCGTTTCCTCAAGGGCGAGGAGAGAAAGACGTCGCCCAAGAGCGCCGCGTAGACCCTTACTCTGCATGGATCACTACTAGATTTGCCTGGCGCGTGTACCGCGACAGCACACCTGTATCGGCGCGCGCCACACATCACGTCTCTGTGGCACCGCTATTTCCTTTCTAATCTGCTATATAACTTTCAATGGTCTGGCTGCTGGCTTGCCTTCTCCATTTGGAGAGAGGCTCGCCAAAATGCAAGCGCCGGTCAATTGGGAAGAACTCGGAATTCAAGCGAATCAGGACCGGCGAAAAGAGGCACGCATACCGCTGTCCGTGCCGATCGAGGTCACAGGTTTCGGCGCGGACGCCCGATTCTTCAACGAGCGGACCGCGACAATCGACATCAGCGAGTGCGGCTGTTCCTTCCTACTCAAACGCGAAGTGCCGCGCGGCGGCATCGTTGCGGTACGAGTGATGCTCAAGGAATACGCCAAGGAAAACTTCGCGCAGCGGCCGTTTCTATATCAGATCGCTCGCGCCGTGGAAGAGACGAATTGCTGGATGGTCGGAGCCGCGAAGCTTCAGCCCGAGAGCATCTGGCTGGTCGCGTTTCCGAAACCAAGCGATCCGAAACACACGGACTAGCGCGTCCGCATCAAACGAGTTAAGTTGTTAACTCTACTCGGACACTCGTCGCCTTTCGTAGGGGCGGGGTTTACCCCGCCCGGTCGGGGCTGAAACCCGACCCCCACGGCGTCCGTTTTTTGGTTTTGAATTTGATATTCCGTTGCATCTCGATCTCGCCGAAGCGGGCCGAGTCGCGCGGGCGGTCCACTGGAACTTCTAATCGGTACAATAAATTATTAGAATTGCCCGTAAGTTACAGAAAACAAACATCCGGTCCTATTTCTAATCGGTACAAGTCTTCGTTTTTCGTGTGCCGCGAATTCAGTGCGCAGCCGTCCCAATCGGGGCGCGCATCCAGACGGTTAGCGCGGCGCGGAATCCGACGTAGTGTCCGTCGGTGCCGGCGGCCAGCCGAACTTTGCGTCAATGCGGTCGAACACACCGCGATCCGCACCCTCCACGCTCAAGCATTCCTCCTGAAAGCAGCGGAGAAACACATTGCCGAAGGCAGTAAATTCCGGCTCCTCCGCGGCAGGTACTTTGACCGCGTATTTCTTTTCGAGTGCGTCGCGATAGCCGCCGAAAAAAGATTCCGTATCTGTTTCATTGTCGAGGGCCAGGCGCACCACCAGGATCGTTTTCTTCGTTTTCTTGTTCTCGAATAGCGCATAACGGTCTCCATCCCACATCGCGGAGAAATGCTTGGCGTCGGGAGCGCCGAGATATTGTTTCAGCACCTCGCGCAGCGCAAATTCGCCGACCACGTTTTCGTCAAGCTTCCGCCAGCCATGCGGGATCGCCGATTTCAGATGAGGAAGCGTGATCACGCGGGGTTTCACGCCTTGAAAATAAAGTTTCGGGTGCAGAATTTGTTGCGTCGAAACGGGCGGATTCGCGAATACTTTTTTGAAGTCCGGCCAGCCCGCGGTCGCCTTCAGCACTTGCTGGGTGAACACGGCGCCGTCGAGATACGGAAACAGCAATTCGTCGCGGATAAACGGCGGGGCCTTGGCGAGGTTCGGATCTTTATCCATCTCCGCCGCGACGCTCGATTCGATGAACGGCGCGATGTCCGGCACTTGCCGAACGCTGGTATGCAAATCCGCCAGCGTGTAATCCATCATCGCCGCCAGCGCCGAGCCTTCGATCACCGCATTGCGCGCCATCGAGGCGTCGTCATTTTTGCGCGCCGCGTTCTGCCACTTTTCGAGATGAAAATACTGGTCGTCGAGGGCGTGCGTGAGTTCGTGAGCCATCACGGGCTTCTGCTCGGCGGGCGAGATCCAGTCCGCAATGAAGAATTCCTTTTTTTTCGGGACGTACATTCCCGCGACTTGATCGGTCAGCAGATTGAGCAGGAATGAGTCCAGCGGAAATCCTTTCGGGATCAGGCCAAAGGCTTCGAGGGTGCGCCGATCGGCGTAGCGCCTCCGCGGCGATTCGCCTTTCTTCTGCTCGTCCGCCAGGTACTGCCGGATCTGCGCTTTCGTGCGAATGCTTTTCTTCAGCGGCGCTTTCACGGGCAGGTCGAGTATCTTGCTCATCACCTGGAGGACCTGGTCCGCCGCCGCGAAAAATTGCGCGTTCGTTTGCGGAGTTGGCGCGGAACCAAAGCCATGCGTATGCGCGGACGTCGCCGCGAACATCGTGCTGATGCCTGCAACAAGCGCGCCAATTATTGTGATCGAACCTCTGATTCGCATAACGCCTCGCCCGGATAGGATGTCAGTTCCACGCAAACAGTTTCCATTCTTTTCTCTTTTCACGCGATGCGCGCTCATTGGGTCGCGCGCCAGCCCAACCGCTTGCAGAGTGAAGATTTCGAGAGGCGCTTGAAAGCGAAGGCAAAACGTGCGATAAAGCCCTTGTTCCGATTTCATAACAAGGCGATAACTTGGCTACAATGTCATCCTATCCTGGTCACGCTCGCAGCTCCACTGAAGCGTTTACCGGAAACCAACTACGTCAGGTTCGCGAACGGCTAGGTTTGACTTATCGGGACGTCGAGCATGCAAGCTACGAGCTCGCCGAACGACACGGCCGCTCGGAATTCATCATCCATATCAGCCGCCTGGCGGACTTCGAAAACTCAGGGGTGGTGCCGAGCCTCCACAAACTGTTCACCCTATGCAGCATCTATCATCTGGATGTCCAGGAAGTATGCCGATGGTACGGCGTGCCGCTGGCCGATATTTTTGGCGCCGCAACTTCGCAAGCGCCGCCCCGTACTCATCTGGGCGGGCCGCCGCGGGGGGTGCGTTTGCCGATCCATTTCGATCCGGCGTTCGATCCCATGCGGACGAATTACCTGACGCGCATGGTGGAAAGCTGGGGACATTTTGAAGCCGCGCTGCTGAAGAACGACCACAACTATCATTACGGTTATATCGGGCAGGACGACCACTGGATGGAGCCTCTGTTGCGGCCGGGGGCGCTGGTGCTGGTCGATCCTCGCCGGCAGAAGGTGGAAGCGGGTGGGTGGCGGAACGAGGCAGAGAGACCCATCTACCTTGTAGATATCCGAGGCGGTTATCGCTGCTGTTGGTGCTTGATGGAGAAGGGCCGGCTCGTCTTGCAGCCGCATCCGCTTTCCAATTGCGCGCCGGAAACTTATCATTTCCCGGATGAGGCCGAAATTGTGGGGCAAGTGGTGGGCGTGTCTATGCGGTTGATACCGGAGTAGACTTTTCCTCAGCAATCAGCCGAAGTAAAACGCGCAAATTCGAGCAGAAAAGTTCGCGCAAATACGACGGGGCTCCAGAAGGAATCAACAGTCGGTAAAACTCGTGCTCCTGCCAGCGCGCGGCAACACCGCCCGGCGAAGCCCCCAGACCTTCCAGACATTTCCGCAGGTCGGTCTCTTGCTCCTCAAGCGAAGTCTCCAGAATCCTTTCGAAAAGTTCCTGATGGCACAGACCCAGCGCCTGATGAACGGCCGGTTCGGAATAGATCGTCTCGAGGCCTTCGTGACGATATCGCCCCGTCGCCATGTCGCGGAGCGTGGCGACGTGCAGAAGCCGGCCCAAGTCCCCGGGGATGCCCGCGAGCGTAGTTGAGGCGAAGTCTTCAATTACGCGATGGTTCTGCTGAAACTCGTCTAATGCTTCCATGTGCCAACCTGTTCCGTTGCCGGAACACTTCAAAGATTCCGACCAAAGCCGTATTCATTCCTGCGAAAACTCTTTGCAGGAGGTATTCCACTATGAAACGCACAGCCGCTTTGCTTTTCGTTTTCGCGTTACTGCTGGCGATAGTAGCCCCGATGGGTTTTGGCGTCAACACGCAGTCAGTAAGCACTTGGTCAAGCCCGACCGTTTGGGCCGACGGTGGCGGTCCGGCTCCCCCGTTCCCGGACATGACAAACTCAACGACTAATCTGTGGGCCGACGGTGGCGGTCCGGCTCCCCCGTTCCCGGACATGACAAACTCAACGACTAATCTGTGGGCCGACGGTGGCGGTCCGGCTCCCCCGTTCCCGGACATGACAAACTCAACGACTAATCTGTGGGCCGACGGTGGCGGTCCGGCTCCCCCGTTCCCGGACCTGGCACCTTCCTTTACTCTCAGCATGTAAGCAGCTGGCACTGGGATGCCTTGCAGTGGACGTTACCGACATCAAAATGGTATAGTGCACCCTGGTGCGTATGGGTTTGTCGCTCTTTCAATCGATCCATTGGGCAGCCAGTTTTTTGGTCGAAACGGCTGTCCTTGCCGTTGCCCTACGCCGCAGTGTGTTCAAACAACTTCCGATTTTCGTGGCATATCTCGCTTTATTGGTTACGTCTGAGTCTGCTCGCTGGATCGCGTACGAGTTCACTGGAATTAGTTCGAGGATTTCATTCGACACATATTGGACAACGCAAGCGATTCTTATTCTCTGTCGCGCGGCAGTGGTGTACGAGATTTGTCGCTCGCTTCTGTCGCCATATACAGGCATCTGGAAGCTCTGCCGTCCTCTGTTAATCACGCTGGGGTTGGTGCTTGCGGGCAGCGCTGCGGCCACAGCCCGGCAGCGTGTTCATCCAATTTCTGCGACGACCCTGATTGCTGAGCGAGGTTTGGAATTCACGGTGGTCAGCATTTTAATTTTCGGACTGATTTTCTGCCGATATTACGGCGTGCAGGTCGAACGATATTTGGCGTGGATTGCACTGGGCCTGGGTTTTTATTCCGCCGTGCAAGTCGCCAACAATACGTTTCTGGGCGACTGGCTTACGCAGGCGAATTTTCTTATTTGGCAAATCTTGCACGAAGTTTCCTTCAACATCGCGACGATTTTTTGGATTGTGGCGCTGTGGAAGCCGCTTCCCGCGAGGCAGCCCGCGCCCGTTCTGCTGGCTCGCGGTGAGTATGACCGCCTCGCACCTCAAATGACTTTGCGGCTGCGTGAATTGAATACGCGGCTGCTGGAGATGTGGAAATGACAGTTTTTGCCGTTACACTCGCTGCACTCGGCATTCTTGTTGCTCTGTTCTGGCTGCTGTTCGGCTCGCCTGCGACTGAAACTCCTGTGTCGCTCGACGCGCGCGACGTCGAAGAATTCCTGCCGGCGAACTGCCGGCACTTTCCGCAGATCCGGCAAATGCTCGAAACAGAGGACTATCAATTTATGCGGAGGCGGGCGCCGCGCCATATTGAGCGCGAGTGGCGACGGGAGCGCCGCAGGATTCTGGGACAGTACCTGAAAGATCTGGGGCAAGACTTCGGGCGGCTCGAGCGGCTGGCGCGACTTATTGCCACGCTATCGCCAGAAATCCGTAGAGCGCAAGAATGGGAATGGATGTGGCAGGGAGTTCAATTCCGCTTATTGTACCGGATGGTGGCGGTGAAAATCGCGCTTGGCAGTTTCTCGACGGACGATATTGCCCGGCTTACGGAACCTATTGCCGCGCTGGCCGGCGAATTGGAAAGCCGGATGGCGCTGATTGCTGAATGCGCTCCTTCGCGTTTGCACGCCGATGTTGGCAGTTGAGATAGACCCGCACCGAAAAACACGTCTGCCGCTACTGACGCTAACGAGTTGCTGAAAAGCTAGTTTTCATAGCCTCAGGGGATGAAGAGCCTGTGTGGCAACTCACAGTTGCCCGCAGAGCGTAACTCGTACGTCCTGACGCCGACAATACTGACTTACCGCGTTTAAGCCCTGTCTTATAATAGCTAACAGCGGCGCCAGGAGAATGCATTGGCTGGAGAGAAAATTCTGGTTTGCGACGACGAGGAGGCGATCCGGGAAGTGGTTTCGACTCTTCTGGAAGCGCGAGGCTACAAGTGCACGGTGGTGGGAGACGGCTTCCGTGCCTTGCAGGAGATTCAGAAGGACTCGCACGATCTGGTGCTGAGCGATATTGTGATGCCGGAGATGGACGGGATGCGGCTGCTGCGCCAAATCCGGTCGCAGGACGAGGACATTCCGGTGATCATGGTCACCGCGATGCACGATATATCGATTGCCCTCGAAGCCATCCGCGCCGGGGCCTATGATTACATTTTGAAACCCTTTGAGAAGGATCAGCTCTATCACAGCGTGGAACGCGCGCTGGAGCACCGGTTTCTGGTGCTCGAGAATCGCTCCTATCAGCAAAATCTGGAACATCTGGTGGCGCAACGCACTCAGCAGCTCTCCCAGACGTTGCGAGACCTGGAACAATCGTACGATTATACTCTGGAGGCGCTGGGCGGAGCGCTTGACGCGAAAGACGCGGAAACGGAAGGCCATTGCCAGCGCGTGACGGCCATCACGATCCTGATCGCGAAAATCATGAAAGTGGATCGGGAGCAATTGCGGCACATTGCGCGTGGCGCGTTCCTTCACGACATCGGGAAAATGGGGATACCGGACCAAGTGCTGCGGAAGCCTGGCCCGCTTTCGGATGACGAACGGCACGTCATGCGGCGGCACTGCGATATCGGCTACACGGTGCTGCAAAAAATTCCATTCCTGAAGGATGCGGCGGAAATCGTGCTGGCGCACCAGGAATGCTATAACGGCAGCGGCTATCCGCGCGGACTGAAAGGCGACGAAATCCCGCTGGGAGCAAGGATATTCGCGGTGGCGGACACTCTGGATGCCATGTGTTCCGACCGGCCGTATCGAAAGGCTCTGCCCGTCACCGCGGCCCGGGACGAGATCAAGAAGTTCTCCGGGACGCAGTTCGACCCGCGCGTTGTGTCCGCATTCCTCTCCAAGCCGGATGAATTCTGGACAGAAATACGGCAAAACATAGGCGACCCATTCCGATTTTTACAAGCTGAAGAGCCCTAGGGTGCCGTCCTGGAAATAACTGCCCATAGTACTCCTGGCTTCAGGGGCTGAAGCTCCGACCCCCTAAGAACAATCACGGCGAATTTATGCGGCACAACACTAGAACACAGAGGCGATTTTTTTAGTCAGGCCGCCCTGACGCGCTTCTGTTATTATGTGGGCGTCATTCGAGGTAAGTCTTAACCAAGGAGACGGCGCATGAAGCGAATCGTTACGACGGCGGCCGCACTGCTCCTGGCGTTTTCTGCATTGCCTTTCGCAGCTCACGCCCAGGATCAGCAAGCGGCAATCGCCACGACGACACTGAAGGTCGGCGACGTTGCTCCGGATTTCACGCTGCCCAGCGATCAAAACACGATGGTGTCGCTCAGCAGCTTCCGGGGGAAGAAGACCGTAATCGTGGCCTTCTATGTTCTGGCATTTACCGGTGGTTGAACGAAGGAACTCGAGGCCTATCAGTCTGATTTGGCCAAGATTACGGCAAGTAATTCGGTGATTTTCGGCGTCAGCATTGACAGCCCGCCAGCCAATAAAGCATTCGCAAAGCAGATCGGCGTCACGTTTCCCTTGCTGAGTGACATGAACCGCACGGTTCTGAAGCAATACGGCATCGTGAAAGCCTACCCGATGGCAAATGACAAGTATGAATTTGCGCGACGGACAACGTTCGTGGTTGGCAAAGACGGCGTGATCAAGCACATCGATTTCGACACGACGGCCATTGATCCAACATCCGCGGTGACGATTTGCACGGACCTTCACGAAAAGCACGGGACTTAATACGGAACAAGGCTTGCAGGGGCTGAGGCGCTCTCGGCCCTTGCAAAACTCCGCAGTCTCTCCCCCATATCGCTTGAAAACTTTTGCCGCGAGAAACCGCCGGACAGTCGCGCTTTCACGCGGAATATTCGCCCCTGCAATGTCGCGTGCGGAATCCGAGAATGGCTTAATTCAAATGAAGAACGATTTCGGAGGGGCTGCTGGATGCGGGAGGATTGGAGGCGGGAACATGCTTGAGCGATTCGCGGTGCACGTTGCGGCGAAGGCAGAGAAGCGAGAAGAAACCCACAACAATCAACGTGGCCGGGATCATAAGAATCAGAATCCCGTGCCGTAGCGCCGCCTCGGCGTGAGGGCCCGTGGCGGCGGCATCGGTGTAACAGAGCGCGCAGCCCTGGGCAGAGACCGCGGAAGCGCAGACGAGCGTCGCGGAGATTGCCGCGCCCGCGATCATGAGTGCCCTTGAAATGCGCCCGCGCTTCATCCAGTTCCCTCGATTCGTGCAGCTTGCACTTATATTTTCCGCCCATTTGGCGGAACGAGTCAATCGCTTATGGATGCATGCGAACGATGCGCATGCTATCCGGGAACACGAAAATCAAAATCATCGTCAGGCAAAACACGAGCGTGGGAACAACAACCAGAAATAGCCCGATTTTCTCAAATCGCAGGTGCATGAAATACGCCACGATCAGGGCCGACTTGATCAGCGAAAGGCCAACGAGCAGGGTAAGCATGAGGTGCGGTTCGAGCCTGAGATAGGCAAGCAGAACCTCGACGCCCGTCAAAATCAGAAGCCAGAACCACACCCACATGAACAATTTTTTTGTTCCGGGCTGGTGCGTTTCTACCGCTGTGGTTTCATGCGCGCTCATGGCTCGATTCGCTCCTCAGCCTTTCAGGTTGACGGACATCAAATACACCATCGGAAAAATGAACATCCACACCAAATCCACGAAGTGCCAGTACAGGCCGCTGACCTCCACGTGATCGGCATTGAATTTCCGGCGACCGAAGCCGAATGCGATGATGCACAAATAAATCACGCCGATCGAGACGTGAAGCATGTGCAAGCCGGTCAGTCCGAAAAACGTGCCTCCGAAAAGAGGATCGCCCCACTTGTTGGCCCACGGAGTGACGCCTTCATTGAACAGGCGAAACCATTCCATCAAGTGAAGCACGACGAAGGCGATTCCACCGACGGCGGTCAAGAGGATGTAAATCACGGCTTTCTTGATTTCGTTGCGATGCGCCGCAGCGACGGCCATAACCATCGTCAAGCTGCTCGAGAGAAGAATGAACGTCAAGAATGTGGCATTGAGGATCGCGGGCGAAATCTCGAACGGCCTGGGCCAGTTCGAGCTCGACAGGCGAACGTAGGCGTACGCGAGAATGGCCGTCGAGAATGTGAGCGAGTCAGAGAGAAGAAATAGCCACATGCCGAGCTTCTTGGTATTCGTGGCAAACGGGGCCACGCCGCCGTCCCAGGACGACCCCGCCATCGCGTCGATGTCCAATTCAGCCAAGTATCACCGTCCCAGCAATAGAAGTAGGAAGAGAAAAACCCATAATCCGTCCATGAAGTGCCAATAGAGCGAAGCGACCTCCGTTGCGGTTGCCAGCGTGAGCCGCTTCAATTTCCCGCTGCCCACATACAGGAGCGCCACGATGCCGCCCAGCAAGTGAAGTCCATGCGCGGCCGTGAGTACGTAGAAAAAACTGCTGCTCGCATTCGTCGCCAGATAAAAGCCGGATGCAACCATCTGCCGCCACGCGATTAACTGCCCGGCCAGAAACAAAAAACCGAGAATTGTCGTCACTGCCCACCAATGGCGGAAGCCTTCACGATCATCTCGCGCGAAAAAACGCCGGGCGCGAACCATCGTCACGCTACTGGCAAGCAAAATCAGAGTGTTCAGCCACAAGATTCTTGGCATGGGAAATGCATGCCAATCGCTGCCCACGCCCTTGCGAACGATGAAGGCGCTAACGAACGCCATGAAGAACATGAGAATCCCGGCCATTCCGATGGTGATACCGGTCACGTAGATGCGCTGCGGCATGCCCGAGCGGCTGCCGGCTGGGCCGTCGCCGTCTCCACCCGGGCCGGAAGGCGGCTTCGCGCCGCCTCCGGTTCCCAAAATTTCCAGTTCTTCCGTGGCTGATGTATGCGGCATGACGGCGCCTCAAATTCTAGGCTTTGGCCACCCGCTCGGGAGCCAGATCCTGCGGGATAAAATCATCGGCCGCGCCGGGCACGCTGTATTCGTACGGGCCACGATAAACGGTCGGATAATGGCCGGCGAAATTGTCGTGCGGCACGGGAGTGGGAACCGACCATTCGAGCGTGGTCGCACGCCAGGGATTCGCCTCCGCGGGCTTGCCGTGCTTGATGCTCCAGAAGAAATTGAAGTAGAAGAACAATTGGGCCGTGGCCGTGATGAACGCCGCGATGCTGATGAACTTGTATACGGGTTGCAGGGCGAACAAATAATGCACGGACTCGATGCTGGCATACCGCCGCGGATCTCCCGCATAGCCGAGATAATGCATCGGCATGAAAATGCAATAGACGCCCACGAACGTCATCCAGAAGTGAATTTTGCCCAGCGTCTCGTTCATCATGCGCCCGAACATTTTGGGGAACCAATAATACGTCGCCGCGAACATGGCAAAAATCGCCGCCACGCCCATGATCAAGTGGAAGTGGCCGATGACGTAGTAGGTATCGTGGAGATAAAGGTCCAGCGCAGGCTGCGCGAGAAAAATGCCGGACAATCCGCCGGTCACGAACACGGACACGAAGCCGATGGCAAAAAGCATCGCCGCGGTGAATTGGATTCGCGCGCCCCAGAGCGTCCCGAGCCAATTAAAGGTTTTAATCGCCGACGGCACGCCAATCACCAGGGTGAGAATCGAGAAGGCCAACCCTGAATATGGGCTCATGCCGCTGATAAACATGTGGTGGCCCCACACCATGAAGCTCAAGAAGCCGATCGCGCTGAGCGAATACACCATCGCCCTGTAACCAAAGACCGGCTTTCGCGAGAACGTGGACAGGACATGCGAAATTATGCCCATGCCCGGCAAAATGGCGATGTAGACCTCGGGGTGTCCGAAGAACCAGAACAGATGCTGCCACAGCAGCGGAGAACCGCCCGCGTGGTTCAACAACACGCCGCTGACCATTTCGCCGCTGGGGATGAAAAAGCTGGTCATTGCCAGACGGTCCAGCAGCAGCAAAATGCACGCCGCGAGCAGAACGCCGAACGCCAGCAGCGCCAGGGATGCGGTGATGAACCAGCCCCACACGGTGAGCGGCATGCGCATCAGCGAGAGGCCCGTGGTGCGCAAATCAATCGTTGTACCGAGGAAGTTGATGGCCGACATCAGCGACGCGCCGCAGAACAGAGCTATGCTGACGATCCAAAGGGTTTGGCCCAATCCCTGGCCCGGTCCCGCAATCACGCCCACCGCGCTCAACGGCGCGTACGACGTCCAGCCGCTGATCGCCGAGCCGCCCGGAACAAACGCCGATGATACAAGCACGATCATCGCGACAAATGTGATCCAAAATGACAGCATATTGAGCGTGGGAAAGGCCATATCGGGCGCGCCGATTTGAATGGGAAGGAAATAATTGCCGAAACCGCTCTGCGGCACCGTCGTCAGCACAAAAAAGACCATCAGCGTGCCGTGCATGGTGATGACGCGGAGGTAATCCTCCGGGGAAACGACGCCGTTCGCAAATCCCCAGATGTGCACACTCGGCCATGCCAGGTGAATGCGCATGATCACGGAAAGAATCACGCCGATGGTGACAGCGGAAAGGCCGAGCAGGATGTATTGCGTGCCGATGATTTTGTGATCGAGGCTGAAAATATAATGGCGGAGCCAGCCTTTGGGCGCTTCCGAATGGTGCACCGCGCTCGCGTGCGAACTCATCGGCTCCCCCCTGGGGAGCGAGTCCCCGTATTAGGAATGGCGGATATGATTTCCATCACTTTCATCTTGTTCATCTTGGGGTTCATCATTGGGCGTTCTGCGCCTCCTGCTTCTGCTCCCACTGCTGGAAATCGGCGTCGGACAATACGTGCAGCATGGCATGCATGTGATAGTGGCCCAGGCCGCAGAGCTGGTTGCAGGTGATTTCGTAATCGCCGATCTTTGTCACCGAAAAATGAACGGGAATCACAAGTCCGGGAACCGTATCCTGCTTGATTCGCAGTTCCCTCACAAAAAAGCTGTGGATGACGTCCTGGGAGCGAAGCATCAGCTCGATGGGACGGTTCACCGGCAGATAGAGATCGCCAGAAACGATGTCATCCTTACTGGCGGGGTCATTCGGGTCCAAGCCAAGCGGGTTGCCCGTGGATGCGTCGATGTCCTTGGGAATGATCCGGCCAAATTTACCGTCGGGCCCGGGATAGCGGAAGTTCCAAACGAATTGCACGCCGGTGACTTCCACCTGCAATGCTCCGGGCGCAGGTCCGCCAAAATGAACTTCGCCCCAGGCGTGGGCGGCCATCACACCGAGACCGACGAAAATCACAAGCGTGGCCGTCGTCCAGATGACTTCGAGCATGTGATTGCCGCGAACGAAGCGGGCTTTCTGGCCGTGGTCGCGATACTTGAAGACCATCCATGCCAGCGCCAGCTGCGCCAGGACGAATACGATTCCCGTGACAATGAATGTGACGAAGAATTGCTGATCGATTTGATGGCCAACCGGAGTGATGGCTGGAGGGAACCACCAGGTCTTCGCAATGTGAAAATAAAGAGTGGAACCAACCAAAAGAAGAATCACGATTGCCATCAGGACGGCAGGGGCTGCCGAACCGGCACACGATTTTCGCGAACCCATTTCCTCCGCTCCGGAAAGGTTGCGGCCTACGGAACAAACATCTGGCCGCCGATCCTCAGACTCACCCGACTCAACCGACGATGAAGGCTTATCAAGAAACCCAATACTATATGGCACGGATAAAAAATTACAAGAAGGAATCGACGAATTTTTTTCGAATATTCCAGCGGCGGATTTCAATGCCAACCGGTGGAATTTTTGGTGCGGTCGAGTGGATTCGAACCACCACGGTATTGCTACCGTCAGCCCCTCAAGCTGATGCGTCTGCCAGTTCCGCCACGACCGCACGTTGAAAAACTCGAAGAATTTTGAATCGAAGCCATCGATAATTCCGGGCGCTATTTCCTGGGCGCTGGAGCCTGCGGCACCGGTTTCGCGGGCGCAGCGGGCCTGGTTGACGGCATTGTTTGTTCCAGGATCGAGCTACCCTGAGCCGTCGTCGGCGCGCGTTTCAATGAAAGCGCCAGCGAACTCATCATGAACACAATGGCGCACCACGTTGTGGCCTTCGTCAGAAACGTCGCCGCGCCGCGCGGCCCGAAAGCCGTCTGGCTGCCGGCGCCGCCAAACGCGCCCGCGAGATCAGCCGCGTTGCCGCTCTGCAGCATGATCACAAAAATCAGCATCAGGCAAACAAGTATATGCAACGTGACCAGCACAAAATTGTAATGCCAGCCGAACCAGATGAGAACCAGTGCGGCGGCCAGCGCAATCACCCACTTCACTACGTTAGGCATTTCTGCTCCACTTTGGCCGCAAAAGACGGCTCTAAAAATTCACAATGGCCGAAAAAGACCGCGCGTCGAGACTGGCCCCGCCAACCAGCGCGCCATCAATTTCCTGCTGCGCCATGAAACTGCGGATATTTTCCGGCTTCACGCTGCCGCCGTAAAGAATCCGCACTTCCGCTGCAAGCTGGTTTGAGAAACGCTCCGCCGCCAGTTGGCGCAGGTAACGGTGCGCCTCAGCGGCAAGTTCCGGCGTCGCGTTATTGCCGGTGCCGATGGCCCACACAGGCTCGTAAGCAATCAGAATACGCGAGAAATCCTGACCGGTCAACGCCGCCATGGCACCCTCAAATTGCCGCCGGAGCACCTGCTCCGTGTGGCCCGCGTCCCTTTCACTTTTATCCTCGCCGACGCAAACGATGGGTTGCAAGCGCACCGCAATCGCGGCCTTGAGCTTCCGGTTCACGGTGGCGTCGGTCTCGCCGAAATATCTCCGGCGCTCGCAATGGCCGACGATCACGCAGCGACAGCCAGCGTCAACGAGCATAGGCATCGAGACTTCGCCGGTGAACGCGCCCTGGGGTTCCCAATGGCCGTTCTGGGCCGCGATGGAAATTGCCGTACCTTTTGCCGCTTCGACCGCGACGCCGATCGCGGTGAACGGCGGCGCAACGATGATGTCGCACTGACTGGAAGCGGCGACCAGGGGCTTGAAAGCGGCGAAAAACGCTCGCGCTTCCGCTTGCGTCTTGTACATCTTCCAATTGCCAGCGATAACCGGACGCCGCAAGGGCACCTCTAACGTGGAGTGAGCGCCTCGACTCCGGGAAGTTTTCGGCCAGCGAGAAACTCGAGCGAAGCGCCGCCGCCCGTCGAAATATGGGAAATCTTCGCGGCGAGGCCAGCTTGCTCGATGGCCGCAACGCTGTCGCCACCGCCAATGATGGACGTAGCGCCTTTGGCGGTCGCGGCGGCAACGGCGCGCGCAATCTCGAGCGTCCCGCGCGCGAATAACGGCTTCTCGAACATTCCGAGCGGCCCGTTCCACACGATCGTTCGCGCCTTGGCGATTTCGCTGCGGAAAAGCTCAATCGTCTTGGGGCCGATGTCGAGGCCCATCCAATCGGACGGTGTGCCTTCGACTCCCGTGAGCTGTGTCTGTGCGCCCTCCTCGGGCGCGCGCGCCAAAATATGGTCGACGGGCAGGACAATGGGGCAATGGCGTTCCACCGATTCGCCGAGCAGCGTCAGCGCCAGATCCGTTTTGTCTTCCTCGACGAGCGATTTGCCAGTCGTAAAGCCCTTGGCGCGGAAAAACGTGTAGGCCATGGCTCCGCCGATTAAAATTGTGTTGGCGATCTTGATCAGATTTTCGATCACTTCGATTTTGTCGGAAACTTTCGCGCCGCCGAGTATGGCGACAAACGGCCTCTCTGGGTTGGTGAGCGCTTTGCCAAGATATTCAAGCTCCTGCTCCATCAAAAGCCCAGCGGCGGCTTGGCGCACGAACTTCGTAATGCCTACGACCGATGCATGGGCACGGTGCGCCGAACCAAAAGCATCGTCAACGAAAATTCCATCGCACAGCGCCGCTAACTGCCGGGAGAAATCTTCGTCATTCTTTTCTTCCTCGGCATGGAAGCGAACATTTTCGAGCAGCAGCACATTGCCGTTTTTCAGGGCCTTGCTGCGGGATTCCGGTCCTTCGCCGACACAGTCGGAGGCAAAAATGACGGGCTTCCCGAGCAGCTCCTTCAGGCGCTCCGCCACGGGCGCGAGACTATATTTGGGTTCCGGCTTCCCTTTCGGACGCCCGAGATGCGACGCGATTACCAACCGCGCACCACGATCCATGGCCAGCTTCAGCGTCGGAAGCGTTGCGCGAATTCGCGTGTCGTCCTCGACTTTGCCGTTCGCCAGCGGAACATTGAAGTCGGCGCGAATGAATACGCGCTTTCCCGCCAGGTCGAGGTCTCGAATGGATAGCTTGTTCATTTCAGTCGCGGATTTTTGATGGCCGAAACGCGCGAACTACAGCCCCTTGGCCATCAATTTAATTAGATCCAGGCAGCGGGAAGAATATCCCCATTCGTTGTCGTACCAGGCCACCACTTTCACGCAGTTTGATCCCACAACGCGCGTGTTGCCGGCATCGACGATTGCCGAATGGGAGTTGCCGAGGAAGTCGATGGACACGAGTTCCTCGTCCGTGATGTCCAGAATGCCCTTCATGGGTCCCGCGGCCGCGCGGCGAAATGCGTCATTTATGCCATCCGCCGCCGCCGGCTTTTCGGTCATCACGGTAAGGTCGACCACGCTCACATCCGGCGTGGGAACGCGCAACGCGTAGCCATCCAGCTTGCCTTTAAGTTCCGGAATCACGAGATGGAGCGCCTTGGCTGCGCCGGTCGAGGTCGGAATCATGGAGAGCGCGGCAGCGCGCGAACGCCGCAAATCCTTGTGCGGCAAATCGAGCAGGCGCTGATCGTTCGTGTAGGAGTGGATCGTCGTCATCACGCCAACAACGATACCGAAGGTATCGAGGAGCACCTTTGCGACCGGCGCAAGGCAATTTGTCGTGCACGACGCGTTCGATATGACGTGATGTTTCGCCGGATCGTATGTCTTGTCATTCACTCCGAGCACTACGGTGTGGTCCGGACCGTCCGCCGGAGCGGTGATCAAAACCTTCTTGACGGGCCCGCGAATATGCTTGCGCGCCTCGAGACCCTTGTTAAACACGCCAGACGCCTCCACCACGATTTCCGCGCCCGTCGATGGCCAATCCACGGCGGCTGGATCCTTCACTTTGAACACGCGGACCGCGCGGTCATCCACGTGAATCGCGTCCTCGGTCGCGCGAATCTGGTTGGGCAAATTCCCCAAAATGGAATCGTATTTCAGCAGGTGAGCTAGCGTCCTTGCATCCGTGATGTCGTTAATCGCCACAATTTCAATCGACGGATCGTCGAGCGCACCGCGAAATATGTTGCGCCCGATGCGGCCGAAGCCGTTGATGGCAACCTTGACTGGCATTCTTCCTCCGCGCGGATGTTGAAATCAGTCCGGGCTATGAAATCGCGGGCCGAATACGGAAGCCGATGCTAGGGCGCGATGAGAAAAAAGTCAACGCAGGTTTAACTATAGGTTTTAATGTGGATGACTTTCGCGCCACTGAAAGTCACGAAGACGGTCTTGGCGGGCGGATGACCGTAAATCCAGTCCTCGGTTTCGCGGCCATTCTCGTCGAATTCCCGGACTTTTTTGTCCGGCCGCCCCATCGCGGCCAGGACCATATCGTGGTCCATTCCGACAAGCGCCTTATGGTCCTTAATGGCCTGTTGAAACTGTGGCGGGAGCGTGTCGACCCAGTTAACAGCGGAGGATCGTTCGCCCGCAAAATCGAGGAAAGGCGCAAGGTCGTGTTTCAATTCGCCGGGAGTCAAATCCGGAACGTCGCGCCCGTAGTCCAGAACGAGTACAGCGCCCATTTGCGTTGGTCCTGAAGGCTCCGGATTGTTCACCGGCGTCCCCATCGGCCCCATGCCAATTTGAATGTGTCGCCGCCAATCGAAGCGCTTCTTTGTGCCTCCGTTGATGTCAATGACTATTTCCTTCTGGCGGAATTCCATGTTCGTGATTTGCACGTGGTCGCCGGGATTCGCCGCAGCGCCGCGCATCAGAGCCTGACGCAACGCGTTCGCATTAATCGCCTGCCCTACCTTATAGCGAAACCCGTGCTTCAAGGCAGGGATCGACTGAACGACGCGGGCATACTCGCCGTCGACATAGCGGATCAGGGCGATCCTCGATTGCGGCTCGAGCGGCTGCTTCTTCTTGTTGCCCATCGTCGCCTGAACGATGGCGAGGAAAAGATCCGGCGGAGACGCCATTGCCGGCAACGTGGCTTGCAGCGGCTTTACCGGCTCCGGACGAAGCGGATAGACATTCGGCAAGTCGAAGCAGGCCAGCAGCAACATCGCAGTCGCCAAGCTGGTTAATCGGAACATAAGCGCATCGTCACCGTAAGTCAGCGAGCCTAAAGGGATTCTCGCTTATCATTTGCCTGTGTATCGCTGACTGAACCAAAATCATACCATCTTTACTCAAAATTTCGTCCGCCAGTGCACCAGCATGGGCCCGTGAGGAAACATGTGGAAACAGATGACCGGGGCGCAATTCCGGTTGCACTGGTTCGACTACGGAGGACTTGCAAGAGAGGAACCGCCGTTCACTATACGACGAGATCAAGCCTGCATGCGACACCGGCTGCGCGAAAGGACTTAGCTTGCAGCAGACTTCGACTTGACCGTCGCCGCTTGCTCCTCGATTTTTTCCAATGCGAGCTGAGGCTCAAAGCAGCGCCGGCAGCGCGCTTCATACATCCCGCCCGCGCCGACGACAATCAATTCCTCGGAGGCGACCAACCGTTGCGTATTCACCGCGGGGTTCCCGCAACGCACGCAGATGGCAAGGAGTTTCGTTATCTCTTCCGCAACGACCAAAAGCCGGGGCATAGGCTCAAACGGACGGCCCATGAAATCCGTGTCGAGTCCGGCAACGATCACGCGCTTGCCCGAATCCGCCAGCCGCGTGCAACTGTCCAGCAACGTTTCCCCGAGGAATTGCGCTTCATCGATGCCCACGACCTCCGTCCGCGCTTCCACCTTAGTCAGAATATCCGCGCCGGTGCTCACCAACGCGGAAGCAATCTCCAAACCCGAATGCGAAACGATCCCGTTTGACGAGTAGCGCTGGTCGATGAACGGCTTGAAAATCTGCACGCGCTGCCGGGCGATCTCCGCGCGCCGCAATCTACGGATCAGTTCCTCGCTCTTGCCTGAAAACATCGGGCCGACAATCACTTCGATCCAGCCCATATTGCCCTTTACGATATCCACGCTGCCTATCCTCCTTCAGTCTTCGTTACTCCATTTCTCGGGCTAAATAGACTTCTTGTCGCCTGTCGCGGAATCCGATCTGAAAATGAGGGAAGAACAACACTCGCCCTAATAAATTGCGTGAGAGATGTCCCGCCGAGAAGCACACTCTGCCCGGAAATCTCGACGAAAACTGCCCGACTGCAAACTCAATCTCGACATCGAACTGGTATAAAGTGACTGGTCCTCCCATAGTTGTAGTTGTTACCGGATCACCATCTTCGACGTGCTCAATGCCAAGTAAATTAGCGGTCTCTCTTCCGAAAACAGTATAAACAGCCCCAGAATCGAGAATTCCGGGCGCTCTTACATCCCGACCGCCCAAGTGGAGACGTACTTCCAAAGCGGGTTGAACCCCGAGGCCTGGCAGTGAACGGTATGGTACGAGTATTTCGTAATCAACTTCAAATGGCATATGGCCTACGGGATCAAGAAGTGAAGTTGGCTTCGTTCTCTAGCGGAACGTAATACACAAAAGGCGATTCGAGCCGCAACGTACGAACGTATCGCTCGACTTCAGCAAACGTTGGACTGTGGGCGATCAATCGCTCTCCTCTGATTAAGAGCCATTCACCTCGAAATATTTCGAGCTCCCGGCTGTGCTCCACGAGCCAGTGCATTTCCGAACTTTCGACCGCTTCTGGGCCGCGAGCAGTGCGTGGTTCGAGTGAATAGACCCAAGCAAAGTAGTCCTCCAGTAGACCGGGGGCCGTCTGGGATGATGCCGCCCGCCTAAGATTCCTAAATGTAGAGTCCTCGATGAACGCTCTTTTTTCGCGAACACCTTGATCCGAGATTATAGAAAAATGTGAATCCTCTATCCTCAAGTGGCCACTTTCGTTTAGGTACATCTCAAATAGATCAGTGGAAATTGGACTAAGTTGCGCTGACATCGATTCTCCTTAAGGGGTTGGGCTCGGGTATTGGAAGCCTAAATCCTTCAACACTGCGACCAGGTATTCGCGCCCCTGAGCGGCCAAGGCTTGGTATGTGGACTCATCACTCGTGGTCGTCAACGTAAAAGCCAAGTACATAGCATCATTTACGACAGTAGATCGATCCAGAATCAGGTGTGCCTCCCACTTCCTTGCCGGAACGAGCCAATGAAATATAAGGCCTTTCCCTTGCTCAATGCCTGCGGCATTACTCTTCGTAGGTGTCATCGTTTGCAGCATTTCTATTGCGGATGCGTCCTTTAGGCGACTGTGGCACATATATGTAAACTGGTGTGACGCGAATTTAAACGTCGGTACTGTTTGCCGGAGCCAACTCCTAGTCGCTTCCAAAATTGAAGGAACTGATTCAAAAAAGGGTGAGTCAATGTTAAAAAACTTACATTCTACTCGGTCAAACCTGAAACTTTGGGTTCCTCGGTTCGAATAGGTTGCCGTTATACCCACATCCGTCGCAGCCACTGCATTCCCCTCCAGCCGGAAGTCGGCGAATTTAACTCCGAATGGAGACAACGCATCGTAGAGCCCTTCCAAAATCACGCCTCCTTGCGCCCACAATTTGAATATGGGCCGGGAGAACGTGCCCGTGTAACTCAGGTACTCCTGTTCTACCAGCATCTCACGAGCCATAATCGGATCCTCGTCCTGCAGGACAAGTCTAATCTATCTGCCTACCAAGGATAGCCTAATAGTGGCCCATCCTGCCTCCAAATAAGCTATGGTTGTAAAATGGCGCGAACGCATTGATGACGGCGGTGCGGAACGCGTCTTGCCGCGTAATCATGTCGCGCGTCAACACGCCCCAGGCGCCCTGAGCGTCGCGAATGCCGTGCCCGCCCGCGAATGCATCAATCGCAACACCGAGCTCGACGCCGTCGTCCACTACTTGCCGCGCCAGAACGTCCGGTAGAAGCACGCTGCCCGACTGTCCGTAGGCGCCGCGACCGCGTGCGTCTGCGACATAGGCCCAATTTTGAAGAAATACGCTGCGCGAGCCGCCATCGCTAATGACATCGACACCGCCTTCCAGTCCAACGAAGTAGCTCCATGGCAGATTCCCGTCCTTTGCCCGTTTCGCCAGAGCCTCCGCTCGATTGCGCGCGCCCATCATCAGGTCGGAGCGAGAAAGCGGCGTGTGCCTTACTCCACTCTCTACCTCCTCGCCGACGACTTCAAATGGGGCATTTGGATCAAGGCTGGGCCCGAAAACGGTCAATGCCTCCCAGACGGCGTTGAGTTTCGGCCGGCGTGTGCTTCCCACCGCAACGATGATTTTTCCCATCGGCAATTCGCCGGAGCAATCCTGGCGGGCTATTCCTTCCAGAGGTGCGATTGTTTTTCGCGTCCAAATCGCGCGTTCAGAAACGATTTTAAGTCTTCGATCGTCGCGAAAACCTGGTCGGAACATGCCAGCATCCATCCGCTGATCTGGTCCAACGGCAGCGGCGTGACCATATAGACAGGAATGCCTTTTCGGTAGGCCACGGTAAGTTCCGCCGGAGTGCCGCCGCTTTGCGCTTTGGCATCACCCCAAAAGCAAATCACGTAGTCCGCCTTGTTTTCGATCAGGTCCAAGTCGAAGTGGATAATTTTGCGAACCACGCGGCGAAAGCGCTCGATGTCCGTCAGTTTCCATTCCCGAAAGTGCGCCGCTTCCTCGTCCGTCAGATTCTTCTTTTCGTCTTGCGCCGGATCGTAAACGCGATGGCCCAGATTGTCGCGCAGATAGGGCGCGAGCTTCTGCCGCCAGAGCTTCCCGCCACCGTCGGCGAATTCGATTGGTCCACAGAGATATGCGAGCATTATGAGGGTCCGGGCGCACCAGACTCTAGCACGCGGTCACGCTCATCGCAAAAGGTTTGGCGACGGAATGAATCAACGAAAAATGGAGCGGCCGAGGGGACTCGAACCCCCGCCTACAGCTTGGCAAGCTGTCGTACTACCCCTATACTACGGCCGCTCAAACGGGGATGACTTGCAACAAATCTTTTATAGCACGCCCGCGGCGGCCCGGACAAGACCCGCGCACGCTGGGACTGCACGCGAATGCCATGCTCGAGAGAGTTGAGGATTCAGCCAGAAGAACCGGTTAGTTGACTTCGAGAATGCGGGTCGCTTTGACGACCGGAGATTTCTTCTGGCGGTCCGCAAAACGAGTCGCACGCTCTCGATCAATATAAACCCGCGCGAATTTCTCTCCGTCGTGATAGTAGACCATCACCTGCCAGTGGCGATGTTTACGCCGCCGGTCGTGACGGAATCGAGATACGCTCTTCTTGGCTTTCTTCGTGGTTTTCTTCTTCACGGTGTGTCCTAAGTGTCGGGCGAGTATGGCAACTTCGGAGGCGCGGCGCAAGTCTCAAATTGATTACCACCCGCATTTCAGGAGAAGGCCCGCTCCCCGTCCTGTACTGGAACATCACTCCGAAGTTTCTTGAGACGTTACCCGGCAACTCGCGTCTAAATAGTATTGATAAAAAAATTTGGAACTTTTAGGGCGATTCAAGCGTATTTCATAAGGTGAAGGGGAAATGGAGACGGGGGCCATGGTGATGAAACTAGAGCACGACCTAAACATTGAGGATCCGCGGCACCATTCGCAGGAGCGAGTGGAAACCCTCCGGCGGTTGCTGGCAGGCGGGGCGCGCGTGGAGTCTGACCCCAAGCGGCCTGATTTCTACGAAGTGGAGAGCGGTTCCGACATCTACTACATCCATATTTCGCCGGTTACCGGGAACATCCTGCTGTTGGCCGCGTGGCCCAAGGACGGCGTCCCGGGCGAAGAAGTGTGTCTAAGCCAGACCGCATAACCAACGAACTTCGCGCGCCAACCAACGTTCACAATTGGCTCACATCAATAAATCAGCGACCTTGAAACCAAGGTCTTTGAGGATTTTCGCGTCAACCGCGTAGACCTGTGGTCCGGCGCTCGTGCGAACGTATGCCGAATCGCCAGCGACTGGGGAGATACTCACCGTGGTTTTCTTTCCGGATTTATCGGTGAGCGTGACTTCGACGGCTGGCTTGGCCAGATGGGCCAGAATGGCCGCTGACGGCGTGTCGTAAATTTGCTTCGCGCGCGCATCCTGGATCGGATCCAATAGTTTCCAACTCTGAATGCTCTTCCCTTTGTCCGCTGCCGGCGTCACGACCGTCCAATTGCCAACCTTGCCCTGCGAGCACTGGATGGTCCCATTCGCGTTGTGAATTTCAACGGTGGCCAGATTCGCGGGATCGAAATGCAGGATCGATTTATCGCGCAGGTCAAAAAATTTCTTATCGAGCGCATCGTATACAGCCGAACTGACCTGGAAGACCATCGGACGCGCGGCGTCGCGTGCGTAATATTCATCGCCAGTCTTTTTGCCAATAAGCAGATGAAACTGCTTCTCGCCCTTTGCAGTGACATCAACGGTCACAGCAGGATGAATCAGCCCGTATTTTCCGAGATTCTTGGGAGTTTCGCTCGCCACGTTCGTGAATTGATTCGTCGATAGCGAACTCGCGAGAGCATCCACACCAGCGGAATCGGCTGGCACTTGTTTGGGCTTTGTGATCTGCCAAGTGGAGCCGTTCTTCGCGACTGCGATTGTGCCGCTTGGATTGTCGAGCGTGATTCCCGTTATTTCGGCGCTGTTGAGATCAAGCAGCGAACGATCGCGCAATTGCGAAATCGGCTGATCGGTCTCGTCCAGCAGCGAAACGGGCAACAGATCGACATTTTTTGAAGCGTCGACAAGGGCATAGACAGCGTCGCCGGAAAAATCTTTGTCCCCCAGACGGAGCGTATGCCGGGCACCCGCCTTGGACTGGAATTCGACGGTGACAGCGGGATGATCCAGTCCGTAGTTTGACAGGTTGCCGCCCGGAGGCGGAGCAAACGATCGCTGGATTTTGGCGCTACTCAAATCGTTCACAATGCCGGTGATGGCCGTCTGATCGGCGCGCGTGCTGACGGGCTGCGTAATCAGCCACGCATTTCCCTGCTTAGCGAAAATGGCGTTGCCGATTTTCCGTTCGAGCGTAAAACCGGTGATGTCGTCCGCCTTCACCGCAAATGCCGGCTTCCACGAAGCCTCAGCCGACGGGGGTGCGACGCTGTGTTTGCTGTCATAAAAATAAACGAACGCGCCGAGCGCAAGGGCAAGCGCAACAACAATTAATGTGCTCTTTTTCATGGCTGGCCTAGCGGCGCTTCACCCAAACGTAAATTCCGCCGAGAATTACAAAAAGCGGCAGAAGCACCATGCTAAACCACGACAGCTCGCGCTGTTGCGCTTCCGTCAGCGTGACGCGACGATTCGCAGCCTCTTTCGGCCGGATAGAGATCAGATTTCCTTCCTGCGTGAGCCAGTTGATGGCGTTGAAAAAAAGATCGCCATTGCGCTGCTGCCCCACCCACTGATTCGTCGCGAATTCGGAATTGCCGATGACCACCAGCCGCGCATCCGCCGAGCCCGATTTTTTTTCCGCCGCGACGCCCAGCGAAAGCGGTCCGCGCTGGTCCGTCGCCGGATCATACTTGACGGTCCCGTTCCCGAGATTCGGCACGGTGAAACTGGCCGCCGAAGTTTTCAGCAACTCGACCGACACGGGATCGGGTTTGGACGTATCGGCGATTGACACCGTGCGCGCGAGAGGAAAAAACGTCATATCTCCCTTGAAATCGCGCACGATCGGACTGTCACCATAATTAACAACCAGCGGAATTCCGGGACCTGCTCCCAGCAATCGCCCCACGCCGCTCACGTCGATCACGTAATTATCTCCAAGCTTGACGTTCCACGCTTGCAGGACGGTGTCCAATTTGGGGTCCGTTCCGGGATCAAGAAGGAGCATCACCTTTCCGCCGCCGTCGAGATATTTTTCAACGATCTGCGCCTCCTGCGGGAAAAACGACTTCGCTGGGCCCACATCCACCAATGCGCTGCACGTCAGCGGAATGCCATTCGCTGTGACCAAATTCACGGATTGCACCTGGTAATTTTCTTTTCCGAGTTCACCCGCAACGCCACTGTAGCCCTTCCCGTCCGTTGCAGTGATGGATTTTTCACCGTGCCCTTCGACGAAACAGACTGTCTTCACCGTGGTCGAAGTGGCTTTCAAAATCGCCGAAGTAACGTCCTGCTCCGTCGTGTCTTCCAGGCGCTCGATATGCGTGCCATTCACGACGATCACCTGGTCCATGCGCGCGATGCCGTATTGCTTCGTCAAATCCGGCCGTTCCTGCGGATCGACTACACGGAAGTGGATGTGCGGATTCAGATTCTCGTACTCCGCCATCTGCTCGCGCACCCCCGCCACCTGCGGATCCGACGATTTCGCAAACAGAAAAATCGTGATATTGGATTTTATGGGCTCGACGATTTTCTTCGTTTGGTCTGAAAGCGTGTACAGCTTTTCGCTCGTCAAATCGAACGTCTTGTGATGGCGGAAACCGAGATAATTGATGAAAACCAGAATGGCCAGCACGGCAATCACCAGCACGGATGTGTTCGTGCCCAGTTTCGAGGAACGCTTCCCGAAAAATCCGATGATCGTCCCAAAATCCAGAACAATCCACGCCAGAACGAGCGCGCCGCCTGCGATGAGCAAGATTTTATTCGCAAGCTGGAATTCCTCCAAAATCGTGTAGCGAACATACCCCGCGACCAGCAATGCCAGGCCCAGCGCTCCCGCGAATCGCGCCAGCTCTCTTCGATTCCATGTCATCGTGCCATACCCTCTCCTTCGTACTTTCCGCTTCACCCTGAAAAATTAAGCTCGCCGCCAGCGCATCGAATCCACCGCGCGCATCGTCAAAAAGATGGCGAAGAAAATCCAGCTCCCAAAGAAGATCAGGCCGGTCGTGTCAATCACGCCGCGAATGAACGGATTATAGTGCTGCAAAATGGCCGCGTATTGCAGCGATTGCGCCAGCGCGCCATTTCCCGTGCCGGCAAAAAATCCGATGATCCAAAGAAGCAGCGAAATCCCCAGCACCAGCACGCCGGCGACAATCTGATTCTCCGTCAGGGCGGAAAGGAACGAACCAATCGCAAGAAGCGTCGCCCCCAAGAGCAGCACGCCAAGGTATCCCCCCGCGATCAGCCTCCATGGCGGCACGGGATCGCTGTGCGCGAACATGTAAACGACGTACAGCACCGTCGGCAAAATCATAATGACGAAGAGGCTCAGGGAAGCGAAAAATTTCCCGAGGACAATTTGCCAATCCGTGATCGGCGACGTCAGCAGCAGTTCCATCGTCCCGCGTTTGCGTTCTTCGGAATACACGCCCATGGTCAGCAGCGGAGTCAGAAAAAGCAGAATCGTACCCACCAAGCTCAGAAAAAAGCTCAATACCGCGCTCGGCACGTCGAAGGGGGGGGCAGCGCCGCCTTGCATGGCTTCCAGGCTCGCTTCAAACGACGCCTTAATTGCCTCTCCCAGATATATGTTGAAAAACACGGCGCTCAAAATCAGAAAAATTGGAACCACCACGTATGCCACTGGCGACACGAAATAGTGGCTCATTTCCTTGCGATAGATGGCGTACAGGCCGCGCATGTCAGCTTTTCTCCTCTGTTTTCTCGCCTGCGTTGTGCGTTGGGTCTTCCGTGGTGAGTTGGAGGAAAATTTCCTCGAGGCTCAGATTCATGCCGCGCAGTTCGTAAAGCGGCCAGCCCTGGCCCACGACTTTTGCGGCGATTTGGCTGCGCAAATCCTGCCCCTGGCTTGCTTCAATCGTAGCCACAAGCCGCCCGGAAGAACCCAGCGAATCGATCGCGACTTTCCGCACGCCGGAAATTTGCGCCAGAGTATCGCGCAGCGGTTTCTCGGGCGCTTGCACTTCCACGCGAATCCGCTCTCCGCCCTTAAGCTGCAGCGTCAGATTCTCCGGCGTATCGACAGCGACAATTTTTCCGTGATTAATAATCACCACGCGGTCGCACGTCATGCTCACTTCGGGCAAGATGTGCGTCGAAAGAATGATCGTGTGGCTCCCCGCCAATCCCTTGATCAGATTGCGGACTTCAATGATTTGCTTCGGATCGAGGCCTACCGTAGGCTCGTCGAGAATGATCACGTCCGGGTCATGAACGATGGCTTGCGCCAGTCCCACCCGCTGCTTGTAACCCCGCGAGAGCCGCTTGATCAGTTCATCACGCTTGTCGGCGATCTTCGCCATTTCGAGAGCCGCTTCCACGCGCGCAGGACGTTTGTCCGCGGGCACATTCTTGATCCGCGCGACAAAATCGAGATACGCGCTCACGGTCATATCGAAATAAAGCGGCGGCGTTTCCGGCAAATATCCAATGCGGCGGCGCACTTCCATCGAATCATCGAACACGTCGAAGCCGGCGATTTTGGCCGTGCCGCCCGTGGCGGGCAGATAGCCGGTCAGCACGCGCATGGTTGTCGTCTTTCCCGCGCCGTTTGGTCCGAGGAATCCGAGGATTTCGCCTTTATTTACGGAAAAAGAAATGTGGTCGACTGCGGTTTTATCTCCAAAGGATTTCGTCAAGTTCTGGACTTCTATCAATCCGCTACCTCCGCGATTACAAAGTAAAATACAGATTTCTTACTATGGAATTTGCCGGCCAAACGCGCCCGCTCAATTCTGGCCCGGCCTTTATACTAAAATTTCGTGTCGCCCGCCAAGAACTCCTCGCAACACCCGCTGATGCACTCGCTGGAGATCGGCGCGAAGATTACATTGCAGAGAATCCTTTTGGCTCCATAAGGTTGCCTGAATTCTGCACCGCTCAGAGAAGTAGATAACCCATCGTCACTTTCCGGGATTGACTTGGGGCCGCGAGAGGCATACCTTTCGCCGCGAATGATTCCGAAGGCTGAATCGCCGACGAAGAGCCGCCTGCTCGCCGCGTTTTTGGCGGTCTGCGCGCTCGTCGCCGCGCTCGCGCTGATCAGCCACGGCGGACTGCTTCCTATCCCGCCCGCAGCGATGATGACGCTCCGCTGGCTGGCGATTGCCCTGCTCGCTGCATACGCCACGGCGCGTCGCTCACTGACTCTATGGATCCTGGTCGGCCTGCTCGCTGGCGCGGAATTCGGCCATGACGCTCCAGCAACCGCCGTGAAATTTCAAATCCTCGGCGCGATCTTTTTGCGCCTCATCAAAGTCATCATCGCACCATTGCTTTTCGGCACTCTGGTTGTTGGCATCGCCGGCCACGCCGAATTGAAAAAAGTGGGACGTATGGCGGTAAAGGTCCTGATTTTCTTCGAAATTGTTTCAACGATTGCCATGATCATCGGCCTGATTGCCATTAATGTCAGCCGCGCCGGCGTGGGCGTGAATCTGCCTCGCACTGCAGCCGAGCAAGCTGCTCCGGCAACTCCGCAGTCGGCGAGCCAGCTCATCCTGAACGTTTTCCCCGAAAACATCGCGAAGTCCGTCGCCGAAGGCCAAATCTTGCAAGTCGTCGTCTTCAGCATGCTTTTCGGAATCGCGCTCGCGCTCGTGAAGGAACCCAAACGCCGGCCGATGGTTTCGTTTGCCGAGAGCCTTTCTGAAACTATGTTCAAGTTCACTAATCTTGTGATGTATTTCGCGCCCGCGGGCGTGTTTGGCGCAATCGCCTACACAATTGCGCATCTTGGACTCGGCGTCATGTTGCCTTTGCTCAAACTTCTCGCGACGCTCTATGTGGCGCTGATTGTGTTTGTGCTTTTCATTCTCCTGCCGATTGCGCTCCTCGCCCGCATCCCGTTGCGCCAATTCCTGCGCGCCGTTGCCGAGCCGGCCACCATCGCTTTTGGCACAAGCAGTTCGGAGGCGGCGCTGCCGAGCGCCATGGAACAAATGGAAGCGATCGGCGTGCCGCGCGCGATTGTCGCCTTCGTGATGCCGACGGGCTACAGCTTTAATCTCACCGGCTCGAGCCTCTATCTGTCGCTGGCGGTGATTTTTATGGCCCAGGCTTCGGGAATCCATCTGACGGTCGGCCAGGAATCCGTGATGATGCTGACGCTGATGCTGAGCAGCAAAGGGCTCGCGGGCGTCCCGCGCGCGGCGTTCGTGATTATTCTCGGTGCGGCGGCATCGTTCCATCTCCCGATGGAATCGATTTATTTGCTGCTGGCCGTAGACCCGCTGATGGACATGGTCCGCACCACCGTTAACGTTGTGGGGAACTGCTTGGCCACGGTCGTTGTGGCGCGGTGGGAAGGCGATCTGCCCCCGTCAAAGGCAATTTCTTAGCGATTGGAAACTCATTCCACGCGCAACTCCGGCCGCGCGCCGAAAAACTTAAAATAAAGCGCCAAGCCCACGCCAGTGACCAACGCGTACGCGTAGAACGGCAGCGCGATGTCGGAAGCCTCGAACATGTACCCGGTGAACGCAACGGCTCCGCTCGACGCCGTTAACCGCGCCACCTGATTCATCGCCAGCGCGCGTCCCATTTCATTTTCGCGCACCATCGCTGTGAGCGCCGTCTGTTGTGCGGGAACCGCAACCACTCTCAACGCCGGCGTAATCATATAAATCACCAGCGCCAGCACGAAAATTCGCGTTAGCGGCAACAGCAAAAGAAGCAATGCCCCCACGCCGCGCGTAACCGCTACGCCCTTCACAAACCCGAATTGCCTCTCCAATCGCGGCGCTACCAGAATCGCAAATGCGGCCACCAACTCGCTCGCGAACCCGTACACCGCCATTCGCGATTTCGGAACGTGGTACACAATGACAAAGAACGGAATCAAAAACGGCATAACAAGCCCCTGCGAAATTCCGTTCAGCGCTCCCGTCAGCGAAAACTTACCAATCACCTTCCCACTTGTCATTCGCGTCAGTTTGCCGCGCTTATTGGCGAGCTTCATTGGCAATAGAAACACTAATCCTACCGCGCTTACGGCCGCAGCCGCCAAGAACGCATCGCGAGCGCTGAACAGCCGCGCTGCCAGCATTCCCGCCGCCCCTAACAACCCGCTTAGAAACGTGAACAACGAAAAATAAAATGTGCGATTCCCTACTGTCGTCAAATCCGCAATCACCGCGGACTGAATCGGTTGCGCTGCCCCGCCCACGCTGCCGGCCGCGCGCGACCCGGTCGCCGAAAAGCCACCAAGCATCGTGCCCAAAAATAAAATCGGAAGTTTGCCGGAGCTGAACGCAAGGAATGCCCCCACTGGCAGTAGAATGCCGGATAGCACCAACGTCCCTTTGCGTCCCCACAGGTCCGTCAGGAATCCAAATGCTAGCGCGAAGGCCGCCGTCGCCAGAGTCGCGGCCGTATAGAGCAAACCAAGCGTGAACGCGCCGTAGTGAAGTGACTGCAAGACATAGTAGGGAAAAACAAGGATAATGATTCCGGCTGCAATGCTTCTCATAAGGCGGAACAGGATCAACAGCAGCAATTGCCGGGAATCGTCACTCACGTTCCTAAGTCTACTTTAAACGGGCGCTGCGCCGAATCGAAGTCTTGCGATTCCAATGTTCCCGGCACACGTTACGGGCAACGAGAGGGCGAAAAAGCGCATCCAGATGCCCTGGAGTGAACGTCTTAAGCCTGCTGACAGGCCAATTCGTCGGCCCCGCTTGAAACGCGCGCCGCAAGATGCGCGTTGACACTGCGGAGCCATTTTGTTATTCAACTTGTTTGCTTTGTGTCCGGGCAACTCTCGAGCCTGCCGCACGCCGGGATTGACCTAACCTGGCCAATCTGGCCTCCCGCGAAGGGGTATGCAGCCGAACCGACGGACGATTACTGTCTTGTTTTTGAATAAAACGAAAAAAACAGGAAGAAAATGACGGGGCGTACCGGCAGAATGAAAACGGGCAGCATACTCATGAAGGGACTATTTCTCGCGCTCGTGGCCGCCGGCATTCTGGCAGGCTGCGGCGGAAGCGGCCCCAGCGGACTCGTCATCGTCATCACTCCCGGCACGAACCAGTCCGTGGATCAAAATCAGTCCGTGGCTTTCACGGCATTCGTGGCGAACGATACCTCGAATTCAGGGGTTACCTGGAGCCTTACGGGCACGCACTGCGCCTCCGCTGCTTGCGGCACGCTCACGAATAACACATCCAGTTCGGTCACCTATAACGCGCCGAAGTCCGTCGGCGTGCTCCTCAACGTCATTCTCACAGCCACGGCCGTTGTAAACAAAAAGAACACCGCGACCTTGAACATTTCGGTCAGCCCTGCTCCCACGATCTCAACGACTTCCCTGCCGGGCGCAATCAACGGTCAAAATTACAGCCAGCAAGTCGTGGCGAATGGCGGAGTCGCCCCGCTTTTCTTTACTCTCACTTCCGGCAGCCTCCCCACCGGGTTTCATCTGGATACCAACGGCTTGATTTCGGGGCGCTCCACTTCCAACGGAGGCACGTTCAATTTCACTTTGCTTGTGACGGATCAGGGTAATCCGCCGCTCACCGCATCGCAGTCCTACACGATCATAATTGCGCCTGCGCCGTTGCTGTCCATCGTTACGACTTCACTCACGAATGCCGCGCAAGGAAGCCCCTACAATTTTCCCTTGGCGGCCTCCGGAGGCGTTCCGCCTCTCACGTGGGCCATCAGCGCCGGGGCTTTGCCGCCGGGAGTTTCGTTGAATACGTCAACCGGACAACTCTCCGGTACGCCTACGGCTCAAGGCACGTTTTCTTTCACCGTCACAGTGACCGACTCCGCGTTGCTGCCCCCGAATCAGCAGCCGCAAATCGCTACGCAAGCGCTAAGCCTCACCGTGGGCGCCCCGGGTTCCCTTTTCATCACCACCACTTCGCTCCCGCAGGCGAACACAGCAACTCTCTACAATCAACAGCTTCATGTCAGTGGCGGCGTCGGTCCGTTCACATGGAATTTGACGAGCGGAATACTCCCTTCCGGCCTCACCTTGAATTCCTCCACAGGTGTAATCTCCGGCGTGCCGACAGCCGTTTCCAGCAACACGTTCACCGTGCAGGTCACCGATTCGGAAGCTACTCCGCAGAAAGCATCGGCCACCTTGACCGTCACCATCATCAGCTCCGTCAATAACAGCGCGCTGCTCAACGGCACATATGCGTTCGTTTTCAGCGGATTCAATTCCTCAGGCCCCGTCGTCCTCGGCGGTACGTTTGCCGCAAACGGCTCGGGAGGCATTTTTGGCTCCGAGGACAGCAACAACAACAATCCTACCGGCTCGACACAGAACAACGGCCCGGGTCCAGTCCAAAACACCACGGTGGCAGGATCGTATTCGCTCGGCTCAGACGGCCGCGGCAGCCTCACGATATCGTCCGCATCCATAACTTCCACGTACCAGCTCGCTCTCGACGGCAACGGCAACGCACAATTCATCGAGGCGGACAGTACAGGAACCCACGGGATCGGCATTTTGCGGAAGCAGACCGTCTCGAATTTCACTCCGCAGAGTTTCAGCGGAAACTATGCCTTCCAGTTGGCGGGCACCGATTCGTCCGGCAAACGCGACTCTCTAATTGGCGTTTTTCAGGCCGACGGCGCCAGCCTGCTCAAGAACGGCAATGCGGACACGAATGACGCGGGCACGCTGGGGACAAATCTGAACGGAGTAACCGGCACATTCCTTGTGGCGCAGAACGGGCGTGGCAATGCCACCCTCACCTTGCCGGTGCCCGCCACTCTGAATTTCGTGTTCTACATGGTCAGCCCATCCGACGTGCTGTTTATGGGCCTCGATCCCATCAGCGCAACAAATCCAATGACCATCGGCGAAGCGGCCCTGCAAACCCAGCCCTCGTTCGACGCGACCGCGCTTAACGGCTCGAGCGTCGCGACGGCCACTGGGCTCGATACAGGGGGCAACGCCAGCGTCCTCGCCGGTTTATTGACCGCCAATGGAGGCGGTGGCATCAGTTCCACCACGGACACAAATGACGGCGGCACAATCGCTTCAAACGCGAGCGCGGGCGGCTCATACTCGGTCGCTTCCAATGGCCGGGTCACAACCAGCGGCCTCGGTAACCAGCTCGCCGTTCTTTATCTCATCGCGCCAAATCGAGCTTTCGTAATTGGGCAGGATTCGGCGGCCTCATCAGGCATCGTCGAGCCGCAGACCGCAGGCCCATTCAGCGCCGCCTCCTTCATCAGTTATTTCACCTTTGGGCCGCCTTCGGCTGGCTCGCCGGGAACGTCGGACAAAAACTCAAATGACTTTATCGGCTCCATTTTGACCGATGGCGCCGGCAACGTCACTGGAAAGCTGGACGAGGCCGGCGCCACGGGAATTCCGAGTTCAAACCTGGCCCTCAAGGCAACTTACGCCGTCGCCGCAAATGGGCGCGGTACCATCTCCGTCAGTTCGCCATCGATTCTGCCGTCTCAGTTCGCTTTTTACATCGTGTCACCAACGCAAATCCGTGCGGTTTCCGCCGCATCCGCGGACACCCATCCCCAAGTTTTCTTCTTCAATCACTAAGTTTGCCAATCGGATTGGACGCGCGGTTACGTGACGCTTGGCGTGTCCGCGAAACTGCGGCTAAGCTCGCGGTAGATCAGCCACGCGGACACAATCGTCACTAGGATCAGAAACGCTCCCAGGCCCCAATGCCGCAAAAGCAATTTACCGACTCCGAACAAAGCGCCATACGTCATCACGCAACCCAAAATCCAGCACCACAAATTGCGGGCCAGCCCGTGCGTCTGCGGAATCTCGGGAGCGCGCGCCGCGATCGGCCGCCAGCCTACGATCTCTGGCCGCACCTTGCGGTAAAACTCCAGCAACTTCGTGTCCGGCTCCGGCCTGGTCATCAACGTCACCGCAATCCACACAAACGATGTCGCCAGCGTCGCCGTCAGCGCCGTCTTCGCGAAAATTACGGAACCCGAACCCGAGAAAAGCTCAGGCCGATGCAGCAGCCAGAGCCACAACCGCTCCGAGCGAATTCCCAGCACCACGACAAGCGAAGTCGCCATCGCCGAAATTTCGCTCCACGCATTGATTCGCCACCAATACCATCGCAGCAGATACACGCTGCCCGTCCCCGCGCCCAGCTCCAGCACGTCTTGCCAGCCGGAAAGAATCGACGCCAGATGCGCGGACACATATCCCGTCACCACCACCAGCAGCAGCGTCACCACGCGCGAAACGTACACATAGTGGCGCTCGCTGGCCCTTCGCCGGATAAATCGCCGGTAGCCATCTTCCACCAGATACGACGTGCCCCAATTCAACTGCGTCGCAACCGTGGACATGAACGCGGCCAAAAATCCCGCCAGAATGATTCCGCGGAGCGCGTGCGGCACGTGGTTCGTGACGATCAGCATGTAACTCGTCTCCGGATGCGCCAGCCCGGGATAAAGGACAATCGCCGCCAGCGCCGTGAAAATCCACGGCCACGGACGCACGGCATACTGCGCGATGTTGAACCACAGGACGGAGTACAAACCCTCGCGCTCATTCCGCGCGCTGAAAATGCGCTGCGCGATGTATCCTCCGCCGCCCGGTTCGGCTCCCGGATACCAGAACGCCCACCACTGGATTCCCAGGTAAACGACGAAAGTAATCACAGGCAGTGTCCACAGCGCCTCGCTCGAAAAACCGCGCGAAAAATCCGGAAAGAATGCCAGCGGATCCGATCCGCCGTTCACGGCGCGCATCGCTTCGATTTTCGCCGTCATCGGACCGATCCCGCCCGCTGCCATCACGCCGTAATACGCCACCACAATCACGATCCCCATCTTCAGCACGAACTGGAACAAATCGGTCCACAGCACGCCCCACAGTCCGCCCAGCGAAACGTAGATGCCCGTAAAAGGGATCAGAAAAAAAACGCAGATGGCCAGCGCCTGCCCATTCGTCCCCGCAAATGCCGGGCCAATAATTTGGTTCAGCCAATTCACGAATCCCGTGAAAACCGGCCAGCCCTGCATCGTCGGCCCCATCGTTGTGCCCACGATGCTGATCATCGCTTTCGTCACCCAGCCGAGGATCAGGCAATTCATCAGCAATCCAAGATACATCGCGCGGAATCCGCGAAGGAACGCCGCCGGCTTGCCCGCGTAGCGCATCTCGGCGAACTGCACGTCCGTCATTAATCCCGAGCGCCGCCACAGTTTCGCAAAAAGAAAAACTGTCATCATTCCGGAAAGCAAGAAGGCCCACCAGATCCAATTCCCCGCGATCCCTTGCGTGTACACCAGCCCCGCGACCAGCAGCGGCGTGTCGGCGGAAAAGGTCGTCGCCACCATTGACGTGCCCGCCAGCCACCACGACACCCTTCGTCCGGAGACGAAATAATCCTCCGTGCTCTTCCCCGAGCGCCGTCGAAAATAGAGTCCCAACAGGAGTGTGATCGCCAGGTAACCTAGAATTGCAGTCCAATCGAGCAGCGTGAATTTCATTGTTCCGCCGTTCTCCGGCTATTCACCGGACAGAAGCGCTCTGAAAATCATTGCCATCGCCGGTGTGCGGACGTGAAGTCCTGGTGGAGATGCAGCGCGCCTTTCGCATGAAGCACTATTTCCCCGCGCTCCCCCCGCCAGCGTCCGCCGGAGGCACCGCCGTTACCGGAATCACCCCGTGCTCCGCGAGCGAGCGGTTAAACGCGGGAAGCTCCTTATCCATCACGCTGTGATAATCGACTTTCGCCGCATCCAGTTTCTTCTCGATCATCCGCAACAAACTCATATCCGTGTCCGTCGGCGCGAACGCCGCATCGCCAGCCACATCGCCCGCGCCCGAGCCTACTTCGCCATTCAGCCACAGCAAATTCATGTACACCTTGTACGCCGACACGAAGTATTTGTCGTCGCTATTCGCCTCCACTTTCGCGATCAACTGGAATTCCACCCCCTGCAGCTTCTCATCCATCGCTTTCACCGACTTCAGCAAATCCCCTTTGGTCTTCTCCTCTTTCAGCATCGCCTCGACGTCCGCAAGCTGCTTCCGCATCCACTCGATCTGATTCACCATATCCGCTGTGGCGCTCACGTCGTCGCGTATCCGCAGCAGCGTCTTCACCGAAGCAGCAATATCCGCATCCGTGCTCGGCTCGTTCGGATCCTTCAAAATCGTAATCGGTTGCGTGTAGCTCTTCCCATCGGCGGTCAGCCGCACCGTGTACTTCCCCGGCACGACAATCGGCCCCACTTCCGCCGGAGCCAGCCCCCAGTGCGTAATCGGCCGCGAATCCTTGTCGCGGAATCGCAATTCGTCCCAGATGTGCGGATTGTCGGGAGCCGCTGTGCGCAGCGCCACCAGCCGCGGTGGTGCGTATCGCAAATCCCACTCGGCTCGATTGATTCCCGCTTTGCCCTTGATGGGCGGTTTCAATTTTCGGATCACTGCACCGTGCGAATCCAGAATCTCGATCGTCACGGGCTTTTTTGTTGCCGCTTTCAACGAGAAATCGATGAACGCCTTTCCGCCTTGCGCGAATCTGTAGGTGGCGCGCGGCTCGAACAGCCGCACCGCCTCATCCGAATTATTCTTCGCCATCTCCTCGAGCGGCGTGATGTCGTCCAGAATGTACAGCCCGCGTCCGTACGTAGAAACCACCAGATCGTGGAATTGTTTCTGCACCACCGCCCACGAAACCGGAGAATGCGGCAAGCCTTTGCCAAACGCCGTCCAATGCGCTCCATCATCCAGCGAATAGTGCAGCGCGTTTCCCGTCCCCGCGAAAAGCAACCCTTTGCAATTCGGATCTTCAGTAATCACGCACACGTAGGAAAGCTCGCCCTTCGGCAATCCGTCGCTGATCTTCGTCCAGCTCTGCCCGAAATTCGTTGTCTTATAAATAAACGGGTCGCGATTATCCATCAAGTGAAAATCAACCGAAATGTATGCCGTTCCCGCGTCGAAATACGAAGGCTCGATGCTCGTGATCGTTCCCCACGCAGGCAAACCGGAAATATTTTTGGTCTCATTATTCCAGTGCCCGCCGCCGTCCTTCGTGTACCACACCTGCCCGTCGTTCGTTCCCGCCCAGATCAAGCCCTTCTGGATTTGCGATGGCGCAATCGCGAACACAACCTCCCCATAAAATTGCCCCAGGTTGTCGCCTTCGATTCCGCCCGACGGCACAATCCGGCTCGGATCATTCGTCGAAAGGTCCGGACTCGCCACCGTCCAGCTCTGCCCGGCGTTTACTGTCTTGAAAATCACCTGGCAGCCGAAATACACCGTGTTGTGATCGAACGGATCAATCGCCAGCGGAGCCGTCCAATGGCAGCGATATTTCGTGTCGTTCGGCGGCGAATCCAATGTGTGCAGCCACGGACTCACCGAACGCGCCAATTTCGTTTTCGCGTCCCAGCGCGTCACTTCATCCCCGTAGCAAGTCGCCCACACAATGTTCGGGTCCGTCACGTCCGGCACGGTCCAGCCGGATTCGCATCCGCCCATTCCGTGATCCCATCCGACCTCCCGCGGCCCTCCATAACCGTATCCGCCCTGCGCCAAGCTCGGCCCGCGCATGTTCCCGTCGTCCTGCATATTGCTGTAGACGTAATACGGAATCTGGTTATCCACCGTAACGTGATACATCTGCCCGATCGGCAGCGTCACGCGATGGAACCCGCGCCCGTGCACCGTCGTAATCATCAACCCGCCATCGTTCGTCAACGCGAAGCGATTCGGATTCTTCGGGTCCACCCAGATGTCGTGATTGTCCCCGCCCCAGGGCACATTCTTGAAAGTTTCGCCGCCATCGAGCGATTCATGGAATGCGCTGTTCGCCACATACACTTCATCTTCATTCCCGCTCGAAACCGCGATGCGTATGTAATATCCCGCGCGTCCCGTCAGCGAACGGTCATAGCTCACCGCTTTCCACTTCCCGCCGCCATCATCCGACCGCCACAACGAGCCTTGATCTTTCGTCTGAATCAGCGCGTAAACCCTGCTCGAATCCGTCGGCGCCACGGCCACGTCAATCTTGCCCACGGGCGGCTTCGGCAAGCCATGCCCGACGATGCGCGCCCACTTTGTCCCGCCATCGTGCGATACATAGACTCCGCTTCCCGGGCCGCCGCTGAATTCTCCCCACGTATGCATCACCATTTGCCACGTCCCCGCAAACAGTGTCCTCGAATTGTTCGGGTCCATCGACAATCCCGAGCAGCCCGTGTTTTCATCCACGAACAGCACGCGCTCCCACGTTTTCCCGCCGTCCGTCGTCCGGTAAACGCCGCGTTCCTGCTGCGGCCCTGTCGCGCGTCCCAGCGCGCACACAAATACCGTATTCTCATCCCGCGGACTCACAATCACGCGCCCGATGCGCCCCGATTTGTGCAGACCCATGTTCGTCCACGTTTTCCCCGCGTCCGTGGATTTGTATATGCCGTCCCCCATCACGTCGCTGTCGCGTATCGCCCACGCTTCGCCCGTTCCCGCCCACACCACATCCGGGTCCGAAGGCGCCACTGCCAGCGCGCCAATCGCCGCCGCCGGCTCCTTGTCGAAGACGGGCACCCAGCGATTTCCCCCGTCCGTCGATTTCCACACTCCTCCAGATGCCGCTCCCGCGTAATACGTGCTCGGATCCCCCGCCACGCCCGCGACCGACGCCACTCGATTCCCCACAATCGGCCCCACGAATCGAAATCGAAACTTGTCCTGATTCTTCTTCATATTCGGCCGCTGCGCATATCCCGTAACGGCGCACAACGTGACGCCCAACAGCGCGTACAAAATCTTCCGCCATTCAAGATTCAAAATGCGCATTTTGCCTCTCTTTTCCTAAGCCACAAACTAGTCCCGTCAATTCGCTTTTTTACTTCAGTGCAGTTGAAAAATACGGTTCCGCAAGTCAGGTAAATAAAGCCATGCAAATCGAAAGCGGGCGCCCGCACCAACCGCTGCTGCCGTTAAAACAAAGCCTCAACGGATGTTGAGCCCCTCGATTAGTATGTCGGCGCGCCGAAGTCTATTTCGACCCCATGTAAAGTCAAGCCCTCTTTTCCCTCATTCGCCGGCCAAAAAGCGACAAACCGCATCGCCAGGGAACAAATCTTCGCGGATTCCACCGTGGGACAACTCCCGCTGTGTATTGACATACTGAGCAGTACAGTGTCATCCTTCGCATCGTTTCCCTCAGGAGGTCGCGCATGCGCGTTTCGCAACGGGCGATTTTTGCCGTGGGCTGTGCAGTCCTGCTTATGCCTATCGCCGGGACGCGCGCGAGCACGCTGTCGATCACGAGCAAGCCATCCGGCGCCACCGTCGAGATCGATGGGCTCGATGTCGGCAAAACGCCATACATTGCGAAATATCCCGGCGGCTATTTCCACAAAACACACACGGTCTTTGGCGCGCGGCTCCAGCACCCCCTCGTCGCGCGAATTTCCAAGGAGGGTTATTCGGGCCAGGAAGTCACTTTGACGGACGGCCCCTTCATATGGCGCACATTCAACGGCCGCTCCGAAGGAAACTACTGGCTCATCAAGACAGAACATTTCGAGGTGAATCTCGAACCGCTCGCCAAGAGCTTCACGGGCAGGCCAAAAATTACAGACGCCACGAGCGAACTGCCCGCAACAAACACTCCGTTGCCCGCGGAGCAAATTGTTGACGCGGCGAATCCGGCGATTGTGCGCGTCCAGGGCATTCGCGGCTGGGGAACAGGGTTTTTCATCACGAGCACGGGCCTGATCGCGACGAACAAGCACGTGGTCGAAAACGAACCGGATCTGATCGCGATCACGTCTGGCAACCAGCGCCTGCCCGCGCACGTTGTCTACACCGACCCGGACAAGGACATCGCCATCGTGAAAGTCGATGGATCAGCGTTTCCGCATTTGGCTTTGACGAATATCGGCGCGGTGCGAAAGGGAGAAACCGTGATCGCAATTGGCAATCCTGACGGCGGTTTGCGCGATACGGTGACGCAAGGGGTGGTGAGCGCCATCGGGCGCAAGCGCGCTCTGGGAAGCGGTACGTGGATTCAAACCGACGCGGCGATCAATCCCGGCAACAGCGGCGGCCCGCTTCTGGACGATCGCGGAAACGTGATCGGCATCAACACGCTGCAAGCAGTGCGTAATCGCGCGGGACAGGAAGTTCAGGGATTGAATTTCGCACTGAGCGCGCAAGACCTGATTCATGTTCTGGAGCGGTTTTATCCCGCTAGTATGTCCGGCAAGACTTCCCCGCCCGGCGGCAATGGTGAAGTGGACGTGCAGTCAGACCCGCCCGGCGCCGAAATCTACGTGGATGGCGCATTCGTCGGCGACACGCCTTCGACGCTGCATCTTTCCGCGGGCGCGCACGAAGTTGAAATTAAAGGCGCAAATAAAAAAATCTGGAAACGTGAACTCGACGTGCTGAAAGACAGTCAAGTCACTCTGCACCCCACGCTTCACCCGCAATCCTGAGATTTGCCGGCAGTTGTGCGGAATTCCCTGCGCGTGCGATTGACCGTTGCGTTGAAAAATGCGCGATTGTGGTCAGCGAGCCAAAGTGGCGCGTCGCGCGGCCCCGCGCAGCGCCGTGCCATCGTTCAGGATCACGCTCACGGGCATCGATTCGAGCATTTCCTTCATTCGCCCCTTGTCCGCGAACGCAGCAAGAAACGCGGGTCTCTGCAGCTTCGGCAAAATTTTTGGCGCGATTCCTCCGCCAATGTAAACGCCGCTCATCGCCAGCACCTTCAGCGCCATATTGCCCGCTTCCGAGCCGAGCAGAACCACAAATAAATCGAGGGCCTTTTCGCACAGCGCGCTTTTTCCGGCCAACGCGGCTTTCGAAATCACCGGCGCGGGATCGCCGTCCTTGAGTTCCGCGGCCAGCCAGGGCTGTTCCTCGCCGCGGCCCGTGTCGCGCAGAAATTTGTAAATGTTGAACAATCCTGGACCGCATACCAGGCGTTCCCAGCTCACATGGCCGAATTCCGCGCGCATATGCCTGAGCAGTTCATCTTGCAGTTCATCGCGCGGCGCGAAACTGGAATGACCGCCTTCGCTCGCGAGCGGCAAATAATTCGCGCCGTCCCAGTGAAGCGCGGCTTCGCCCAGCCCCGTGCCCGGCGAAATCACGGCGCAGTTCCCCTTCGCGCCAGGTGCGCCTGGTTGCAGCACGGCAAAATCAGACGGCGCAAGCGTGGCGATGCCGTAGGCATTTGCTTCCAGATCGTTGATCAATGCAATGGAAGGAATACCGATTCGTTGCGCCACTCGCCGCGAATCGACCACCCACGGCAGATTCGTCGCGCGGCACAAGCCGTCGCGCACCGGCCCCGCAACGCCGATCGCCACAGCGTCCGCATGAGATTTCTGCGACGCCAAAAACTCAGCCACGATATCTTCCAGGCTGGCATGACCGTGGCTGGGATAAATATGCTCGGCAACGTTCACGAGATCGCCGTCGCGCTGCTCGAAAAACGCCAGCCGCGTATTCGTTCCGCCCACGTCCCCGGCAAGAATCATTGCCCGGGTTCCCGCCACTGGCGGCCATCGCGCTCGAGCAGATCATTCGCTTCCCACGGCCCCCAAGAGCCCGCGGGATAATTGGGGAAATTCCGCGGCGGCAGCGCCTGCCACACGTCGAGAATCGGCTGCACAACGCTCCAGCTTGCCTCGACCATGTCCGCCCGCTGAAACAGTGTCGCGTCACCGATCATGCATTCATAGAGCAGACGCTCATATCCGGTGCTCGGCTTGGAGCCGAAATAATCCGCGTAGCGGAAATCCATGTTCACGGTGCCCAGCTTCACGATCGGGCCTGGAATTTTCGCGCCAAATTGCAGCGAAATTCCTTCCTGGGGCTGGATGTGGACGATGAACTGATTGGGCGCAAGGCGTTCGACGGCCGTTTTTCGAAACAGCATGAAGGGAACACTCTTAAATTGAATCACGATTTCGCTCGAACGGATTTTCAGGCGTTTCCCGGTACGCAAGTAAAAAGGCACGCCAGCCCAGCGCCAGTTGTCGATGAGCAGTTTCAAAGCGACAAAAGTTTCCGTCGACGAATTCGGATTCACGCGCGGCTCGAAACGATAGGCTGCCAGCCGCGCCTTGCCGTCGCTGCCTTCGCCGTATTGGCCGCGGACGGTGCGCATCAGGACGTCCTGCTCGGTCAGCGGTTGAATCGCGCGCAACACTTTTGTCTGTTCGTCGCGCACCGCGTCCGCGTCGAAGGAAACGGGAGGCTCCATCGTCACCAGGCTGATGAGCTGAAAAATGTGATTGGGCACCATGTCGCGCAGCGCGCCCGATTGATCGTAGTAGCCGCCGCGGGTTTCGACGCCCACCATCTCCGCCACCGTGATTTGAACGTGATCGATATAGCGGCGATTCCACACCGGCTCGAAAATTCCGTTGCCAAAGCGGAATGCCAGAATATTCTGCACCGTCTCTTTGCCAAGGTAATGATCGATGCGGTAAATTTGATTTTCTCCGAGGACCGCTTCGATCTCGCGATTCAGGGCGCGCGCGGACGCCAGTCCATCGCCAAACGGCTTTTCATAAATGATCCGCCGCCAGCGATTCTCCGTTTGCTGCGTCAGGCCGACTGCGCCTAGCTGCCGCGTAATTTCGCCGAAATATTCCGGCGCCGTGGCCAGGTAGTAAAAATAATTGCCGCCAGTGGAATGCTTCTGGTCCGTTTGTGCCAGTAATTCGCCCAGCTTTTTGTACGCGCCGGGATCCTGAAACGTTCCCACATGGTAGTACAGCCGCTCCGTCAGCCACGCGACCAGCGCTGGCTCGACGTCGTTGGTGGCAAACTCGCGAAGCTCTTGCGCGATTTTCTTCTGAAAATCCGGCGTCGATATTTCACCGCGTCCAATGCCGATGATCGCGAAATCCTTCGGGAGTAATTCGTCTTTCGCCAAATTGTACAGCGCCGGGAAAAGCTTTCTCTTCGTCAGGTCGCCGCCCACGCCAAAAATAACCATCACGCAAGGTCCCGCCGCGCGGCCTGCCGGCCCGCTCGGCATCTTGCTATTCGCGGTAGTTACCGTTGCTTCCTTGCCGTTGTACATGCTTCAAAATCCTCGGTTTCCGCCTTGTGAAATCATTGCATCTCGCTGAGGAAGCTACTTTCCGGCGGCGCGTTCCACGTGGCCGCCGAACTGAAATCGCATCGCCGACAGCAGCTTCGCGGCGAATTCGTCTTCTCCGCGCGAACTGAACCGTTCGTAGAGCGCCGCACTCAACACTGGAGCCGGTGACGCTTCGTCGATCGCCGCCTGAATCGTCCAGCGTCCTTCGCCGGAATCCGATACCCTGCCGGAAAACTTCGCCAGATCGGGCTGCTGGAAGAGAGCGATCGCCGTCAAATCCAGCAGCCACGAAGCGATCACGCTTCCGCGGCGCCACACTTCGGCCACGTCCGCGAGATTGAAATCGTATTGGTAATGCTCCGGATTTCGCAGCGGCGTTGTCTCCGCATCGGCCTTCTCGGTTTTCTTTCCCACGTTCGCGTGCTTCAAAATATTCAGCCCTTCCGCATACGCCGCCATCAGCCCGTATTCAATTCCGTTGTGTACCATCTTAACGAAATGGCCGCCGCCCGAAGGGCCACAGTACAAGTATCCTTCTTCGGACGTTCCGCCCGATTTGTCGTTTTCGCGCCCCGGCGTGCGCGACAGATTGCCTCGGCCCGGCGCCAGCGTCTTGAAAATCGGATCCAGATGCTTCACCACATCGTCCGGACCGCCAATCATCATGCAATATCCGCGCTCAAGGCCCCATACGCCGCCGCTCGTGCCCACGTCGACGTAGCGCACGCCCTTGGATTCAAGGTCTTTCGCGCGCCGTATGTCGTCGATGTAATAGGAATTTCCACCGTCGATCAGAATGTCGCCGCTCCCCAGCCGCGAGCTCAGGTCCCGCACCGTGCCGTCCACAACGCCAGCCGGCACCATCATCCAAATCGCGCGCGGCGTGCTCAACTTTTTCACAAACTCATCCAGCGACGCAGCGCCCGTCGCGCCTTCGCCCGCCAAATTCTTCACATTATCCGGGCTTACGTCGAACACCACACACTGGTGGCCGCCTTTCATGAGCCGCCGCACCATATTCGCGCCCATTCGTCCCAGGCCGATCATCCCGATTTGCATCAAGCCGCTCCTTTAGCTGCATCCTGCATTTTTAATTCACGCAATTATCGCTCGTTCCGCGCCAGGCCACACAAACAATTCAAATTGGATTTTCGTGCAAAGTTTCAGGCCAGCGCCTGGCGCACCGCCGCGTCGATTGCCGCAAGCCCCGCCCGCACGTCCGCGCCCAAATGAATCCGCAGCGCCCGCCGGTTCCTCTCCGCAAGCACGGCGAAATCGCCGCGCGCCTGCGCCGCTTTCACGATTCCAAACGTATATTTCTGGCCGGGCACGGGAATGTCCGCGGCATCGTCGCAGGTAATCTGCAAAAACACGCCCGTATTCGGCCCGCCTTTGTAGGCCTGCCCGGTCGAGTGCAAAAATCTGGGGCCAAATCCCAGGCACGTCGCAACGCGCTTGTTGTCGCGCACCGCGTGACGTATCGCCTGCAAACTTTCCTCGTGTGCGTCGTTCATTTGAATGTACGCAAGGGTGGCGAAATAATCTCCCGCCTTCAGCCGGCCCAGATGCGCGCGCAAATACGCGACGAGCGATTTGCCGCCGGCCACCGCCTGATTCAACGCCGTTGCATTTTTCTCGTCCGTGAACAGCTGGATGCCTTTTTCCTTAAAGAAAGGCTGCTCGGGCGGCAACGAGCCGGTTTTTTCATATTGCTCCGTTAATTTCTTCGTTGCGATTTTGCTGGCCTCGACGTCCGGCTGGTTGAACGCGTTGATTCCGATGATTGACCCAGCCACAGCCGTCGCAATTTCCCAACGGAAAAACGACTGGCCCAAATCATACGTGTCGCGCAGCGAAATCCGCACCACGGGCTGGGCCGCCTTTTCGAGCGCCACCACTTTCGCATCCTGGTCCGCATCGGGCCCCGTTTCCAGGCGCACATAAACGAACACTCGATCGTTGCCGTACACGTCCGCCCCGCCAAGTTTCTCGCGGTCAACAGGAATCAGCCCTTTGCCGTCTTTGCCCGTCGATTCCGCGAGCAACTGTTCGAGCCACGCGCCCAAATCGCGAATCCCCGGCGACGTGACCAACGTCACTTTGTCGCGCCCGTTTTTCGCCAGCACGCCGAGAATCACGCCGAGCACCGCGCCGGGATTTTCATTCGCTGGAACCGTCGACGCGCACGCCTGCACCATCTCTTCCGTGCGATCGAGAAATTTCTTGATGTCGATGCCCATCGCCGCGCCCGGAACAAGTCCAAAATCCGACAGCGCCGAATAGCGTCCGCCGATGCTGGGCACGCCGTAAAAAATGTGGCGAAATTTGTCTCCTTCCGCCACAGCCTGCAGCTTCGATCCCGGGTCGGTGATGGCGACGAACTGCTTTCCCGCTTGCTCCGCGCCAGATGCTTGTTTCGCGCGCTCGAAAAAATACTGCTTGAAGATATTCGGCTCGAGCGTGCTCCCCGATTTGCTCGACACGATGAAGAGCGTCTTCTTCACGTCGATTTTCGATTCAATCGCCCTGATCTGGGCCGGATCGGTGGAATCCAGCACGTGCAGCTCCGGGTATCCCTGCGCTTTCCCGAATGTCTTGCTCAGCACTTCGGGACACAAACTCGAGCCGCCCATGCCCAGCAACAGCGCGTACGCGAATCCCGCTGATTTCACTTCCTTCGACACGTCCGTCAATTGATTCGCGTGCGCCATCTGATCTTCGGCCACGCCCAGCCAGCCGAGCCACTTCGCTTCGTCGCTTCCGGTCCAAAGAGTCGCGTCGTGCGTCCACAACCGCCGAACTTTTCCGCCGGTGGTCCATTCATCGATCGTCTGCTTCACGGCTTGATCGAGCGGCTGCGGAAGCCTATACGTCTGCATTTCCGATTTCGATTTCGCCGGGGACTTCATCGTCTGTTCCACGGCGGCCAGCAGCTTTCCGAAAGCATCGGCGAAAAGCTTCACGCCCTCATCCACAAGCTGATCCGTAACCTCCTTCATCGAAATGCCGGCCTTCGCCAGGTTCTGCATCGTTTCGTGAGCAGCCGCGACATTTTCCACCAAGCTGGCGCGAACTTTCCCATGGTCGCGAAATTCGTCCAGCGTCGCGGGGGGAATCGTATCCACTGTGTCTTGCCCGATCAGTTCCTCGACGTACATCACATCCCGATAATTCGGATTCTTCGTGCTTGTGCTGGCCCACAGCACTCGTTGCGTGTACGCGCCCTTCGCCGCCAGCGCATCCCAGCGCGGCCCGTGGAAAATCTTCTGATAAATTTCGTAAGCCATCTTTGCGTTTGCAATCGCCACTTTGCCCAGCAAACTTTGCAGCAGCGCGCGCTCGCCGGCATTCGTTGACGTTTTCAATCGCGCGTCCAACTGCTTGTCGACGAGCGTGTCAATGCGGCTGACAAAAAAACTCGCGACGCTGCCCATTCGGCTCAAATCGCCGCCGTTTTTGCCATACGTTTCGAGCGCCGCCACATACGCCAGCGCCACTTTCTCGTACGCTTCCTGAGCAAACAGCAGCGTGATATTGATGTTGATGCCTTCGCTGAGCAATTGCTGGATCGCCGGCAGCCCTTCCGGCGTCGCGGGCACTTTGATCATTACGTTCTCGCGCTGCACCATCTTCCACAGCCGCCGCGCCTCTTCGATCGTTCCCTGGGTATCGCGGCCCAGCAGCGGCGACACTTCCAGGCTCACGTAGCCGTCGCGCCGCTTCGTTTGCGCGTAAACGGGCCGCAAAATGTCCGCGGCATCTTGAATGTCGCGAATCGCGAGCAGTTCGTAGCGCGCCTTGGCATCGAGCTGCGGCTTCGATTCGAGCGACTTCAGAAAATCCGCATAGTCCGTGCTGCCCGTGATGGCTTTCTCGAAAATCGTGGGATTCGAGGTCATCCCGCGCAAGCCATCTTCGTCAATCAATCTTTGCAGTTCGCCGCTCGTCAGCAAATTTCGCCGGATATAATCGAGCCATACGGCCTGCCCGAATGCCCCGAGTTCCTTCACCGGATTCACCGGCTTCCCCGTTTCCACGTTCCCTACCGTCTGCGTATGCATCGCCATGGCATCTACCCCTTCCCGGCTTTCGCCGGCAAACTGTACTTTTGTTCAATTGCTGAGATCTTTTCCACGCGGCGCTCAAGGCGCTCCTGGCCTTTTTCATGGCCCCGGTAATTCGCGTCGACGAAATTCGTCACCAATTCCTGCGCCAGCATCGGGCCGATCACGCGCGCTCCCAAAACGAGCACGTTCATGTTGTCATGCTGGACGCCCTGATGCGCCGAATAGGAGTCGTGGCACGTGCACGCGCGTATGCCCGGAATTTTATTCGCCGCAATGCACGCGCCCACGCCGCTTCCGCAAATCACGATACCCCGCTCGATACGCCCCGCAATCAGCGCTTCGCCCACTGCCTGCGAGAAATCCGGATAGTCCACTGAAGCCGGGCCGTTCGTGCCGAAGTCCGTCACCTCGTGCTTTGCCGCGCGAAGAAATGCCGCAAGCTGGTCCTTCAGCAGATATCCCGCATGATCCGCGCCCATTCCGATTCGCATCGCCTATCTCACTTTCCCAACAGCTCCTTCGCTGTCGCCACCACCCGCTCGGGCATAAAACCGAATTTCTTCTGCAATTCCTTTAGAGGCGCCGACGCCCCAAAAGTGTGCATCCCAATCGAGCGTCCCATTGGGCCGACGTATCGCGCCCAGCCCATCGTGGATGCCTGTTCGATCGAAATGCGCGCCGTCACGTCCGGCGGAATCACGCTGTCGCGATATTCCTGCGGTTGATGATCGAAAAGTTCCCACGACGGCATGCTCACGACACTGGCGCGAATTCCGTCCGTTTTCAGCCGCTCGTGCGCTTCAATCGCCAGCGACACTTCGCTGCCCGTGGCAAGCAGTAAAACTTCCGGCTTGCCCCCGTCCGCTGCCGCCAAAACGTACGCGCCTTTCGCCACCCCCGCCGCGGACGCGTATTTCGTCCGGTCGAGCGTGGGCAGCGCCTGCCGGCTGAGCACCAGGGCCACCGGCTCGTGCTTGAGCTGCAAAATCACTTTCCACGCTTCGGTGGCTTCATTCGCGTCCGCCGGTCGTAGCGTAATCAATCCAGGAACCGCCCGCAGCGCGACCAATTGCTCGATGGGCTGGTGCGTCGGGCCGTCCTCGCCCACTCCAATGGAATCATGCGTGAACACATAAATCACCGGCACTTCCATCACCGCGCTCAGCCGGATCGGTTCGCGCATGTAATCGCTGAAAATCAGGAACGTCGACCCGAAAGGCCGTATCTTCGACAGCGAAAGCCCGTTGAGTACCGCGCCCATGGCGTGTTCGCGTATGCCGAAGTGGAAATTTCGCGCGCCGTAATTTTCGGCTTCAAAATCACCTGCTCCGTCGAACGTGAGCCGCGTCTTCGTGGACGGCGCCAGGTCCGCCGAGCCGCCAATCAGCCACGGAATGTTTTGCGCAATCGCGTTCAAGATTTTCGCTGATGAATCGCGGCTCGCGATACCCTTTGCATCCGCCGGAAACACGGGCAAATTCTTGTCCCAGCCGTCTGGCAATTCGCGGTGCTGCATCCGCAGCACGCTCGACGCAAGATCAGGAAACTTCGCGCTGTATTGTTGGAATTGGCTCATCCAGGCGGCGCGTAGGCCCCTTCCGCGTTTGCCGATTCCGGCGTCGAAATTCTCGCGCACGCCATTGGGCACCAGAAATTTCGCGTCCTCCGGCCAGCCGTAATTTTTTTTGGTCAACCGAATTTCTTCTTCACCCAGCGGCTCGCCATGCGCCGCGCTCGTATCCTGCTTGTTCGGCGCCCCGTAAGCGATATGGCTGTCGACGATAATCAATGTCGGCCTGTCGCTTGTGCGCAGAAATGTCGTGTACGCCCGGCTCAGCATTTCCATGTCGTTCGCGTCAACCACGCGCGTGACGTTCCACCCGTACCCCACAAATCGCGTCGCCACATCCTCGTCGAACGCCAGTTCCGTGTTCCCTTCGATCGTGATGTGGTTGTTATCGTAAATCCAGCACAGGTTCGAAAGTTTCAAATGCCCGGCCAGCGACGCGGCTTCCCCGGAAATTCCCTCCATCATGTCGCCGTCGCCGCAAATCGCGTACACCTTGAAATTGAACATTTCGAAATCCGGCCGGTTGAAATATCGCGCCAGCCAATCGCTGGCAATCGCCATTCCCACACTATTCGCGACGCCCTGCCCCAGCGGGCCGGTCGTTGTCTCGACGCCCGACGTCCAGCGATATTCCGGATGGCCCGGACATTTGCTGTCGAGTTGCCGAAAGCGCTTGATGTCTTCGAGCTTCACGGAGAGCTCGCCCAGGCGCTCGTACTTCGGATTCACCGCTTTCACGCCGGCGAGATGCAACAACGAATAAAGCAGCATCGACGCGTGCCCGTTCGACAAAACAAAGCGGTCGCGATTGGGCCAAATCGGATCATCGGGATCGAAGCGCAGAAATCGCTGCCACAATGTGTACGCAACAGGCGCCAGCGCCATCGGCGTTCCGGGATGTCCGGAATTCGCCTGCTGCACCGCGTCCATCGAAAGAGTGCGGATCGTATTGATGCAGAGCTGGTCGATGTTCGCTTGAGCAGTTGTCATCTGCGCGTGTGCTTCCATGTTTTGGCATCGCCTCAATTCTGATAAACGCCGCGTATTAAAATCCGGCGCGCATCATCGCCCAGCTCTGCAATCGAACAGGCCTGCAATCGCACCTTCGATTTTATCCCTTTGCAGCCGTTCTGGCGAATGAACCGTGCTAGCACAGGCTTCAGCCTGCATGCCGCAAATTACCGCCGCAAGGTTTTGATGATTTGACGAGAAGCGTTGAGGCCAGAGGCGCCCGTGAGTCCCGTTCCGGGATGGGTCCCAGGTCCGCAGAGGAAAAGCCCGCGAATAGGCGTGCGATAACGCGCCCAACCGATGAGCGGCCGCATGGTGAAAAGCTGATCGAGGGCGAGTTCGCCGTGAAAGATGTGGCCGCCGGTCAGGCCGTACTCTTGTTCGAGATCGACGGGCGTGATCACGCGCCGCGCGAGAATTTTCGCCGGCAAATCTGGCGCGTCTTCCGCGAGCGTCTTCACGACGGTATCGGCCAACCGATCCCCCTCGGCCGCCCAGTCGCCATTTTTCAGCCGATACGGAGCGTATTGCATGTGCACGGACATCACGTGCTTGCCGCTCGGCGCGAGCGACGGATCGAGGAGTGATGGAATCGCCGCTTCAAGGAAAGGCTCGCGCGAAAATTCGCCATACTTCGAGCCATCAAACGCACGCTCGAGATAATCAATCTCCGGGCCGACGTGAATCCGGCCGGTCAGCGCGGCGGCGCTTTCGTTTTTGAGCGCGGTGAAATTCGGCAGGCCATCGAGCGCGAGTAGAACTCGCGCGACCGTTCCCTGGCAGCGGTAATGCTGCATCTTTCCAAGAAAACTGGGTGCCAGATGCACCGGCTCGATTAGTTTTAGGAACGTGCGCTTGGGATCGGCGGCGGAAACAATCGCCTTCGCGGGAATTTCTTCTCCGCCCGTAAGCGCGACGCCCGCGATCGCGCCTTCTTTGACGAGAATGCGCTCGACTTCCGCGCTGGTGCGGATTTCCGCGCCCGCCTGCTTCGCCGCCGCAGCCATCGCTTCGGAGAGCGCGCCCATGCCGCCGCGAACGCAAATTGGATGGCCGTCGGGAAATCCGCTCGCGGCAACGCGCAGGAGCAAAATCGCCGTGGTTCCCGCGGACCACGGTCCCGCCGCCGCGCCGAAAATTCCTCGCGCGGCAATCACGGCGCGCAATAGCTCCGTTTCAAAAAACTCCGCGACGAAATCGGCGACGGCCATCGGGCCCCATCGCAGCAGCCGCTGCATGTTGCGTTTGCCAAGTCCTCGAAAAGTTTTGCCCGCGCGCAGCAAATTCCAAATGTCGCTCGAAGTAGGGTGGTCAATTCCCGGCGGAGCGATCGTCAGCAATCCGGAAATGAATTTTTGCGCGGCGGCGACAATTTTGGCCAGCTCGGCATACTTCGCGGCGTCGGCTTGGGAAAATGCAGCAATTTGCGCGGCGGATTCGCCAACGCTGGCGTGCAAAAGCAGCGCGCGTGCGTCGCGCGACGGCGCGAAGACGCGGCATTTCGGTTCGAGCCACTGCAAGCCGTGACGCTCGAGATGCATATCTTTCGCCACGGACGGAACCAGCGGGCCAGAGGCGCCGTCGAGCACGGAAGCGCGAAAGCCGGGGTGAAATTCCTCGGTGACGGCGGCGCCGCCGACAACGCCGCGGCGTTCGAGCACGAGCGGCTTGAATCCCGCGCGCGCCAAATAAAACGCGGTGACCAGGCCGTTGTGGCCCGCTCCAATAATGACAACATCCCGCGCGGCCACGATTCAGCTCGCTCCCATGTCCTTCAGAATTTCCATCGCCGCCAGACGCCCCGGCGCGCCCATGATTCCGCCGCCGGGATGCGTCGCGGAGCCGCACATGTACAAATTTTTGACCGGCGTGCGATACCGCGCCCAGCCCGCCACGGGACGCAAAAAGAAAAGCTGTTCGAGCGACAGTTCGCCCTGAAAAATATTTCCTTCAGTGAGGCCGATTTGTTCCTCGATGTCATGCGGCGTCAGAACCTGGCGGCCGATGATGATGTTTTTCAAGTTGGGCGCGAATTCCGCGATGGTGTTGATCACCGCGTCGCCAAATTCCTCGCGGCGCTCCGGCCAAGCGCCTTGCTTCAATTTGTACGGCGCGTATTGCACGAAACACGACATCACGTGCTTCCCCGGCGGCGCAACGGAAGGATCGGTCAAACTGGGAATGACGATGTCGATATACGGACGATGCGAAAATTCGCCGTATTTCGCCTGATCGTACGCGCGCTCCATGTATTCGACTGACGGCGAAATCGAAATCGCGCCGCGCAGATGCCGTCCCGCGCCCGGCAGGCATTTGAAATCCGGCAGCGCATCAAGAGCGAGATTTACTTTTCCGGACGAGCCGCGATATTTGTATCGCCGGACTTCCTCGACGAAATCGCCCGGCAGTCCGCGCGGATCCATCATTTTCAGAAACGTCAGATTCGGGTCAACGCTCGACGAAACAATTTTCGCTTCAATCTCCTCGCCGCTTTCGAGCACGACGCCCGTGGCGTGGCCGGCGCGCATGCCGATGCGTGCGACGGGCGCTTCCGTGCGAATTTCCGCGCCGGCTTCGCGCGCCGCGTCCGCGATGGCGTTCGAGATCGCGCCCGTGCCGCCCCGGCTGAATCCCCACGCGCGAAACGCTCCGTCGATTTCGCCCATGTAATGATGCAGCAGGACGTACGCGGTTCCGGGCGAACGCACGCCCAAAAACGTGCCGATGATTCCCGACGCGGACATCGTCGCCTTCAGCACGTCCGTCTCGAACCACTGGTCCAGAAAATCGGCGGCGCTCATGGTCATCAGCTGCACCAGATTGTATTTATCGTCGGCGGCGAGCGCCTGAAAACGCCGCGCCAGAAACATCATCTTCTTGAGGCCCGCGGGATTGAGCGACGTCGGATCCGGCGGCACCATGCCCAGCAGCGGCTTGACGAAACGGCACATCTGCAGCATTTCCTTGCCGAATTCGTCGTATGCCTCGGCGTCGCGCCGCGAATGGCGCACCAGTTCACGCCGCGTCTTCGCGTGATCGTTCACGCGCCACAGATAATCGCCATTGGGCATGGGCGTAAACGTTCCGTCGAGAGGCAGAATTTCCAAACCGTGGCGCGGCAAATCCAGGTCGCGAATGATTTCCGGGCGCAGTAGCGAAACAACGTAAGAACAAACGGAAAATTTGAAGCCGGGAATGATCTCTTCCGTCACAGCCGCGCCGCCGAGGACGTAACGGCGTTCGAGCACCAGCACTTTTTTCCCCGCGCGCGCGAGATACGCCGCGGTCACCAGGCCGTTGTGCCCGCCGCCGATGATGATTGCGTCGTAGGATTTGGGCATAGTGCTATGCGAACTTTTGTGGGCGTAAAAAGAACGGACATTCTACAGGTGGAGAAGTTGACCCACAAGCGCGGCGAGGGCTCAAACCGAATCGCCGATAATGTAACACCGCCCCTCGAAAGGTTAAGAATGCGGGAACGAACACAACCCGCGTTTCCTTGCGCCTACGGCGCACGGTTAGCTTATGACCTACCGACCTTGCGTGTTGTCCAGCATAACCACAGGAAATCCACTCCCAAGACACCTGCGGCGATTGCCAGATAGGCCCTGGGGAAACCAAAGGCGATTGCCGTCAGGAATAGAACCACGACCAGGAGAAGCCGATATATCTTCGCAATCGCTATGAGTTGCATTTCCCGCATCGTATCGCGGGTTTGAGGACGCTCATAGTGATACAGAATTGGTTCGTCGGGTCGCAGCACCATGAGCTGCCCTGTCAGCGTTTCCGTATAGAATTTGCGGTACCAGTAAATTTCTAATGCGCTGTCGAAATTGGGATGGCTGTGCCAAATCCATTCAGGATCGTCCACATCTCTCTTTAGAAGCCGCGGCTCGTGTGAACTGAAACTGTACGACTCCGAAACTATCTTGGCCCCACAAACGACAAAGAAACTATATCTCTCGTCCGCATCCCGCGACCAATCGTGGTCGTAGTAGAACCAAGTCGCTCCGTATGGTTCTGCCCCCTGTCGAGCCAACTGGATCAGCTCACGCATCGCGGCTCTAAGCGTCCAGTCACAGTCAAGCTCGATCTCTCCCTCTTCAGTGAGGTAACGGTCGCGCGACAAGTGAAAAGATGGCATCTCTTTTATCTTTGAGTGTATTAGCTCGCTGTAAGCATCACCGAACGTGGAAGGCTGTCCGCTCAATCTCACCGGCGCGTCCTTAACCTTAGAGAGGTCCAGATGGTACGCCCCTGGCAAGAGCCGGTCGCGGCCAAACGTTTGAAGCTGTGGCGTTATTTCCGCTATATTTGGAGTCTCGCTCGTTTCCATGACCTTTCCCTATCACGAGTTCGACCTGAGCTGCAAGCCACTTTCGCGCTCCATTGCTTGCTGGAATCCGAAGTCGAGAACTATAATTCGTGCGCGAAACCGCGTGATGACTTGGGCCACGAGTTCCACGAGTTATTGAACGGAGAAGATACTGTGCCAATAGGGACGGCGGTGCATGACAGGACGTTCAAACTTTGCGAGAGCCTGAATTACCGCGAGTGGGCGGGATATTACACGGTGAGCGCGTACGAAGCGCACCACGAGCACGAATACAACGCCATACGCAACGCGGCGGCGCTGATCGACGTGACGCCGCTGTACAAATATTGGATCACGGGCGCGGACGCGACGACGTTCGTCAACCGCGTGATCACGCGCGACATTCGCAAAGTCGCCGTGGGCCAGGTGATTTACTGCTGCTGGTGCGACGAGCAGGGCAAAGTAATCGACGATGGCACGATTTCGCGTCTCGGCGAAAATAAGTATCGCTGGACGGCTGCGGATCCCAGCCTGCGATGGTTCGAGCAAAATGCGCTGGGCCTCGACGTGCAAATCGAGGATATCTCCGAGAAGATCGCATCGCTCGCGCTGCAAGGACCAACGTCCGCGCGGCTTCTGAAACAAATCGCCGATGCGGACATCGCGAACTTGAAATATTTTCGCGTCACGCAAGGGAAAATCGCCGGCGTCGCCGTGGATATTTCGCGCACCGGATACACGGGCGATCTCGGCTACGAAATTTGGATGCCCTGGGACGAAGCGCCAAAGGTCTGGGACGAACTGGCGGCAAAGGGCCGGCAATTTGATTTGCATCCGACCGGAATGCTCGCGCTCGATGTCGCGCGCATCGAAGCGGGTCTGTTGCTGATCGAAGTGGATTACACCAGCAGCAAGAAAGCGCTGATCCCATCGCAGAAATATTCGCCGTACGAAATCGGCCTCGGGCGAATGGTCAATCTGGAGAAGGAGCACTTCGTGGGCCGCGAGGCGCTGATCGAAGAACATAAACGCGGCGCGAAACGCCAATTCGTCGGCCTCGACATTGGCTGGGACGAAGTGGAAGCGCTCTACGATGCCATCGGCCTCGCGCCTCAAGTGCAAAGCGCGGCGTCGCGCGTTGCTGTGCCGCTATACGACGCCAACGGCATTCAAGTCGGCAAAGCAACGTCCACTACGTGGTCGCCCACGTTGAAAAAAATGATTGCGCTCGCCAGCGTCACGGCGGAGCATTCCTCGCCCGGCACCGAATTGAAAATGGAATTCACCGTCGAGGCCGTGCGCCATCGCGTGTCCGTAACCGTAGCGAACTTGCCGTTTTTCAACCCCCCGCGCAAAACGGCCGCGCCGGATCTCTGATTTGGAGACAAAGCCCACTCAAACGCGTTTGGCGATTGCCGCTGGCGTTCTGCTGATCCTCATCGGCGTCGCCGCGCTGATCCATCCTCAGTTCAGCTATCGCATCGAACAGCATTCCCAGCAGGTTGGCTCGATGAAGGTTCTTTTCGAAACGCGCAAGGTGATTCACTTTCCCCTGTGGTTCAGCGTCCCAATTCTTACCATCGGCGCCGCTTTCCTGATTGGCGCACTTCGCAGGGATTGACGCGACACGGATTGCCTGGTTCGAAAATTAATTCGTCGCGGAATTTCCCGCAGGGACGATAAGGATTTGGGCAGCGGGCCGTTCAATATCCTTCTTCGTCCGGCGAAGCGCTCACTTTCCCTGCAAATCGCCGGTAGACCATCACAAAATAAATCGTCGCGAAAATAATTCCCAGAGTCCACCACGCGAGCCCGATTTTCAGCCCATAGTTCGCGGCCTTCGCATTTTCGACCGTCAGCGACCACGCGGAATTCGCGCTGGCCGGCAGCACGTCCGGATACAATCCAAACGCAACGCTCGCCAGCATCCCCACCAGATAGGCGCACGACGCGCAAAACGCCCTGCTTTCGTTCCGCCGAAAAACGATTATGCCAACCAATGCCGCGACTGCCACCGCGGGAAAAATAAATCCCCACGGACGCGCGGAATAGGCGGCGCGCAGATGCGGTTGCAGCGCAAAACTCGACCACGTGATCGAAATCGTGAACAGCACAACAGCCCACCAGAGTTTCGCAGCAAAGTTCCGCGCGCGCGCCCGCAGCTTGCCCTCCGTCTTCAACGCCACCCACAGCGCGCCATGTAGTGTCAGCGCCGCGAGCGCCGCCACGCCGGTCAGAATCGTGTACCAATCGAGAATGCCGGTTGCGCCCGAGGGCCGAAAATTGCTCCACAGCACCTCGAAAAATTGCCCCTGACGATTCAGCGGCACGCCACGCACCACATTTCCCAGCGCCGCGCCATAGAAAACGGCGAGCAGCAGACTGGCCAGGAAAAAAACTCCATCCCAGAACGACGCCCACATCGCCGCCGTCACGTGCCTGCGAAATTCCAGCGAAATTCCGCGCAGAATCAGCAGCCACAGCACCATCATCAGCGGAAGATAAAATCCGCTGAAGCTCGCCGCGTACAGCGCCGGAAAAGCAAAATACAGCGTGCCACCCGCGGCGATCAGCCAAACTTCGTTCGCGTCCCAGACCGGCCCAATCGTGCGCGACACGAGGCGGCGTTCCTCTTTGTTGTTTGCGACGAAGATATGCACGATCCCTGTGCCGAGGTCGAATCCATCGAGCACCACATAGACCGTCAGCATCAGCGCGACCAGGCAGAACCACACTGTTCCCATTTGCGTCTTTCCTCAGCTTACCAACGCGGATTACGCAACAGCTTCCGCGTCCGGCCCGCGCTCGATCTCGCGGTAAACCAAAAACAAATACAAAATCCCCAGCACCGTGTACAAACCCATGAACCCGATCAGCGTGAACCACGCGCTTCCCACCGATACGAGCGGCGATGGCCCCTGCGACGTTCGCATCAACCCGTAAACCAGCCACGGCTGGCGGCCAACCTCCGCGGTAATCCATCCCGCCATGTTGGCGATGAACGGAAACGGCAGCGCGAGCATAATCACCCACAGCATCACGCGATGGCGATAGAGCGCGCCGCGCCACAGCAAAAAAGCGCCAATCACAAAAATGGCGATGAACATCGTTCCGAGTCCGACCATGATGTGATAACTGAAGTAAACGAGTTCGATCTGGTCCGGCCACGTGTCCCGCGGAAATTGATCGAGCCCCTTCACTTCGGCGGTCCACGCGCGATACGTCAAGAAGCTCAGCCCGCGCGGAATAATCAGGGGATTATCCAGCCGCTCGTTTGCCACGTCGGGCTGCCCCAGAATCGCGAGCGGCGCGCCTCGCTCCGTGTGGAACAATCCCTCCATCGCCGCCAGCGTCACGGGCTGATACCGCGCGATCATCGCGCCCTGCGCGTCGCCTGTCGGATACAGCTGCAAGATCGATGCGATCACGCCCACAATCACACCCACGCGGAGGAACGTGCGGCCATAATCCTTGTGCTGCCCCGCGAGAATATAAAACGCGCCAATCGCGGCCATCACGAAGCATCCCGTTTGCAGCGCGCCGATCATCGTGTGCGGATATTGCCAGAGCGTCCACGGATTCAGCAGCAAGCCCCAAAAACTTTTCAGCTCAAATGTCCCGTTCGCGCCCGGCGAATACGCGACGGGATGCTGCATCCATGCGTCCGTGGCCACGATGAAATATCCCGAAAGCCACGAGCCTGCAAAAACCATCAGCGCGGCAAACGAGTGCCCAATTTTGCCGAGACGCTTTTCACCGAACAGAAAAAGTCCCAGAAAAGTCGATTCGAGGAAAAACGAAAATACGCCTTCCATCGCCAGCGTTTGCCCAATCACTCCGCCCGCGGCCTTCGAGAACGCCGACCAGTTCGTTCCGAATTGAAATTCCATGGGGATGCCGGTGACGACGCCGACGGCGAAGTTGATCCCGAAAATCTTCGCCCAGAAACGCGCCGCGCGGTTGTAATGTTCGTTTCCGGTGCGCAGCGCCATCGTTTTCAGCGCCACAATCAGCAGCGCCAGGCCCATGGTGATTTGCGGAAAAATGTAATGAAACGTTACGGTGAATGCGAATTGCAGCCGGTCAACGACAAGCGCGCTTTGCACGGCGGTCCTTAGCACACACGAAAAAGGGCAAGCAAACACGCATCATACACCAACGCGGAGCGTGCGGATTTGATATCGGAAATTTCCGGGCTGGCTCGCGGGTTAGGTGGGAAATTTCTACGCTGGCTCGCGGATGTGAGGTTGGGAATTTCCAGACTCGCTCGCGGCGTCTGTAAATCGACTGGTCCCCCGCGCAAATACAAGCACGCGAAATACAAACAGGGGACGCCCCTTCGCGCGTCCCCTGCACGACACACGGCCAAAAGTCTTCCGGCTGTGTTGATGGATGGCTTTTCGTAGCGCCGGCGTCCCGCCGGCTCTTTTCTTCCTTTTCACCTGACGGTGAAAATTCAAGCGAGACGCTGGTGCAATTTTTTCCTCGGCTCAGATTAGGTTCTAGTCGACTTTAATCGCCTGCATTTTCCCATCGAACTGAATTTCCTGAATTTTCCTGCCGTTGAACACCACGGCGGTGTACGGCGATTTATTTTTCAGCGTCACTTCCTTGCCCGGAACCGTCGCCACCAATTTTCCGTTGTGCCTCACCATCACTTGACTCATGCTCGCATCGGCTGAGAACTTGTACTTCCCCGGCCGCAACGAAGTGCTGCCGATCATCGTGGTGTGGTTCAGCCGCAGGCGCGTCGACTCCGAATGCGCCCAAACGGGACAGGTGAAAACTACCACGGCCAATGCCGCTACCAATGGACTCACACGTATACGCATATAGGATTCCTCCCGATTTAGAAAATAAAATGCAGGTCTCCGGCGCGCTCTTGAGGGTTCACGGCTGGCCGAAGCCGGGCGCGCCTGTCTTTTGCGCGCTCGTATCAGTTCGATGCGCGGAGACAATTTAGCGTTGTCAGAAATTTCAGTTCGCGCAAAGAACGTTCTGATATTCCCGCACGGTATTTTCAACCAACAGTCCCGCGGAAAAACTTTCTGCCGCCGTTTCGCGCGCTGCTTTTCCCATGCGCGTTGCCAGCGCGGAATCGCCCAGCACTCGCCGAATCGAGTCCGCCAGCTTTTCCGCCTCCGGCGCTTCAACGAGAATTCCATTTCGCCCATTCTCGACAATCTCCGGCACGCCGCCGCTCGCAATCGCAATCACCGGCAACCCGTGCGCCATCGCCGCAAGCAGCGAAGAACCCAGCGGCTCGGCCACGGAAGGAAATACGAAAACATCGAGCGCTCGATAGACGGATTCAATGTCATCCACAAAGCCGGCGAATTTCACCGCGTTTCCCATTTCCAATTCGTGCGCGAGAGCCTGCAATTTTGCCCGGCACGGTCCGTCGCCGGCCAGAATCAAGCGGCACTTTGGGAACTTCTCGCAAATCGCGCGCATGGCGCGCACCAGCGCTTCCTGTCCTTTTTCCGGCAGCAAGTACCCCACGCAACCGAGCAATAGAATGTCGCCGCTGACGTTCCACCGCGCTCGCGCAATCCGGCGTTCTTCCGCGGTAGTAGCCGCGCCAATTTCCACGCCGTCGTGAACCACGGCCACGCGTTCGGCCGCAATCCCCGACGCAATCACGCTCGCCTCCACAAACCGCGAAACGGCGATAATGCGCCGCGCCGCGCGATATCGCGCAAGGCCCGGCGATCCACGGCTCAGCGGGTACGCCACGCGTCGCGCCACCACCAGCGCCGCGCGACGATGCGCGCGCATCAGCCATGCGGCCGTCAATCCATGCGGATCGTGCGCGTGCAAAATATCGAACATTTGCTGGTCCAGCAGTTCGCGCAGACACAACGCGGCCTGCAATCGCACGAATCGCGGCGAAAATAGATGCACGGAAAATCCCTCTTCGGTCGCTCGCCGCGCCAGAGGCGAATCGCAGCGCGCCATCAACTGCGCATCGTGCCCCCGCGCGCGCAGCCCGCGCAACGTCAGCAGGATTCGCAGTTGCCCCCCGCGCCAATCCGGACGCGTGTCCACGTGCAGTATCTTCATCGGCACGCCAGTGTAAGCCACGCCGCCGCCCCCGCGAAGCCCAACTTCCTTTCCCGCCGAGCGACACCCAGTGGCACAGGCTTCAGCCTGTGCGCCTTTGCGCGGCTTCACGCAAGGCATTCTGCTGTTCCCTAGTCACTCGCCACAAGTCACTCGCAACTGTCCTTCAGATTCCCCTTGCAATTCCTTATTAATCTGTGGTATACAGTACTGTTTAATTATGAAATACCTGCATGGCATCTTCGGCGCAACTCTAAGAGAGCTCCCGTGGAGTCTCTGCTCCGCGTAGCCCTCCCCCTAAGCCGCCTCCACGCGCGGTTCTGCACCAAATTCAGCAAATATATGATTTTTTTAATCGGGACACCAAACGGATTAGAAACCCATGCAAGTCATGGAAAACAAACGATCCGACCCTGTTCTAATCGGGACAAATTTGCACTTTTTCCAAGGTACGTTTTGTTACCGTTTCCCGATTTTCATAGTCGCGCCACCTCCTCGAATTGCAAACAACAATTCCCTTGGCTACAATCTCCCGGCATGACCGCGCGCACTGAAATTTCGTTGCGCCGTCAACAAAAAGTCTTAGCCGCCAAAGGGGTAAACATCCAATGACGCCGGAAACTCCCGAACTTCGCCGCCCTGAGCTGAAAAGCCCTGAGCTGAAAAGCCCTGAACTCAAGAGAATGTCCCGCCCTCTCGGCGAAGTCGATCCCGAAGTCGCTGACGCGCTGCGCGACGAAGTCCGCCGCCAGGCCACCGGCCTCGAACTGATCGCCTCGGAAAATTTCATTTCCGAAGCCGTGATGGAAGCGATGGGTTCCGTCTTCAGCAATAAATACGCGGAAGGCTATCCTGGCAAGCGCTATTACGGCGGATGCGAAAATGTCGACAGGGTCGAGCGCCTCGCCATCGAGCGCGCGAAAAAATTATTCGGCGCCGAGCACGCCAACGTGCAGGCGCACTCCGGAACGCAAGCAAATATTTCCGTTTACCTCGCGACTCTTCAGCCCGGCGACACCGTCCTCGGAATGAATCTCGCGCACGGCGGCCATTTGACCCACGGCCATCCGCTGAATTTCTCCGGCCGCACCTACAAATTCATTCCCTACGGCGTCACCAGGGAAACCGAAACCATCGATTACGACGAAGTCGAGCGCCTCGCGCGCGAGCATCAGCCGAAGATGATCGTCGCCGGCGCCAGCGCCTACGCGCGCATCATCGATTTCGCGCGCTTCGCCGAAATTGCGCGCGCCGTGAACGCTTTGTTCTTTGTCGACATGGCGCACATCGCGGGACTCGTCGCCGCGGGAATTCATCCCAGCCCCGTGCCCCACGCCGATTTTGTTTCCACCACCACGCACAAAACTTTGCGCGGCCCGCGCGGCGGCCTCGTCCTCTGCCGCGAAAAATATGCCAAGGAGCTCGACAGAATCACATTCCCCGGCACGCAGGGCGGCCCGCTCGAGCACATCATCGCGGCGAAGGCTGTCTGCTTGAAGGAAGCGACCGAGCCGGAATTTCGCGAATATCAAAAACAGGTCGTCGCCAACGCCCGCGCTCTCGCCGCGGGACTTGCGAGCGCTGGATTCCGAATCGTCACCGGCGGCACGGACACGCATCTTTTCCTCGTGGATCTGCAATCACGAGGCATGACCGGCCGCGACGCCGAGCTTGCCCTCGAACGCGCGGGCATGACCGTCAACAAAAATGCCATCCCCTTCGACACGCAGCCGCCGATGAAAGCGGGCGGCATTCGCATCGGAAGCCCCGCCGTCACCACGCGCGGCATGCGCGAAAAAGAAATGGCGCAAATCGCGCGCTGGATCGCTGAAGTGCTCGAAGAAGTCCTTACGGAGGTCGCCGCGCAAGTCAACGCAGCGCAAGCCCCAGGAAAAATTCCCGTGGATACATCAACTGCCAGTCTGGCAATGGTCTCCGAAGGCGGCCCGGCGCGGCCGCCGGAAATCGCCTCAACTGCGGCGCCGAAAATCGCAGCTGCCGGCGCGCCGAAAATAGCTCCGGCAAGCGCGTCCAAAACCGCCCCGCTAGAAATTGCCCCATCCAAAACTGAAGGACGAGTTCGCGTCGAAGTTGCCGCGCTTGCCGCGCGCTTCCCTCTCTACGCGCGCCGCCTCGCCGAAGCCGACGCCGCACAGCACATTCACTCCACGCCGACGAGCGCATGAGCGAAAGCAAGAGGTTTGTCATTCTGAGCGGATGCGACCAGCATCCAGCGAAGAATCTGCTGTTTCAGTTTTGATTTCGGTTTTGACTTTCAGTCTGGATCGGCCGCAGCGTTGAAAAAAGTCGCGGCGAGTGTTTCGAAATTTTAGACCGCCTCGATTTTCAATTCCGTGACGTAGCCATCGCAAATCGAAAAAGCGCGCACGGGTTGCGCCGCATCCGCCAACGGCGACAAAATAAAATACGGGGTCTCGGGATAGTACGCGCGCTCAACGTCGCGCGGCGACGGCCGATTTTCTCCGCGCGGATGCGAATGATAAATCCCCATCATCTCCAAATCCTCCGCGCGAATTTGCCGCATCAGCCGGAACAATTCCTGTGGCGCGATTTCGTAGGCCGTCGCGCTGTCGAGCGCATTTCGCGCGGGCAAAACGCGCGTGATGATTCCATCGCGTCCCGCGAGCAACCCGCAGCATTCCTGCTCCGGCTTCGCGCGAACTTCCTCACGTATGCGGGAAATAATTTCGCGGCGAACTCGCACGGCGACAGTCACGTTGTCTCGACAGAACAAACAGATATTTACATGCGGGGATGCCGGGGCGCATTTTTTATTTGCGCCCCGGCGATTCTTTCAGGGCCAGTTCTTCAACGCCTCACGCTTTTGCGGCCTGGCGGCGCAAAAACGTCGGCACGTCCAGGTCGTCCGAGGCGACTTCCTGAATCACGTCGGTCACGTTGCGCGCCACTTGCGCCACCACGTCGTTATGCTGCTCCTGTGGGCGTTCCGATTTCCACGTCTTCGGCAGATACGACGGCCGCGTGTGCGTTTTTTTGTTCGCCACTTCGCGGAAGCCGGCGGCGATCACCGTGATTTTCACGGACTCTTTCATCGCATCTTCCTGCACCGCGCCGAAAATAATATTCGCGTTTTCGTGCGCGGCTTTCTGAATCACGGAAGACGCCTCGTGTACTTCGTGCAAACTGAGCGTCGAGGATCCAGTGACGTTGATCAGAATTCCCTGCGCGCCCTGAATGCAATTATCCTCGAGCAGCGGGCTGTTGATGGCGCGATTCGCCGCGTCGATGGCGCGATTCGAGCCAGTCGCAACGGCTGTGCCCATCACCGCGTAACCCTGGCCCGACATGATTGTTTTCACGTCGGCAAAGTCGCGATTGATGATGCCGGGAATGGTGATGATGTCGCTGATGCCCTGCACCGCCTGGCGCAGAATGTCGTCGGCGATGCGGAACGCTTCAAAAAAACTCGTGCCGTGCTCGACGCATTCCATCAGCCGCTCGTTAGGAATCACGATGACCGTGTCGACGCAGCCGATCAGCTCGCCGAGCGCTTGCTCGGCCTGCTGCAAGCGGCGCTTGCCCTCGAAGGCGAACGGCTTCGTCACCACGGCGACCGTCAGCGCGCCGAGCTCGCTCGCCAGATTCGCCACCACGGGCGCGGCTCCGCTGCCTGTGCCGCCGCCCAATCCCGACGTGACAAACACCATGTCCGCGCCGTCGAGCGCTTCGAGAATTTTGTCCGTGTCCTCGAGCGCGGCTTTGCGGCCCATCTCGGGATTCGCGCCCGCGCCCAGGCCCTTGGTGAGTTTTGTGCCGAGCTGAAGTTTGGTTGGCGCTTGCGACATTTTCAGCGCCTGCAAATCCGTGTTGGCCGCGATGAATTCGACGCCTTCCACCTTGGCGCGAATCATGCGGTTCACGGCGTTGCAACCACCGCCGCCGACGCCGATGACTTTGATCTTTGCGCCGTTCTGTGGTTCTTCACTAAACGAGACTCGAAGTCCTGTATCTTTTGGCATCATTTCGCCTCCCCTGAAAATTCCCCCGCTGAAATCGTCCTGCTCAATTCCCCGCAAAAAGACTTTTCAACTTTTCCGTCCAACCGCTGGAACGCTGCGCCGCGTGACGCCGGGCACGCGCTCCATAGAGCACCAGGCCGACGGCAGCCGAGTACTCGGGCTGAGAAACCCCTTCGGTGATTTCGCCCAAACCGCGCGGCGCAGCCAATCGCACCGGCAGAGAAAATAATTTTTCGGCCAGCTCGATCAAGCCGCGGAGACGCGCGCCTCCGCCGGTGAGCACAATTCCGGCGGGAATTTGCGAATCGAGTCCCGCGCGGCGCAAATCCTCGCGGACCATGGTCAGAAGTTCGTGGGCGCGCGGCTCGACAATCTCGCACAAATTTCGCGCAAACACGGTTCGCGGCGGTCGGTCGCCAACGCTGCCAATTTCGATGGGCGTATCCGCGCCCATGATTTCGCGCCATGCGCAGGCGTGCTCGCGTTTCGCGCTCTCGGCTTCGGGAATCGGCGTGCGCAATCCGACGGCAAGATCGTTCGTGAAATGATCGCCGCCGATGGCGATCGCCGCGGTGTGCCGCACGACGCCTCCGGAAAAAACAATCAGCTCCGTGGTGCCTCCGCCAATATCGAGCAAACAGCAGCCAAGCTCGCGCTCGTCCTGCGTCAGGCACGCTTCCGCGGAGGCCAGCGGCTCGAGCACTGTATCGCTGACGATTACGCCGGACTTGTTTACCGCATTCACGACATTCTGCGTCGAGGTTGCCGACGCGGTGACGATATGCACATTCGCTTCCAATCTTTGTCCCACCATTCCGATGGCGTCGCGAATGTTATCCTGCGCGTCCACGTAAAATTCCTGCGGCAACACGTGGAGCACTTCGCGATCGTCCGGCAAGCTCACATTTTTCGCGGCTTCGACGGCGCGGCGCACATCGTCGCGATGAATATCGCGCGGCCGCTGGCCCAGCGTGATTCCGCCGCGGCTGTTCACACCACGAACATGGCCGCCCGCGATGCCAACGAGCGCCGACTCGACCGGCACACCCACGATGTTCTCCGCTTCCTCGACGGCACGGCGAATGGAGCTGACCGCAAGTTCGAGATTCACAATTTGTCCCTTGCGCCAACCCTTCGATTCGGCCGCGCCGAGCGCCGCGAATTTCACAGCGCCGCCCTCTTCCTCGATTTCTCCGACCAGCGCGCACGTTTTCGTGCTGCCGATGTCGAGGCCCACAACGTACCTATCTTTTTTTCCCAAACGTTTCCCCCAACGTCGCTCCCTCAATCCTGTGTTTCGCGCGTTACCACGTTAGTGCGTTGCCCGGCGTGCCGCGGGGCGATGCGACTTCGCATGCGGCGCGGCTCGCCGCCGCGCATGTGCAATCTTTCGCTGGGCGATCGGTTTCAGTTTTGGTTTCGCGTCTCCCGCCAATCTTTCTTTCACGGCGGATCTTGCGGCGATGGGCCGGCTCAGCGCCACGGATGATGGAGTTTCCGGATTGACGACGACTTCGTGCTGGAACCGCAAGTCCACCGAAGCGACGCGCCCCGCCGCGGATTCCCACTGGTTAATGTTGTTCAGCAAAATTTGAAACTTGTCGTGAAAATCGCCGTTGCCGAAATGCACCAGCACCGCGTCCGGCGCTCCCTGCAACCCCGCGAGCGTGGCCTGCAAATCGCTGGCATCCGACAGGTCGATTTCGCTGACGGAATCGGCGGCGCCGGAGCGCACTTGCTGGATGGCGGAAAGAAAATCGACCATCATCTTCATGCGCAGCGCGCGTTCGTCGCGAGGCATGGCCGCGGAAATTCCGGTGACGACGGGAAAATGAAAATCCGCCTCGAGCGGGCGGTCCAGAATTTTTCCCTGGCCGTCGACAAGAAACAAATTCGAGCCTTCGCGCAAAAACGCCACGGGCGTGCGCTCGACGATATCCACCTGAATCCGGTTGGGCAACGCGCGGCGCACCGCCGCGCGCTCGACCCAGGGCAGCGCTTCGACCTGCGCGCGGCGCTTCGACAGCGGAATGCGCATCACACTGCGTCCGCGATCCGCCGAAAAAATCTCGAGCACGCTCGAGCGGCTGACGAAATGATTACCCGAAATCTCCACCTGGCTGGGACTCGCCAGAGCCATTTGCGGCGACGTGAGCAGGAAATTTCCCGTGGCGAAAATCGCTCCGGCGACGGCGGCCACCGCGACAACACCGAGGGAAACGCGAAAATAAGTCTTCCACGCCTTCTTGCCGAATTTTCGCCGCCGGATCTCGACCGGCTTCTGGCGGCGCAGATAGCGCGGCTCTTCCTCGGCGAGCGCTTCCTGCGGATACACATCCGCGTCGATTGTTTTCAACTTTTTCAAACGTTCCATGCCTTTTCCATGCCGAGGCATTTAGCCGGACGAGAAAACCGCACGTTTTGTTGTGCTACGTTCAAATGCGGATTCCTTGTCGCAATGCTCCTCGGAATGACAACGTAAATTCCATCACGGAGTCACGCGCGTCTTTGGCTGTTCGACTCCGAGCAACAGCGCCAATTCGTCGAGCGAGCGGCCCACGCTTCCCGCGCCGATGGCCAACACGGCGTCGCCCGGCTGCGCTTCGTGCAATATGGCCTCGATTCCGTTTTGCAGCGTGCCTGTGAAGACCGCGTTCTTGTGACCCGCGGCGGAAATCGCCTCGGCGAGTTTCTGTCCGGTGACGCCTTCCATCGGCGGCTCGCCCGCGGGATAAATCTCGGAGACGAAAAGCAGGTCGGCGAGATTGAAGGCGCGGCAAAATTCGTCCCACAGATGTTTGGTGCGCGTGTAGCGATGCGGCTGAAACAGAACGAGCAGGCGCTTGTAGTCGCATCCGCGAGCCGCTTCGAGCGTGGCGCGAATTTCAGCGGGATGATGGCCGTAATCGTCGATCAACGTGACGCCGCCGAAAATTCCCTTGATTTCGAAGCGGCGGCCGACGCCCGCGAATTTTTCGAGTCCCTGACGAATCAAATCCGCGGGGATATTCAGATGCAGAGCGACAGCCGCGGCTGCGGCGGCGTTGCGAACGTTGTGAATTCCCGGAGGCGATGGCAAACGGAAAAGCCCGAGGTCTTCGCCGTGATACGTCAGACGGAAATGGCTTGCGAGGCCCGCCAATTCAACGTCACTGATGACGAGATCCGCCTGACTGGACATTCCGTAGGTGAGGACGGGCCGCTTGACGCCCGGCAAAATTGCCTGCACGTTCGGCTCGTCGAGGCAAAGGATGACGGCCCCGTAAAACGGAACGCGATTCACGAATTCCAGAAAGACGGATTGAATTTCCTCGAGCGAGTTGTATTGATCGAGATGCTCGCGATCGATCGTGGTGACGACGGCGACGACCGGCGCGAGCAAAAGGAAAGAGCGGTCGCTTTCATCCGCTTCGACGACCATGTAATCGCCCTGACCCACGCGCGCGTTCGTGCCCGCGGCATTCACGCGCCCGCCCACGACGAACGTGGGGTCAAGCCCCGCGGCGGCGAGCACGGAGGCGACGAGAGACGTGGTGGTCGTTTTCCCGTGCGCTCCGGCGACAGCGATGCCGTATTTCAGGCGCATCAATTCGGCGAGCATTTCGGCGCGCGGAATCACGGGAATTTTCAGTTTGCGCGCTTCGACGATTTCCGGATTATCCGGACGGATGGCGGAGGACACGACGAGGACTTGCGCGCCGCGCGCGTGTTCGGCCTCGTGGCCGTCGAAAATTTTGCATCCGGCATTGCGCAAACGCTCGGTGACCGCCGAAGGCTTCACGTCCGAACCGGAAACCGCGTAGCCCAGCGCGAGCAAGACTTCCGCGATGCCGCTCATGCCGCTGCCGCCGATGCCGACCAGATGAATGCGCTGGAAATTTCCAAACGGAATCGTCATGCGCGAGCGACCTCCTCGATCATGTCCACGATATCCATGACGGCACGCGGACGCGCCAGCGCGCGAGCGCGCTCCTCCATTTCCTGAATTCTCCCGGGCTGGGCCGCTGCGGCAGGTGAATCGAGGAGGGAGAAAATTTCACTGGCCAAACGCTGGGGCGTAAGTTCGTTTTGCGGAATCACGCGCGCGGCGCCGGCCTGTTCGAGCGCCTGCGCGTTGCGGAGCTGATGGCTGTCTGTAGCGGCGCCGAAAGGGATGAAGATGGCGGCACGCCCCGCGGCGGCGATTTCGGCCACCGTGATGGCTCCTGACCGGCAAATGATCAGGTCGGCCTGCGCGAACCTGTCCGCCATGTTCCCGATAAAGGGACTGACCTCCGCGTTGAAATTGAGACGCGCATACGCATCGCGTACCGCATTATAGTCGCGTTCGCCGGTCTGATGCACGACGAAAAACTGATTTTTTTTCGCGGCAAGCAAGTCGAGCGTGTCCATCATGGCGCGATTGATGGGCTGCGCGCCGCGGCTGCCGCCGGTGATGAGCAGGGTGAACGGCGGGACGTGCTCGCGACGAGGCGCGTCGAAAAATTCCGCGCGCACGGGATTGCCGGTGACGCGCGCCTTCGCGCCAAACCGCCGCGCGGTTTCTTCAAAGCCCGTGGCGATGCGCTTTGCGATTCGCGCGAGCATGCGATTCGTGAACCCCGGCTCGAGATTCGGCTCGAAAAGCACGGTGGGAACGCCAGTGGCGGCCGCGAGAAGCATCATCGGGCCGGACGCGTATCCTCCGACGCCGAACGCGGCCGCAAACCGGTGACGCCGCAGAATTGCGGCGGAATCCCAAAAGCCCGCGCCGAGCATGGCCGCGTTGCGCGCGAATTTAATTCCGCGCATGCCTTTGAGGCCGGCGACGCGAATGGTTTCAAGCGGCAAGCCCGCTCCCGGTACCAGTTTCGCTTCCAGTCCTTTTTCTGTTCCCACAATCACGACTTCCCTCTTTGCAAATTTTCCCGGGGCAACTTCCGCTCGCCGGAGCCATTCGCGCGCCACGGCAATCGCCGGAAAAACGTGGCCGCCCGTCCCGCCGCCCGCGATGAGCAGCTTGGCAGAAGGCGGCTTGCTTTCGCTCACAGCGCTTCGGCGTGCTGGCTGATATTCAAGAGCACGCCGGTGGCCAGCAGCATGACCAACAAGCTCGAACCGCCGTAGCTGATGAACGGCAGAGGAATGCCCTTCGTTGGCATCAGGCCGAGCACCACGCTCAAATTCACGAGCGCCTGGCCGACGACGAGCGTGGTGATACCCAGCGCGAGCAAGCGGCCAAACGCGTCCGGCGCGCGAAAGGCGGCACGAAATCCGCGCCAGGCGTAAATTCCGAACAGCACCAGGACGATGACGGCGCCGATGTAGCCCAGCTCCTCGCACAGAACCGCGTAGATGAAATCCGTGTGCGCCTCGGGCAAATAAAAAAGCTTCTGCTTGCTTTCCATCAGGCCCACGCCCGTCAATCCGCCGGAGCCTACGGCAATCAGCGACTGCATGAGCTGAAATCCTCGGCCCTGCGGATCAGACCCCGGCGAAAAAAAAGCGAGCATGCGCTCATAACGGTAATGCGCGTGAATGATGAGCAAATAAACCGCGGGCAGGGACGCAATCGCCGCGCCGCCCACGTATTTCATCGACACGCCCGCTTCGTAGAGCAGCACCAGCGCAATTAGGAAAATCATGCACGACGTGCCCATGTCTGGCTCGCGAAGAATCAGCGCCAGAATGAAAAGCACCGGCCCCAGAGCGGGCAGCAGCGTGTGCTTGAAATTATTCACGCCGAAGCCGCCGGGGCGGAGGCGCAATTCCAAAAACCAGGCGAGGTAGAGAATCACGACAAGTTTCGCGAACTCCGAAGGCTGCAAGCTGAGCGGTCCCGCATGAATCCAGCGATGCGTGGCGTGCGAGCGGTCGAGAAACAGGACGCCGATCAGCAACGCCAGAGTCGCCGCCAACGCCGGATAAATCACGCGCGGCTCACGCAATTTCCGGTAATCGAAATTCATCAGGAGGATCATGCCGAAGAGCCCCACGGCGAGCCAGATCATCTGGCGTTCGAGGAACACGTAGCCATTGCCGTACAGTTCTTTCGCCGTCACGGCCGACGCGCTGAATACCATCACCACGCCGATGAAGCAAAGCGCCAGCGTGACGCCAAATAATTTACGGTCCGGCTGCAAACTTCGTGGCATGCCTTAGCCCTTCCTCGCGGAATTTTCCGGCGCGCCTTGCGCCGCGAGACGCGCAACAATTTCCTTGAAGGCGCGGCCGCGCTGCTCGAAATTTTCAAATTGATCGAAGCTTGAACACGCGGGAGCAAGCAGCACCGTGTCGCCGGACTTGGCCTGCTCGAACGCCATCGCGATCGCGCGCTCCAGCGTGCCAGCCTGTTCCATGGCGACAGCGCCATCAAGCTCCGCGCGAATTTTGTCCGCCGCGGCGCCAATCAGCAGCACGCGCTTCGCTTTTTTGCGCAAAGGCTCGCGGAGCGGCGCGTACGGGCTGCCTTTGTCTTTCCCTCCAAGAATGACAAACAGTGAACCGGGAAACGCGTCAATGGCTTTCAACGCCGCATCGACGTTTGTGGCCTTTGAATCGTTGTAAAACGAAACGCCGCGAATCTCCGCGACGAATTCAAGGCGGTGCTCGACTCCTGGAAACGTGCGCACCGCCGCGGCGATGGCATTGGCTGGCGCGCCCGCGAGAATTGCGGCCGCGGACGCGGCGAGCACGTTTTCCAGATTGTGCTCGCCGCGCAGCGGGATGTCGCTGCGGCGCATCAGCACGGTCTCGCTCCCGTCGCGGCGAAAAAGAATCTCATCGCCGCGCAAAAACGCGCCCGCCGCAAGGCGTTTCTGGCGGCTGAACCAAAACGTCTGGCCGCGCGGAGGGCCGCGGCGCGCGACTTCCGAATCGTCGGCATTCAGCACGGCGGCATCGCGGTCGAGCATGTTTTCGAAGAGGCGCTGCTTCGCGCGCGCGTATTCCTCGAACGAGCCGTGACGATCGATGTGATCCGGCGTCAAGTTCAAGAGCACACCGACATCCGGGCGAAAGGCTTCAATCGTTTCGAGCTGGAAACTGCTGACTTCCGCGACCGTCACGGTCGAGTCGCTCGAGGCTTCGACGGTTGCCAGCAGCGGCGTGCCAATGTTTCCGCCAACCAATACGGGAATTTTCGCCGATTTCAAAATGTGAGCCACCAGCGCCGTGGTTGTGGTCTTGCCATTCGAGCCCGTGATGGCCACGAGTTTCCCGCGCATCAGACGCCACGCAAGCTCGATTTCACTCCAGACAGGAATGCCGCGATTGCGCGCGAGTTGCAGCGGCGGCATTTTTGCGGGCACGCCCGGACTCACGATGATCAAATCCTGATTGACGAATGTTTCGGGCCGCTGCGCGCCCAGCTCGAGCGTGACGCCCGCCGCGCGAAGCTTTTCCGCCACGCCGCTCAAAGCGGACTCCGGCTTCTCGTCCGTGGCCGTGACGCGCGCGCCATACGCCGCGCAAAGCAGGGACACGACGATGCCTGTTCGCGCCAGCCCCACGACCAGCAGCCGTTTCCCTTCGAGATCCACGCCCAATCTCACGCGATTACCTCAGTTTCAAAGTCGTCAGCGAAAACAGCGCGAACACCAGCGCCGCGATCCAAAAACGCACGATGATTTTCGATTCGCTCCAGCCCATCAGCTCGAAATGGTGATGCAGCGGCGCCATGCGAAACACGCGCTTGCCCCGCAGCTTGAATGAGCCAACTTGAATGATGACGGACAGGGCTTCGATGACGAATATGCCGCCGATGAAAAGCAGCAGAATTTCCTGCTTGATGATCACGGCCGTGACGCCGATGACGCCGCCGAGGGCGAGCGAGCCAACGTCACCCATGAAAAGCTCCGCGGGATGCGCGTTGTACCAAAGGAATCCGAGCGCCGCGCCAACAACCGAGCCGCAGAAAATCGTTAGCTCGCCCACTTGCGGGATTTTTTGAATCTCAAGATATTCGGCGAAGCGCGCATGGCTGCTCACATAGGTGAGAACCGTGAGCGCGCCGGCGGCCACGACGACGCAGCCGATGGCGAGGCCGTCCAAGCCGTCCGTCAAGTTGACCGCGTTCGATGAGCCGACAATCACAAAAATCAAAAAAATCACGAAGGGCGCGAATGCCAGCGGCCAAATATACGATTTCAACAGGAGCGACTGCACGACCAAGTCCGGATGAAGCCGCTTAATGAACGGCACGCTGAGTTCGGTGGAATACGCGCCGCGCTGCTGGAGTGCGAGCAAAACCGCCGCAACGCCGATGCAAATGAGAACCTGGTAGAGGAATTTTGTTTTCGCGTTCAGCCCCATGCTGCGCTTGCGGACCACTTTGTTGTAGTCGTCCGCGAAGCCAATGGCGGCAAACGCCAGCGTGGCGCCCATCGCGAGCAATGCGTACGGGCTGCGCAAATCCGCCCAAAGCAATGTGGGCACGATAATGGCCGCAACGATTAAAACGCCGCCCATGGTTGGCGTGCCGGCCTTGGCTTGGTGGCGCTGCGGACCCTCTTCGCGAATGAACTGGCCGATCTGCAATTCGCGCAAACGGCGAATCGTCCATGGGCCGAAAACGAGGGTCAAGAAAAGCGCCGTCAGGCTTGCCAGCGCGGTGCGGACCGTGATGTAGCGAAACACGTTCAGCGGACTGAATTGCGGCCGCAGCACGGTGACGAAAAGGTAGTAGAGCATCAGCCGTTCCCCTCGCGGCCCGCACGCGCTGTTTCTTCGGGAGCGGATTCGGCAAGCGGGAACCGCTCGCGCAGCGCCGCGGAGATCGATTCCATGTGCACGCCGCGAGAACCCTTCACGAGCAACAAATCACCCGAAGCGAGAAATTCCGGGAAGAACTTTGCAGCTTCTTCAGAGGAAGCGAAAAACTTTGTTTGATCCGCCGGATGCCCGGCATTGATCGCGCCGCGCACAAATTCTTCCGCCTCTCCGGTAACGCCAAAAATCCAGTCGATTGCGCTCTTCGACGCGGCGTACTGGCCCGCCTGGCGGTGCAACTCGGCCGAAGCGGCGCCCAATTCGCGCATTTCGCCCGCGACCAGAATTCGCCGGCCATAGCCCGGAGTAGCGCACAACAAATCGATCATTCGCTCAAGCGCCACGGGATTCGAGTTGTAACAATCGTTGATCACGGCAAATCCAATCTCGAATCGCGCAAATTCGCCGCGCATGGAGCTGGCGCGCAATTTCGTAAACACTTCCTTCGCGTCGGCAATGCTGATTCCCCATTCGCTCGCGGCCGCCAGCGCCGCCAGTGCGTTCAACAAGTTGTGGCGGCCGGCCAGCGGCAAGCGCAGGCGGCCCAGTTCAGCGGGGCTCTCGAAATCAAATACGGAACCATCCATGCCGCGGTCTTCGATATTTTCGGCGCGAAATTCGGCTCGATCGGAAAATCCGAAGTAGACCGCGCGCCCGCGAAATCCTTCGGCGAATCGCGAAACGCGCGCGTCGTCCGCGTTGAGCACCGCTACCGGCTCCGCGCCGCCCAGCCCTTCGATCAATTCGCGCTTCGCCAGGGCGATTTCATCCACGGAAGAAAAAAATTCCAGGTGCACGGGCGCGACGTTCGTCACCACGCCCACATCGGGCTTGGCGATTTCGGCGAGGCGAGTCAATTCCCCGCGATGCGACATTCCCAATTCGACGACCGCCGCATCGTGCTCGTCATCCAATCGAAACAGCGTGAGCGGCAGGCCGTACTCGTTGTTCAAATTTCCCTCGGATTTCAAAACGCGGAACCGCGCGGCCAGTAATGCCGCAAGAATTTCCTTGGTTGTCGTTTTGCCCGCGGAGCCGGTGACGGCGCCCACGCGACGGCCCGCCTTCGCATTTCGCCATGAATCGCAATAGCTCCGGGCCAATTCCTGCAGCGCGCGCAGGGTATCGTTGACGGCCAAGAGCCGCTCGCGAATTTCTGGCGGATATTCGGCCGCGCGGTCGCGCTCGACCACGGCGGCCACAGCACCCTGAGCGAGCGCGGCAGCCACGAAATTGTGTCCATCGTGACGCGGTCCGCGGATGGCGACGAACAGCTCTCGATGTTTGACGGTGCGGGAATCAATCGAGACACCGGCCAGCCGGGCCACGGAATCCGCGCCGGAGGGTGCTGCGACACCCAGAGCGTCCGCCACTTCTGCCACGGTCCACCGCATCGTCTCTCCAACGGGCTGGGCGTCACGCTTCCGTGCCGCTATAAATTACGTGCCACTGCCGAACTCACCTTGTGTTACTGCAAATCACGCGCCAAATTTGTCTTGCGCCGAACCACGACTCCGAAAAAGCGGATTCCTCGCTACGCTCGGAATGACACGGTTGCGAGTTTTTCCCACATCATTAAGGCTACTTCTTAGCGGCCCCGTACCCGCGTTCGCGCAGTTTGCGCCGCGCGGCTTCGCGATCGTCAAAGTCGATGGTGCCTTCCTTCAAAATCTGATATGTCTCGTGCCCTTTTCCCGCGAGCAGCACGACGTCTCCCCCTTGCGCTTCATCGAGAGCGATTTCAATCGCCTTGCCACGATCCGCTTCGATGCGATATTTCTTTCCCGTCTTCTGCAGGCCGACGAGCACGTCATTGATAATCCGCAAAGGATCCTCGCTGCGCGGGTTGTCGCTGGTCAGCACGACCATGTCGCTCAGATTTCCCGCCGCTTCGCCCATCAGCGGGCGCTTGGTGCGATCACGGTCACCGCCTGCACCGAATAACGTGATGATGCGATTCTCGGGACAAAGCTCGCGCGCGGTGGAAATCAAATTGCGCAGAGCGTCGTCCGTGTGCGCGTAATCGACAATCACAAGGAACGGCTGGCCCTCCGCGATGCGCTCGAAGCGCCCGGGCACGCTTTCGAGTTCGCGAAGTCCGCGCTCAATCGCCGCATTCGGAATTTCCAGCGCGATTCCCGCGCCAATCGCGGCCAGAATGTTGTAGACGTTTATTTTTCCGACGAGCTTCGATTGCACGTCGATTTTCCCTGCGGGCGTCTGCGCCGTGAATTCGAGGCCTGAAAACGCCAGCGGATATTTTTTGGTGGTGATCTGCGCGCCATCCTTCAATCCGTAAGTAAGTGTTTTCGCGGCCAGTCCTTCGAGCTGATGGCCGTAGGGATCGTCCGTGTTCACAATGGCAATATCCGGACGGCCCGCGCCCGTTCCTTCAAAGAGCCGCCGCTTCGCGGCGAAATACTCCTCGAACGTTTTGTGATAATCCAAGTGGTCGCGCGTCAAATTCGTAAAAACGGCAGCGGCGAAATGGCATCTCCATAAACGGTCCATGGCCAGCGCGTGCGAACTCGTTTCCATCACGACGGCCGAACCGCCCTCTTCGCGTATCTCCGCGAACATTTGCTGCAAATCGAGCGATTCAGGCGTGGTGTTGACAGCGTCGCGGCTGCCGCGCGGCGTGCGATAGCCGATCGTTCCGATCAGGCCGGTTTTTTCTCCTCCGGCGCGCAGGATCGAGTCGACTAAATAAGTGGTCGTCGTTTTCCCGTTGGTTCCGGTCACGCCGACGAGTTGCAGCGCGTTTGCGGGATGGCCGTAAAATCTGGCTCCCACGCCGGCAAGGACGCGCCGCTGCGCCCGTGGAAGAATTTCAATCCACGGAACGCCTGCTGCGATTCCCGCGGGACGCGCCTGCTCGCTCGCAATCGCGACAGCACCGCGCTTGAGCGCGTCCGGCACGTAGCGATTTCCGTCGTCTTTCTCGCCTTGCAGCGCGAAAAAAAGTATGCCTGGCGTGACTTTGCGGCTGTCGTACGCAATGGCGCGAATTTCGACGCCATCGGGCGCTCTCATCGCGCTAATTTCAGCCCCCGAAAATAGTTCCTTGAGGTTCATTACGGACTCGACCAGTGCCGCTCCTCCGCGCCGTAAGCTCAAATGCGTTCCATTTCTTGGATGCGAATCCGCCCGAATTTCAGTTGTTGCTGCCCGCCGTACTCGCGCCGGCGTCGCCGATGCGCCCGAAATGGACCATCACCTTCGCTCCCGGCAGAACTTTTGTCCCCGCGTCAGGACTTTGATCCAATGCAATCCCATCGCCAACCAGAATGGGCATCAGTCCGAGCCGCGAGCACGCCTCTGTAACTCCGCGGACGCTTTGGCCTACGAGATTCGGTACAGTGACGGTTTGCCCCTCGGCAATCGCCACCGTCGTTGATTCCGGCACGCTCGCGGTTCCAGGATTCGACAGCGGCACAGTCTGTGCAAAGCGCTTGGACTTTTTTGCAAAATTCGCATCGAATTGCGTGTCGAACGAAGGTCTCCGCGCGTCCCGGCGCAGCGACGCTTTTTGCAACGTGGGCAGCTCGGGCATATCGTGGGGCACGTTCTTGTACGCCAGCACCTGCTCGGCCACTTCCTTGAAAATCGGGCCGGCGGTGGCATTTCCCTCGTGGCCGCCCCGCGGCGAATCGAGGTTCACGAGAATTGTGACCACGGGATTATTCACGGGCGCGTAGCCGATGAATGAAGCGTTGTAGTTTTTCTTGGAATAACGTCCCGTCGCGGGATCGGTTTTCTGCGCGGTCCCGGTCTTTCCCGCCGCCGTGTAGCCAAGCGGCTGAGCGTAACCTTTGCCTGTCCCCTCGAGAATGACCTGCTCCATCATCTCTCGCATGGTTGCGGAGGTGCTTTCGCTGATTACGCGGCGTGGGTCGGGATCTTCCCGCATCACCACTTGATTCCCGCGCATTACTTCGCGAACAATCTGCGGGCGCCGCAACGTGCCGCCATTGGCAATCGCCGATTCCGCGGAAACCATCTGCACGGGCGTGACACTGATCTCTTGCCCGATGGCGATGTAGCCGATGGAGCTTGCGGTCCATTCGTCGAGCGGGCGCAAAAGGCCGCGGTTTTCGCCCGGCAATTTAATTCCCGTCAACTGCCCGAATCCGAAGCTGCGTATGTAATCGTAATACTTGGGCGCTCCGAGGCGCAGCGCGAGTTTGATCGAGCCCACGTCGCTCGAATGCTCGAGGATTTGTTCGACAGTGAGCAAGCCGAAGGGCGCGTGGTCGTGAATCAGCTGCCCTGCGACAACAATCGAGCCCATCTGGCAATAGACCACATCGCTTGGTTGCGCGATTCCTTCCTGAAGCGCGGAAGAAAATAAAATCGTTTTGAAAATCGAGCCCGGCTCATACGCGTCGGACACGGCGCGGTCCACGCGAACGTCCGCGGGATAAGAGCCTGCATCGTTCGAATCAAACGTGGGCCAATTCGCGACGGCGAGAAGCTGGCCCGTATTTGGATCCTGCACGACGACCGATCCGCCCTTCGCGTGCGTCCTCTTAATCCCCGCAGCCAATGCCTTTTCCGCGATGAATTGAATCGTTTGGTCAATCGTCAGGACGACATTGTCGCCTTGATCGGCGCGCGTTTCGCTGCGATCGAGCCAGCGCCGGCGCGCATCCGCCAGCACCAGCATCCGGCTGGGCCGCCCGCGAATGAATTTGTCGAGCGAATATTCGACGCCGCCCAGGCCGTGCTCGTCCATGTCCACGTAACCCAGCACGCTGGCGGCAAGCGTGTGCTGGGGATAAAAACGCTTGTTCTCCTTCTGAAAATAAATGCCGCGCAAATTCAGCGCGCGAATGCGCGCCGCCTGTTGCGGCGTAATCTTCCGTGCGATCCACGCGAAGGATCGCGACTGCGTCAGCTTCTGCTCGATTTCTTCCGCCGGCGTTTTCAGCACATGCGACAGCAGGCGCGCCACCATCGCCGGGTCGCTAATCTCGTCCGGATCGGCAAAGCACGAATCGACGGGAATGCTCATGGCCAGCTCGCGGCCATTGCGGTCGTAAATCGCGCCGCGCATGGGGCTGATTTCGATGATGCGTTCCTGCTGGCGGTTCGCGCGTTCGAGGTATTCGCGGTAGCGGAATAATTGCAGGTAACTGACGCGGACGAGTACGGCGGCCATCCAGACGGCGGCAAGCCCAAAAATTACCAGTAAGCGCAGACGGGAACTGCTTTGCACCATGGGCTCCGGCGTGAATCTTGACACTGGTTCATCCCGCAACGCGGCGGTCCGCTAGCCCACGGCGATTCCGGGCGGGTCGCTCGAAGCCTCGAATGCACGCTGAACTTTTTCCGCGGCAGCTCACGGCTGCAAGGGCTGCGCGGAGATGGGCTGCGCCAGCAACGCATCGCGCGGCACATCCGCCGACGGAACGTACCGCGCCGGCACGGATACAGTCATTCCCAGTTGCTGCCGCGCAATCGCGTCAATGCGCATGGGCGAGCTTAGCGACGCTGCTTCCAGATGAAGCTGCTGGTTCAACTCCACCGCCTGCGTATGCCGCGCCTGCATATCTTCGAGTTGATAACGCAATTGGATGTCTTGGAAATGCTGCCAGGTGTAAAGCAGGCAGCAGGACGCCAGCGCCGCTCCCCAGGCCATCTTCTGTGCAATTTCGCGCAACCGCTGCGGCGCTGCTTGCCGCACCAGCCGCGAATTATCGATGCGCTTCGTGGTATGGAATTCCGTCATGATGCTTCCCTCTCGCTTTCGTCCGGCCCCGGAAACTGCTGTTCCGGCGCCCGCTTTTCCATCACGCGCAATTTCGCGCTTCGCGCGCGCGGGTTTCGTTGAATTTCCGCTTCATCGGGCTGGACGACCTTCTTGGTCAGGATTTTGAAACCGCCGGTCCGCGCGAGTTCCTGAAAACCGCGCTTGACCATGCGATCCTCGAGCGAGTGGTAACTTAAAATCGCCCATCTCGCTCCGGAATTTAAAGTGGCGGGGGTCCGGTTAAGAAACTGCCCGAGTTCCTCCAACTCTCGATTCACCGCTATCCGCAGCGCCAGAAACGTTTTTGTCGCGGGATGCAGTCTCTGCCTTCCCCTTGCTTTTCGGGCCCCTGCCACAACCGTTGCCAGGTGTTCGGTGTCGCGGATGGGCCGCGCGCGAACAATTGCCCTGGCGATCTTGCGTGATTCGTGCTCTTCGCCAAATTGATAGAGCACGTTGGCCAGATCTTTCTCTGACCATTGATTCACAATCTCTGCGGCTGCGAGCGACTCCTCCGGATTCATGCGCATGTCCAGCGCCGCGGGCCAGCGAAACGAAAAGCCGCGCTCCGGAGTGTCCAGTTCCAAACTCGAAACGCCCAGATCGGCGATCACGCCATCGACCGCCGCGAGTTTCAAGCCGCTCACCACTTCGTGAATCTTAGAAAATTCCGTGTGCATCAGAATCACCCGTCCTTCAAATTCTTTCAGCCGCTCCCGCGCAATTTCCAACGCTTGCGGGTCGCGATCCATTCCCACCAGCCGGCCTGTTGTCAGCCGCCTGGCGATTTCCAGGGCGTGTCCGCCGGTTCCTACCGTCGCATCGACGTAGGTCCCGTCTGGCCTGATCCGCAGCCATTCCAAAATGGCTTCGGCCAGAACCGGCGTGTGCAGCACGCTCAAAATCTAGTGCCGTTCCAACTTGGCTCACCTAAGTCCGGATAGCCACGAAGCAAGCCGCTGTTTCAGGTATCGGCCTCCGCGCCCAGACTTTAGGTACCGTTCTCGCCGGTACGCGTCCTCGACGCTCCGGCAAGCCTCGTAATACACCAGGCGGAGGGGACGGCGATAAGCCGTTGAGCGCACTTGGCCCCGCTCATGCTGCTGCCAGCGTTCTCGCAGGTCGGCTGTGCATCCGATATAGAACTTCCCATCGCGCCCGCTGGATAAAACGTATGTATATTTCATCGCATTCCGCAGTCGTGTTCCCAGACAGTTGGAACGGTACTAAATGCCCAGGTCGTCCAGCGCCTTGTTGTCTTCCGCCGTGATCGGATTGCTCTTCATTTGCTCCAGGAACCGGGCGTGATTCCAAACTTCCAGGTACGTCAGTTGCCCGTTGACGCTGACTTCGCCCTTCATCTGCGCCGAATCCCGAAGCACGGGCGGAATCAAAATCCGTCCCTGCCCGTCAAGCTCCACCACTTGTCCGAAGTAATTCGTTCGCGCCAGGAATTTGTGCTTGGCCTGATTGTGCGAGGAAAGCTTCGCGAGCTTCTTCTCGATCTCGTCCCACACCTTCATGGGATAGATGCGCGCGAAGTCGCCGTTCTCGCTCGTCACGTAGAACCGCTTGCCCTGCCGGCGCAGTTCGGCCAAAAAGTCGGCGGGAATTTTCACCCGTCCCTTCTCGTCCACTGTCGCTAGATGGCTTCCCCGCAGCATTTCTGGCCTTGCTCGACGCGGCCTTCTGGATTCCCGTCCCCATTTGCCTCAACCACTTCTTACCACTTTTTCCCACTTTGTGCCCCGATTCTAGTCAGGCTTCACTTCTTGTCAAGAGGAATTGCGTGAAAAAGTAAAATATTTTTTGACCGCGCACGAAAATTCTTCGCTCGCGCTTCGCCACGGAATGCGAGATATCGCTACATATGGTGTATGGACTGCTCAACGCGCACTACGACTAGCCGCACGATTGCGTGGGCCGTCCGCAAATGTGCTCTAAAGATTAACGAAGAGAGGAAACGCGTGCCGGAATGGAACAGCTATTGCCCAGGGCCCGGCCCAAGTCGAAGATTGCTGAGCTTCTGCAGCAGATCTCGTTCGTTTGGGTCGAGCCCGCGCATGAATTCGGGATCCTGCAGCTTTTGCTGGCGCTCTTCGGGACTCATTCCGCCGAGCACGCGGAGCCTGCCCATCAGAAGCTGCTTGCGGTCTTGCGGCAATTTCTTCCAGCGCGGCGCAAGGTCGGTGACGACTTCCCTGCGCTCCTGCGGCGTCATGCGCTCGAGAATTCGCTCACGATTGCGCATCGCGTCGCGCTGCTGCGGTGGCATTTGATTCCAGCGCTCGAGATTCCGGCGTATTTGCTCCTGCCGCTGCGGTGGCAGATTCCGGAAACGCGCGTTGTTGCGCATAAAACGCTCTTGCTCTTCCGGCGAACGATTCCGCAGTTTCTCGATCCACTTCGGCGGCAGACCCATCATGGCGCGCGCATTCGGCTTGCCCGGAGGCCTTCCGGCCCGTTGTTGGGCGCGTTGCATCTGGCGTTGTTGCTGCTGAGCCTGACGCTGCATGCGCGGACCTTGGCCTCGTTGCCCGCCGAATCCTCTTCGCGCTGGGGCGGAAAATCCCAAGCTCGCGATGAAAAGCAGCGCCGCAAGGCCAGATCCGAGTTGGAGGAATCTTCGCATCATGATTCGTGATTAGCCGCCGCTCCCTGAATCCGGATCATTGCCCGGCTGCGGGCTTTGTTGCGGCTGGGTCGACGCCGGCAAATCCGAAAGCGCATCAAAGTTGCTGAGCACATCATAATTTTCGAGAACGCCCAAATCCTTGATCATGCGGAACTGCTCTTCGCTGTTCGCCGTGGCGATTTGCGGATTCACCGATCGCGGCT
>Ga0307374_10000205_pt1 | contig 109972 bp, 88 predicted proteins | sample OX3MG_FD_202532 | JGI IMG/M metagenome (GOLD analysis project Ga0307374, IMG submission 202532) | Soil microbial communities from Risofladan, Vaasa, Finland - OX-3 | ecosystem: Environmental > Terrestrial > Soil > Coastal area > Acid sulfate soil | place: Finland: Risofladan, Vaasa | collected...
GCGTCGATCCGCAGCCTCCGCCACAGCGCGTCCAGGATGAACGTGCCGCCCAGCGGCCGGGACCCGGTCACGGCCAGGCCGCCGGGGCAGGTCAGCGCCGCCGCGGCGGCCGGGTCGAGCAGCCGGGTCAGCGAGGTGACCAGCCGCTGGATCGCGGCGCGGTCCAGGGCGTCCTCGCGGCCGAACGAGAACAAGATTTTCGGCCGGGAAATCCCGGCCGCGGCGTCCCACTCGTTGTGCGCCAGCTGCAGGTAGCGGACCGCGGTGCCGTCCTTGGCCCGCCGCGATGTCGTCCTCACGTACATGGCTCTAGACCATATCAGTCTTTCCGCACGTCAACGCTAGGTAATCAACCGAAACGTGTTACTAGGCAATTTCGCGGTTCCGTGACCCCTCCGACGCCGTGACCTGCGACGTTACCGAATCCCGTACCTAGAACAGGCCCTCATCTGCGGAACGCAGGTCGCAGTGGCGCAGCGAGACCGGTTTCAGCAGTTGCAGGCCCTTGACGACGCCATCGCCTGGCGCCGGGCGCGCATCGCCGCCCCGTGTCCCGGCTGCCAGCCTGGCCCGGATGGCCGCAGATGTGACGATCACGCCTGCGATCTGGATCTGATCGTGGCCTACCGGCAGATGGCGGCAGCAACCATCCGGCACCTGAGCGGGATAACGTCCTGACTGTCGTTGGCTGGCGGGGTACCCGGATCACGTGACATTGCCTGTCAGGGACTGTAACCTGACCTGATAGGTCATCAGTTCAGATCGTCCAGAACCGGACAGGCACTATGGGACACGATTACGCGCCGCCGAAGTACGCGCAGGTGGTCAGCGAGATCAAGCGGCGGATCGAGCGCGGCGACTACCCCCCGGGCTCGCTGCTGCCCTCCGAGCATCAGCTCGTGACCGAGTTCGAGGTGTCCCGCCCGACGATCGTCAAGTCACTGTCCGCACTGCGGCAAGAGGGCTGGATCGACACCCAGCAGGGCAAGGGCAGCTTCGTGCGCGGCCGACCAGCCCTCGCCGGGGCCGAGCGGACCCGGCCCGCGCACGGCGTGCTGGAACTCCCCGAGACGGAGCTGTCGGGAGAGCTGGTGCAGGCCGGGGTGAAGCTCGCCCCGCCGCATGTGGCCGTGCTTCTTGAGCTGAAACCGGGCGCCCGGGCGTTCGTGCGGCAGCGGCTGCTGAGCCAGGACGGGGAGCCGGTGGAGCTGACGTCCGCGTGGCTGCCGCTGGAGCTGGCGGCCGGGACCGGCCTGGCGTCGGCGGATTTGCTGGATGAGAGCATCCGCCACCATCTGCAAGCACGCAAGAAGATCCGCCTCGACCACGGCGTCGAGCAGATCACTGCCCGCCACCCCACCGGCGAGGAAGCCGCGCTGCTGCACGTGGTAGTAGACGCGCCCGTGCTGAGCGTGATCGTCACCGCGTACGACGCCACCGGACGGCCGATCCAGGTCAGTGACCTGGTGCTGCCCGGGGAGCGGCACGAGCTGCGGGACGCTTACCCCTTCACCTAATCCTGGCCTGCCTTGCCAGATGTGACCTCATCCTAAGAGTTGACAAGTTAGGTTGAGAGTCCTAACCTGTCTACCAACCTAACAAGTCATGTTGGGTCGGCAGGGCAGACAGGAGAAGTCAGATGGCGGTACAGGGTCCGATCCCCGTCGAGTTCGGCCACGTTTTCCCGCGTGGCGTGTTCGCGGCGGGAGGTTTCGAGCCGGTGCGGGACTTCGAGGCGTCCAAAGGCGGCCGGTTCGTGCAGTCGAAGGACAAGGCGAGCGGCCTTCCGCTGTGGGTGGTGGAGGTGATCGACGGCGATACCTCGGCACGGGACAAGACGGCCCGGGTCAAGGTCGCGGCGGCCGATCAGCCGGTGCTGCCGTCCCCGGCGGCGGGTGCCGCGCCGTTCGTGCCGGTGGAGTTCACCGGGCTCACGGTCACCCCGTATGTGAACCAGGCCGGGCGGCTGGCCTACTCGCTGAAAGCGGTCGGCGTTCGCGCCGTGGGCCGCAGCGGGCGCGGCACGGATGCGAAGGACGCGACAGCAGCCTGACGCATGGCGGGGCGGCAGGAACGGGCATTCCTGCCGCCCCGGTATCTCCCCAGGTCAGCAAACCGTAGAGAGGTCTTGATCTTAGTGCGTGACGTGACGGGCGAGCAGTACGCGCAGGTAGACAACGCTGATCCGTTCGCGGCCCCGGTGTGGCGGTCCCCGGTGCACCGCACCCCCGAGTGGGTCATCTGGCTGGTTCAGCTCATCCGGCTCTTAATCCGGTTGGCATGGTTCGTGATCCGTCATCCGCTGCTGGACGTGGTGGCGGGCCTGGTGATCCTCACCTGGGCGAAAGCAGGTTGGCCGGGCGTGGCGGTCCTGGTGAGCACCACTCTCGCCGCGCTGGTGACGCTGCGGCTGTGGCGACCGGACTGGTATGCCCGGTTCATCACGACCCCGGCCCGGTGCCGGTGGCGGTGGTGGTGTTACAGGCGGCACTGGCACGCCGTCTTAACGATTGCCGGGCTCGGCCCGCTGTACCGGGGCCGCATCACCCTGCCGGTACTCGGCAAAGTCCAGGCGGGCGCGTGCGCAGACCTGGTGACGGTTCGGCTGGTGTCCGGGCAGTCCCCAAAGGCCTTCGCCGACCGGGCCGACGAGCTGGCCCACGGGTTCGGAGTCCGGTCGTGCCGTATCCGCACCGCGGGGCCAGGCCTCGTCGTGCTCGAACTGGTGCGCCGTGACGCCCTGGCGGCCGTCATCCCCGCCCTGTTGGTCCCGGCCCGCCCGGACCTGCGAGCGCTGCCAGTCGGTCGCCGCGAAGACGGCGGCGTGTTCACGATCCGGCTGCACGGAACGCACCTGCTGATCGCCGGGGCAACCGGCGCTGGAAAAGGCTCCTATTTGTGGGGCCTGGTCCGGGCGATGCTGCCCGCGATGGCGGCCGGGCTGGTCCGGGTGCATGCCTGTGACCCGAAGCTGATGGAGCTAGCGTTCGGCCGGGCGCTGTTCGAGCGGTTCGGCACGTACGCCGCCGACCCCGCCGATATCGCCGACCTGCTCGAAGCCGATGTCAGGGACATGCAGCAGCGGGCCGCGCGGTTCGCGGGCCGCCAGCGTGACCACACGCCAACCACCGCTGACCCGTTCGTCGTGGTGCTGGTCGATGAGGTCGCGTTCCTGACCGCCTACCAGGCCGACCGCAAGCTCAAAGAACGCACCCTCGCGGCGCTGGCCACCTTAACGACCCAGGGCCGTGCGGTCGGCTACTGCGTGGTGGCCGCGCTCCAGGATCCGCGTAAGGAAGTCCTCAACATCCGCAACCTGTTCCCCGACAAGATCGCGCTGCGCCTCGATGAGCCGTCACAGGCCGACCTGGTGCTTGGTGATGGTGCCCGGGACCGGGGGCGCGGTGTGACGAGATCGCCTCCGACCCGGCCACCGGGGCAGGCGTCGGCTACGTCCGGCTGGAAACCGACCCCGACCCGGTGCGGGTGCGGGCCGCGTTCGTCTCCGACGACGACATCCGGGTCATGGCCGCGTGCGCGGCGGACGCCGAAGTGCTCGCGATCACTACGGGGGCTGAGTGATCATGGGCTGGCTGGCAGGCGAAGACTGCCCCGACTGCGGGGGCCGCTCCTGGAAACCAGCTCCGGACCCCGGTTCCTGACCCTCGAATGCCCCGGATGCGGCTACCGCATCACCTGGAACACCACCGATCCCGGCGACCCCGGAGACGAGGAGAGCGAATGACACAACACCAAACCCGGGCCCAGCGGCTGGCGGCGCCGCTGGCCCGTGATGTGGTCCGGGAGCTGGCCGTCGAGCACGGCGGCTGCCTGCGCCCGGTCCAGCTCCGCCGCACCGACCTGGAAACCGGGCAAGCGGAACAGGTGCTTGTCCCGTGCGGGCACACCCTGGCCGCCGTGTGCCCGTCGTGCGCCGAACGGAACCGGGTGCTGCGGGCGGCGCAGTGCCGGGAGGGCTGGCACCTCGACCACGAGCCCATCGTCCAGGCCGACGAGCCCGACGACGAACAGCGGATGTGGGTCGAGATGCGCTCCGACGTACAGCGCCAGCGCGACCAGGCCGACGCGGCCGGGCAGGACACGGCCGAGGATGACGAGCTGATCGGCGACCTCGATGAGGAGATCACCCGCTCAGGGATGCGCGGCAAGGTGCTCCCCGCCAAACCGGTACGCCGTCACCGTTCCACTCGGCGCCGCCAGGACACCCCGGATCTGCCCCGCCGCAAGATCGTCCCGAAGACGATCGGCAAGACCTACACGAGCGCGGACGGCAAGACGTTCCGTCCGTCCATGTTCATCACCTTGACCTGCCCGAGTTACGGGCGCGTCGGCACAGACGGCACACCAGCCAACCCGGACGCTTACGACTACACGCGGGCGGCGCGGGATGCGCTGCACTTCGCGGCGCTCTTCGACCGGTTCGTCCAGAATTTGCGGCGCTTCCTCGGCTACGACGTCCAGTATTTCGCCGCGGTCGAACCACAGCGGCGGCTCGCCCCGCATATCCACATCGCCATGCGCGGCACCCTCTCGCGCACCGAGCTGCGCCAGGTGCTCGCCGCGACCTACCACCAGGTCTGGTGGCCGCCCACGGACCAGGTAAAGCATGACGACGCAAACCTGCCGGTCTGGCACGAGGCCAGCGGGAACTACCTCGACCCGGCCACCGGGGAAGTCCTGCCGACCTGGGACCAGGCGCTCGACGCCATCGGCGACCAGGGCGAGCCACTGCACGTTGCGCGGTTCGGGCAGCGGTTCGACGCGCAAGGCGTCATCGTGGGCTCACGAGACGTCAACCGGTGCATCGGGTACCTGACGAAGTACCTGACCAAGCAAGTCGCCGAGTGCCACCAGGCCGAAACCGGCGCGCAACGGGCGCACATGGAACGGCTCGCCGATGCGCTCAAGTACGAGCCCTGCTCGCCGACCTGCGCCAACTGGCTGCGCTACGGCGTCCAGCCGAAGAATTCTCGGGCGGGCCTGCGGCCGGGACAGTGCAAGGGCAAAGCGCACCGCCGCGAACACCTCGGCTACGCCGGTCGGCGCGTCCTGGTCTCTCGCAAGTGGTCCGGCAAGACGCTGGCTGATCACCGGGCCGACCGTAAGGCATGGCTGCTGTCCACCCTCGGGATTTCGGCAACCGACCCAAGCCGCTACACGTGGGAGCCCGTCACCCCCGGCGACCCCGCCCACATGCCCCCGGCGCAAAGACTCCTGCATGTCGTCGCCGACCGCATCGCCTGGAAACAGGCGCTCGACGAAGCACGCCGCCGAGCGGAGGGAATCGGGCTCGCATCGTGACGGGGGAGTGGTTGGCATAGGAGAGCTGCCGTACGGACAAGGCGTGCGCATGCTGACGCTCGGGGAACTGTGCGAGTGGCTGAACATCACCGAGCGGCACGTGCGCAAACTTGTGGAGCGTGACGCGATTCCGTACCGGAAGATTGGTCACCTGCTCCGCTTCCCCGAAGCCGAGATCGAAGAGTGGACGAGACCAGCGCGGAGAAAGCCACGCGGTTACGTCAGTCACGGGCGAGAGCGGAGACCGCCGACAGGCCGAAGATCCAGCGCAGGTTCACCACTCCCGAAATCGCTCATCGAATAGGCCAGATATGTCTTATGGCGACGGTAAAAATGAAAGACATAAGGGCGCTACCTGTAGTAGGATAATCGTAATGACTCACCATTGGGCGGTGAGTCGCCGATGTATTGGAGAATGGGCATGCCAAAGGACATCCCCCGAGATCTCCCGAAGGGGATCACGGCGAAGACTCGCAAGCAGGGTGCAAAGACGGTGCAGGTCTTCACCGAGGACGGTACGCCTGTCTTCCGCGTGCGGGTCTGGGACGCCGTGCTCAAGAGGCAGATCGAGCGGTCGGCCGTGGGCCTGGATGAGGCGAAGCGGCTACTCGAAGAGTTCAGCGAGGCGAAGCGGCGGCCGGGACGGCTACAAGCTGAGCGTGTCCGGCTGGTGGACGTGGCGGCGCGTTACCTCGTGGCGTTCAAGACGAAGCGGGACGGCACCCCTCGCCCCAAGTCATCGCTGGCCAAGGAGCGGACGTGCCTCAACGTCTACATCATTCCGACTCTCGGCAATGCGTGGATTGGTGACCTCGATCTACCGGAACTCAACGACACCATCCGGGGCCTGACCCTGCAAGACGGCTCGCCCGCGTCGGGAAGCACCAAGAGCACCGTAGCCGCCGTGCTGCGCGGGCTGTTCGCCTGGGCGCGTGAAGAACGCATCATCCCCATGAATCCGGCGCTTGAGCTGCGTACCGGCTGGGGCGGCTCGACTCGCCGTCGCGTTCTCATCCCGAGCATTCCGCAAGTGCTCCGACTCGCCGCAGCGCTCGACCACTTCAAGCCGGGCCTGGGCGACGTCGCCATCGTTCTCGCATTCACTGGCCTCCGGTGGGAAGAGGCGGTAGCCGTTCCCGTCGATAACGTCGATCTGGGCGGCCAGTGCATGACCGTTGACCGGACAGCAAGTGAGTCAGGCGGACGTCGGGACGTACGCAATGAGGCTTATTCACGGTCATGATCATCAAGCATCATGCGCGACGTGGCCACTGGTCAGAGCTTGATCAGCTCACGGTTGATGATCTTGTGAATAACCCTCAATGACATGAAAACCCGGGCCGCCGTGCGCGTGGTCATGATTCCCGATATCGCGATGCCTGCCGTCCGGCGTCTCCTGGAGAGCGGCGCGGCCGGACGCGAGCGGAGCGGCGGCACTCGATACAGTCGCCTGATCAACGGGGAGCGCGGCGGTTACATCGGCTACGCGATGTGGCGGCGATATCTCGCACTGGCCCATGGGTACACGGCGTCTCATGCGGACGGCATGGTCAAATACACCGCGCACGAGCTGCGGCACGTCTGCGCGTCCCTGCTCATCGCGTCGGGAGCGTCTGACGTCCAGGTCGCCAACCAGATGGGGCACCGCAAGATCGAGACGACCAAGAACATTTACGGTCATCTGTTCGCCCAGGACAGGAAGCTCATCCTGAAGGCGATCAACCAGGCGGTCAGCCGCCTCTACGTCGAAGAGGGCACCTCGGAGGACGAGGCTGCCTGACGGCTGCCAGATGCGAGGAGACCCCACCAGGGATTGGGCCCCCGGTGGGGTCTCTTCGTGGGCGATGCTGGGATTGAACCAGCGACCTCGTCGGTGTCAACGACGCGCTCTCCCACTGAGCTAACCGCCCTCGCTGGCCCTGCAACCTCTAGGGCCAGAAGCCTTGCCATACTGCCTCTGAGCTGCGGTCCACTGCGGTTTGGGCGCTACCGTGTCAACGAAGCGCTCTCCCACTGAGCTAACCGCCCTCGAGGCGGAGGCGGGAATCGAACCCGCGTACAGGGCTTTGCAGGCCCTTGCCTAAGCCACTCGGCCACTCCGCCATGCCAGGGTTCCATGCAGGAATCCATGGCTTGGATAACCGAGAGCCGTGGCGGGCCTGCAGGCCGCGCAGGACGGCATCCGGCGCCTCCGAGCGGACGACGGGATTCGAACCCGCGACCCTCACCTTGGCAAGGTGATGCTCTACCAACTGAGCCACGTCCGCATGCTGGTGCACTCCCGCCTGGGCGTATCCGCCTGGGCAGGTGTGCGATCAGAACTGTAGCCGATCCTGGCCCACGAGCAAACTCGCACGGGGTGACGCGGCGCGCCAGATAACCGGGCAGCGCGCCCCGCACGCACCGAGCCACGCGGCCCGCACGCACCGAGCCACGCGCCCGACACGCACCGTGTCGCGCGGCCCTCAGCTGAGGGCACCAACCTGCTCGGCGTAGTAGCTCACATTGGCGACGTGCACGGCGATCTCACGCAGCGTCCAGGCGCCGGGGCGTGGCAGATCCCAGGCGTCCGGCCCGGCGCTCTCGAACCGCAGCACGCGCCGTCCTGGGTTCGGGTCCACGGCCATCCCCGGCGCGGCGGGCAAGGAGTCGTCGTCGCTCATGCTTCGACCCTGGCCGAAGAATGCTTCCGCTAGCGTCGAAGGTCACCACGGAAGGATCGGGCACGCTGGCCGCGTTCGGGGTGGACGTTGCAGCGCTGCGGCGATCCCGGCGCCGTTTCGCGGTCAGCTGCCTGGACTGGACCGAGCGCCGGGCGCACCTGGCCGGGGCGCTGGGCGCGATCGTTGGCCGGGCGCGATCGTGGGCCGGGATCATCCGCCGGCCGCCGAAATGGCAGGCTGTCAGCCATGCGAACTGTGATCGTCAACGGTGACGGGCTCACCGTGCAGGACATCATCGACGTGGCCCGGGGCGAGGCCACGGCCGAGCTCGGCGCGGACGTGGCCGCCGCCATGGAGCCGAGCCGGGCGGTGGTGGCCAACGCCATCGCGGGCGACGCCCCCGTCTACGGCGTCAACACCGGCTTCGGCGCGCTCGCGGACACCCGGGTGGGGGAGCAGGACCTGGCCCGCCTGCAGGGCGCCATCGTGCGGTCGCACGCGGCCGCCACCGGGGAGCCCCTGGACGACCCAACCGTCCGCGCGGTCCTGCTGCTGCGCGCCAGGACGCTGGCGGCCGGCTACTCAGGCGTCCGCGCCGACCTGCCGCGCCGCCTCCTGGAACTGCTCAGCCTCGGCCTGCTCCCGGTCATCCCGGGCAAGGGCTCGGTCGGCGCGTCCGGGGACCTGGCCCAGCTCGCGCACCTGGCGCAGCCGCTGATCGGCGAGGGCCGGCTGCGCGGCCCCGGAGACCCGCTCCGGGGCAGGCCCAGCGCGGAAGTCCTGGCCGAGCACGGGATCGTGCCGCTCGTGCTGGCCCCCAAGGAGGGCCTGTCCCTGGTCAACGGGACCGAGCCGATGCAGGCGTTGCTGGCCTTCTCGGTGCATGACGCCTGGATGCTGGTCCGGGCCGCGGACGTGGCGTGCGCGCTGTCGGTGGAGGCGCTGCTCGGCACCGACCGCCCCTACGACGAGCGGGTGCAGGTGCTCCGGCCGCACCCGGGCCAGCTCGACAGCGCGGCCAACCTGCGCGCCCTGCTGGCCGGGTCCCCGCTGCTGGCCAGCCACCGGCACAGCCGCCACGCCGTGCAGGACGCCTACTGCCTGCGCTGCGCCCCGCAGGTGCACGGCGCGGTCCGTGACGTGCTGGCCTACGCCCAGCGGGTGATCGACGTCGAGCTGGCCTCGGTCGTGGACAACCCGGTGGTGGTGCCCGACGGCGAGGTGATGACCACCGGCAACTTCCACGGCGAGCCGCTCGCCTTCGCCGCGGACATGCTGGCGATGGCCCTGGCCGAGCTGGCCAGCATCAGCGAGCGCCGGGTGGACCGGATGCTGGACCCGGCGTTCTCCCGGGGCCTGCCGCCGTTCCTGGCCCCGGCCGCGGGCACCAACTCGGGCTTCATGCTCGCCCAGTACACCGCCGCGTCCCTGGTCAGCGAGAACAAGGTGCTCGCCCACCCGGCCAGCGTGGACACCATCCCCACGTCCGGCAAGCAGGAAGATCACGTGTCCATGGGCTGGACGGCGGTCCGCAAGCTCCGGGACGTGGTCGCGAACGTCCGCACCTGCCTGGCTGTCGAGGTCTGCTGCGCGGCCCAGGGCATCGACCTGCGGGCCGGGATCGCGCCGCCCAGCGAGCCGCTCCGCGCCGTGCACGCGGCCGTCCGGGGCCGGGTGCCCATGATGCAGGTGGACCGCGAGGTGGCGGAACAGCTGACCGCCGTGGACAGCTTGCTGCCCTCCCTTGTCACAACGGCCGACGCGCAGTGCGGTGGGCTGCGTTAGCGTCGGTGCCGTGAAGGTGTGGATGAACGGGACGCTGCTCCCGGCGGGCGAAGCCCGGGTTTCCGTGACGGATCACGGGCTGACCACGGGAGACGGCGTCTTCGAGGCGCTGAAGGTCACCGGGGGAGTGCCGTTCGCGCTGACCAGGCACCTGGCGCGGCTGGCCGCGTCGGCCGCGGGCCTGGGACTGCCCGGGCCCGACCTGGACCAGATCCGGGCCGGGGTACACGCGCTGCTCGCCGACGTGGGGCGGCCGGACCGGGCGCGGATCCGGATCACCGTGACGGCCGGTGCGTCCGCGCTCAGCTCCGAGCGGCCCGGCGCCCTGTCCAGCACCGGGCTGACCGTGATCATCATGCTCGGCGAATTGCACGAGGGGGCGCCCGGCTGCGATGTGGTGACCTTCCCGTGGCCGCGCAACGAGCGTGGCGCGCTGGCCGGGGTGAAGACGACCTCCTACGCGGAGAACGTGTTCGCCCTGGCCTATGCCCGGGAGCGCGGCGCGGGCGAGGCGATCTTCGGCAACCTCGCCGGGAACCTGTGCGAGGGCTCGGCGACGAACGTGTTCGTGGTGGCCGGGGGCCGGCTGGTCACCCCGCCGCTGTCGGCCGGCTGCCTGGCCGGGGTGACCAGGGGGCTGCTCATCGAGTGGGTCGGCGCTGCCGAGGAGGACCTGCCCCTCGGGGCGCTCGCCACGGCCGGGGAGGCCTTCCTGACCGGGACGTCCAGGGACGTGCAGCCGATCCGGTGCGTTGATGGCGTCGCGCTGCCCGCGGCACCGGGCCCGGTGACCCGCAAGGCTGCTGAGATCTTCGCTGAGCGCTCCGCGGAGTCTCCCGACCCCTGAGGGTGCCCGTAGGGCTGCAGGTCAGCTCCTGCGGAACTCTGCGCTGGTCAGCCCCTCCGGAGCAGTGCTGGTCAGCTCCTGCGGAGGAGGGCGCTCAGCTCGCCGTCGAGGTCGATGAACTCGCCCTCCCGGCCGGCCGGGATCACCTGGAAGGTGCGCAGCAGGAACCCGGCCAGCGCGGTCAGCGGGGCCTCGAAGTGCGCCTGGCCGAACGGCGACGACAGCGAGATGTTGAGCACCCGCTGGCCGGTGGCGGTGTCCGCGGGCCACACCCGGACATCGCCGTCACCCGCGGGCTCGGTCATCCCGCCGGCCAGCAGGTCCCTCGCGAAGATCCACTCCACCGGCTCATCCATGCCGACGTGAAAGGCCATCCGGATCGCGTAAGGATCCTCACCCCGGTAGTGAAGACTGGCCGTGAGGGGAACGCCATCGTGCTCCGGAACCACGAGTCTGAGGCCGAGCTCGGCTGCGACGGTGTTGCTGCTGTTCATTGCCTCGCCAAACCTTTGCCTTGTCTGCATCCCGGAACGCCGGGCTTCATCCATCCAGCGATGCCGTCTCACGGGGTGACAGCGCACGCAGGCACGAAAGTCTTCTCTAGGAGGATTCCGCGAACGCTGCCGCTACTAACCTCGGTCACCACGCACCAAATCAGCCGTGACCTGGGCAAACGCTTCTCGGGACTCAACGCAATCATGACCCAGCCCTGTTCCTGTGACCAGGAACAACACGATGTGATCTAGGTCTCACCAGCCGCCGGCCGGTAATTTCGCTCCGCATCCCGCACGCACCTCCGGGTTTGCGTTCAGATAGCGAACAGTCGTGCTTTGTCCGATCGCGAAGCATACAGCCTTCCGGCTTGACCGCACTACCCGACACGTCTACTTTCGCGCACCACCGATCACAGTGCAGACATTCACCGACTTAACATCCGAGAGACGATTATTCGTATTCAACAGGACAACCGGCTGACTCGCCGGGCGCGGGGTTTGCGGGTGACTTGCCGGACCCGGATGCCCCCTGGGTCTGCCGGGCCGGAAGCACGGGCCGGCGTCCTGGTTGCTGCCCGCGCTCCGCGCGCACCGCGCGGGACGCTGGGCCGCAACGACGGCGGCGGACGGATACGCTAGTCTGTGTTCGCTCGACAGGCATTGAGAGCATCAGGGCGATTGGCTCAGCGGGAGAGCGCCTCGTTCACACCGAGTCGGCCGACCGGCAAGAACCAGCACCTGGCAGGCGGTTTTCGAAAAAAGTACACAGCGGGGCACTGGTTCGGACACTGGTTCGGGTCGCAGGAGTGGGCCTGAGCCAGTGAATCGAGGCGGTCTCCCCAGGTCAGGGCGATTGGCTCAGTGGAAGAGCGCTGCGTTCACACCGCAGAGGTCGCTGGTTCGAACCCAGCATCGCCCACGAAAGCAGGCGAGCCCGCAAGGTGTTGGCGCACCTCACGGGCTCTGGCTGAACAAGGTGGGTGAACACCGTGTCAGTTAGCGGCCAGCCTACGGGTGCAGATCTGTGCGCCAAGTGGATGCCCCGCAAACAGACGTACTGTGCGCGTGGTGCCGGACACCCCCCACCCTGCGCGACTCCCGACGCGATGGAACGCCAGCGACAGCGAGCTGCGGATCGCGTTCTCGTTCACGGAAGAAGCGTCAACCCGGCTGTCAAGGCCCGGTGGCGTCAGGCGTGCAAGCTACAGCGCTATGGCCTGACCCAGGAGCAGTTCGACCAGATGCTGGAGTCCCAGGGGTACGCCTGCGCGATGGACCGCGAGCCGTTCGAGGAAGGACAGCGGATCTTCATCGACCACGACCACGCCTGCTGTCCGGTTCAGCGCGGGCCAGGGGAGTTCAAATTCACCTGGCTGCTCGCTGCCGGGCCCGCCGAGTCGAGCCAGGATTTCAGTTCGCCGATGATCTCGCCGATGTCGTTGGCGCCCATCTTCCACCGGATGACGGCGCCGCCGCATGCGGTGAAGGCGGCGCAGTTGTCTGCCCGGTCGTCGATCAGCACGGCGTCGGGGAAGCCCATGCTGTGCTGCTCCAGCCATGGCCCGAAGAAGGCCTGCGGGTCGTCCGCCTTGAGCGCGGCGACGTCGCTGGAGCAGATGATGTCATCGCAGATGACCGCCCAGTCGGCCAGCGTCTCCCAGCGACGCGGGCGGCGGCGCCGGGGCTCGCGGGCGTGGTGGAAGGCTCGGGCGAAGCAGTCCATGTTGTCCGTAGCGATGACCACCATCGCCTCGGCCCGTATGGCGCGCAGGACTTCGAACAGCTCGGCGTTGACGCGCATCCGCGCGCAGTCCAGGTCCAGGCGGCGGGCCAGGAAGTCGTCACGGAACCGCCGGCCCAGCTGGATGCTCATCTCCGCGATGACCTGGTCGGAGGACAGCAGGCCGGTCATCCACTCGTTGGCCAGGCCGCGCTCACTGGCGAAGACCCCGGCCATGCCGGCTTCCAGTTGGGCGTGCAACTGGTGGGTGGCGCTGCCGCGGATAGAGACCCAGAACGGGTCGCGGGACAGCACCCCGTGCCAGTCGGAGAAGATGACCCGGCCGCACAGCGGTACCTGTCTCATGCTCCAGGTTCCCGCGCGCTGGCCGCGGCCCGCGCTGCCAGGACTGGGATTGCGGCGATCTTCTCGGCGGTCAGGTGCTCCCAGTAGAGGCCGCCAGGACGTCGCGGCGGTCCGCACTCGAACACCTCGTCTTGGGTGACGATCAGGTCGACGCTGAAGTCGTGCTCGGTCTCGGGGAGCGGTTCGTTGACGACTTGCAGTGGGTGGACGGTGGTGGCGATCACGGTGTGCGGCCTGATCAGCCCGCCCTCTTGCAGCAGCGCGACCTCGATGTCGGAGTAGCCCGCGCCCTTGCCGAGCCGTGCCCCGGCGCGGTTCACGGCGACGCTGCCGCAGACCACCAGATCGACGGGCCGCATCTGCGCCAGGCCGATCTTGCGGGCGGTCCGGGCGGCTCCTTCCCTCGATGCTGCTTCGGCGGGCGGCAAGGTCAGGTTGGCCGGGTCCAGGAGGTAGAAGGGAGGATCGTCCGCCAGCTTAGGTACGGCCATGTAGAGCAGCTTGCCGTCCCGTAGTGCCCGTTCCCGGACGGGCTGCTGCGCCCGGTCGGGGACGGCTTTGATGACCTTGGCGGCGAGCCACGCGGGGAGCCGGGCGAGGCGGTCGGCCGCCACGTCAGCCCCGGTGAAGGCGGGAATGTAGCCGTGCACGCCGGGCTCTATGACGTTCGCTCGTTCTAGTAGATCCCACACCCGTGTGCGGATCTCCTGCTTGGCTAGGTCGGCTCCGCTGTTCACGGCGGCTTCCTCAGGCGGCCATCAGGGTCATGATGCGGTCGTACACATCCTGCACCTCGGAGTTGCCCCGCCACGGCCGGAGCTGTCGGCCTGCCGCGCAGATGATGGTCAGCCCGCCGCCGCCGCGGTGGCGCTCGGTGACATCGATCGCGGTGTTGAGCCGGGCGACGGCCGCGTCGAGCTGGCCGAGCCGGATGTAGGCGAGCGCCAGATTCCCGAGCACCACGGCCTGTGATTTGGAATGATCCCGAAGCGACAGAGCGGTCTCCTCCAGGATGGCCGCCGCTCCTTGTGCGTCGCGGAGGAAGAGGTAACACGATCCCGCCAGCCGCCCGGGCTGGGTCGGGGAGAACAGGTCGATGGCCGGGTCGCCTGGCTGTATCCGGGCGATCTGCCCGCTGGCAGCGTCCAGTGCTTGCTCACACGCACGGCGATCGCCGAGCATGGCGTGCGCTTCGGCGACATGCAGCATGGCCAGGCCGGTGAGGACCTGGCTCGCGTCGGCGGTCGTGTGAGCGGTGTGCTGGGTCAGGCTGAGCCCAGCACCCGGATCCCGCCTCCCGTAGAGAGCCACGAAGCTCTTGCGGAGCAGAGCAAGTCCTTCGGCTGGCTTGTCACCGTGCTCCTGGGCGGCGCGGGCCGCCTGGTCGAAATAGGCGACGGCGGTGTCGTGGTCACTCCGCTGGGAGGCGTCCCAGACGAGCTGGCCCATCAAGGTCGCCGCCTCGGCTTCCGCGGCGTGCAGCTCCTTGCGCACATAGCTGCGCCGCGCATGCGCGCCGAGGAAGGAGATCTGGCCTAGATGCTGCCCCGTCTCCGGGATCAGGGCAGTTGACGGTGCGCGGTCGTACTGCTCGTCGAGACGGCGCACTTGTTCGCGGAGGTAAGCCACGCTCACCAAGTCAACGGTGCCCGGATGTGTGAGCACGTGCCTGATCCTCTCACTGGAATCCACGTCGGCTGGTTGCTGGCTGTCGCTGGCCCGGCGGGCCTTCGTTACTGCGGCGGCCCGGTCAAGTTCGGCGACCGGGAGCTGCAGGACGGCGGCCAGGTGAACACGCCAGTAGGGAGTGGGGATGCGTCGGCCCGTCTCCCACCGGGCCACCATGGTCCGGTCAGGAACGCCATCGCTGCGCCGGGAGGATTCCTGCATAGCCTCGGCGAGAGCGTATTGCGACTTGCCCAGCCGTTCTCGCGCCCGGCTGATTAACTCGCCGGTCGTTTCCTCGCCCAGCCACCAGTCGGCCATGTCGCCCCTTGTCGCCGCTATGGAACTGGTTGTGGCCCCTATAGTGGCCCCCTCACTGGCCCTCCGCCAACTCCGGCCGCCGATGCAAACGTTGCGGCCATGAACGACAACCCTCTGCAGCGATGTGCCGCCCACCAGGTAGCCGGGGCAGAGCGCGAGCGGCCGTGAGCGAGACCTCCTCTGTGGCCGGATCGGTTCTGCCTGAACTTGCCGAGAGTCCTCAGGACCGATCAGCGGCGCAATCCGACGCATGCGGCAAGCGCATGGCCGGGGTGCTTTCATGGGCGCGGGCTTTTCCCGGCGACGCGTCCCAGGCCCGGGCCGCACGGTACTTCGTCGGGTCCTTGCTTCATGGCTCCCCGTTGCGCGACGACGCCATGATCGTCTTGTCGGAGCTGTTCACCAACGCGCTGGAGCACACTGCATCTGGCCTGCCTGGCGGACTGATCACCGTCCAGGTCAGCCGGTGGCGGCGCGGCGTGCGGATTGGCGTGACTGACCAGGGATCACTCGCCCGGCCTGTCATCCGTGATCCCGCTGCCTCCGCTGAGCCTGCTGAGAACGGGCGCGGTCTGTATCTGGCCGCGTCTCTGGCATGCCAACTCACCTGGCACGACGACACACGTGGTCGCACAGTCAGCGCCGTCCTCGGCACGCCTCCGCCCGGCCAGCACAGCCCGGAATCCCTGTCACTCGGACCGAGCTTTCCGCGGTATCGAGCCAGCCCAGGGGAGGAGACCTCATCGTGAAGCAGACCGGCGCCGGGTTGCGCCGACCCGGCGTGTACATCGCCATAGAAGGTGCAACAGGGGTCGGCAAGACGACACTTGCCACCAAGCTGTCCACCCTGCTCGGGAGCACTCTCGTGCTCGACCCGTTCGATCGAAATCCGTTCCTCACGGAGTATTGCGAGGGCACACCGGCCCAGCGGGAAACGGTCGCGTTGCCGATGGAGATGGCGTTCCTGAGCTTGCGGGTGGACGCGCTGCGCGGTATCGCGCGGCTCTTACGCCAGGCAGATTCCGTTGTGGCGGACTGGGCTCTGATCAAGAGCCGGGTCTTCGCGGACCTCACCCTCGGTGCAGCTGACGCCGACCTCTTCGGCCGAACAGTTGATCTGTGGGCGCGCGACCTGCCCGTGCCAGATCTCGTCGTCCACCTACGTGCCGATGGCCGGACACTGGCGGCCCGAGTCCGCGGCCGGGGACGCAGTATCGAGAAGGGCCTGACGCCGGCCGAACTGGATGAGCAAGGCAGAACATTCTCAGCGATCCTCGCGCAGACCGACCTGAACGCTGTGACGGTCGACACCTCGGCGTTCAATGTGTTCAGCGAGCATGAGGTCGCGGCGCTCGCCTCGGAACTACTCCATGCCTGCAGGCGGGCGGCGTGACCGCCGAGCAGCGGCGTCTGGTGATCGCCGGGCCCCGCGAAGTTAAGATCACAGCCGAGGCTGTGTCGGCGCCTGGTCCTGGCCAGCTCCTGGCCCGGACGGTGGTGTCAGGAATCAGCCATGGCACCGAGCTGGCCTGGTACCGAGGGCAGGCGACGCCTTGCACCAGGGCTGGGATCCCGACACCAGGATCTACAGCGCCGGAACCCCAGGGCGCGGCTATCCGATCACCCCCGGGTATGAAACGGTCGCCGTCGTTCAGGAGACCGGTCCGGATGTCAGCTCGGTATGCCCTGGCCAGTTCCTCTACCTGGACCGGCCGCACGCGAACCTGCATGTCATCAGCGACGCCGAGGCGGAATCTGGGCTGCTGCCGGAGGACTCCGAACCAGAGCGAGCTGTGTTCATCCCGCTGGCCCGGGTGGCACTCGGCGGCGTCCACGACGCCACGATCAGCATCGGCGACGCCGTATTGGTGACCGGCCTCGGCGTCGTGGGCCTGCTCACCGCCCAACTCGCCCAACTCGCCGGGGCAGGCCTGGTGATCGGTGTTGACCGCTACCCGCTGCGGCTGGAAGCGGCCCGCCAACTCGGTGTACATGTCATCGAGGCGGCGGAGTGCCCTGATATCGGGCTGGCCACCAAAGAGCTGACCGGAGGTCACGGCGTGGACGCCGCTATCGAAGCGTCCGGGTCTTACCGGCTGCTGCACCAGGCCATCCGGTCGACGCGGATCGGCGGACGGGTCGTGGCCGTCGCCTCCTACCACGGCAATCAGCTGGGACTGGCACTCGGCCATGAGTACCACCGCAACAGGATCACCCTGATCTCCTCGATGACCGTCAACGGCTGCCCGCAACGCGGCTACCCCGCCTGGGACCTGTACCGGCTGAACACCGTCGCCCGCAGGCTCCTCCTGGACGCAAAGCTCACCAGTGCCGAGTTGATCACCCACCGCATCCCCTTCAGCAGCGCGGAGACCGCCTACCAGCTCATCGACACCCAGCCCGGGGACACGATCAAGGTGGTGCTGACCTATGCAGCCTGAGCCTGTCCGCTACAGCCGATCCCATTCTGTACCAGACCGGTACGCTCCACCACTGAGGGACGAAGCGGCCGCCATCAAGGAAGTGCTGGCCAGCGGCATCTTGTCCGGCGGCGCCCAGGTCGTCGCGGACTATGAGGCCGCACTCGCCGACCGGTTCGGCGCCGCTCACGCAATCGCCGTCAGCTCGGGTACCTCGGCGCTGCACGCGGTCCTGCATGTCCTGAGAGTGGGTCCTGGCACTGAGGTGATGGTTCCGGCGACCGCACCGCTGCCAACCGCGTTCCCCATCCTGACCGCTGGCGCCGCGCCCGTCATCGTGGATGTGGCCGACGGAACCCTCGGGCTGGATCCTGATGACGTCGCCCGCAAGCTCACCGCGCGGACGGTAGCGGCGCTATCGCTACCACTGTGGGGCTATCCCGCAGCAGTCACCCCAGCCGCGCAGGTCCTCACCGAGGCCGGGGTTCCCATCATCGAAGACGCCGCCCAGGCCCACGGCACGCGGATCGGTGGGCGGCGCGCCGGAACTCTTGGTCTCGCTGGCTGCTTTTCCACCCATGACCGGAAACTGCTGTCCACGGGCGAGGGCGGGTTCATCCTCACAAACGACGATGCCATCGCCGAAAAGGCCCAGACCTACACGAGGCTTGGACACCTCACCGGCCGCCAGCATGGAGCGCAGGGCCGCTCGCGGCCCGAGCACCGGATGCGGTGCGGCAGCACTGCCAGCGCTCTATCGGGTGAGGCCGCGCGGGCCGTCGGCGTACGCGAAGCCCAGTGACAAGCTGTCAACTGCGAGCCTGGACCCGGATGTGTTCCGGGCTGCGGTGCTTGAACCACTGGCCGGCTCCCGCAGGCTGCGTGGGAGCAAGGCTGTCATGTACCGCGGCGTGATGCACGGTCCCGGCCAGCAAGAGATGTACAGCTTCGTTCCCGCCCGCGCGGACGGCCAGCCGTTTGCGCGGCCTACGATCCGCCTTGACGGCCTGGTCAATCCAGCGCTCGGGCGAGGCACCAAAACGACCACCCTGTCAGCAGTGCAGGCCTTGGAAGTCTGGCGCGAGGTCATCGAGCAAGTCCGCCAAGAGCATCAACTCGATCTTGCCGTCTTCCTCACCGAGCCGCAGATCATGCCAGGGCAAGCCGTCCTGGACGCGGGTGAAGGGGGAAGCTGCACGGATCGGCCAACTCCGGCTGACCGCCGACGTGGCTGTTAGCAATGGTCATACCGGCCCCCGGTTGACGGCGGCCGCTGGCAGGATGGACGCTTGGGGGTTTCCGCCCCGGCTAGCCGGCCGTCAGGGCACCAGCCGCGTGGGCAAGGTGAGGGAGAGGGGACCGTGGCGCAGCGGGTTGAGCGCTGGATTGAGGTAACCCCGTCCCAGTTCACGCACGAGGCCGAGGGCCTCAACATCATCCGTGCCCTGCTGCCGAAGAACGCTCCCTTCCGTGCCTGGTCGAACCTGGAGTTCCGCGATGGCCAGGGCAAGTGGCACGAGGTTGACCTCGTGGTCCTCGGCCGCCGTCGCCTTCACCTGGTCGAGCTGAAGTACTACTCCGGCACCCTGCGCGGCGATGACCTCACCTGGCTGCGGGACGGGCACCGGGCCGAGGACTCACCGCTCAAGCTCGCCCGGCGCAAGGCTCAGCGGCTGGCCAGCAAGCTCCAGGACGAGCTGATCCGCTGGGCGCAGGACACCGGAGCCCGCATTCCTGACGTCCGTACCGTTGTGCCGTTCGTCCAGGAGTCCGTCTTCTTGCATCACCCCGGCATCCGATGCCTGCTGGCCCCGGCCTCCCGGATAGACCTGTTCAGCCTGGACGGCAAGGAGCACGAAACCGGGCTGCCCGGCATCTCCGAACGGCTGCTGGAGCCCCCCACACCGCACCAGTCGGTCGGTGCCAACCGGGACGACATCATCGCCGCGCTCATGCAGCGGATCGGGATCGTCCAGCGCCGCCAGCGTGAGGCCGGTTCGTGGGTAATCGACGAGGACCCCCTGGGTGAAGGTGACGGCTGGCAGGACTGGCCCGCATTCCACCGGGTCGCCACCACGGAACGCGGCCGGATCCGGTTCCTGGTCACCCCGCCGGGCGCCACGGCGACCACCCGGGCCAAGATCCGCCAGGTCGCCGAGCACGAGTACCGGATCATGTCGCGGCTGGCCAGTGACCGGCTGCTGCGCCCGCGGGACCTGGTGGACAGCGACCTCGGTGTCGGGCTGGTCTACCCGTTCGATGACCGGTTCCAGCGGCTCGACCTGTGGCTGGCTGACCACGCGGGCAGCATGCCGGCCGAAGATCAGCTCTCACTGCTGCGGCAGGTCGCCGAGACGGTGGACTACGCGCACGGGAACCGGGTCGTGCACCGTGGCCTCACCCTGCACGCCGTATCGGTCCGGCCACTGCCGGACGGCGGGCTGCATGTCTTGGTCGGTGACTGGCAGAGCGCAGGCACAGTGGCCGGGCCGGCGCTGACCGGCCTGTCCGGCAGCGGGGTGACCGGCCTGATGGGCGCCGTGGACGGTACCAGCGGGGGTAACGGGCCCAGCCCAGCCGCTGGCCAGCCCAGCGTGCTGATACGCCCCGGTGCGGTGGACGTGGACCGGCGGCTGGCCGAAGCCTTCCAGGCACCGGAAGGAGTATGGAACCGCGACGCCGACCGGGTCCGCCTGGACGTCTTCGCACTCGGCGCCCTCGCCTACTTCATCCTGGCTGGCCGCCCGGCCGCCGCCGACCGGGCCGCACTGCGCGAGCGGCTGCACCGCGACAACGGCCTGGACCTGGCGGCTGACCTGCCCCAGGTGCCCCCCGCGGTCCGCGCGCTGGTCCTGGAGGCCACCCGTCCCGCGGTGAGCGAGCGGCTGCCCGACGTGCGGTCCTTCCTGGAGCGGCTGGCCGACGCCGAGCAGGCCCTGGCGGCGCCGGATGACGAGGTGACCGATCCGCTGGACGCGGCTCCCGGTGAGGTGATCGGCGGCCGGTTCCGGCTGATCCGCCGCCTCGGCCGCGGTTCCACTGCGGTCGGCCTGCTGGTCTCCGACCTGACGGCAGGTGGTACTGGCCCGGAGGTCACCCGGGTGCTGAAGGTGGCGGTCGACGACGCGGCGGCGGGCCGGATCTCCGACGAGGCCAAGGTACTGGCCGGGCTGACTGGCCCCCGCCTGGTCCGGCTCGTGGAAGGCCCGCTGGCGCTGGGCACCCGGCAGGCCCTGCTGCTGGAGAGCGCCGGCGACGAGACACTCACTGAAGTGCTGCGCAGCCGCGAACGGCTCTCCCTGGACCTGCTGGAACGCTGGGGTACCGACCTGCTGGAGGCGCTGACCGCGCTGGACCGGGCGGGGGTCGACCACCGCGACATCAAGCCCGCGAACCTCGGCGTCCGGGAGAGCCGCGACGGGGCGAAGCATCTCGTCCTCTTCGACTTCTCCCTGTCGCGGGCCGGTGCCACCGCCGTCACGGCCGGGACGCCGCCCTACCTGGATCCCTTCCTGGACGCACCCGAACGCGGCCGTCACGACTCGGCCGCCGAACGGTACTCCGCCGCCGTGGTGCTGTTCGAGATGGCGACCGGCGCCACTCCCAGATTCGGCGACGGGCTGTCCGATCCCGCGTCCCTCCGTGATGACGCCGCGGTCGAACCCGGCATGTTCGATGCCACGGTGGCCGGCGCGCTGGTCCCGTTCTTCCGCACTGCGCTGGCCCGCAGCGCCAAGGAACGCTACGACACCGCCGCGGACATGCTGGCCGCGTGGCGAGCGGTGTTCGCCCCGGTGCCCAAGACCATCCCCGATGACGCCGGCGAGCGCGCCGCCGCCGCCGACCCGGCCACCCCGCTGGCCGAGGCGGGCCTGACTGCCCGTGCCCTGTCCGCGCTGGAGCCCTACGGCGTGGCCACGGTCGGCGACCTGGTCACGGTGGACCCGGTCCGGCTGAACCGGCTGTCCGGGGTAGCCGAAGCGACCCGCCGCGAGGTGAAGACCCGGGCCCGGCAGTGGCGTGACAAATTCGGCGCCAGCGTTACCGGCCGCGGCCCGGATCGCCGCGCCCTCTCTGGTTCAGGCGGCACAAGCCTGCCCGACCCGGTCAGCGCGGCCGAGCTGCTGCTGGCCCACGCCGGAACTGCCCGGGCCGCGTCCCGGCGCGCGGCTGCCCGCCTGCTACTCGGACTCGATCCCGGACTCGATCCATTCAGCAGCCAGAACGAGCTGGGCGTGGTGCTGGCCGTCACCCGGGCCCGGGTAGCCCAGCAGGTAGCTGCCCTGCAAGACGGGTGGGCCGCCCACCCAGCCTGCCACGACCTGCTCGACGCTGTGGCGGAGACCGCCCGCCAGGCGCTCACTGACTTCGGTGGTGTCGCCACCGTGGACGAACTGGCTGGCGCGGTCCGGGCGGCGCTGCCTCCCTCAGAGGCGAGTGCGGACTCGCGGTCAACCGCCCGGATCGCCGCGGGCCTGCTCCGGCTGGCCCTGGACCGGGCTCAGGCGCTGCGCCGGGCCGAGGCCGGTGAGGAGCAGCTGGCCACCCGGCGCCGGGACGGCCGGATCGCCCTGCTGGCCACGGATGCGGCGCTGCTCGACCCGGCGGAAGCACTCGGCCGGGCCGCCGACGACCTGGTCGCCCAGGCCCGGGCCGCAGGCGAGCCGCTGGTGCCGGCGGCCCGGGCCGCGCAGCGGCTGCGGGATGCCTGGACCCGCGCCTGCGCCGGGCAGCCAGCCTCACTGACCGCGCTGAGCGACACAAGGCTCCTGCGGCTGGCTGCGGAACTGGCGCAGGACGCCGTCCTGTCCGGCTCCAACGAGCTGTACCACCGTGACCTGTCACTGACCGACGCGGTGACGCTGGCGCTCCGCGGGGCGGGCGGCAGCCAGGCCGTTGCCCCGCATGAGGTCCGGGACCGGGTCCGGGCGAGGTTCCCGGCGCTCCCAGCGCTGCCCGACCGGCCCCGGCTCGACCAGTTGATCGACGAAGCCCGGCTGGGCCTGGTCTACGACGAGAACCAGCACGGCTACCGCTGGCCCACCCGGACCGCCGACACTAAGGGCCTGGCCTCCCGGCAGGCCACGATCACCGCGTCGGCCGGGCCGCAACTGGTCTCCGGCGGCCGGTCCGGGCACCGGCTGGCGGAAAGCGCGGCCACCCGATCGTTCCTGGCCCTCGGCGTGGATGCCGACCGGACCGACCGTGCCATCGAGGCCATGGCCGACAGGTTCGGAGCCGTGGTCGTGGACGTGACCCAGGTGCTGATCGAAGCCATGCGGGCCCAGGCGGCCGAGGTGGGGCTGCCCTGGGACATGGTCCAGGCCGCCGACGCCGCGCCGCCGGGCAGCCGGGACGCGGCCGGGCTGGCCGCCCTGGTCCAGCGCAGCCTGCCCGCCATTGACGCGGCGATCGACGCGGCTGTGTCCGGGGTACCCGAGGGAACCCGCCCGGTCCTGCTCACCGAACTCGCCCCGCTGGCCCGGTACGGGCACCTGGCCATACTCAGCCGGTGGACCGACCTAGCGGCCCGCCGCCCGCAGGCGATCTGGGTGCTCGTGCCGCAACTATCTGGCACCCAGGGCGCCATCATCGACAAACGCCCGCTGCCGCTCGCCGCGCCCGGCCAGTTCTTCCGCCTGGACGCCGAGTGGATCGATTCCCGGCCTCCCGTGTCTGCCACCGAAGGAACATCGTGACCGCAACAGCAGCCCTTACTACGGACCTACAGCGGCAGGTCCTGCGCCTGGAAGAGGACCTGCGCGACCGGCTCCAGGCCGATACGCAACGGGAAGGACAGTGGAAGCAGGAGCACCAGCGGGCGGTAGATAAGGAGCGCACCGCCGCGTCCTGGGTCGCCTGGCGGGACGACCGGATCACCCAGGCGGCCGTAGCGTGGGTACTGACCAGCGTGTTCATCCGGTTCTGCGAGGACAACGCGCTTGTGTCGCCGGGGTGGATCGCCGGCCCGGAGAACCGGCGCCAGGAAGCGCTCGACGCCCAGCTTGCCTACTTCCGGGCCCACCCCGAGGACACCGACCGCGAATGGCTCAAGTCAGCGATCGACTACCTGGCCGGGCTGCCCGCTACGAAGGCGCTGGTCGAGTCGCACTCGGCGCTGTATCTCGTGTCGCCGTCCGGTGATGCGGTCACCAGGCTGCTCGACTTCTGGCGCACCCGCCGCGAGGACGGCGCCCTCGTTCACGACCTGAACGACCCATCGTTGTCCACCCGGTTCCTCGGTGACCTGTACCAGGACCTGTCCCAGCACGCGAAGGACACGTACGCGCTGCTACAGACGCCGGTGTTCGTTGAGGAATTCATCCTGGACCGCACCCTGGAACCAGCGCTGAAAGAACGCCCCCTCGAAGGCTTCAAGCTCATCGACCCCACCTGCGGCTCCGGCCACTTCCTCCTCGGCGCCTTCGACCGCTTGCTCGACCGCTGGAACCGCCACGCCCCCGGCCTGGAAACCCAGGCCCGAGTCCAGGCCGCCCTCGACGCGATCCACGGCGTCGACCTCAACCCATTCGCGGTTGCCGTTGCCCGGTTCCGGTTGACCGTCGCCGCCCTCAAGGCATCCGGCCTCACGTCCCTGGAAACTGCCCCCGCGTTTACCTTCCACCTGGCCGTAGGCGACTCCCTCATCCACGGCCCCGACCCCGATGTCCTCCCCGGCATGAGCAATCGAAGCGCCTTCATGCCCTTCACCTACACCACAGAAGATGGACCCCTCCTTCTGTCGATGCTCGAAGAAGGCACCTACGACGTCGTTGTTGGCAACCCACCGTACATCACTCCCAAGGATAGGGCGCTCAACAGGATCTACAGATCAAAGTACTCGGATGTCTGTAAAGGAAAATACGCTCTGACGGTTCCTTTCATGAGACTTTTTTTCGCCCTCGCCAAGGGCGGCCCCGATGCGGGGTGGACTGGCCAAATCACGTCAAATTCGTTTATGAAACGAGAATTTGGCGTACCTCTCATTGAGAAATTTCTAGTTACTCGCGACCTTAGGTTGGTCGCTGACACGTCGGGCGCTTACATTCCGGGGCACGGAACTCCGACGCTGATCCTGGTTGGTCGCAACCAGGTCCCAGTTAGCTCTACGGTGCGGGCCGTACTTGGGGTCCGAGGAGAGCCAGCGCAACCCGAAGATCCAGCCAAGGCCACCGTTTGGTCATCGATCATTGAGCATATCAACGATCCAAGTTGGGATGATCGCTGGGTGACTATTACGGATCTTAGTCGTGAGCACCTTGTGAAACATCCTTGGACACTTGCTGGTGGTGGAGCCCTCGAATTGCTTGAGCAAATGAGCGTTGATTGTGTACCTACCTGCAATATAGCTGAGTCCATAGGTATCACGGCGTTTACGCTCGAAGATGAAGTTTACGTTTCTGAGCGATCATCGTTCAGGACGCGACACGTCGTCGACCATCTTCGCGAGATGGTGCTGGGAGAGGGAATTCGCGATTGGTCCTCATCGCATCACCCACTAGCGATCTTTCCGTACGATGACAGTTTCCAGCCTATTCGCATCGAAGATCACAGGAATGTCTTTCGGTGGATGTGGCCATATCGGGCTAACCTAGCAAACAACATTCTCTTTGGGGGACGAACAAAAGTGCAGGCTGGATTGCTTTGGAGTGAATATGGAAGGCTAACAGCGAAGAAGTTGCGAAGCCCGCTCTCCGTAACTTTTGCCGCAGTGGCAACCCATAATCACTTTGCTTTCGATCGAGGAGGTAAAGTATTTAAGCAATCTGCACTCGTGATCAAATTGCCAAGTGGGGCGAGTGAAGATGAGTACCTCGCGCTGACGGGAATCCTGAACTCGTCCACCGCCTGCTTCTGGCTCAAACAGAAAAGCTACGCAAAGACAGGTGCGGATAATACGAGCGGGGGTGGCAACCGTTGGAGTCCGGAACCGTGGTACTCGTTCTACGACTTCAATGCTACAACCCTGCAGGATTATCCCGTACCGAAGAAGTTGCCGCTGCGTTTCAGCCAAATGCTAGATAGCCTCGCAAGCGAACTAATCCAGCACGATCCGTCAACGATATGTGCAAAGGAAAGCCTGTCCTCAGATGCGTTGACGGCGGCGCGGAGTGCGTCCCAAGAGATTAGGGCGCACATGGTCGGGATCCAGGAAGAGCTGGACTGGGAAGTCTACCAAGTTTATGGCTTCATCGAAGAAAACCTAACATACGCCGACCATGATCCGCCCAGCGTCACGCCAGGTCAGCGAGCCTTTGAAATCGCGCTTGCGCAAGCCGTCCAGGCTGGGCATGAGACCACCGCTTGGTTTACGCATCACGGCTACTCTCCCGTAACTGAGATCCCGGCCCATTGGCCGCCTAGATACCGAGAAGTTGTTCAGCGTCGGGTTGATGCCATTTCGTCTAATCCGTGGATTCGGTTGTTGGAGCAACCTGAATATAAGCGTCGGTGGGCACAGGCACCCTGGGAGAAGCGGATCGAGCGGGCGATCCAGGACTGGCTGCTGGATCGACTGGAAGGCAAGCGCTTCTGGTTTGACGCGCAGGGGCGGCCGGTGCCGCGAAGTGTGGCGCAGTTGGCGGACGAGGTTAGCCGGGATGCTGACATGGTGCTGGTGCTGGTGCTGTGGGAGGGCCGACCGGACGTCCCAGTAACGCAGTCGCTGGAGCGGTTGCTAGTGGATGAGGCCGTTCCCTTCCTGGCGGCGTACCGGTACAAGGAGTCGGGGCTGCGGAAGCGGGTGGCCTGGGAGGAGACTTGGGCCTCGCAACGACGCGAGGACGCTAGCGAGATGGTCGGGCCGATCCCTGTGCCGCCGAAGTACACCTCGGCTGATTTCCGGAAGAACTCCTACTGGCAGGCGCGCGGGAAGCTGGATGTGCCGAAGGAGCGGTTCATCCTGTACCCGGACGCGGGGCGGGAGACCGATCCGACGCCGCTGCTTGGCTGGGCCGGGTGGGACCAGGCGCAACAATCGCTGGCCCTGTCGCTGATCATCGGGGAGCGGGAGAAGGACGGCTGGGCCGATGACCGCCTCGAACCGCTGGTAGCGGGGCTGGCTGAGGTGCAGCCGTGGGTGGACCAGTGGCACAGCGAGGTCGATCCGGACTACGGGGTGAGCCTGGCCGCGTTCTGCCGGGAGCAGTTGACCGCCCGGGCCGCCCAGGTGGGCAAGACCCTGGGCCAACTGGCTGAGTGGCGGCCCGCCCCCGCCACCCGGGGCCGCCGGGCCCGGAAGCCGGAATGACCTGATGGGAATCATGCGAGGGTGGACGGCATGAGAGCAGGCCCGCGGTGAGCGCACTGCTGCGCGACGTCCTGGACATCCCGGAGCAGGCCGGCGCCGAAGACTATGTGCTGCGGCTGACCGACAGCATCGAGCCGGCCGAGATCCCCCGCACTGTGGACGAGTACGTGGTGACCCCCGCGCTGGCGGACGCGTTCGACGCCGCGCTGGGCCTGGTCGCCGAGTCGATGACCTCGGGGGTGAGCCGGGGCGCGTTCCTGGCCGGGTCGTTCGGGTCTGGCAAGAGCCACTTCATGGCGATCCTGCACGCCCTGCTGCGGCACAATTCGACCGCGCGGGCCAAGGCCGAGCTACAGCCGGTCATCGCCCGGCACGATGACGTCCTGCTGAACAAGAACGTGCTGCCGCTGGCCTTCCACCTGATCGGCGCGGAGTCCCTGGAACAGGCGCTGTTCCAGGGTTACATCCGGCAGATCGGCCGCCTTCACCCGGGGGCGCCGCTGCCGGGGCTCCACCAATCCGACGCGATCCTGGCCGACGCCGAGGCATTGCGGGCCCGCGAGGGGAACGAGCGGTTCTTCGCCGGGCTGAACGGCGGGGCGACCGGCGACGGCGGCGCGGATCCCTGGTCGAAGCTGATCGGCAGCAGCGGCACCTGGACACCGGAGTCCTACGCCGCCGCCCGGGCCGCGGAACCGGGCTCGGAGCAGCGCCAGCTTCTGGTGACCGCGCTGGCCCAGAACTATTTCCGGGCTTACACCCAGCAGGCGTCCTACGTCGACCTGGATACCGGCCTGGCCGCCATCGCCAGCCACGCGAAGAGCCTGGGCTACGACGCGGTGGTGCTGTTCCTGGACGAACTGGTGCTGTGGCTGGCCTTCTCGGTGCAGGACCGGGAGTTCTTCCGCCGCGAGTCGCAGAAGCTGACCAAGCTGGTGGAGACCGGCTCGGGGGCCCGGGCCATCCCGCTGATCTCTTTCGTGGCCCGGCAGATGGACCTGCGCCGGTGGTTCGCCGACGCAGGCGCCAGCGGCGCCGAGCAGGAGGCGCTGGACCGGGCATTCCGCCACCAGGAAGGCCGGTTCGGCACCCTGGTGCTGGGCGACGGCAACCTGCCCTATGTGGCGAACCGGCGGCTGCTGCGCCGCCGGGCCGACAACCCGCAGGCCGACCAGGTGCTCGCGGACGCGTTCGCCCGGCTGGACCGGCGCTCGGACATCTGGGACGTCCTGCTGGACGGGATCAACACCGACGACCGGCACCGCGGCGCGGACGAGAAGTCGTTCCGGCTGACCTACCCGTTCTCCCCGGCCCTGGTGTCCACGCTGCGGTCACTAGCCAGCGTCATGCAGCGGGAACGCACCGCCTTGAAGGTCATGCAGCAGATGCTGGTGGACCGGCGGGACACACTCACCGCGGACGACGTGGTCCCGGTCGGCGACTCCTTCGACTACATCGTGAGCGGCCGGGATGCTCTCGACCCGCAGGCCGCTGCGCTGTTCCGCTCCGCGACGACGCTGTACCGGGACAAACTGCGGCCGATCCTGCTGACCGCGCACAACCTCAGCGCGGACGAGGCCAGTGATCCGGAGCGGGTGCCGGCCGGGTTCCGCGCTGATGACCGGCTGGCCAAGACGCTGCTGCTGTCCGCGGTCGCCCCCAAGGTGCCCGCGCTGAAGGAACTGACCGCGGCCCGGCTTGCGTCGCTCAACCACGGCTCGATCCGCTCCCCGCTGCCAGGCAGCGAGGCGGGCATCGTGCTGGCCAAGGTCCGGGAGTGGAACCGGCGGGTACCGGAGATCCACGTCAGCGGGGACCCCCGCAACCCGGTGATCCGGGTGCAACTGTCCGACGTGGACTACGAGACCGTGGTGGAGAACGCCAGGGGCGAGGACAACGAGGGCCGGCGCCGCGAGCTGATCAAGGAACTGGTGCGGGACGCGCTCGGCGTCACCGCCCGGGACCCGGACGTGTTCGGGGTCTACGAGCACCCGGTCGTCTGGCGGGGCTCACGCCGGTCGGTGGACCTGGTGTTCGGCAACGTACGGGACGCCGGGTGGCTGACCGAGGACCACTTCCGGGCCCGCCCCGGGACATGGCGGCTGGTGATCGACTATCCCTTTGACGATCCTGGGCATTCGGCTGCGGAGGATCTCGCCCGGATCGACCGGCTCGTTGAGGGCGGCCTGAAGTCGCGGACGATCGTGTGGCTGCCCTGGTTCCTGTCCGAGGACCGGATGCGCGACGTGCGGCGCCTGGTGATCCTGGACTGGCTGCTCAGCGGCTCCGGGGAGCGGTGGACCGCCAATGCCGATCACCTGTCCGAGGTGGACCGGGCCCAGGCCCGGGCGATCCTGGAGAGCCAGCGGACCGGGCTGCGTGAGGCGCTCCGCCGTGCGGTGCAGGAATGCTACGGCGCCGCCGCGCCGTCCCCCGGGACGCTGGCGGAGGACGCCGCTCAGGACCGGGTCCTGGTCAGCCTGGACCCGGGCTTCTCCCCGGCCCGGCCGGTGGGCGCCGACCTGGCGGCCGCGTTCGGCAACCTGGTCGATCAGGCGTTCAGCGCCACCTTCCCCGGGCATCCGCGGTTCGAGCCGGGCGATGTGGAGGTCACCGTACGGGATCTGGCCGCGGTGTATTCGCATGTGGAGCGGGCGGTGGCGGACCAGGACGGGCGGGTGCGGCTGGAAGGCGACATCCCCGCCGTCCGCCGGGTGGCCAACGCGCTCCATGTCGGCATGGCTGGCGAGACCCACTTCCTTTTCGGTGACGACAGGTTCGTCCCCTGGGGCCCGGAGTTCGAGCGGGCGGCGGCCCGGGAGGGTGTGCAGCCCCAGGATCCGGTGACCGTCGGCCAGGTGCGTGGCTGGCTCGACGCGATGCGCCCTGAACTGGGCCTGCGCGACGAGGTGGCTGACCTCATCGTGCTGGCCTGGGCTGCGCTGCGGCAGCGGGCCTGGTACCAGTACGGCTCATCCATTCCGGCGCCGAAGCCGAGCACGGCCCGCCCGGACATGCAGCTGCGGCCCGAACCGCTGCCGGCCCCCGGGGACTGGCAGATGGCTACCTCGCGGGCCCAGGTGCTGTTCGGGATCCGGGCCAACCCGTGGCTGACCGCCGCGGGCGTCGCTGACTTCACCGAGAACCTCCGTGGGCACCTGGACACCGTGGCTGACCCGGCAGCGGTCCTGGTGGTCCGGGTGGAGAAGGCGTATTCGCACTTGGGGCTGGCCGCCGGCCGGCCCGGCCGGCTGGCGACCGCCCGCGCCGGTGCCGCGCTGGTCGAGTCCTTGCGCCGGGCCGGCAGCCGGGTGCGCCTGGTCGAGTCCCTGGCTAAGGCAGACCTGCCCGCCACGGACACGGCGGTGGCCAACTCGCTCAGCCGGGCGCAGGCCGTGGCGACGGACATAGATTCGTTCCGGTGGGACCGGCTCGCTCCGCTGCGAGCCGCCGAGGGCCAGGGCGACGAGCACGGCCGGACCGCCGCCAGCGCGCTGGGGACACTGCGCGAGGCGGTCACGGCGGATGAGTTCGCGACCCGGCTGGGGCCGGTCCTCTCCAGGACCGACGACGCGATCTTCGATTGGCTGTCCGCTGGCCAGCCCGCACCGCCGCTGGAGCCTTCCTCGGTCGTGCGCCCGGACGACGTCCCCATCCGTGTGCCCCCGCCGCCCCTGCACGGCCGGACTGGCCAGGCAACGAGGCGGAAGGGCGGCCCTGCTAGCGAGGTGCTCGAACCGCTGGCCGCGTTTCTCGATGCGCACCGCGACGAGCAGGTGGTCGTGGAATGGCGGGTGCAGGAGTGACCGGAACGGCCACCCGGGCCACGCTTCCGGTGCTGCGGGCGCTGCTGGACCAGGCGCGGCACAAGAACTACGCGAGCGGTGTACTCGGGGTGCGGGCCCGCCCGGAGTGGCCGGGGCCGCCGGCGTTCAACCACGAGAGCGTGCCGGTGCGGGTGGTGCCGTGCGTGTCAGCGCTCGCCGTCCGGGAGGCGCTGCTGGAACGCGAGGGCGGCCAGTGGCTGGTGGTGCTGACTGACCGTGCGGACGATGATCTCGGGGCCGGCGTGCTGAGCCATCTCGTGTGGAACCGGTTGCGCACGCCTGATCCGTGGGACGCGGTGCGGCTCCGCTTCGCGGCCACCGGGGTCGAGCCGGCGCTGACGGCCACGGCGGAGGACCGGGAGATCGCCACCGGGCTGCTGACGGCCGCCCCGCCGGCGGGCTGGCCGCCGGCTCCGGGCGGAGTGCTGACCCGTGACCATGCGTTCGGTGCCGTCGCCGCCGCCCACCTGGGGCTGACCGATCCGGTCATAGACGCGACCAGCGTGCTGACCTGGACGACGGACCCGGCCCTGGTCACCCGGGTCGCGGATCTGCGGTCGCTGGCCGCGGGTGCCCTCACCGGCGCCGTGCTGGACTGGGCCGCTGAACGCGCCGGGGCGGCGGGTCAGCCCTTGTTGCCGTTGCTGCGGGCCGGGGAAGCTCGCGATGCCGTTCCGCTCGGGTTGGTCGCCGGGCTGCTGGCCGACGCCCGGGACGGCACGGTAGCCGCTGCGGCCGCGGAGGAGACCGGGCCGGGAGCAGCGAACGCGACCCAACTGGCCCGTGAGGCGCTGATCCGCCTCGAACCCCGGCTGGGCGGCGTTACCCCGCCCAGTGCCACGCTGCGGTCCTGGGCCCGGGAGGCCGCGGCAGTAGTGGCCGGGATGCTGCGTGATCCAGCGCAGCATGGCAGCGCCATGACCCTGCTCGGCCGGGCCGACGAACTGCTCGCCGTGACGCAGGCCCTCGGCCTGGCGGACGGTTCGGACCTGCTGCCCGCCGGGCTGACCCGCCGGTTCACCGCACTGGCGGGCACTCTTCGGGCCGCACTGCCCCGGACGCCGGCCCACCAGCAGGCCGGCCCGGATTCGCCGCAGATCCCGGCCGCCGTACTGGCCGACATCGAGCAGGCGTGGATCGGCGTGGCTGCGCACCGGCTCGCTGACACTGACCCCCGCACGACTGCGTTCCATGCCGCGGTACGGCTGGCGCGCTGGCTGGCGACAGACTCCTCTAGTAGCGGGGCGTCCCTCCCGGTGCTGCTCAGCCAGCACTGCGGTAGCGACGCCTGGGTGGACTCGGCCGTGAACGACGCCGCGCCGGGGACCAGCGACCCCGACCTCGGATCCGGGCTCGCCGCCGTGCTGGCGGGGGTGCGGACCCGGCGGGCCGCCCACGACCTTGCCTTCGGCGCGGCACTGGCCGCGCACGCCAGTAGCGACAGCGGCGCTGTGGCCGGCGGCCACGATGAGGTCAGGAACCTGGAAGACCTGCTGCCCAGAGTGGTGCTGCCACTGGCCCGCAGCGCCCCAGTGCTGCTGCTCGTGCTGGATGGGATGAGCGCCGGAGTAGGCACCGAGGTCGTGGCCAGCGTGCTGTCCCGGGCCGGGGACGGCTGGGCCGAGGCACTGCTGCCCGGACAGACCCGCCGGGCCGCGGCACTGGCCGTGCTGCCCACCCTCACCGAGGTCAGCCGCGCCTCGCTGCTCTGCGGCGACCTGCGGACCGGTGGCCAGGACATGGAGCAACGCGGCTACCAGGCACTCACCCGGGCGCATGGCCTGCCGGGCGCGGTGCTGTTCCACAAGAAGCCGCTGGATTCCTCCCGGCTCGGCTTCGCCGTCGCCGATGACGTGGCCGCCGCCATCTCGGATGTGAGCGGCTGTCCCCTGGTCACCTGCGTGCTGAACACCATCGACGACGCGCTGGACCGATCCGACCCGGGTGGCACCGCGTGGAGTGCCGACGCGGTGAAGCACCTCATCCCCCTGCTGGACCGGGCCCGGAATGCCGGGCGGGTCGTCGTACTGACCGCCGACCACGGGCACATCGTGGAACGCCGCCAGGGCATCCAGCGCTCGTACGCGACGATTTCCAGCGGGCGGTCCCGCGCCGCCATCGAGCCCGCAGCCGACGGCGAGGTGCTGGTCACCGGCCGCCGGGTACTGCTGCACGACGGCCACACGGTGCTCGCCGTGGATGAGCACCTGCGGTTCGGGCCGCTGAAAGCCGGCTACCACGGCGGCGGCGCCCCAGCCGAGGCCGTGGTCCCGGTCGCCGTCCTGGTGCCCGGCGCGGTCCCCGACGATGTGGACCTGACTCTGGCGCCGCCACAGGAGCCCGCCTGGTGGATCGACCCGGCCGCCCCCGCCACTCCCGCCACTCCCGCCACTCCCGCCACTCCCGCCACTCCCGCCGCACCCGCGCCGGCCGCGGACCTGGCCCTGCGGCCGGGCCCCGCTGATGGCTCCCGGAAACCCGGGCCGGGCCAACGGAAACCCGGGCCGGACCAGCCACCCACCCTGTTCGACACCGAGTCGGCGGGAGGTTCTGCCGGCCAGGCGCCGCCAGACTCAGCGGCAGCGAGGACAGCGCCACAAACCGCTGCCACACCGGTTAACCCGGTTCCGGCCGCAGTGCTCAAGTCCGCTGCCTACGCCGCACAGAAGAAGATCGCCGGCCGGGTGTCGGTCAGCGACGACCAGATCCGCGGGCTGCTCGACGGGCTGCTGCGCACCCCGGGCCAGCGGCTGGTTCCAGCGCTGGCCGCCACCGCCCTGGGTGTCTCACCGGTCCTGCTGCGCGGCGCCGTGCTCCATGCCCAGCGGCTGCTGAACGTGGAAGGCTACCCGGTGCTGCGGGTGGACGCCGACGGCGCGACGGTCATCCTCGATGAGGCCCTGCTTCGGGAGCAGTTCGGGATCCGGCCGTGACCGATCAGGTCTCGCCGAGGCGGCGCCGTGAGGTCATCGACGCGCTGCGCCGCGGGACCGTCCCGGCTAACGGGCTGGACCTGCTGGCGGTTGGCCTGCAGCGCTTCACCCCGGCGCTGGACGCGGACCTCGATGCGGTGGGTGGCGGCGGCTCGGCGTTCAAGGCGGTGCGCGGGGAGTACGGCGCGGGCAAGACGTTCGTCACCCGGTATCTCGCCGAGCGTGCGCTGCGCCGCGGGTTCGCCGCCGCGGAGGTGCAGATCTCCGAGACCGAGACGCCGCTGCACAAGCTGGAGACCGTGTACCGGCGGATCGGTGAGGCGCTGCGGACGGCGGCGTTCCCGCCGAGTGCACTGCGCCCGGTGCTGGATTCCTGGCTGTTCACCCTGGAGTCCGACGTCACCGCCGCCGATCCTGGCCTGGCGGAGCGCGGGCAGGAGGCGGCGGACGAGGCCGTGGAACGGCTCCTGGAGCAGCGGCTGGCCGCGGTCTCGGTGCGCACCCCGGCCTTCGCCCAGGCGCTGCGCGCCTACCGTTCGGCGGTGGCCTCTGGTGACGGCGCCGCAGCGGACGCGCTCGCCGCCTGGCTGGGCGGCCAGCCGCACGTCGCGGCGGCGGCCAAGCGGAGCGCCGGGATCCGGGGCGAGCTGGACCACTTCGGCGCGATGGGGTTCCTGCAAGGGCTGCTGGAAGTGCTCCGCGACGCTGGCCACCCCGGCCTGCTGCTCGTGCTCGATGAGGTGGAGACCCTGCAGCGGGTCCGCAGCGACGTCCGGGACAAGGCACTGAACGCGATACGGCAACTCCTCGACGAGATCGACGTGGGCCGGTATCCGGGGCTGTTCCTCGTCGTCACCGGGACGCCCGCGTTCTACGACGGCCCGAGTGGCGTGCCGCGGCTGCCGCCGCTGGCGCAGCGGCTGGCCACCGACTTCTCCACCGATCCCCGTTTCGACAACCCCCGGGCCGTCCAGCTACGGCTGCCCGGCTTCAACCGGGACGCATTGCTGACCCTCGGCGCGAAGGTCCGCGACCTTTACGCCGGCGGCGCCGCAGACCCGGATCACCTGCTGAAGACCGTGGATGACGGTTACGTCGGGGAACTGGCCGACGCGGTCACCGGATCGCTGGGCGGGAAGGTCGGGGTCGCGCCCCGGGTGTTCCTCAAGAAGCTGGTCACTGACGTGCTGGACCGGGTAGACCAGTTCCCCGACTTCGACCCGCGCCGCCACTACACGCTCACCCTGGCCGCGGGCGAGTTGTCCGAGACAGAACGCAACGCCGCCGTAGGGGCAGTGTCGCCAGCGTCCCGCGCTGACGACATCGATCTCGATCTGCCGTGATCCCGGCGGCGGCGTGATGAGAAGCGGCGGGCCGCGATGAGTTCCGGGCTGGACCGGTTGCACCCGGTGGTGGTGCATCACATCGTCAACAGCCTGGGCTGGCAGTCGCTGCGCGCCCTGCAGGAGGAGGCCGCTGGGCCGGTGCTGGACGGCACCGACGCCCTGCTGCTGGCCCCCACGGCGGGCGGTAAGACCGAGGCCGCGATGTTCCCGCTGCTGACCGCGATGGAGCAGCAGCGCTGGTCCGGGCTGTCGGTGCTGTACGTCTGCCCGCTCAAGGCGCTGCTGAACAACCTGCTGCCCCGGCTGGAGACCTACACCGGCTGGCTGGGCCGCCGGGCTGCGATCTGGCACGGTGACGTCACCGCCTCGGGGCGGCAGCGGATCCTGCGGGATCCGCCCGACGTGCTGCTGACCACGCCGGAGTCGCTGGAGGCAATGCTGATCAGCCTGAAGGTCGAGCACGGGCGGCTGTTCACCGACCTGCGGGCGATCGTGGTCGATGAGGTGCATGCGTTCGCCGGCGACGACCGCGGCTGGCACCTGCTGGCCGTACTGGAGCGGCTGACCAGGGTCACCGGGCGGCCCATCCAGCGGGTCGGCTTGTCGGCGACGGTCGGGAATCCGGCGGACATGCTGCGGTGGTTGCAGGGATCGGGCCGGAGCGGGCGTTCGGGAATTGTGGTCTCGCCGGAGACAGGGACCGCCGCGGGCGCGGTGCCTGCGGGCGGGAGGAGCAGTGGGGGCGCCCTGGCCGGGGCGGCACCGCCGCCCCGGGACATTGAGCTGGACTATGTGGGGACGGTGAGCAACGCCGCCACGGTCATCGCGTCGCTGCACCGGGGCGAGAAACGGCTGGTGTTCTGCGACTCCCGGCAGCTGGTCGAGGAGATCGGGACCGCGCTGCAGGAACGCGGCGTCACCACGTTCCTGTCCCACGCGTCCCTGCCGATCGACGAGCGGCACCGCGCGGAACAGGCGTTCGCCGAGGCCCGGGACTGCGTGATCGTGGCAACCTCCACGCTGGAGCTGGGCATCGACGTAGGCGACCTGGACCGGGTCATCCAGGTGAACGCGCCGCCGACCGTGGCCGCGTTCCTTCAGCGCATCGGGCGGACCGGGCGGCGGCCCGGGACCAGCCGCAACTGCCTGTTCCTGGCCCTGAACCCGGGCCCGCTGATGTGGGCGGCGGGCCTGCTGCACCTGTGGGGGCAAGGGTTCGTCGAGCCGGTGGTGCCGCCGCCGGAGCCGCGGCACATCGTCGCCCAGCAGCTCCTCGCGTTGTGCCTGCAGGAACACCGGATCGGCAGCCGCCTCTGGTCAGAGGCATGGAACGGCCTGGCGCCGTTCGACCGCAGCGCCGAACCGATCCTGCGGCACCTGGTCTCGGAAGGCTTCATCGACCAGGACGGCGAGATGCTGTTCATCGGCCCGGCCGCCGAGCAGCGCTTCGGGTTCCGGCACTTCATGGGCATGACCGCGGTGTTCACCGCGCCGCCCCAGTTCACCGTGCTCTCCGGGCGCCGGGAGATCGGCCGGACCGACCCGATGCTGCTCACCGAGAAGACCGACGGTCCGCGGCTGTTGCTGCTCGGCGGGCGAAGCTGGCGGGTGACCTGGACCGACTGGAAGCGGCGCCGCTGCTACGTGGAGCCCGCCGAGGGCGGCGGCAAGGCGCGCTGGCTCACGCCTGGGGTATCCGGGGCCAGCTTTGACATGGCGCGGGCGGCGCGGGACGTGCTGCTTGGGGCGGATCCGCCGGTGGCCCTGACGCAGCGGGCCAAGCGGGTGCTGGGCGAGGTCCGCGACGAGCACGTGGCCGCCGTGCACCCCGGAGGCACGGTGATCACCCGCGATGGTGATGACGTGCGCTGGTGGACCTGGGCCGGGTACCGGGCCAACGCTACCCTGGCCGCGACGTTGTCACACCTGACGGACACCGTGCAGCGCTTCGACGACGCGAGCATCCGCATGCGGTCCGACCTGAGCCTTGAGATGTGGAAGGCGGGGACGGCCGACGCTGCCGAGCGTCTCTGCCTGCCCGACGTTGACCAACGGGCGCTTGAAGGGCTGAAGTTCAACGAGGCGCTACCCGAGCGCCTAGCCACGGCGACTCTCGCTGCCCGCCTCGCCGCGCTGGACTCGGCCGAGCGGGTACTGGGCGAACCAGCCCGCTTCACGGTCGTCGATAAGACCTCGAGTTGACGGCGCTATTCATCCATTCATCCATCGAGAGTGCGTCACCGGAGCCAGACGCAGATCTGGGCTGGCTTCCACCGGAATCTGCCTCTGCATTGCCTTGCCTGGCAGAGGCTGGGGATAGTCAGGGTCGCTGGAGATCGTCGAAAGTGACCGTTAGCTGCAGCGGCTCATCGAGGATGAGGGCGCGGTGGTGGACGGTGCTGGCTATGTAGCGCCGCCTTGACCAGTCGAGGCGGTACTCCTCGATCTGGCTGATTCTGGTCCAGTCTTTGTCGAATTGAACGATGAGGTAGCCGGGAATACCCGCGCTGGCGTACTGGGCACGCTTGGCCGTGGTGTCGGTATCGAAGGTGGTCTCGGAGGTGACCTCGACGATGAGCTGGATGTGATCGCGCACGGTGTTCACGTCATACGGCTCGCAGTCGCGGACAATGATATCGGGATACCGCACGTTGAGCCGGTGGTCCGCTTGCTGGCTTGGCGTATCGGCAAACCTGACCGCGACATCTGAGCTGATCCGGTGGCAAGGTCCGTCAGGCAGCCGCGCGTTTTCGAGGGCTGCGGCCAGCCGCCGGATCACCAGATCATGCAGCTCGGACTGCGCCATGTTCTGGACGACGAGCCCGTCGGCAACCTCGATGTCGCCGAAGGCGTCGGGCGCGGCCGCGAGGTAGGCATCGGCCGTCAGCCGCCTCGGCTGATCAGGGTGCAGGACCGTCATGCCGTCATAGTCCCACAGTCGGCGATGAGCGGCGCTCATCCGCGCCCGGGCGATCGCCGCGACAGGATAGTCATGCTGGCTGGACCCGCCTTAGCCCGGCTGGCTGCTGTCCTTGAGGGCTCCCCAGCCGTGCCAGCCGTCGACGGTGATCCAGGCGCTGACCTGGCGGCGATCCCGCTGCGGGTACGGCGTGCCTATGTAGTGCTGGGCCAGGCGGTCGATGTCGGCCAGGTCCGTGCCTCACGCATCTCGCTGACGTGGCCGGTGATGCTGGCGTGGGTGTACCAGTCGCTACACTCGCCGCGCTGACCGGCCGTTCCTGTGTCCACGCTACGAGGGGAAGCCCACCTGAGCGGCGCCGACATGTCGTGGTCGGACCTCACAGGCGCGACGCTCATCCAGGCGAACTTGGATGATGCAGATCTGTATGGCGCGAAGCTGGCGCATACGAACCTGATTAGGGCAAGCCGAATTCCGGCGCCTGGCCAGCGTGCTGTCTGTCCGTGCCCTTCGTATCGCTGAGGACGGCGAGGACTACGCCACCGTGCGGGTCATGCTGCGCGATCTCGCGGGGGACGTTGCCGCTGCTGAGACCTTGTGGAAGGCGCCGGTAACCGAGGGGCAGCGACTGGCTGAAGAACGCGCGTACCTCGAACGCGACGGCCTGGTCAAGATCCTGGACACGCAAGGCATCGTCCTCCGGCCGCTCGCGCGCCTGCGCGATGACATCGATCGCCTGCGTGCGCTGGGCCGAGCGAACATCGCGTTGCTCGGAGAGGCCGTGTCTGTCTCTACTCCCGACGGGCCGGTCCGGCTCAGCAGGTCCGTCGAGCCGGCGTTGCTCGGCGCTGCCGGGAATCTTGCTGTGACCGGAGCCCCGGGTTCCGGCAAGACTGTCTTGCTGCACACGCTGGCCGATTCCGCCCGGAGACGGCGCGGGTGTTCGCGGACCGGCTCGCCGGGGCGAAGACGATCTTCTGGAACGGGCCGATGGGCGTGTTCGAGCAGGCACCGTATGCGGCGGGCACCAGGGCGGTCGCCCAGGGGCTGATCGACAGCGGTGCCTTCACCGTGCCGGCCGGCGGGGACACCATGGCCGCGGTGCACGCGCTCGGCTTCGCCGGGTCGGCGTTCGGCCACCTGTCCACCGGCGGCGGCGCCAGCCTCGAATACCTGGAGGGCAAGACCCTGCCCGGGCTGGCCGTGCTGGACCATCACGCGGTCGCGCAGGCATGACCGGGCTGGCCGCGCAGGCCGGCATCTATCTTCGCCGCCCAGGGCCAGCCCGTCGCCTGATACGCATGCAATCGCGGGTAACTGACCTTGGTTGCCTGCCGGCAGGACCTATGTCTCTGTGATCACCCTCCCCGCCGGCGCACGGTGGCAGTGGAGCAGGTGCTCGCTTTGGTGCGCCTACCTGCGAGAAGTGTCGAGGGGTGGCTATGTCGAGTACCGCGAGAGCCAGCCCAGCCACCTGTTCCCGCGGGACAATCGGCGACGTCACCGTGCTGACCGCTGATGAGGACATCAGGGCCGCGGAACGGGCCGCGCTGCATGACCTGCCCGGTCGAGCGCGACCCCGCGTGAGCACCGCAGGCATGGACAAGACAAGGGGGTAGCTGACATGGACCTGCGTGGACGCAGCCTGCTGAAGGAGATCGATCTGAGCCGCGAGGAGTTCGTCTTCCTCCTCGACCTGGCGACCCGGCTGCGCGCCGAGAAGCGCGCCGGGCACCGCGACAGCCGGCTGGCCGGCCGGAACATCGCGCTGATCTTCGAGAAGGCGTCGACCAGGACCCGGTCAGCCTTCGAGGTCGCCGCGCACGCCGAGGGGGCGCATGTCACCTACCTCGGGCCGGAGGAGTCGCAGCTTGGCTACACGGAGTCGATGAAGGACACCGCGCGGGTGCTGGGCCGCATGTTCGACGGCATCGAGTACCGGGGATCCGCCCAGGAATCCGCCGAGATCCTGGGCGAGTTCGCCGGGGTGCCGGTGTGGAACGGGCTGACCGACGCCTGGCACCCGACCCAGATGCTGGCCGACATGCTGACCATGCGCGATCACGCGGCCAGGCCGCTGCCTGAGGTGTCGTTCTGCTACCTGGGCGATGCCCGGAACAACACGGCGAACTCCCTGCTGGTGACCGGGGCGCTGCTCGGCATGGACGCCAGGATCTGCGCCCCGGCGACGCTGCAGCCATCCGCCCGGGTGCAGGACATCGCCAGGGGGCTGGCCGCGGGGTCCGGCGCGGCGCTGACCGTGACCGAGGACGTCGGTGTCGCGGTATGGGGCGCCGATTTCCTCTACACCGACGTATGGCTGTCCGTGGGCGAGCCCGCCGGCGAGTGGGACAAGCGCATCGACCTGCTCCTAGACTACCAGGTGAATTCCGCGGTGCTGGCGGCGACCGGGAATCCTTCTGTGAAGTTCATGCACTGCCTCCCCGCCCTGCACAACCGCGAGACCGAGGTCGGCCGGGAGATCTACGGCAGGCGCGGCCTGCCGGCGCTGGAGGTCACCGAGGAGGTCTTCGAGTCGCCCGCGTCGGTGGTTTTCGACCAGGCCGAGAACCGGATGCACACCATCAAGGCCGTCATGGTCGCCACCATGGCGGCCCGGCCATGAAGGCAGGGAAGCGGCCATGAAAGTGGTCATCGCGCTGGGCGGGAACGCGCTCCTCGAGCGCGGCGAGCCACCGGACTCCGACATCCAGGAATCGCACGTAGCCCGCGCGGCTGCCGCGCTCAGCCCGCTGCTGGACTCCCATGACCTGGTCATCACGCACGGGAACGGGCCTCAGGTGGGCGTGCTCGCGGTGGAGAGCGCCGGCGACCCGTCGCTGTCCCACCCCTACCCGCTCGACGTGCTCGGCGCGCAGACGCAGGGCATGATCGGGTACTGGCTGGTCCAGGCGCTGGACCGGGCGAAGGCGGGCAAGCCGGCCGCCTGCCTGATCTGCCGGACGCTGGTGAAGGCGGACGACCCGGCCTTTGCCGAGCCCAGCAAATTCGTCGGCCCGGTGTACGACCAGGCCACGGCACAGCGGCTGGCAGCCGCGCACGGCTGGGACGTCCGCAGGGACGGGCGGGCATGGCGGCGCGTGGTGCCGTCCCCGGAGCCAGCCGGCCTGGTGGAACTTGACACGATAAAGCTGCTGGCCAGCCGCGGCGTCATCGTGGTCTGCGCTGGCGGTGGAGGCATCCCGGTGGTGGCCGATGACGCCGGCGGGCTGCGCGGGGTCGAGGCCGTGGTGGACAAGGACCTGACCGCGGCGCTGCTGGCCGAGGCGGTGGGCGCTGACGCGCTGCTGCTGCTGACCGACGTGGCCGCGGTGGTGGACGGGTACGGAACCCCGCATGCCCGGCCCATCCACCGCACAACGCCCGGTGAGCTGCGGGCCGGCTCGTTCCCGGCCGGCTCGATGGGCCCCAAGGTGGAAGCGGCGTGCCGGTTCGCGGCGGCGACCGGCGGGACGGCCGCGATCGGCCGGCTCGAGGACGCCGCGGCACTGCTGGACGGCAGGACCGGAACGATCGTCAGGACAGGAGAGCGATGAGCGGATCAGCCAGTGGCGGCCAGGCCAGGATCGTGGTGGGGGTTGACGGGTCCGCGGGCTCGACGGAGGCGTTGCGCTGGGCGGCCCGCCAGGCCCGGCTCACCGGAGCGGCGCTGGAGGCTGTCATCGCCTGGCAGTACCCGGCGTTCTTCGGCTGGGCCCCGGTCGGGCCGGACGACGCCGACATCGGCAAGATCGCCGAACGTGCCCTCAGCGACGCGCTCAACGAGGTGTTCGGCCCCGACTGGCCGGACTGGGTGCGGACCCGCGTGGTCGAGGGCTACCCGGCGCAGGCCCTGGTGAACGCGTCCGCAGGCGCTGAGCTGCTCGTCGTGGGCAGCCGCGGGTACGGCGGGTTCGCCGACGCGCTGCTCGGCTCGGTCAGCACCTATTGCGTGCACCACGCGCACGGGCCGGTCACCGTCATCCGCCCCGCCGCGCAGCACAGCTGAGCTGGCCGCCGACCGGTGGCCGTTGCGGCCGGTGGCCGCGCAGCGCCCTACCTGCCGGTGGTCAGCGTGTAATGCACGTCAAGGTGGTCCGCGGAGCGGTTGGCGGCGATCGCGACGCTGTCGCCGGGCAGCAGCGCATGGTCGTCCACGATGGGCAGGCCGACCGCGGTGAAGCTGATCCGGTGGCTGAGCAGCGCGGGACTGGACACGGGCCGGGCGAGGTCGGCGGCGTCTTCCGGGCCGAGCACCGTCGGGGTGATGGTCTCCGCCGCGCGCGCCACGGCCAGCCCGTGCCCGGCCAGCGCCGGGTAGAGCCCACGCTGGGCCAGCTCACCCGGATCCAGGGCATGCGCCAGCGGGACTGGCAGGTAGGAGGTCTGCACGATGAGCGGCCGGCCGCCGGCCAGCCGGAGGCGGCGCAACCGCAGCACTTTACCGGGGCCGCCGAGCCGGGCGTCGACCTCCTCGGCCGGGGTGACGATCTCCGCGGCGAGCAGCCGGGTGCTGATCGCGGCGCCCTGGGCCGCCAGGTCGCTGGCGAAACTGCGCAGGTGGCCGAGGTCGTATTCGTACCGGGCCGCCACGTAGGTGCCGCTGCCGTGCCGGGTGTCGATGAGCCCGTCGTCGGCGAGCAGCTGGAGGGCCTGCCGCAAGGTCATGATGCTGACCCCGAACTCGTCGGCCAGGTCCCGCTGGGCCGGCAGCGCGCTGCCGGCCGGCCACCGGCCGCTGCTGATCCGGTCCCGCAGCTCGGCGTGGATGCGCAGGTACTTCGGCAGCCGCGCGGTGGCGGTCCGCCGGGCGCTGCCGGTCACCGGCTGACCTGGTCGACGGCCGCGCGCAGGTCACCGACGGCCCGGCCGATATCAGCGGCGGACGCACCGTCCAGGACCCGGCGCATCAGGGCGGAGGCCACGATGACGCCGTCGGCGTGCGCGGCCGCGGCCGCCGCCCGGCGGGGGGTGTCGATGCCGAAGCCGATGAGCACGGGCCGCGGGCTGCAGCGCAGCGCCCGGGCGGCAACGGCCCATCGGCGGGCGTCCTCGCGTTCGTTCGCGCTGCCCGTGGTGGCCATCACGCTCATCACGTACAGGAAGCCGCGCGAGCGCCCGGCGATGACCCGCAGCTGCCGCTGGGGGGTGGCGGGGGTGACCATCAGCGTGGCCTCGAGGCCGGCCGCGCCGGCCGCGGCGAGGTAGTCGCCCGCTTCGCCGACTGGGAGATCGGGGATGATCGTTCCGCTGAACCCGGCGCCGGCGAGCTCACCGCAGTACCGGCGCAGGCCCCGGCTGTAGGCGTGGTTGGGGTGTGGTACTCGGCGCGCCCGCTCTCGGCAAGGTAGGCGTGCTCGGGGCCGATGCCCGGGTAGTCCAGGCCCGCCGAGACCGACTCCGCCTCGGTGATCTGGCCATGCTCGTCCTGCAGGAAGGAGGAGAGAAAACCGTGCAGCACGCCGCGGCGCCCGTTGGTCACCGCCGCCCCGCCCGCGGCCTCGACCCCGACGAGGCGGGCCGGGCTGGCCGCGAAGCCGGCGAACGTCCCCGCCGCGTTCGAGCCGCCGCCCACGCAGGCCACGACCACGTCCGGCACGCCATCCGGGAGCAGTCGCGCGCACTGCCCGCGGGCCTCGTCCCCGATCACTCGCTGGAATTCGCGCACCATCCACGGATACGGGTGCGGGCCCAGCACCGAGCCGATGCAGTAGTGCGTCGAGTCCACGGTGGTGACCCAGTGCCGCAGCGCCTCGTTCGTCGCGTCCTTGAGCGTGCGCGAGCCGGACGACACCGGCCGCACGGTCGCGCCGAGCAGTTCCATCCGGAACACGTTGAGTTCCTGCCTGGCGATGTCCCGCTCGCCCATGTAGACGGTGCAGCCGAGGCCCAGGTGCGCAGCCACCGTCGCGGTGGCGACCCCGTGCTGGCCCGCGCCGGTCTCGGCGACCAGGGCGGTCTTGCCGATCCGCCGGGCCAGCAGGGCCTGCCCGGCCACGTTGTTGATCTTGTGGCTGCCGGTGTGCGCCAGATCCTCGCGCTTGAGCAGCACCCGCACGCCGAGTTCCGCCGACAGCCGCGGCGCGGCGGTGACCGGGGTCGGCCGGCCCGCGTAGTCCCGGAGCGTCCCGGCCAGCTCCGCGCGGAAGCCGGCGTCCGCCCAGGCGGACCGGAACGCCGCCTCAAGCTGCTCGCACGCCGGGACCAGGGCCTCGGGGACGAAACGCCCCCCGAACGGCCCGAACCGGCCCCGCGGGCCCGGATCGCCCATGATGGTCCGCCCGGTCACTGTCACCTCGCACCGACTCTTCTAGAATTCTAGAAGAGTATAGAGGTAAAGCAGGGGAGTCTGGGATTGACCTCTCCGCGGGCCGCGGCCCGGACTCCGCGCGATGCGCGGGTAGTTGCGGAAATCGGATCTTGTGTGCCCGGCGGGGCGGGCGCATCATCAGCTCACGGGCCGGTGCGCAGGAATCAGCCGGCCAGTGCGCGGGATTCAGCGGTGCGGGAGTTGACGGCAGGCGGAGCACGAGTGAGCCAGGCCGCCGAGGCGGCCATCGGCGGGAGGTGCTGGGCAGATGGCGGCTGACAGCAACGTGACCGGGCAGCGGACGCTGCACCGCAACCTGAGCGTCTGGGAGGCCATCGGCATCTCGCTGGCCCTGATGGCGCCGTCGATGGCGGCGAGCATCAACCCGCAGGGCACGGCCACCACGGTGGGCAGGGCGGTGCCGGTAGCGTTCGCGCTCGCGTTCGTCGGCGTGCTGCTGGTGGCCTACACATTCGTCCGGCTGACCCAGCGGTTCCACCACTCCGGATCGGTGTACGGGTTCGTCGGGGCGACGCTCGGCCCGCGCGCGGGAGTGATCTCCGGCTGGGCGCTGACCGGCACCTACGTCTTCTACGCCGTGGTCACCTCGATGGCCGGCGGGCGGTTCGCGGCCAATTTCCTGAACGCGCTCGGGGCCTGGAAGAACCCGCCGACCTGGTCCGGGTTCCTGCTCGGCGCCATCGGGATGCTGCTGGTCTGGTGGATCGCGATCACCCCGGCCCGCGGCGGCACCCGGCTGCTGCTGGCCGCCGAGGCCATCACGGTGACCCTGATCGTCATCGTGACCGTGATCGTGTTCGTCAAGCTGGCCGGCCACAGCGCCCCGCATGGGCTCGGCCTCGACTGGTCGGTGTTCAGCCTCCCCTCCGGCACCCCGCTGTCGGTGATCTTCCTCGGCGTCGTGTTCGGCTTCCTGTCCTTCGCCGGGTTCGAGGCCGCGTCCACCCTCGGTGAGGAGACCAGGCAGCCCAACCGGGATATCCCGCGGGCCATCCTCGGGGTGGCGATCTTCGGCGGCATCTACTTCTTCGTGGTGACCGCCGTCGAGGTGATGGGCTTCGGGACATCAGCCAAGGGCGTCACGGCCTTCATCAACTCGACGTCCCTGATCGGCGATCTGGGCACCAGCTACGTCGCGTCCTGGCTGGGCACGATCATCACGGCCGGCGCGATGATCTCGGCCTTCGGCTGCGCGCTCGCGTGCACGGTCGGTGCCTCCCGGCTCGCCTTCGCGATGGGCCGGGACGGCATCCTGCCCGGCCGCCTCAGCCACGTCTCGGAGCGGCGCCGGACGCCGACCGTCTCCGCCGCGGCCATCGCCGTGAGCGTCTACGCGATCGTCGCCTTCACCTGGTTCATCCTGCGGGGCGACCCGTTCACCCTGTTCCTGGAGAGCGGGGTGATCGGGACGCTGATCCTGCTGGTGGTCTACATCCTGGCCACGATCGGGATGGTCCGCCTGGTGTTCTTCGCTGGTGAGGCGGGGCGCGCCGCAGGCGTGTCCCCTCCGAGCCAGCGACCCGCGGGGGGTTCCGGGGGGTCACTGCCCCTGGGCGGGAACGCGGGGGGTTCCGGGGGGGCGTCCCCCCGGGCTGGCACCGTGCGCCGGTGGGAGATCGTGATCCCGGTTCTTGGCATCATCGTGCTCGGCTACACCCTGTTCCGGAACGTCTGGCCGCTGCCCACCGGAGTCAACTGGTGGGGGCCCTCGGTGGCCATCGCCTGGTTCGTGGCCGGGATCGCCTGGGTGCTGGCCCGGCCTGCCGCCACCCGGCGGGCCGGGGAACTGCTGACCCGCGCCGAGGGGCTGGCCGGCCCGGGCGGGGCGGCCGCGGGCCAGTTGTCGCGGGAGGGCACGGTCACGCCCTGACTCGTTGCTGCTGGCGTTGCCTGCCGCGGCCGGGGCCTCACGTATTGCGGCCGCGGGCGTCCACCGGCCAGCGGTCCACGACCTCGCCACCGCGCACCACGTGCAGGTGATCGACCAGGTTGACCACGGTGCACACGTGGTTGGGGAGCACGGCGACCTGGTCGCCGACCTGCGGCGGCGAGCCAGCCGCCGGACCGGCGCTGACGACCGCGTGATGCTCCCACAGGCCGGTCACGGCCCAGCCGGGGAAGTCGGGCAGCAGCCCGTGGCCGGGCGCCCACGCGGGACGATCCGGGCCCAGCACCTTGGCCCCGGCATCGAGGATGAACCGGTCCGGCGCGGGAGCGCTCACCACGGTGGCGAGCACCGCGAGGGCCACCTCGCCCGCCGCGCAGGTGCCCAGCGTGACCTGCTGCGCGTCGTTGAACGCGTACACGCCCGGCCGCAGTTCGGTGACGGGCCCGCCGCCGGCCGGCCCGCTGGACAGGGCGGCGCTGGGCGTGGAGCCGCCGCTGCGCACCGGGCACGGCAGCCCTTCGGCCGCCACGCTGGCAGCCGCGGCGGCCAGCGCGGCCGCCTCGTCATCCGCCGCCCCCGCTGGCGCGCCGGGCGCGTAGCTGTGCCCGGGGAAGGTGAACACCCCGGCCACGGACAGTCCCGCGGCGGCCGCCGCGGTCGCGACCCGGCCGGCGTCCCCCGCGGCGACCCCGCTGCGCCGGAGCCCGCAGTCCACCTCCACCAGCACATGCAGCGGGGCCGGCCCCGCCGCGGCCGCCAGCCGCTGCGCCGCGGCGGCCGAATCCACGCCCACCGACAGCCGGATCCGGCTGGCGAGGTCACGCAGGCGGCCGTCCCGGCCATGGTCAGCCCAGACCGGGTAGGCGATGAACACGTCCTCGAAGCCCCCATCGGCGAACACCTCGGCCTCACCCACGGTGGCCACCGAGATGCCGACCGCCCCCAGGGCCAGCTGGCGGCGCCCTATCCGCACCGACTTGTGCGTCTTGACGTGCGGCCGGAGGGCCAGCCCGCGCAGTGCCGCGCTGTCCGCGGCCGCGCGCAGGTTCGCCTCCAGGACATCGGCATCCACCACGACGGCGGGGGTGATCACCGCCCCGGCCGGCAGCTGCCACCTGCTCATGCCGCGGTCTTCAACGCGGCGGGCCAGCGGAGCCGCCGGCGGGCTCGTAGGACCACAGCTCGCTGGAGATGCCGGCCGGCGGCGGCGCCTGGCCCCCCTCGCGTTCGGCCTGCGACCGGTGGCCGTGACCGAAGGCGGGGGACTTCATCCACGCGGTGAACGCCGCCTCATCCCGCCACCGGGTCACCACCAGCCAGGTGGTCCGCTCGTCGGTGGGCTTGAGCAGCTCGAATCCCTCGAATCCGTCCTGGTCGTCCACGGCGCCAGCCCTGGCCGCGAACCGGCGGGCGAGTTCATCCCCGCTGCCGGCCGGCACGGTAATCGCGTTGATCTTGATGACGGTCATATGCCCGATAATGCCAGGGAGGATGCGGTCCACGAGCACCAGCGGCCCAAGCTGGACCGGTACTCCTCGCACCTGTTCGTGACGGCCTACTCGGTGGCCCTGGACACCGGGACGGGGGAACTGGCCGGCTGCGAGGTGGATGCCTTCGTCACCAGCAACGCGCTGGTCACCGTGCGCAGGGGCGCGGCTTCGGCATCCTGGAGACGCATCTCACGGTTCGCGGGAACCGGCTCAACGTGATCACGAAACAGGTCACGAGTTGGGCGGCGATCATCGCGGTGCCGACGGCGGTGACGGGCTTTTACGGGCAGAATGTGCCTTATCCCGGTTTTGGCCATGTGGCGGGCTTCTGGGCCTCAACATTGGTCATGGCCGGGCTGTCCTTGTTCCTGTATGTCGTGTTCCGCCGTAAAGACTGGCTCTGAGGCCGCGCCGCGCCGCGCCGCGGCAGCGCCTGCGGCCGCCGCGGGAAATCACCCTCGCTGGGCGATCCCTGCAGGTCGGGAGCGGCGTAGCACAGGGCCAGGGAGACGCCCGCCCGGTGCGGGAACCGGGCAAGCCGGGCATGCGTTAACGCGGGCACAGGCTGCAGGCGGGCACAGGATCGCGGCGGGCACAGATTCAGGCGCACAGGTTCAGTTGGGAGCGGGACTTGCAGACTCCAGGATGGATACGGGGGCCGCTGGCGTCGCTGGCATCCGGCGCCAAGGGCGATGATCACGGCCCGCGCCGGGCCAGGATCGCGCTGCTGGCGACGGCGGTCGCCGGGGTGCTGGCCGTGGCGGGCGTGGTCGCCGGCACGCTGGGCGCCGCGCGCCCGGCCGGGCGGACGACCACGGTGGCGGCCCGGCGGTCCAAGCCGGCGCCCGCCGGGCCGTTGCGGGTGCTGTCGGTGTCCGAGGGGGGAGCGGTGCGGCAGGCGGACGGCGCCGCCCCGCTCCAGCTGGTCCTGTCCGCCCCGCTGGCAGCCGCTTCCCCGCTGCCGGCGATCCGCCCCGCCGTGGCCGGCTCCTGGAAGCGGGCCGGGGACACGCTGACCTTCACCCCCGCCATGCCGTTCCAGCCGGGCAGCAGGGTGCGGATCAGCTTCGCCGCGGGCCAGGCCGGCCTCCGCTCCGCGGCGGGCGGCGTGCTGGCCGCGCCGGTGGTGGACCGGGTGCACACCGCGGGCTGGTCCGCCCTCCGCCTGGAGCAACTGCTCGCCCAGCTTGGCTACCTGCCGCTGCAGTGGGTGCCGGGCAGCGGCACCGCCGTCCCGCCGGGCGACATGGCGGCGCAACTCGCGGCGGTGTACTCGCCCCCCGCGGGCACCTTCAAGTGGCAGCCCGGCTACCCGACGATCCTGACCAGCTTCTGGGGCGGCCCCTCCAGCATGATCCTTGACGGCGCCATCCGGGCCTTCCAGTCCAACGAGGGGCTCACCATGACCGGCGTCGTCACCCCCGCCCTGTGGCAGGACCTGCTGACCGCGGCGGTGAAAGGCCGGGCCAACCCCAACGGCTACACCTACGCGCTGGCCAGCAAGGCGAGCCCGGAGACCCTGACCGTCTGGCACAACGGGCACGTGATCATGCACACCCTGGCCAACACCGGCATCCCGGTCGCGCCCACCGCTGACGGCACCTACCCGGTGTACCTGCGTTACCGGTTCCAGATCATGCGCGGCACCAACCCGGACGGGAGCACCTACGCTGACCCGGTCTCGTGGGTGGCCTACTTCAACGGGGGCGACGCGGTGCACTACTTCCCGCGCGGCTACTACGGTGCGCCGCAGAGCCTGGGCTGTGTCGAGCTGCCGTACGCCCAGGCGGAGCAGGTCTGGCCGTACCTCACATACGGGACGCTGGTGACCGTCACCGGCTGAGCAGGGGGCGGCGGGGCGCGGCGGCGTGCGGCGGGGGATATCGAGCCGCGCCACCCGCCGCGTGTCGATAGCATCGAAGGCCTGGGGTGCCAGCCCCAGCGACTGATTCACTCCAGGGAGCCCGCCGTGCCTGCCCAGCAGCTTCGCATCACCGTCGCCGGACGCGAGCATGCGATGGACGCGGGCACTACGGCGGGCGAGGCCCTGAACAACATCAGCAACGTAACTGGCGGCGCGGCCGCCTCGCCCGGGCACTCGGTGATCGCGGCGCGGGTCAACGGCGAACTGCGTGATCTCGCGGCCCCGCTCGCTGACGGTGACACCGTGGCGCCGGTGGAACTGGGCAGCGCGGACGGCCGGACCATCATGCGGCACTCCACCGCGCACGTCATGGCCCAGGATGACGTGTCCAAGGGCGCGGTGTCCTTCCGGTACCGCAGTGGTGCGCAGCGCAACGGGATACCGGTCGAGGAGGCCGTCGCCGAGATCGTCGGTGCCGTGGCGCAGCGTATCCAGGTCTGAGCGCCCGGGTCTGTGCACCGCAGGGCCGAGCATCGTAGGGGCTGAGCATCCAATGTCCGACCGCGCCGTCAGCGAGACTTCCGAGCAGGACGGGCTTGGCGTGCCCGACGGTTTCCAGCGGCTGTGGATGCCGCACCGGATGGCCTACATCAAGGGGGAGAACCGGGCGGTCGGCAGCCAGCAGGGCGAGGGCTGCCCGTTCTGCCGGATCCCCACGCTGAGCGATGAGGACGGCCTGATCGCCGCCCGCGGGCGGCTGGTGTTCACCGTGCTCAACCTCTACCCCTACAACGCGGGCCACCTGATGGTCGTCCCGTACCGGCACGTGGCCGACTACACCGACCTGGACGTGGCGGAGACCGCCGAGCTGGCCGAGCACACCAAGCGCGCCATGACGGCGCTGCGCGCGGCCTCCGGCGCGCAGGGCTTCAACATCGGCATGAACATGGGGTCAGTGTCCGGCGCCGGCATCGCCGCGCACCTGCATCAGCACGTGGTGCCCAGGTGGGGCGGGGACACCAACTTCATGCCGGTGGTCGGGCAGACCAGGGTGCTCCCGCAACTGCTGCGGGATACCCGCGTGATGGTGGCGGACGCGTGGCCCAGTTAGATCGCGGGCGAGGCGGGGCGCGCCGAAGGCGTGTCCCCTCCGAGCCGGCGACCCGCGGGGGTTCCGGGGGGTCGTCCCCCCGGGCTGGCACTGTCTAGCCTCCCTCGGCAGCGCGGGTCATCTTGTCCGCGAGATGCGACGGCAGTGGCTCGTAGCGCAGGTAGCTGCGGCTGAACGAGCCGGTGCCGTGCGACATCGAGCGCAGGTCGATGGCGTACCGGGTGATCTCCAGCTGCGGCACTTCCGCCTTGACCAGGGTGCGGCCGCCAGCCACCGGCTCGGTGCCGAGCACCCGGCCGCGCCGCGAGGACAAGTCGGACATGACGGCCCCGACATAGTCGTCGGCGACGAGCACGGACAACTCGTCCACCGGTTCCAGCAGCAGCACCTTCGCCTTGTCCGCGGCGTCCCGCAGGGCCAGCTTGCCAGCCTTCTGGAAGGCCATGTCGGAGGAGTCCACCGAGTGGGCCTTGCCGTCGAACAAGGTGACCCTGACGTCCACCATCGGGTAGCCGGCCAGCACGCCCTGCTCCAGCTGTGCCCGGACGCCCTTCTCCACCGACGGGATGTACTGGCGCGGCACCACGCCGCCGACCACCTTGTCGACGAACTCGAAGCCGGTTCCGGACGGCACCGGTTCCACCTCGATTTGGCAGACCCCGTATTCGCCGTGCCCGCCGGTCTGCTTGACGTTCCGGCCCAGGCCCTGTGCCTTGCCAGCGACCGTCTCACGCAGCGGAACGCGGAGTTCCTTGGTCTCCACGCCCACCCCGTAGCGCACCGACAGCCGGTCCAGCAGCAGGTCGGAGTGGGCCTCGCCCATGCACCACAGCACGAGCTGGCGGGTCTCGGAATTATTCTCCATGCGGAGCGTCGGGTCCTCGGCGACCAGGCGGCCGATCGCCTGCGACATCTTGTCCTCGTCAGCCTTGGACTTGGCCGCGATGGCGACCGGGAGCAGCGGCTCGGGCATCGACCAGGGCTCCATGAGCAGCGGCTGGTCCTTGTCCGACAGCGTGTCGCCGGTCTCCGCGCTGGTCAGCTTGGCGACGGCGCAGATATCTCCCGCGACGCACTGGGCCAGCGGGCGCTGCTGCTTGCCCAGCGGCGAGGTGAGCGCGCCGATCCGCTCGTCGGTGTCGTGATCGGCGTGGCCGCGCTCGGCGAGCCCGTGCCCCGAGACGTGCACCGTGGCATCCGGCCGCAGCGTGCCGGAGAAGACCCGGACCAGGCTGATCCGGCCCACATAGGGGTCTGACGTGGTCTTGACGACCTCGGCGAGCAGCGGCCCCTTCGGGTCGCAGGACAGGTTCGTGACGCTCTTCCCGTCGAGGGTGGACACCCCGGGCAGCGAGTGCTCACCGGGCGCGGGGAAGGCCTGGGTCATGACCTCCAGCAGCTCGGCGAGTCCCACGCACTGCGTGCCCGACGTGGCGAGCACCGGGTAGAAGCTGCCCCGTGCCACCGCCTTCTCCAGGTCCTCGATGAGCACCTTGGGGTCGATCTCCTCGCCGGACAGGTACCTGTCCATGAGGGTCTCATCCTCGCTTTCGGTGATGATCCCCTCGATCAGCGAGCTGCGCAGTTCCTGCGCGCGGCCGGCCTGCCCCGGATCAGGGTCGCGCTCGGTACGCGTCTCGCCGGAGTAGTCGAAGAACTTCCCGGACAACAGCCCGATGAGCCCGCGGACCTCGCCGGGGCCCTCGGTGACCGGCAGGTACAGCGGCGCGACGGACTCACCGAACGCGTCCTGGCAGGCCCGCATGGCCTCATCGAAGTCGGCCCGCTGGTGATCCAGCTTGGTGATGACCACGGCACGCGGCATCCCGACGGAGGCGCATTCCTCCCACAGCATGCGGGTCAGGCCGTCCACCCCGTCGGTGGCCGGGACGGTGAACAGCGCGGCGTCCGCGGCCCGCAGGCCTGCCCGCAGGTCCCCGGTGAAGTCCGCGTAGCCTGGGGTATCGAGCAGGTTCACCTTGATCCCGGCGTGCGTGACCGGCGCGAGGGTGAGGTTGACTGAGCGCTGCTGGCGGACCTCGACCTCGTCGAAGTCGCTGACCGTGGTCCCGTCCTCCACCCGGCCGGCCCGCTGGATGGCGCCCGTGTACGCCAGAAGTGCCTCGACCAGCGTGGTCTTTCCTGCCCCGGAATGGCCGACCAGCGCGACGTTCCGCACGCTGTCAGGCTGATCGGCCCCGGCTGTGCCGCCTGTGGCTGTCGATCCTCTCCTGTCCGTCATGAGTCTCGCCTCCTGCTTCGTTCGGCTGCCTCACGACCAGCCTTTACCTGCCGGCCACCGGATCACAACCCCCCAGCCGGAATCGTCCCTCCTGTCCGCCCCGCCAGTAGGATCGGACGGCCATGCTGAACTCGCTGAGACCCATGTTCGCCCGCCTGCTGATGCCGGTCGGCGAGGCGCTCGCGCGTACCCCCATCACGCCGAACGCGATCACGGTGACCGGGACCGTGGGCGTGGCCGCCGGGGCGCTCTGGCTGTTCCCGGCCGGCCACCTGTTCGCCGGGACCCTGGTGTGCGGGGGCTTCGCCATGGCCGACATGCTGGACGGCCTGCTCGCCAGGGTGAAGGGGACCTCGGGCTCCTGGGGGGCGTTCCTGGACTCGACCCTGGACCGGATCGGCGACGCGGCGGTCTTCGCGGGCCTCACCATCTGGCTGGCCCGGGGCGGGCATCAGGCCCTGCTCGCCGGCGTGGCGCTGTACTGCCTGGTCGCCGGCGTGATGGTGTCCTATGCCAGGGCACGGGCGGAAGGGCTGGGCGTGCGCGCCGACGTGGGCGTGGCCGAGCGCTCGGAGCGGCTGCTGATCGTCCTGGTCTCGGCCGGCCTCACCGGGCTCGGCGTGCCGTACGTGCTCCCGGTGGGGCTGTGGGTGCTGGCGGTGGCGAGCACGGCGACGTTCGCACAGCGGGTGCTGGTGGTACGCAGAGCGGTCGGCCCCGGTGCTGACGCGCCGGACGCGGCCGGCGACCCTGGTGCTGGCGGCCATCGAAAGGACACGGCGTGACCTCGCTACGGGACCGGATTACCGACGCCGGATACGCGCTCGGCTGGAAGCTGGTCTGCCGCGTGCCGGAATCAGCGGCCCGCGAGGCCTTCCTGCTCGCCGCGGACATCGCCTGGCGGCGTCAGGGGCCGCGGGTCCAGGTCCTGGAGGGGAACCTGCGCCGGGTGCTCGGCCCGGAGGCATCCGGCAAGCAACTGCGGGCGCTGTCCAGGCAGACCATGCGGTCCTACTCGCGGTACTGGCTGGAGGCGTTCCGGCTGCCGGTGATCAGCAAGGAGCGGATCCAGGCTGACATGCACGCCGTCGGTGAGGAACGCCTGCAGGCGAACCTGGCGGCCGGCCGCGGGGTGATCGTCGCCCTCCCGCACATGGGCAACTACGAGCAGGCCGGGGCCTGGATCATCGGCCGCGGGGTGGGCACGTTCGCCACGGTGGCGGAGCGGCTCAAGCCCGAGTCACTGTTCCAGCGCTTCCTCACCTTCCGTGAGGGACTCGGCTTCGAGGTGCTCCCGGCCAGCGGCGGGAACAGCAGGTTCGGCGTCCTGGCACAGCGGCTGCGGGCCGGCGGCCTCGTCTGCCTGGTGTCCGACCGTGATGTGACCGGCGGTGGCATCGAGGTGGAGTTCTTCGGGGAGCGCGCGCGGATGATGGGCGGCCCCGCGGCGCTGGCCGTGCAGACCGGGGCGGCGCTGCTGCCCACCACGCTGTGGTTCGAGGACTCCGGCTGGGGAGCTCACATCCATCAGGAGATCGGTGTGCCGGACAGGGGAACCAGGCGGGAAAAGGTCGCGGCCATGACCCAGCAGCTTGCGCGGGTGTATGAGGAAGGCGTCCGGGCGCATCCGCAGGACTGGCACATGCTGCAGCGGGTGTTCGTCGCCGACCTCGACCCGGACCGGCTGGCCGCTGCGGAGAGGACTGCCGGGCAGGCCGAGGCTGCCGGGCAGGCCGAGGCTGCCGGGCAGGCTGAGGCTGCCGGGCAGGCTGATGACGGCGGGCAGGCTGATGACGGCGCCCGCACCGGTGCGGGCGGCGGCCCATGAGGGTCGGCATCGTCTGCCCGTACACCTGGGATGTGCCGGGTGGCGTGCAGCAGCACATCAGGGACCTGGCCGAGGCGCTGATCGGGCTGGGCCATGAGGTGTCGGTGATCTCGCCGGCGGACGACGACACCCCGCTGCCTCCCTACGTGGTCCCGGCCGGCCGCGCGGTCCCGGTCCCGTACAACGGCTCGGTGGCCCGGCTGGCCTTCGGCTTCCTGTCCGCCAGCCGGGTGCGCCGCTGGGTCAAGGAGGGCGGGTTCGATGTGCTGCACGTGCATGAGCCCGCCGCCCCCAGCCTCTCCCTGCTCGCCTGCTGGGTGGCGGACGGGCCCATCGTGGCCACCGTGCACACTGCCACGCCGCGTTCGCGGGTGATGCACGCCTCCGGGCCGGCCCTGCGGACCGCGCTGGAGAAGGTCAACGGATGGATCGCCGTATCAGAGGCGGCGCGCACCACCCTGGTCGAGCACATCGGCGGGGACGCGGTGCTCATCCCGAACGGGGTGACGGTCCGCAGGTATGAGAAGGCGACCCCGCTGCCGGGGTGGCCGGGTGAGGGCGGCGCGCTGGGGTTCCTCGGCCGGATGGACGAGCCGCGCAAAGGGCTGGACGTGCTGCTGCGCGCGTTCGCTGAGTTGGGCGCGCAGCGGCCGGGGCTGCGGCTGCTGATAGCCGGGCCGGGGGATGTGGAAGACGTCCTCGCGAAGGTGCCCGCGCCGCTGCGTCCGCGGGTCATCCTGCTCGGCCAGGTCACCGAGGAGGACAAGGCCCGGGTGTACCACTCGGTGGATGTGTTCTGTGCGCCTAACACGGGCGGCGAGAGCTTCGGCATCGTCCTCGCGGAGGCGATGGCGGCGGGGGCACCGATCGTGGCCAGCGACCTCGACGCGTTCCGGCAGGTGCTGCGCGGCGGGCGGGCTGGTGAGCTCTTCGAGACCGGTGACCCGGCGGCACTGGTCCAGGCCGCCGAGCGGTTGCTGGACGACCCGGAGCGGCGGGCCAGCTTGTCGGCGGCTGCTTCCGAGGCGGTGCGGGCCTACGACTGGCCGGTGGTGGCCAGGGACGTGGTCCGCGTCTACGAGGCCGTGGTGGCCGCCTCCGGTCAGGTCGGGGTAGTCCGGTGACCCCGGCCGGCAGCTCCGGGCAGCCTGGGGTGGGCGCCCGATGCTGATCGATATCATCCTCATCGCCGTCGCGGCCGTGCTCATCGGGGTATACGTGTCCTGGCGGGCCGGCCGCCTGGACCGGCTGCATGCACGGGTGGAGAAGGCGCGCGCCGCGCTTGACGCGGCACTCCTCCGGCGCAGCTCGGTAGCCCTGGAACTGGCCGCCTGCGGACTGCTCGATCCGGCCACCAGCCTGCTGCTGGCCGGGGCGGCGCACGACGCACGGGCGGCCGGAGAGCCCACCGAACTCGCCGAGAGCGACCTCACCCGTGCCCTGCGGGCGGTGCTCAGCCAGCCGGGGTTCCGCGCCTCGCTGGACGGCCGGGGCAGCGCGGATGAGCTGCTCGCCGAGCTGGAGGCAGCGGGGCACCAGGTGTTCCTGGCCCGCAAGTTCTACAACGACGCGGTGGCCGCCACCCAGGCCGCCCGCCGTCGCTGGCTAGCCAGGGTGCTCGGGCTGGCCGGGGGGGCGGCGCTCCCTGACTTCTTCGAGATGGACGATTCGCTGGTGGTCGCGGGGGACGAGGGGTGGGGTTCCGATATGCCTCATTTGACCAGCTGACCGAGCGCCTACCATGGGAGCAGACCAGTGAGCGTCATTCAGGATCGGCTAGCGGCCACGGGCCGCAGGCCCGTGCGAGCGGCCGGTGCAGGTGGTCGCCTGGATAACGCGAACTTCTGAACAGAACACAGTCAATCGATCGAGTGAGGTTCGCCGTGCCAAGCAGTACCACCTCCAGCCCCGCGGGCTCCGCCCCGCAGACCGGCACCGCGGGCTCTGCCCCGCAGACCGGCACCGCGGGCTCTGCCCCGCAGACCGGCACCGCGGGCTCTGCCCCGCAGACCGGCACCGCGCGGGTCAAGCGCGGCATGGCCGACATGCTCAAGGGCGGCGTGATCATGGATGTGGTGACGCCGGACCAGGCGAAGATAGCCGAGGACGCCGGCGCCGTCGCGGTGATGGCGCTGGAGCGGGTTCCGGCCGACATCCGCACCGAGGGCGGCGTGGCCCGGATGAGCGATCCCGACATGATCGGCGAGATCATCGACGCGGTGTCCATCCCGGTGATGGCCAAGTGCCGGATCGGCCACTTCGCCGAGGCGCAGGTGCTGCAGGCGATCGGCGTCGATTACGTCGACGAGTCGGAGGTGCTCACCCCGGCCGACGAAGCGCACCACGTGGACAAGTGGGCGTTCACCGTGCCGTTCGTGTGCGGCGCCACCAACCTCGGCGAGGCGCTCCGGCGGCTCGCCGAAGGCGCGGCCATGATCAGGTCGAAGGGGGAGGCGGGTACCGGGAACGTGGTCGAGGCGACCCGGCACATGCGCCAGATCTCCGCCGACATCCGGCGCCTGACCATCCTGCGCAACGAGGAACTCTACGCGGCGGCCAAGGACCTGCAGGCTCCTTACGAGCTGGTCGCCGAGGTCGCCAGGAACGGCAAGCTCCCGGTCGTGCTGTTCACCGCGGGGGGCATCGCCACCCCGGCCGACGCGGCGATGATGATGCAGCTCGGCGCGGAGGGGATCTTCGTCGGGTCGGGCATCTTCAAGTCCGGGGACCCGGCCACCCGTGCCGCGGCGATCGTGAAAGCCACCACCTTCTACGACGATCCCGATGTCGTCGCCAAGGTCTCGCGCGGGCTCGGTGAGGCCATGGCCGGCATCAGCACCGACACCTTGCCACCCGGCCAGCGTTACGCCGGCCGTGGCTGGTGACCTTGCCTGCCTGCCCCGCCCAGGGGCAGGCAGGCAGTAGCAGCTTCACCCACAGTGGGGAGCGCGGCATGTTCGAGAGGTTCACCGACCGGGCCCGCAGGGTCGTGGTCCTGGCACAGGAAGAGGCCAGGAGACTCGACCACAACTACATCGGCACGGAGCACCTCCTGCTCGGCCTGATCCACGAGGGGGAGGGCGTGGCGGCCAAGGCCCTGGAATCCCTGGGGATCAGCCTGGAGGCAGCACGCGAGCAGGTCGCCGAGACTGTCGGCCGGGGCCACGACGCGCCGTCCGGGCATATCCCGTTCACACCGCGGGCGAAGAAGGTGCTGGAGCTCTCGCTGCGCGAGGCGCTTGATCTCGGCCACGAGTACATCAGCACCGAGCACATCCTGCTCGGCCTCGTCCGTGAGGGTCACGGAGCGGCCGCCCGGGTTCTCGTCAACCTGGACACCGACATGGACGGGGTACGTCTGCAGGTGATCCAGCTTGTGCGAGGCGGCGAGGGCGAGCCGGCGCCGCACCGGGCACCGACGCGTATCGCCGGCTCGCCCGCGCATCTCGCCGAGATCCTGAGCCGCCTCGGCGCGATCGATACCCGGCTGGCCGCCATCGAGCGGCACCTGGGCATCGGGCAGCCGCCCGCCGCGTCAGCGCCGGAGTGAGCGCGGCGTCCCCGGCTCCCATGCCGGGGACGCCGGGAAGATCGGGCACTGTTCCGGGTGTTCCCCCAGCACCGCTACGCTCGAAGGGAGCCCCGGCCTGCGCAGGAGGATGACCATGCCCGACCCAGTCCCGGACACCACGGGGGGACCGGTCGTCGGCGTGCTCTCGCTGCAGGGTGACGTGGCCGAGCACTTCAGGGCGCTTGGCCGGGCGGGCGCCCGCCCGGTCCGGGTGCGCCGGCCCGACGAGCTCGACGCCGTGGACGGCCTGGTCATCCCCGGTGGCGAGTCCACCACGATGTGGAAGCTCGCGGTGATCTTCGACCTGATGGACCCGCTGCGCAAGCGGATCAGCGCGGGGATGCCGGTGTTCGGCTCGTGCGCCGGCATGATCATGCTGGCGGACCGGCTGCTGGACGGCGTCGGCGGCCAGGAGACGTTCGGGGGCATCGACATGACGGTGCGCCGCAACGCCTTCGGCCGCCAGGTGGACTCTTTTGAGGCCGACATGAGGCTGAGCGGAGTGCCGGGGGCACCGCTGCGCGCGGTGTTCATCCGGGCGCCGTGGGTGGAGCAGACCGGGCCGGACGTCGAGGTTCTCGGCTCCGATCCGGGCACGGGTAGGATCGTCGCGGTCCGCCAGGGCCCCGCGCTGGCCACCGCATTCCATCCCGAGCTGACCGGCGACCCGCGGGTGCACAAGCTGTTCGTTGACATGGTGAGGGATCGGATATGAGCGGCCACTCCAAGTGGGCCACGACCAAGCACAAGAAGGCGGTCATCGACGCCAGGCGGGGCAAGCTCTTCGCCAAGCTGATCAAGAATGTCGAGGTGGCCGCGCGCACCGGCGGCGCGGATCCGGCCGGCAACCCCACCTTGTTTGACGCGGTGCAGAAGGCCAAGAAGAACTCCGTGCCGAACGACAACATCGACCGCGCGATCCGCCGTGGCGCCGGGCTCGAGGCTGGCGGCGCCGCCTACGAGACGATCAGCTACGAGGGATACGCCCCGGGCGGGGTCGCGGTGCTCGTCGAGTGCCTCACCGACAACCGCAACCGGGCCGCCGCGGACGTGCGGACCGCGCTTACCCGCAACGGCGGCTCGATGGCGGATCCCGGCTCGGTGTCCTACCTCTTCCACCGGAAGGGCGTGGTCATCGTGGCCAAGGCCGGCGGCGTCAGCGAGGACGACGTGCTCACCGCGGTGCTCGACGCGGGCGCGGAAGAGGTCAACGACCTCGGCGAGTCGTTCGAGGTGATCGGCGAGCCGGGTGATCTCCTGGCGGTGCGCAGCGCGCTTCAGCAGGCCGGGATCGAGTACGAGTCCGCCGAGGCCGCGTTCCTGCCCACGGTCGAGGTGGAACTGGACGAGGAGCAGGCCAAGCGGGTGTTCCGGCTGATCGAGGCGCTGGAGGATTCTGACGACGTCCAGGACGTCTACGCGAACTACTCAGTGCCCGACGACATCATGGAGAAGCTCGGCTGATGCCCGCACCGGACCAGGCCCAGTGACGTGATCATCCGGGTTCGCCGCCACCCCCTTCCTGCTCGACCACTTCTAGCCCTCTAGATCTGGCCGCTTCCGAACCGGGCCGCCGTTAAAGCCGCTTTGAAACCGGGCCGCCGTTAAACCGGGCACGCACCTGCGACACGCCGGGCATCTTCGGCCCGCCGCGCGGCCCGGGCCGGTAGTGTCTTGTCCCGACCGAACAAGTGTTCGCCAGTGCTGGTTACCGCCAGTGCTCGCCACGATCGGCCGGGACGGAGCGTATATGCGGGTGCTTGGCGTCGATCCCGGCCTGACCCGGTGCGGACTGGGCGTGGTGGACGGTGCCCCCGGCCGGCCCCCTGGCCTGGTGGCCGCTGGGGTGGTCCGGACCCCTGCCGGGGACGACATCGCGGCGCGACTGCTCGCACTCGAGGTCGGGATCGACTCCTGGCTGGCTGAGCACCACCCGGATGCCGTCGCAGTGGAGCGCGTGTTCAGCCAGCACAATGTCCGGACCGTGATGGGCACGGCGCAGGCAGGCGCGGTCGCGGTGCTGTGCGCGGCGCGGCGCGGGCTGCCGGTCGCGCTGCACACGCCGAGCGAGGTGAAGGCGGCGGTGACCGGGAGCGGGCGGGCCGACAAGGCTCAGGTGACGGCGATGGTGATGCGGCTGCTGCGGCTGGCGGGCCCGCCCCGGCCCGCGGATACGGCGGACGCCCTGGCGCTGGCGATCTGCCATCTGTGGCGCGGCGGAACCCAGTCCCGTCTCGCGGCAGCCGCGCGCGCCGCCAGCAGCACGAATCCAGCCGCCAGCCAGGCCGCCTGGCTCACGAATTCAGGAGGCCCACGGTGATCTCCCATCTGGACGGGATGGTGTGCGCGATCGCCCCGGAGGGAGCGGTGATCGAGGTAGGCGGCGTCGGCCTGCTGGTGCAGTGCACCCCCGGTACCCTGGCCACGCTGCGCACCGGGGAGCGGGCCAGGGTCGCCACCTCGCTGGTGGTCCGGGAGGACGCGCTGACCTTGTACGGCTTCGCGACCGACGACGAACGGGACGTGTTCGAACTGGTGCAGACAGCCAGCGGGGTGGGGCCCCGGCTGGCCCTGGCCATGCTGGCCTCCTTCAGCCCGGACGGGCTGCGCCAGGCCATCGAGGCCGACGACGTGACCGCGCTGACCCGGGTACCCGGCATCGGCAAGAAGGGCGCGCAGCGGATCGTGCTGGAACTGTCCGGGCGGCTCGGCTCGCCCGTGGCGGCGGCCGGCCTGCCCGGCCCGGCGGGCAGCGCCGCCGGCGGACCACGCGCGGCGCTCTGGCGTGACCAGGTGCGCGCGGGCCTGGTGAACCTGGGCTGGCCGGCCCGGGATGCCGACCAGGCGATCGCCGCCGTGGAGGCTGATCTCGGGGCGGTGCCCGCCGGATCGGACGACGCGCTGATCCGGTCCGCCAGCGGGGACGTGGACGTCGCCCTGGCGTTGCGTGCCGCGCTGCGGAAGCTGAGCCGCGCGTGACCGGCCCGGATGCACCGCCGCCCGGGGGCCCGCGGGCGGCGGCCGGGAGCGCGCACGCGGCGGCCGAGGCAGCGGAGCGGGAGGCACCCGGCTTGTCCGCCGCGGGGCGGGAGGGCCTGTCCGCCGCGGAGTGGGAGGGCCTGTCCGACGCGGAGCGGGAGCGGCTGGTCTCGCCGCTCGCCGACGCCGATGAGCGGTTCATCGAGGGCGCGCTGCGGCCGAAGCGGCTCGACGAGATCATCGGCCAGACGCGGGTGCGCGAGCAACTGTCGCTCGTCCTGGAGGGAGCCCTGCGGCGCGGCCGGGCCCCGGACCATGTGCTGCTCTCCGGGCCGCCGGGACTGGGCAAGACCACGTTCGCGATGATCATCGCCGCGGAACTCGGGGCACAGCTGCGGATCACCAGCGGGCCGGCCATCGAGCGCGCCGGTGACCTCGCGGCGATCCTGTCCACGCTGGGCGAGCGGGACGTGGTGTTCATCGATGAGATCCACCGCCTGGCCAGGCCCGCCGAGGAGATGCTCTACCTGGCCATGGAGGATTTCCGGGTCGACGTCGTGGTGGGCAAGGGGCCGGGAGCCACCGCGATCCCGCTCCAGATCGCCCCGTTCACCCTTGTCGGGGCGACCACCAGGGCCGGGCTGCTGCCCGCGCCGCTGCGGGACCGGTTCGGCTTCACCGCGCACCTGGACTTCTACGAGCCTGCCGAGCTGGAGGTCATCGTGCGCAGGTCCGCGGGCCTGCTGGGGGTGGCGCTGCGCGGCGACGGCGCCGAGGAGATCGCCAGGCGGTCCCGGGGCACGCCGCGGATCGCCAACCGGCTGCTGCGCCGGGTCCGCGACTACGCCGAGGTGCGCGCGGACGGGGTGGTGACACGCACGCTCGCCCGCGTGGCGCTCGAACTGTACGAAGTGGATGAGGAAGGGCTGGACCGGCTGGACCGGGCCGTGCTCAGCGCGCTCGTCACCAGGTTCGGCGGCGGCCCGGTCGGGCTGTCCACCCTCGCGGTCGCGGTGGGCGAGGAGGCGGAGACCGTCGAGGTCGTCGCCGAGCCGTTCCTGGTCCGCGGCGGCCTGATGGCCAGGACGCCGCGCGGGCGGGTGGCGACCCCGGCTGCGTGGCAGCATCTCGGCCTCGACCCGCCCGAGTCACCGGGCCTCGCCATCCCGGGAAGCCTGTTCGAGTGAGTCCGCGGCCATGCGTTGGTCGCAGGGATGTCACGATCAGTCGCGAGACGCCGTAGCCTGTTGGTGCGCCGCCCGCGCGCCGCTACACTTCGGCAGTTGGTCAACGACTGCCCTGCTGGCCAAGGATCCCGGCCCGGCCGGCCTCACGGCCCGGCGCGCGGCTAGGCGGAGCTCATCAACTGGAAGGATGCCCCCGCGATGGGGAATATGTATCTCGCGGCCACCGGCTCCAGCGGATCAGGGAGCTACACGTTCCTGATCGTGATCGTGGTGCTGTTCGGCCTGCTCTACTTCGTCATGATCAGGCCGCAGCGCAACCGGCAGCGCCAGGTCCAGCAAATGCAGCAGCAGGTGCAGCCGGGTCAGCGGGTTCGCACCACCGCGGGCATGTACGCCACCGTGCTCGAGGCAGACGATCAGGACGTGTTGCTCGAGGTGGCGCCCGGCGTGCACATCCGCTTCCTGCGGCGGGCCGTCATGGAGGTCGTTCCGGATGAGGACGGCGCGGCTGGCGGCGGCTTTGCCGAGGACACGGCAGCCGCGGACGAGACGGGAACCGCGGCTGAGCCAGCCGCCGGGGAGCCGTCCGGCACCGGGTACCCCGAGGCAGCCGCCCCGGCTGAGGCAAGCACTGCTGAGCCGGGCGCTGACGAGGTGACCGGCCATGTCCCAGGGACCACCGGGCACCGCAACGGCTCCGCCCCGGACGGCGCCTCCGGGGGCCGGACGCCCACCGGCGAGCACTCAGCGGAGTAACCGGCAGCCCCGCGCCGACGACGGGGCGGGGGACATGCGAAGCGAAGGACGGGCGAGAAGTGGCTCCCCCAAGCGGTAACGTCTCCCGGCCGGGACGTGCGCTGGCTGTGCTGGCCGCGCTCATCGTGGTGCTGTTCCTGATCATCGCGGGCAGCAACATCGCCCAGCCGGCGAACTGGGGCAAGGACTTCAAGGTACACTTGGGGCTCGACCTGACCAGCGGCACCACGGTGGCGCTGAAGGCGCAGGCACCAAGGGGGGTGTCCAGCGCGCAGTTCGCCTCGGACATGACCCAGGCGAAGAACATCATGCAGAACCGGGTGGATGGCGCGGGCTTCACCGAGGCGCAGGTGCAGCAGCAGGGCAGCGACATCATCAACGTGGCGGTGCCTGGTGCCGGCACCCAGAAGGTAGTGAACCTGGTCGGGCAGACCGCGCAGCTTCTCTTCCGGCAAGTGCTGCTGATGGCGCCGAACACTACCAGCGCGTCGGCCTCGCCGACCCCCTCGCCAAGCGCCAGCGCGTCGGCCAAGGCGAGCGCCTCGCCGAAGGCGTCCGCGAGCCCGTCAGCCAGCGCCTCCTCCTCGGCCAGCGCCAGCCCGTCCGCCTCACCGGCGGCCACCAGCAGTTCGGGCACCTCCACCGTGGCCGGCGCCTCGGGTGACGCCAGCCTGGTCAGCGCGCAGGTGAAGGCGCTGTTCAACAAGCTGAACTGCGCTGACAGCAACTGGAAGAAGCAGGTCGGCTACACCAGCCAGCAGTACAACGCGGCGAACACCCAGACTGTCTCGTGCGGCTCCCAGGGCGGGGTTCTCTACAAGTTCGTCCTGGACAAGGCGAAGGTTGTCGGCAAGGAGATCAAGTCCGCCAGCGCCAGCCTGTCCAGCACCAGCGTGTACTGGCAGACCAACCTCAGCTTCTACCCGGACGGCGGCAGCGCGTTCGGTTCCCTCACCGAGCAGATGTACAGCAAGTACGGCACCTCAGGGACCGCGTCCTCGCCGCTCGACTACCTGGCCGTGGTGCTGGACGGCAACGTGATCTCGTTCCCGGCGATCGACCAGGGCGCGATCACCGGCGGCTCCGCCCAGATCACCGGGAACTTCAGCCAGACCGAGGCCACGAACCTGGCCAACGTGCTGAACTACGGCGCGCTCCCGCTCACCTTCACCAAGCAGTCGGTGCAGTCGGTCTCCCCGCAACTGGGCAGCGACCAGTTGCACGCGGGACTGATCGCCGGCGCCATCGGCCTGTTCCTGGTGGTCATCTACTGCCTGCTCTACTACCGCGGCCTGGCCATCGTGGCGGTGTCCAGCCTGATCATCGCCGCGGCACTGGCGTACGAGTCGGTGATCCTGCTCGGCAAGTACCAGAACTTCGCGCTGGAACTGGCCGGCGTGGCCGGCCTCATCGTGGCCATCGGCATCACCGCGGACTCGTTCGTGGTGTTCTTCGAACGGCTCCGTGACGAGGTCCGTGACGGCCGGACGCTGCGTACCGCGGTGGAACGCGGCTGGAAGCGTGCCCGCCGCACGATCCTGGTCTCCGACACGGTGTCGTTCCTGGCCGCGGCGCTGCTGTGGTACTTCTCCATCGGCGAGGTCAAGGGCTTCGCCTTCACCCTGGGGCTGACCACGCTCATCGACGTCGTCGTGGTCTTCCTGTTCACCAAGCCGATGATCACCCTGCTCGCCAGGACCACGTTCTTCGGCCAGGGGCACCGGCTGTCCGGCCTCGATCCGTCCCGGCTCGGGGCGCGTGCGCCCTGGCGATCATCCGGCCGGACGGCCCGGGTGCCCTCCACCACCCCGGCGAAGGAGGCGTGATGTCGCGGCTCCGGAGCATCGGCGGCCGGCTGTACCGCGGCGAGGTCTCCTTCGACTTCGTCGGCAGGCAGCGGCTGTGGTACTCGATCTCCGGGCTGATCCTGGTGCTCAGTCTGGTCGGCCTGTTCGCCCGCGGGCTGAACTTTACCGTGGACTTCAAGGGCGGCTCGGTCTTCCAGTTCTCGGCGCCCTCGGCGTCGATCACGCAGGTGCGCAGCGTGGTGAGCAGCAGTGGCGGCGGCAGCGACGCCATCGTGCAGCAGGTGGGCTCCGGGACCAGCGCCCGGTGGGAGGTGCAGACCGGGAAGCTGCCCTACGCGCAGCAGACCAAGGTCCAGAATGCGATCAGCCACGACCTCGGCGTCCCGCAGAGCAAGATCAGCGCCAGCTTCGTGGGGCCTAGCTGGGGATCGCAGATCTCGCAGAAGGCCCTCGAGGCGCTGATCGCCTTCCTGGTCGTTGTGGTCATCTATTTGTCGATCGCGTTCGAGTGGCGGATGGCCGCGGCCGCGCTGACCGCGCTCGTGCACGACATCGTGATCACCATCGGGGTCTACGCCCTGGCCGGCTTCCAGGTCAGTCCCGCCACCGTGATCGGGTTGCTGACCATCCTGGGTTACTCGCTCTACGACACCGTGGTGGTCTTCGACAAGGTCCGGGAGAACACCGCGGGCCTGCTCAGCTCCGGCCGCAGCACCTACAGCCAGGCCGCCAACCTGGCGCTGAACCAGACCCTGGTGCGCTCCATCAACACCTCGCTGATCGCCCTGCTGCCGGTGGCGGCGATCCTGTTCGTCGGCGGCGGCCTGCTCGGCGCCGGGGAACTGAACGACCTCGCGCTCGTCCTGTTCATCGGCATGCTGTCCGGCACCTACTCCTCGATCTGCATCGCCACGCCGGTGCTGGCAGACCTCAAGGAGCGCGACCCGCAGTACCAGGCGCTGGCCAAGCGGGTAGCCCTGCGCGCCGCCGGCGGCCGCGCGGCCAAGCGTGCCGCCGCCAAGGCCCCGCGCGCCGCGGTGGCCGGCGGTGCAGCGGCCGGAGCCGCGACCGTGCTGGCCGCCGACGGCGCCGCAGCGGCAGACATCCCAGAGGCCGACGTGGGCGAGGACGACGAGACGACGCCAGCCCCGGGGGAGAAGGTCCCCGCGGGCCGCGCGGCACCGCGCCCGCCCGGCCCCGGCGCCCGCGGCGGCCCGCGGCAGCAGCCACGCCGGACCAACTCGGCCAAGCGCCGCCCGGGCGGCAAGAAGAAACGGCGCTAGATGCTGCCAGAAGAGAACACTGCGGAGACCTCCGTGGAGCGTGCGCTGGCCGAGCTGATCAAGGCACGGGTCCGCGACATAGCCGACTACCCGCAGCCCGGTGTCATGTTCAAGGACATCACGCCGCTGCTCGCGGACGGCGCCGCGCTCGCCGCGGTCGTGCGAGCCCTGGCTGCTGGCCATGGCGGGCAGGGCGGGGTGGGCGGGGTAGATAAGGTGGCCGGGATCGAGGCCCGCGGCTTCATCCTGGCCGCGGCCGTCGCCATCGAGCTGGGCGCCGGGTTCATCCCGGTGCGCAAGCAGGGGAAGCTGCCCGGCCCGACCTACGCGCAGAGCTACCAGCTGGAATACGGCAGCGCCACCATCGAAGTGCACCAGGATGCCTTCGCGCCCGGTGAGCGGGTGCTCATCGTGGACGATGTGCTGGCCACCGGCGGCACGGCGGCGGCGACCGCGGAACTCGTCCGCAAGGCCGGCGCCGAGGTGACCGGAATCGCGGTGATCCTGGAACTCGGCTTCCTGGCGGGCCGGGCCAGGCTCGCGGACGCGGGCGTGCGCTCGCTGCTGCTGGTGTGAAGTTGTTGCTGCTGGTGTGAAGTTGTTGCTGCTGGTGTGAAGTTGTTGCCGCTGGTGTGACGGTGCACTGACGGGGCGCGCTGAGTCGGCACTTTCTGGATCTTCCGCCGATAGACTGGGGTCTTGGCGGACGTGAGGAGTGCCTGTGGCCGGTGACGTGGCAACGACCGGCAGTGCCGGTGCCGGTGCCACCCCGGCCCGCCCAGATCAGCCCGCCGCTGCCGGGGAGGGCGCGGTGGCGTCGCCTCCTGCCCAGGTAAGCCCTGCCCAGGTAGGTACTGACCAGGCAGCCACTGACCAGGTCAGTATTGACCAGGTAGGCAGTGAGCAGGCAGGCACTGACCAGGGAAGCCGTGCTCACCCGGGGAATGGCCACGGTCCGGGGCCTGGCCGGGGCCCTGGACCTGGGCGGGGCTCTGGAACTGGCCGGAACCCGGCCGCCAGCAGGGGCGCTGGCGGGACGCGGGGCACTGGCGGCAGCGGGACCGGCGCCGCGGGCGCCGTCGGCAGCGGCCCGAGCGGGACCAGCGGGGGTGCTGCGGTCCGGCGCCGGCTTGCCAGGCTCGGCGCCACTCGCGGCGGGGGGATCAATCCCGTGCTCGAGCCGATGATCAAGACCGTGCGCGCGACGCATCCCAAGGCGGATGTCCGGCTGATCGAGCACTCGTACGACGTGGCCGCGCACTGGCACACCGGACAGAAGCGCAAGAGCGGCGACCCGTACATCACCCACCCGCTGGCGGTGGCCACCATCCTCGCCGAGCTGGGCATGAATCACGAGACCCTGTGCGCGGCACTGCTGCACGACACGGTCGAGGACACCGACTACACCCTCGACCAGCTCAGGAACGATTTCGGTGCGGACATAGCGGCGCTGGTCGACGGGGTGACCAAGCTCGACAAGGTCAAGTACGGCGAGGTCGCCGAGGCAGAGACCGTGCGCAAGATGGTGGTCGCGATGTCCCGCGACATCAGGGTCCTGGTGATCAAGCTGGCGGACCGGCTGCACAACATGCGCACGTTGCGCTACCTGCCGCGGGAGAAGCAGGAGCGCAAGTCGCGGGAAGTCCTGGAGATCTTCGCGCCGCTCGCGCACCGGCTCGGCATGAACACCATCAAGTGGGAACTCGAGGACCTGGCCTTCACCACCCTCTACCCCAAGCGGTACGACGAGATCGCGCGGCTGGTCTCCGAGCGTGCCCCGCGCCGCGACGTGTTCCTCCAGGAGGTCATCGAGGACGTCTCGGCGGACCTGCGCGAGGCCAAGGTCAAGGCGCGGGTGACCGGCCGGCCGAAGCACTACTACTCCGTCTACCAGAAGATGATCGCCCGCAACGTGGGCTTTGACGACATCTACGACCTGGTGGGCATCCGCGTGCTGGTGGATTCGGTGCGCGACTGCTACGCCGCCCTCGGCACGGTCCACGCCCGCTGGAACCCGGTTCCGGGACGGTTCAAGGACTACATCGCGATGCCGAAGTTCAACATGTACCAGTCGCTGCACACGACCGTCATCGGGCCCGGGGGCAAGCCGGTCGAGCTGCAGATCAGGACCTGGGGCATGCACCGGCGGGCGGAGTACGGCGTCGCCGCGCACTGGAAGTACAAGGAAGAGACCGTGGTCGGCGGTGGCCGGGGCGGCCGCGACGGGCGCGACGGCGCGGGCGACATGGCCTGGCTCCGCCAGCTGGTGGACTGGCAGCGGGAAACCGCGGACCCCGCCGAGTTCCTCGAGTCACTCCGGTTCGACCTCGGGGCCGCCGAGGTCTACGTGTTCACCCCGCGCGGCGAGGTGATCGCGCTCCCGCAGGGCGCGACGCCGGTGGACTTCGCCTACGCCATCCACACCGAAGTGGGTCACCGCACCATCGGCGCGCGGGTCAACGGCCGCCTGGTGGCGCTGGAGAGCGCCCTGGACAACGGCGACACGGTGGAGATCTTCACCTCCAAGGCCCAGGACGCCGGGCCGAGCCGCGACTGGCTGGGCTTCGTCAAGAGCGCCCGGGCCCGGAACAAGATCCGGCACTGGTTCTCCAAGGAGCGCCGCGAGGCGGCCACCGAGACCGGGAAGACCGCGATCGCCAGGGCCATGCGCAAGCACGGCCTCCCGCTGCAGCGCCTGGTCACCGGGGACGCGCTGCTCGCCATCGCGACCGAGCTGCACTACCCGGACCTCTCCGCGCTGTACGCGGCGGTCGGTGAAGGGCATGTCAGCGCGCAGTCCGTGGCGGCCAAGCTTGTCCAGTCGGCCGGCGGGATGGCAGGCGCGCAGGAGGACCTCGCCGAGGCGACCCTGCCCACCCGGCCGCCGACGCAGCGGCCGCCCGGCGACTCGGGTGTCGTGGTGGAAGGCACCGCCGACGTGTGGGCTCGCCTGTCCAAGTGCTGCACCCCGGTGCCCGGGGACGAGATCACCGGTTTCGTCACCCGGGGGCATGGTGTCTCGGTGCACCGGGCGGACTGCCTCAACCTCCGCCACCTGCTGGATTCGCAGCCGGAGCGGCTGGTCGCGGTGCGCTGGTCGCCCACGGAGGACTCACTGTTCCTGGTGGCCATCCAGGTGGAGGCGCTGGATCGCACCGGCCTGCTCTCCGACGTCACGCGGACCATTTCCGACCAGCATGTGAACATCCTGTCCGCCTCCGTCACCACGACCCGGGACCGGGTCGCGGTCAGCCGGTTCACGTTCGAGATGGGCGACCCCAAGCACCTCGGCCATGTGCTGCGCGCGGTCCGCGCCATCGACGGCGTCTACGACGTCTACCGGATCACCAGCTAGCCGGACAGCTCAGCCAGGGTGCGCTCGGCTTCCTCGAGCCAGGACCGCCGGGCGGTAATCGCTTCCGCCGCCTGCTCCGCCCCGCGGGTGTCGCCGCGCTGCTCCGCCTTGGCCAGCTGGTCCTCCAGGCTGGCGATGGCGGTGCGGATCTGCTCGACGGTCCCCTTGGCCCGGGCCAGTGCCTCCGGGTTGGACCGCCGCCACTGCGTGTCCTCGGCCTTGCGGACCGCGTCCTCCACCTTGCGCAGGCCCTGCTCCAGGCGGTCGTGCGCCTCGCGCGGCACCGGGCCGGCCTGCTCCCAGCGTTCCTGGATGGACCGCAGCGCCGAGCGGGCGGACCGCACGTTGGTCACCGGCACCAGCCGGCCGGCCTCCTCCAGCAGGGCTGTCTTGACCGCGGCATGCTCGCGCAGCTCGTTCTCCTTGGCGGAGAACACGTTCGTGCGCTCGGCGAAGAACGCGTCCTGGGCGGCCTTGAACCGGGTCCAGAGTTCTTCCTCGTCGGTGCGCGACGCCCGGCCGGCCGCCTTCCAGGACCGCATCAGGTCGCGGTAGGCAGCTGCGGTGGGGCCCCAGTCGGTGGACGTGGCGAGCGCCTCGGCCTCGACCACCAGCTTCTCCTTGCGGTCCTTGGCGGCCGCACGCTCCTCTTCCAGCCCGGCGAAGTAGGCCTTGCGCCGTTTGGCGAAGGCGTTCCGGGCCGCCGACAGGCGCTTCCACAGGGCGGTCTCCACCGCCCGGTCCGCCCGCGGCGCGGCTTTCCACTCCTCGAGCAGCTGGCGCATCCGCTCGCCGCTGATCTTCCAGTGCGTGGCCTCGGCCGCGATCTGCTCCGCCTCCGCGACGATGCGTTCCTTGTAGCCCCTGGCCTCGGTGCGCGCCTGCTCGCGGGCGGCGCGGACTTCCTCACGGCGGCCCTCCACCTGGCCGGTGAGCGCCTCCAGCCGGGCGTGCAGCGAGTCGAGGTCGCCGATCGCGTTCGCGGTCGCCACCGCCTCGAGCAGGCGGTCGATGGTCGCCCGGGCGTTGCCGGGGGACAGGTCAGTGGCCGATACCCGCTGCTCCAGCAGGGTGACCTCGGTCTCCAGCGCCTCGAACTTGCGATGGAAGAAGGCGAGCGCCTCGTCCGGGCTTCCGGCCTGCCATGAGCCAACCACCCGCTCGCTGCCGCCGGCACGCACGTAGACCGTACCGTCGTCAGCTACCCGGCCCCACGGATCGTTGGCGGTGCTCACCGCTAACCTCCTGCCCAGCCTGGCCCTGGCGGCATCGCCCGGCTCAGGTCTTCTTTATAGTGACGCTTTCGATGACGACTTTCTCCTTCGGGTGCCCGTCCCCTGGCCCATTGGCGTTGTCGGTGCCCGCCTTGGCCACATTCTGGACGATCCCGAGTCCCTTGACGACCGTGCCGAACGGCGTGTAGCTGGCCGCCAGCGTCGAGTTCTTGTAGACGATGAAGAACTGGCTGCCGTTGGTATTCGGCCCGGAGTTCGCCATCGCCACAGTGCCCTGGGTGTACTTCGCGCCAGCCAGATTCTCGTCGGCGAACTCGTAGCCCGGGCCGCCGCTGCCCGTGCCGGTCGGGTCTCCGCATTGCAGCACGTAAAGCGGGCTGGCAGTGGTCAGCCGGTGGCAGTTCGTGTTGTTGAAGTACTTCTTGGCCGCCAGGTACACGAACGAGTTGACCGTGCAGGTGGCCTTGCTGTTGAGCAGGTCGATGACCACATCGCCCCGGTTGGTGCGGATGGTGGCCTGGTAGCTGGCCCGGTAATCGGGTTTGACCGGCGGCGTGCCCACCTTGCGGGCGGCTGTGCCACTCGCCGGGTAGCTGCAGGTCTTGGCGGGCTCGGCCGGCGGCTTCGCGGCAGCGGACGCCGGGGCCGACGCTGAGGCCGACGGCGTGGCAGAGGCTGACGCTGAGGCGTTGCTGCTGCCGCTGGACCCGAAGAAAGCGAAATAGCCGCCTACCCCGAGCCCCACGACCACGCAGCAGACAACGACTATCACCGTTGCCTGCCGTGCCCGCCTCACCCGCTCGGCCCGCCTGGCCTGCTGGCGCAGGATGTGCTCACGAGCCAGCTTGCGCTGCCGATCCTTCTTACCCGCCACAGGTCCGTTCCTCCTGGCTGCTTGTTGCCTGCTTACCAGCGAAACTTCGCGAATGGTACCGGCACATGCGAGGTCGTGACGTCGCTGTTACCGGTTCGCGGCTGGGCTGAGTAGATCGGTAGCCTGTAGAGGCGGTACTTGACCGTCAGTCCGCTATCCGCCCCGCAGCTGTCAGGAGGTCGCCCCGTGCTGGTTGCCGGGTTTCCGGCTGGCTCATTCGCCGCCAATTGCTACCTGGTGGCGCCCGCGCCGGGCGAGGAATGCGTGATCATCGACCCCGGGGAGGACGCGGAGCCCGGGATCGCGGAGATCGTCGAGCGGCACCGGCTGAAGCCGGTCGCGGTGCTGCTTACCCACGGTCACATTGATCACGTCTGGTCGGTGGCGCCGGTCTGCGGGGCGAAGGGCATCCCCGCGTACATTCACCCGAGCGACCGCGCGCTGCTGTCCGACCCGGCCCGCGGGCTTCCGCTCGGCCCCGGCCAGCAGTTGTTCGGCGGCCTTGACTTCACCGAGCCGGACGACGTGAAGGAACTCACCGACGGGGCGGTGCTCCGCCTGGCGGGCCTGGAGATCACTGTCGACCACGCACCGGGCCACACCCGGGGGTCGGTGGCGTTCCGCTCGGGGACGGCGGTCATGTTCTCCGGGGACCTGCTGTTCGCCGGGTCGATCGGGCGGACCGACCTGCCTGGCGGCGACACGGCGGCCATGATGGACAGCCTGGCCCGGGTCTGCCTGTCACTGCCTGACGAGACGCGGGTGCTGCCCGGGCACGGGCCCCAGACGACCATCGGCGCTGAGCGCGCCACCAACCAGTTCCTGGCCGGCCTGCGCGGCGGGGCGGCCCCCGGCGCCCGGGCCCCGCATCCGGAGCGCCGCACAGGACTGTGAGCGTTATTCAATACCGGCTGGCGAGCGCAGGCCCGGGGACCTGCGCGGGCGGCCGGTGCAACGTCACAGCGACAGGACGCCTTGGCGGAGCAGTTGAATAACGCGAACTTGAATAAGGCACTGTGACGGAGAGGCTGAGCAGGAAATGATCCGAACCCACGAGGCAGGCACGCTGCGCGCGGAGCAGGCCGGCCAGACGGTGACGCTGGCGGGCTGGGTGGCCCGCCGCCGGGACCACGGCGGCGTCACCTTCATCGACCTGCGCGATGCCAGCGGGATCGTCCAGGTCGTGTTCCGGGGCGAGGGCGAGGACGGCCCCGCGCACGCGCTGCGGGCCGAGTTCTGCGTGCTGGTCACCGGGCAGGTGCGCCGCAGGCCAGCCGGCAACGAGAACCCCGAGCTGCCCACCGGCGAGGTGGAGGTGGCAGCGGACGCGCTGGAGGTGCTGGCCGAGGCCGACCCGCTGCCCTTCCCCATCGACGGGACCGGCGAGCTCAACGAGGACATCCGGCTGCGGCACCGCTACCTGGACACCCGGCGCGCCGAGACCGCGGCGGCGCTGCGGATCCGTTCCGAGGCCACCTACCTGGTCACCGATGTGCTGCGCGGCCGCCGCTTCGTGTACGTGGAAACGCCCTACCTGACCAGGTCCACCCCGGAGGGTGCCCGGGACTTCGTGGTGCCGGTGCGGCTGCGCCCCGGCCACTGGTACGCGCTGCCCCAGTCGCCGCAGCTGTTCAAGCAGCTGCTGATGGTCGGCGGCTTCGAGCGGTACTGGCAGCTGGCCCGCTGTTTCCGCGATGAGGACTTCCGGGCCGACCGGCAGCCGGAGTTCACCCAGGTGGACATCGAGATGAGCTTCGTCACCCGGGACGATGTCGTCGAGGTCGCCGAGGACCTGGTCGGCCGCCTGTGGGCGGAGGTCGCCGGGTACCAGCTGCCCCGCCCGGTGCCGCGGATGACCTACGCGGAGGCGATGGCGCGGTTCGGCTCCGACAAGCCCGACCTGCGGTTCGGCTGCGAGCTGGCCGACCTGACCGGGTATTTCGCGCAGACGTCGTTCCGTGTCTTCCAAGCCCCCCACGTCGGGGCGGTGGTGATGCCCGGCGGCGCCGGGCAGTCCCGCCGGGAGCTGGACAACTGGCAGGAGTGGGCGCGCGCCCGGGGCGCCCGGGGACTGGCTTACGTGCTGATCGACGCCGCGGGCGCGGTTTCCGATTCCGGGCCGGTGGCCAGGCACCTGTCCGCGGAGGAGCGGGCCGGGCTGGCTGCCGCGGCGGGTGCGGGGCCCGGCGACTGCGTGTTCTTCGCGGCCGGCGCCCCGGCGCAGGCGCGCTCCCTGCTCGGCGCCGCGCGGCTGGAGATAGGGCACCGGCTCGGTCTCATCGACCCTGCCGCCTGGGCGTTCACCTGGGTGGTGGACGCGCCGATGTTCGAGGATGACGGCGCGGGCGGCTGGACCGCGGTGCATCACCCGTTCACCGCGCCGCTGCCGGAATGGGCCGACAAGTTCACCGACGAGCCCGGCGGCGCCCTGGCCGACGCCTACGACCTGGTCTGCAACGGCAACGAGATCGGCGGTGGCTCGATCCGGATCCACCAGCCCGCCATGCAGCAGAAGGTCTTCGACGTGATCGGGCTGTCCCGGGAGGAGGCGCAGGGGCAGTTCGGCTTCCTGCTCGATGCGCTCCGCTTCGGGCCGCCCCCGCACGGCGGGATCGCGTTCGGCTGGGACCGGCTGATCATGCTGCTGGCGGGGCGGGACACGATCCGTGATGTGATCCCCTTCCCCAAGGCGGCGTCCGGGGCTGACCCGCTGACCGGGGCACCCACCCCGATCACGCCCGAGCAGCGGCGGGAGGCCGGCATCGACGCGAGCCCGCAGCCCGAAGGCGGCCCCGCCGGGTCCTGACCGGACCAGCCGAGCAGGCCATCTGGCCGGATAGTGTCGGGGATGTGGTCCCGGCAGGTGGCACAGGCAGCAGTGGGCAGGCGGACAGCCTCTTCGACGCGGCAGCGGAAGAGGCCGCCCGGGCTGCTGCCCCGCTGGCGGTGCGGATGCGGCCACGCACCCTGGACGAGGTGGTCGGCCAGCTGCACCTGACCGGTGCCGGGACGCCACTGCGCAAGCTGGCCGAGCACGACGCCGGGATGTCCGTGGTGCTCTGGGGCCCGCCGGGCACCGGCAAGACCACCCTGGCGCACGTGATCAGCCGGGTCACCAGCCGGCGGTTCACTGAGCTGTCCGCGGTCACCGCCGGTGTCAAGGACGTGCGGGCGGCGATCGAGACGGCCCGCCGCGAACTGGGCCTGAGCGGCGCCCAGACGGTGCTGTTCATCGACGAGGTGCACCGGTTCAACAAGGCGCAGCAGGACGCCCTGCTGCCCGCGGTGGAGAACCGCTGGGTGTCGTTCATCGGCGCCACCACGGAGAACCCGTCCTTCTCCGTGGTCGGGCCGCTGCTGTCCCGGTCGCTGCTGCTCACCCTGGAGCCGCTCAGCGATGACGACATGCGCGAGGTCATCCGGCGGGCGCTGGCCGACGAGCGCGGGCTGGGCGGCACGGTCAGCCTCGACGAGGCGGCAGCCGCCCACCTGGTGCGGCTGGCCAGCGGGGATGCCCGGCGCGCGCTGACCTACCTGGAATCGGCCGCGCTGGGGCTGCGCCGCGGTGCCACGATCGACACCGCCATCCTGGAGCGGGCGGTGGACCGCGCCGCGGTGCGCTACGACCGGGCCGGCGACCAGCACTACGACGTGATCAGCGCGTTCATCAAGAGCATCCGGGGCAGCGACGCCGACGCCGCCGTGCACTACCTGGCCCGGATGATCGAGGCGGGCGAGGACCCCCGGTTCATCGCGCGGCGGCTCATCGTGCACGCCAGCGAGGATGTCGGGATGGCCGACCCGTCCGCGCTCGGCGTGGCGGTCGCCGCCGCCCATGCGGTCGAGTTCGTCGGCCTGCCCGAGGCGCGGATCAACCTGACCCAGGCCACGATCCACCTGGCGCTGGCGCCGAAATCCAATTCGGTGGTCAAGGCGATCGGCGCGGCCGGGGCCGACGTGCGCGCCGGGCTGGCCGGCCCGGTGCCCGCGCACCTGCGCGACGCGCACTACCCGGGGGCGGCGCGGCTCGGCCACGGCCACAGCTACGAGTACCCGCACGACTTCCCCGAAGGCGTGATCGCGCAGCAGTACGCGCCGGACTCGCTGGCCGGCCGCAGGTACTACGAGCCGACACGGCACGGCGCCGAGGCCCGCTACGCCGAACGGTCGGAGCGGATCAGGGCGATCCTGGGCAGGACGGCCGAGCCGGACGGCTCCTGACCCGCGCAGGCCCTCCCGGGAGCCGGCCGGCGGCGCTGGGGCTGGCAGGGCACGGGGCCGGGTCACTGCGAGATAAGGTCGGGCAGATGAGGGAGCAGGCATGCTGAACGCGGTATGGGTGGCGGTGATCGCCGCCGCGTGCTGCTGGATGGTCCTGGTGGTCATGGCGGTGTACGTGCTGATGAAGCTGGCCAGGCTGATCAGCCAGACGTCCGCCGCGGTCTCCGGGTTGCGGGAGCGCGGCGACGAGGCGATCGACCGCGCGCACGCCGCCATCGACGCCACCGCCGGCCAGCTCGCCAGGACGGACGCGATCACCGCCAGCATGGACGAGGTCACCGCCAACATGGCGGAACTGACCGGCCGGGTTGCGGCGCTCGCGCCGCTGGGACGGCTCGCCGCGGCGAGCGCCGGCAGCCGGTTCGCCCGGGTCTCGGCCCTGCTGTACGGCGTCCGGCACGCCGCCGAACTGCGCGCCGCGGCCGGCCCCGGGGCGCTGCGGAGCGGGCAGGCCGCCCGGCAGCTGGCCAGCAAGGAGCGGCAGGGGGCGCAGCGGTGATCCGCAGTCTGTTCTGGCTCACCCTCGGCGCGGCGCTCGGGATTACCGGCTACCGGCGGGTGACCGCGCTGGCCCGCGCCATCAGCCCGGGCCCGCGGGCCCGGGAGCTCACCCGGTTCGCCGGCGACGTGCGCGAGGGGATGGAGATCTATCGCCAGCGCCAGCTGCCGGCCGCACGCACTGCCCTTGAGGGGCGCACCGACCAAGTAGAGGATGGCCGCTGATGGAGTCGGCAGAGATCGCCCGCCGTTTTCTGACCTATTTCGCCGACCGCGGGCACACGATCGTCCCCTCCGCGCCGCTGATCGCCGACGACCCCACGCTGCTGCTGGTGAACGCGGGGATGCAGCCGTTCAAGCCCTATTTCCTCGGCCAGGCAGCACCGCCGTTCAACCGCGCGACCAGCTGCCAGAAGTGCGTGCGGACGCCGGACATCGACGAGGTCGGCAAGACCACCAGGCACGGCACGTTCTTCCAGATGCTGGGGAACTTCTCGTTCGGCGACTACTTCAAGGAGCAGGCCATCCCGTTCGCCTGGGAGCTGCTCACCACGCCGGAGGCCGACGGCGGGTTCGGGTTCCCCGAGGACCGCCTGTGGGCGACGGTCTACACCGATGACGACGAGGCGGAACGGATCTGGCGGAACAAGGTGGGCCTGCCGGAGAGCCGTATCCAGCGCCGCGGCATGGCGGACAACTACTGGTCCATGGGCGTGCCCGGGCCGTGCGGGCCCTGCTCGGAGATCTACTACGACCGCGGGGCCGACTACGGCCGGGAGGGCGGCCCGGTCGCCGACGAGGACCGGTACCTGGAGATCTGGAACCTCGTCTTCATGCAGTACCTGCGCGGGGAGGGCGCTGGCAAGGAGGGCTGGCCCATCCTCGGCGACCTTCCGTCGCGCAACATCGACACCGGGATGGGCCTGGAGCGGATGGCCGCGATCCTGCAGGGCGTGGACAACATCTACGAGATCGACACCATGTGGAAGGTGCTCGACCGCGCCGCTGAGCTGACCGAGCAGAAGTACGGCCGGGACCATCGCGCGGACGTGTCCCTCCGGGTGGTGGCCGACCACGTGCGCACCGCCGTGATGCTGGTGGCTGACGGGGTGCTGCCCACCAACGAGAGCCGCGGCTACGTGCTCCGCCGCATCCTGCGCCGCACCATCTACAACCTCCGCCTGCTGGCCGGCGGCCAGCGCGGCGGCGGCGACGGACACTACCTCCACGAACTGGCGGACACCGGCATCGGGGCGATGGCGGACCAGTTCCCCGAGCTGCGCATCGAAGCGCCGCGCATCCTCGGCGTGATCGATGCCGAGGAGGCGGCGTTCCTGTCCACGCTGCGCACCGGCTCGGCGATCTTCGACGCGGCGGTGGGCGAGACCAGGCGCCGCGGCTCCGCGACGCTCTCCGGCGATCAGGCGTTCCAGCTGCACGACACCTACGGGTTCCCGATCGACCTCACCCTGGAAATGGCCAGCGAGCAGGGCCTGGCCGTGGACGAAGAGGGATTCCGGCGGCTCATGGCGGAGCAGCGCCAGCGGGCGAAGCAGGACTCGCTGGAGAAGAAGACCGGCAACGCGGACATCTCGGTGTTCGCTGGCCTGCTCGCGGCATCCGGCCCGGTCACTTTCACCGGCTACGACGAGATCATGGGTGAGGCAACGGTCATCGGGCTGCTGGTCGGCGGGGTGAGCGTGCCCGCGGCCGGCCCGGGCACCGAGGTGGAGGTCGTCCTGGACCGCACGCCCTTCTACGCCGAGGGCGGCGGTCAGCTGGCCGACACCGGGGTGATCCGGATAGCCGGCGCCGCGGGATCATCCGGCGGCCAGGTCGAGGTGCGCGACGTTCAGTCACCGGTGCCGGGGCTGATCGTGCACCGCGGCAAGGTCACCAACGGAGAAGTGGGAGTCGGGGCGCCCGCCGAGGCAGAGGTCGACATCGCGCGCCGCCGGGCGATCTCCCGCTCGCACACGGCGACGCACATGGTGCACCGCGCTTTCCGCGGCGCGCTGGGCGAGTCCGCCGCCCAGGCCGGCTCGGAGAACTCGCCGGGACGGCTCCGCTTCGACTTCACCGTCTCGGGCGCGGTCCCGCCCTCGGTGCTCCGCGACGTGGAGGACGAGGTGAACCAGGTGCTCATCGACGACCTCGCGGTCCGCGCGTTCGTGACCCCGATCAGCGAGGCCCGGGCGATGGGCGCGATAGCCCTGTTCGGCGAGAAGTACGCGGACGAGGTCCGCGTCGTCGAGGTGGGTGACTACTCACGGGAGCTGTGCGGCGGTACCCACGTGGCGCACTCCGGCCAGCTCGGGCTGGTCAAGATCCTCGGCGAGTCGTCGATCGGCTCCGGGGTGCGCCGGGTCGAGGCACTGGTCGGCACGGACGCGTTCCGGTTCCTGGCCAGGGAGAGCGTCCTGGTCAGCCAGCTCACCGAGCAGCTCAAGGCGCGCCGGGAGGAACTGCCGGAGCGGGTGGCGGCGCTGGTCGGCCGGGTCAGGGACGCCGAGCGGGACCTGGAACGGCTCCGCTCGGCCCAGGTCCTGGGCGCGGCGGCGGACCTCGCCCGGGACGCCGAGGACCTCGGTCCGGTGGCGTTCATCGCGCACCAGGTGCCGGACGGGACCACGGCCGACGGCATCCGGAAGCTCGCGCTCGATGTCCGCGGGCGGCTGGCCGAGCAGCGCCCCGCGGTCGTGGTGATCGCGGGCGTCCCGGCGGACCGCCCGGCAGTCGTGGTGGCGGTGAACGAGGCCGGCCGCGCGCACGGCCTGGCAGCCGGGGCACTGGTGCGCAGTGCTGCGGGAGCGCTCGGCGGGGGCGGCGGCGGCCGGGATGATGTCGCCCAGGGCGGCGGAGCGCCGCAGGGCGAGCGTGCCGCGCAAGCCATCGCGGAGGCATTTGATGCGGTTCGTACGGTTGTGAGGGACATGGGGTGACGGGGTGGCGTACGGTTGAGCCGTGCTGCAGCCATCCCGTTGCGCCGACCACATCCCGGGCGTGCGGAGTTCCCGATTGAGGACCGGTGTGAGGCTCGGTGTCGACTTCGGGTCGGCCCGGATCGGCGTAGCCCGCTGCGACCCAGCCGGCCTCCTCGCCAGCCCGCTGGCCACCGTCCCGCGCGGGTCCGGTGACCTGGACAGCCTGGTCCAGCTCACGCTGAGCCACGAGGCCATCGAGGTGATCGTGGGCCTGCCCACCGGGCTGTCCGGACGTGAGGGCGCTGCCGCGGCCGGTGCCAGGGCGTTCGCGGCCGTGCTCGCTGACCGCCTGGACCCGATCCCGGTGCGCCTGGTGGACGAGCGGTTCACCACCGTCATGGCTCATGACGCGCTGCGCCGGGGCGGCAAAGGATCGCGCGCGCGGCGGCACGTGGTGGATGCGGCGGCAGCGGCGCTCCTCCTGCAGGGAGCGCTGGACGCGGAGCGGCTGAGCGGCCGCCCGGCCGGAGAGATCGCACCGCCGGGCCGCGGGGCTTACGGGTGAGCCGGCACGCGCGCGGGGGGACGCAGGGCGAGCAGGACGGACAGTGGGAGCTGGGTGACTACCCGGCTCCCGCCGATGACGACGAGCCGCTGACCCCTGGTGGCTACGCCGGGCCTGGCTATGGCTGGGAACGCGATCCGCTGGCTGCCGACGACACGGGCGATTTCCCGGCGGCACATCCCGGCTACCCGGCGGCCGCGGACCCGCAGGTGCCGGATGCGGGTGGCCACCGCGGCGATCCGTACCGCTGGAATCCTGATCCACTGGCAACGGGCAACCGGGCAGGAAGCCAGCCCGGGCCTGAGCCGGCGACACCGCAGGGATGGGCGCCGCAGCCGTGGGAACCACCGGCGTGGCAGCCGGGGCCGCCGGAGCCACCATCGCCGGAGCCGCAGTCGTGGCAGCCCCGGCCCCGCAATGCAGAGTCACGGCATGCGGAGTCACGGAATGCCGAGCCGTGGGGCGCGGAGCCGTGGAATGGGGAACTGCCGGGGCCGGGGCATCCCTCGGGGCCGCTTTCCCCGCTGCCGCAGTCGGACCTCGCGTGGCGGGAGCCCCCGTCCGAGCCGCTGCCGCGGCTGCCCGCGGGCGACGCCGCCTACGACCCAGCGCTGTCGCCCGGAGGCGACGGCGCCTACAACACAGCGCCGCCACTAGGACGTGGCGCCGCCTATGATCCGGCGCCACCGCGCCGGTCCTCGCGGCACGCTGCCCGCCAGCAGGAACCCGGCCTCCCGGGATACGCTCCGCGCGATCCGGCCGCCTACCACGCCGGGCCGGACGACTACCCGGCGGACCCGGCCGGCTATCCGGCAGATGTCGGCAGCGGGTATCCGGGGTATGAGCGCCATGTGGAAAACCCGCGTGACCGAGGCCATGACCTCGACATGGGCCCGGAGCGGGATGCCGGGGAGTATCCTGCCGCCGGGGGCTGGTACGGGGACGTGGATGAACCGCGCGCCTGGGCGGAGGAAGACTATGGCAGTGGTCTTCTTCCTGGGCTGGACGAGGGGAAGGGGGGACGGCGCCGGGCAGGCGGCCCCCCGGCTGGCGCGTCGTCCCGTAAGCGCCGCAGGCGCGGGCGGGTGGCGATCCTCGCGTCGCTGATGGTGTTCGTGGTGATCGTGGCCGCGGGTGGCCTCGTCGGCTACCACTACTACCGCGCGTACATCAACCCGCCTGACTTCACCGGCTCGGGCACCGGCACGGTCATGGTGCAGATCAAGCCCGGGGACACCGCGACGATCGTGGGCGACCGGCTGGCCAGCCTCGGGGTGGTGGCGAGCGCGCGCGCCTTCTCCAACGCTGCGAAGGCCAGCCCGCAGGGCAACGCGCTCGAGCCCGGCTACTACCGGGTGCACAAGCACATGAAGGCATCGCTGGCCTTCGCCCTGCTGCTCAAGCCGTCGTCAAGGGTGCAGGCCAAGGTCACCATCCCGGAAGGGTTCCGGCTCTCGCAGATCATCCAGTTGCTGGGCAAGGACACCGGGAACCTCAAGGGCTACCAGCAGGCGATCGCGAACCCGGCCGCTCTCGGGCTGCCCTCGTTCGCCAACGGCAAGCCTGAGGGGTACCTCTTCCCGGCGACCTACGACATCCAGCCGAAGGCCTCACCGGTCAGCGTGCTGAAGGCCATGGTGACCCAGTTCGACCAGGAGGCGGCCAGCATCGGCCTGGCGGCCGCCGCGGCGCGCGCGCAGGAGACCCAGGGCGCAGTGATCACGGTGGCCAGCATCATCGAGGCGGAGGGCAAGCGGCCGCAGGACTACCCCAAGATCGCCGAGGTGGTCTACAACCGGCTCAACGCCAACCCGCAGATCAAGCTGCAACTCGACACGACCGTGCTGTACGCGATGGACCTGACGCACAGCAAGGCCGCGTTCAGCACCACGTTCCCGTCCCCGTACAACACCTACCTGCACGCCGGGCTGCCCCCGGGACCGATCGACAGCCCGGGGAACGCCGCCATCGAGGCCGCGCTGCACCCAGCGCACGGCAACCTCATCTACTTCCTGACCATCAACTCGAAGACCGGCCAGACCCTCTTCTTCACCACGGCCCAGCAGTTCGACGCCGCGGTGGCGAAGTACGGCAGCACGGGCTCGGGCTGAGCGCACCGACCATGAAGGCCGCGGTTCTCGGTTCCCCGATCGCCCATTCCCTGTCGCCCGCCCTGCACCTGGCCGCCTACCAGGCGCTCGGCCTGGCGGGCTGGTCGTACGAGGTGATCGAGTGCGACGCGGCCCGGCTGCCCGCGGTCCTCGCCGGGTGCGATGCGGACTGGGCGGGGCTGTCCCTCACGATGCCGCTCAAGCAGGCCGTGCTCAGCCTGCTGGACCGCGCTGAACCACTCGTCACGGAGGTTGGCGCGGCCAACACGGTGGTGTTCGACGCGGGGCTGCGCCATGGCCACAACACCGACGTCCCGGGCATGATCGCGGCGCTGCACGAGGCCGGGCTGGCGGTGCCGGGAGCGGCCCGCGCCAGAGTGGCCCCGGTGCTGATCCTGGGCGCGGGCGCGACCGCTTGCTCCGCCCTGGCCGCGGCGCGCGGGCTCGGCGTCACCGAGGCGACGGTGGCGGTCCGCGATCAGCGCCGGGTCGGCCCGTTGCTGGCTGCCGCCGGCCGGCTTGGCATGGCCGTGCGGCTGGCCCCGTTCGAGGACCCGGGGGAGCCTGCTCCTGGCTTGCTCATCTCGACCGCCCCGGCTGGTGCGGCCGACGATTATGCGCAACGCATCAGGCGCGGCGCCCTTTCCCCGGGCTGGGTCCTCGACGTCGTGTACCACCCCTGGCCGACACCACTGGCGGCCGCCGCGGAGCAGGCCGGCGTGGGCGTGGCCGGCGGCTTCGGGCTGCTGCTGCACCAGGCGGCGCGGCAGGTGGAACTCATGACGGGCAAGCCGGCCCCGGTGGAAGCGATGCGCGCGGCCGGGCTTGCCGACTTGGCCACGCGAGGGTAAAGACTGGCGGCCAATTCCGGTGGACTTGACCTGATCGGGCACATACCGTGTGCACATGCGCGATGGGGGGATGGTTACCGGGATCGTCGCTGGTGATCCTGCGGCCTTGGCTGCCGCTTATGATCACTACGCTCCGGCGTTGTATGCATATTGCCAGCCGCTGCTGAGCGAGCCGGCCGAAGCGGCTGACGCGGTGCGCGACACGTTCGTGGTCGCCGCGCTCAGGCTGCCTGGGTTGCGTGATCCGAGCCGGCTGCGGCCGTGGCTGTACGCGGTGGCCCGCAACGAGTGCCGCCGTCAAATGCACGGCCACGGCCCGGTCGCGGTGCCCGCGACGGACGGCGCCGACACCGGTGAGGAGACCACGGATTTCGGCCCGGCCCTGGACCAGGCGGCACTGCGTGAGCTGGTGTGGTCAGTGCTCGCCGGGCTTGATCCCGGTGACCGGGAGATCGTCGAGCTGAGCCTGCGCCATGAGTTCTATGGCGCCGACCTGGCCGATGCGCTGGGTGTGCCGCGTAATCAGGCGCATGCCCTGGGGTCGCGGGCCCGCCAGCGGTTCGAGACGGCGCTCAATGCCTTGCTCGCGGCTCGGACCGGGTACGGGTCCTGTCCCGCACTCGCCGAGATCCTGGCTGGCTCGGAGGATGAACTGACGCCGGGGGTGCGCAGGGAAGTCCGGCGGCACATAGCAGAGTGCGATGCCTGCGGCGCGCAGCGCCGCCGTGAGCTGAGCCCGACAGCGTTGCTCGGCCTGCTGCCGGTGCCGGTGCTGCCCTCCGGCTTGCGGCACCAGGTGCTTGGCCTGATCACCGATGGCGGGTCGGCGGCGCTGGCGGAGTGCACCGAGGTGGCCCAGCGGGCGGAGCCGTTCACCCACTCCGGGTTCCCGGCGCCGCTCGACCCGCTCGTCACGGTACGCGGCCCGGCCACGTTCATCCCGGCGGCCGGGGTGCTGGTCGCGGTGTTCGCGGTGTTCGGTGGCGGCGCCATGCTGGCCGCGAACGCGTTCCATCATTCGTCATCGCCGCCGCCGTCGGCGGCGGTCAGCCCCGCGGTCCCGTCCGTCGAGGCAGCGCCATCCGCCAGCCCGCCCGCGGCTGGGCAGGCGCGCTCCGGGCACGACGGCGCATCCCGCTCGACGCCGGGCGGAGTCAGCCAGCGACTGGCCGCGCTGCCCAGTGTTCCGGGCATCACGGTGTCAGCCAGCAGCAGGAAGCCAGCGCCGGCCTCGCGCGCCGCCAGCCCGGCGCCATCACCCAGCCCGAGCCGGAACCCTGCACCGTCGCCGACCCACACGTCCACGCCGACGCCGACCCCGACGCCGACCCCGACTCCCACGCCGACTCCCACGCCGACTCCCACGCCGACCCCGACCCCCACGCCAACCCCCACCCCGACGCCAACCCCCACCCCGACGCCGACGCCGAGCACCCTGGCGCCGAGCACCCTGGCGCCGAGCACCACCGCGCCGAGCACCACCGCGCCGAGCACCACCGCGCCGAGCACGGCACCGGCCACCGGGAGCGCAGCCTGAGGGGGAAGGCAAGCCCAGCGAAGGCAAGCCCAGCGAAGGCAAGCCCAGCGAAGGCAAGCCCGGGGGGGAGCAGCCCGGCGGAGCCGGGCCCGCGGTCTGCGCGGCGTGGAATACCGCAGGGCCGGTAAATGCTGTTACTCTTACCAGACGACCAGTCCGGCACGTCCGTGCTGGGCGTGCAAGCGGAGGACCACCTCCCACCTAGCCGGCCACAGGCTGGCGGGTAGGCTCACCGGCCACCAGGCCGGCGAGCAAGCCGGGCGCTGAAACCCCGATCGGGCGTCACGTGATCGGGGTTGCTGGTGGTTCCGGCGGTCGCGTCCCTGGCGACGGCCCTGTGACACGTACAGGACGCCGCCAGGCGGTGTGGCATTGGTGGCCCCGCATGCACCCGTGCGGGGCTCTTTTCATGCGGCGGAAAGCCGCCGCTAGCGAGAAGCCCCGCAGCGATGGTCGCAGCGCACCCGCCGGGGCACAGGGTCCCGGTGGACTAGGCCCAAGGAGGTCACATCAGCGCCGAACCCCGTATCAACGATCGCATCCGCGTCCCCGAAGTGCGGCTCGTCGGCCCGAACGGCGAGCAGGTCGGGATCGTCGCACTAAACGACGCGCTCCGGCTGGCCCAGGAAGCGGATCTCGACTTGGTGGAGGTTGCGCCGACGGCGCGACCGCCCGTCTGCAAGCTGATGGACTACGGCAAGTTCAAGTACGAGTCCGCGCTGAAGGCCAGGGAGTCACGCAAGAACCAGGCGCAGACGGTCATCAAGGAGATCAAGCTCCGGCCGAAGATCGACCCGCACGACTACGGGACCAAGAAGGGTCACGTTGAGCGATTTCTCAAGCAGGGCGACAAGGTCAAGGTGACCATCATGTTCCGTGGTCGCGAGCAGTCCAGGCCCGAACTCGGGTTCCGGCTGCTGCAGCGCCTGGCCGGCGATGTGGAGGAGCTTGGCTTCGTGGAAGCCCAGCCCAAGCAGGACGGCCGGAACATGATCATGGTGATCGGCCCGCACCGGAAGAAGAGCGAGTCCAGGGCGGAACGCACCTCTCGGGAAGCCCCTGATGAGGCGCCGCGGCCAGTACCGCGTCCGCGCCGTCCTCCGGCCCCGCCGGGTGGCCAGCACAGTGCCGACCAGCACAGTGCCGACCAGCACGGTGCCGGGGGCGACGCCGGGGATCAGGCAGGCGCCTGAGCCCAGGCAGGACCGCGCGCAGTCTAGGTGCTGGCGGCTTGCCGCACGGCACGTGCCGCAGGCGTGCAGTACACCCGTGCCGGAGGCACGCAGAGGAACACACGTGCCGCAGGCACGCAGAGCACAGGTGCCGCAGGCACCCCAGCACACGTGCCGTAGGGCACGCGACGAACCCACGTGCCGCAGGCACATGATGAACCACGTGCCGCAGGCATCATGAAACAGTGCCGCAGGCACATGAATGACACGGAGACGACGGCCGTCATGCCGAAGATGAAGACGCACAGTGGTGCCGCGAAAAGGTTCCGGGTCACCGGGACCGGCAAGGTGATGCGCCGCCGCGCCAACAAGAACCACCTGCTTGAGCACAAGTCGAGCCGGCGGACCCGGCGCCTGAACAAGGACCTGACGCTCGCCCCCGTGGACGTCAGGAAGACCAAGAAGTTGCTGGGAAAGTAGCCCGGCCCGCCTCAAGGGAGTCGAAGAAATGGCACGCGTGAAGCGGGCAGTGAACGCGCACAAGAAGCGCAGGGTCGTCCTTGAGCGGGCGAGCGGTTACCGCGGCCAGCGGTCGCGGCTGTACCGCAAGGCCAAGGAGCAGGTCCTGCACTCGATGACGTACGCCTACCGGGACCGCAAGGACCGGAAGGGTGCGTTCCGCCGACTGTGGATCCAGCGCATCAATGCCGCGGCACGTGCTGACGGCATCACCTACAACCGATTCGTGCAGGGCCTCAAGCTGGCGGACGTGGATGTGGACCGCCGCATGCTAGCCGAGCTTGCGGTCAACGACCCGGCGGCGTTTTCCACGCTGGTCGAGGTAGCCAAGTCCGCGCTGGCCGAGACCGGGCCGGACGCTGCGTCCACGAGCACCGCGGCGGCCTGACGCCGTCGCGGCCGGCTCAACTCGGTCAGCATCGACACCAGCGCGGCCGGGGGAGCGCAGGGCGGGGGGGCGGGTCGAATGAAACTGCCAGTCGGCGGGGAGCTGACCAGCATCCGGTCCCCGCGGGTGAAGGCTGCCCGTCAGCTGGCCAAGCGGGCGCTCCGCCAGCGCGCGAGGGCTTTCCTCGCGGAGGGCCCCCAGGCGGTGGGGGAGGCGCTGGCCATGGATGGCGTGGTCTCCCAGCTGTTCGTCACCGCGACCGCGCAGTCCCGCTATGGCACGCTCGCCGCGCTCGCCGCCGAGCAGGGCGCGGATGTGCACGCGGTGAGCGGTGAGGTCATGGCCGAGCTGGCCCAGACCGTCACCCCGCAGGGAGTCCTGGCCGTCTGCCGGTTCGTGGACGTGGAGCTGGCCCGGGTCACCGGCGGCGCGCCGCGGCTCGTTGTCATCCTCGCCAACGTCCGGGATCCCGGTAACGCCGGCACCGTGCTGCGCAGCGCTGACGCTGCGGGCGCGGACGGGGTCATCTTCGCCGGCTCTTCGGTGGACCCCTACAACAGCAAGTGCGTGCGGGCGTCCGCCGGGAGCCTCTTCCATCTCCCGGTGGTGACGGGCACCCCGGTGCCGGCCGCGGTCCGCGCCCTGCGCGAGGCGGGCCTGCGGGTGCTCGCCGCTGACGGCGGCGCCAGCCGGACCCTGGACGACCTGCGGTCGGCGGGGCTGCTCGGCCAGCCCACCGGGTGGCTGTTCGGCAATGAGGCCTGGGGACTGCCCGACGATGTCCGCTCGCTGGCCGACGAGGCGGTCGCCGTGCCCATCTACGGCCGGGCGGAGAGCCTGAACCTGGCCGCCGCCGCGGCTGTCTGCCTGTACGCCTCGGCGGGTGCGCAGTGCTAGCGGCTCGCCCCCGCTCCGGCGGGTGCGCAGTGCTAGCGGCTCGCCCCGGGCATCCGGGCGGAAATCTGACAGAGCAGTGACGGAGCACGAACGACAGGGCCGGGGGGCTGCCGTTCCGCATTCCGCAAGCGCTAGAGTCTGATCACGTTGAGTCATTCAGCGGGATCGAGGGCCGGGACGGAGGCGGCGGTCTAGTGGACAGGCTCATGCCGGACCGGGCGGTTCCCGCCCTGGTGAGCGTCCCGGCCGGCCAGGTGGTGGCCTCGGGCGGCCTGGTCTGTGCGGACGATATGCCCGATGGCCTGGTGGTAGCCGATCACGTCGGCCGGATCGTGGTATTCAACGCGGCGGCCACCCGGCTGACCGGTATCGCCGCGCTCAACGCGCTCGGCAGGGATGTCCGGCAGGTGCTCCCGCTTCGCGACGGCGAGGGCCGTGGCTGGTGGGCGTACGTCGACCCGTACCGCGGCCTGTCCACCCGCACCCGGCATCCGGAGCTGCCGCTCTACCTGGACGGCACCGAGTTCCTGGTCACCATGGGCTACGTGCGTGTCCCGCGCTGCCCTGGCGGCGGGCTGGACTGGCCCGCGAAGCCTGGCACGGTCCAGCGCATCGCCATCAGCCTGCGCGGCACGCAGCAGCGGGTCCGCCTGGAGCGCAGCCGGGCCGACCTGGTCTCCACCGTCGCCCACGAACTGCGCTCCCCGCTGACCAGCGTCAAAGGCTTCACCGCCACGCTGCTCGCCAAGTGGACGCGGTTCACCGACGACCAGAAGCGGGTGATGCTGGAAACCGTCAATGCCGACGCTGACCGGGTGACCCGGCTGATCACCGAACTGCTCGACGTGTCGCGGATCGAGGCTGGCCGGATCGAGGTCCACCGCCAGCTGGTGGACATCCCCGAGCGGGTGCAGAAGATCGTCGCGGGCAGGGTCGCCGCCGGTGACGCTCCTGAGCGGTTCCGCATCGAGGTGCCCGAGGAACTGCCGGAGACCTGGCTGGATGCCGACAAGGTGGACCAGATCCTCGGGAACCTGGTGGAGAACGCGGTCCGGCACGGGGCTGGTACGGTGACGATCGTGGTACAGCCCGTTGACAGCCTCGGACCTCGCGCGCTCAGCCGCGCCGGCGGCGCGCCCGGGACTCATGGGTCTCCTGGGGCGCCCGCGGTGGCTGTCTCCGTCCGTGACGAGGGGGATGGTGTGCCGCCCGAGCTGGTGCCGCGGATCTTCCGGCAGTTCTGGCGGGCGAAGCACCGTGGCGGTGCGGGGCTCGGCCTGTACATCGTGAAGGGCCTTGTCGAGGCACACGGCGGGGCGATCACGGTGCAGCGGGCGCCCGGCGGCGGCGCCGAGTTCCGATTTACCATGCCCGCCGGGCTGCCCGACTTCGGGTAGCCGGTGGGCGGAGCGCTGCGGCCAGGAGAGGCATCCCTCCGGGCCGGTGCCGGCTTTCCAGGCCGCACCTCAGCTGCCCCGCGACCGGCATCCCGGCGGGCCGCCCCGCAGGCTGCGCCTCCGGCTCGGAAGGCAGCAGCACGCGTTGGCCGTTGGGCATGATGGTTGGCCCTGGCCTTCGCCAACTGCTCCGTGGTCAGTCCTTGGAAAGCCCCGTGGTTGATCTTGGAAAGCAGAGTCCACTTGCCCGCAGGAAAGCAGGACACGATGTCGGCGCCCAATAAGTCGTTTGACTATGACCCCGTGGAGGTGACGCCCCTGTCTCCCGGCGAGGTCTCCCGCATGCATGACGAGGCGCTCGCCGCTGTCGCCGCCGCACGCACGCTTGATGAGCTCAAGGCTGCCCGGCTGGCGCACGCGGCGGACCGCTCGCCGCTGGCGCTGGCCAACGCGGAGATCGGTGCGCTGCCCCCGGAGGCGCGGGCGGACGCCGGCAAGCGGGTCGGCGCTGCCCGCGGCGAGGTGAGCCGGGCGATCGCCGCCCGGCAGGCCGTGCTGGAGGAGGAGCGGGACCAGCGGGTGCTGATCGACGAGGCGGTCGATGTCACGCTGCCCTGGGAGCACCTGCCGCAGGGAGCCAGGCATCCGGTGACCACGGTGAGCGACCGGCTGGCCAATGTCTTCGTCTCGATGGGTTATGAGATCGCGGAAGGCCCCGAGATCGAGGCCGAGTGGTACAACTTCGACGCGCTCAATTTCCCGCCGGATCATCCGGCGCGCGAGATGCAGGACACCTTGTTCGTGGCCGGCCCGGACGGGACGGAGCACTCGGGCATGGTGCTGCGCACGCATACCTCGCCGGTCCAGATCCGGGCGATGCTGACCCGCCCGCTGCCGTTGTACGTGGTCAGTCCCGGGCGCTGCTACCGGAGTGACCCGCTGGACGCCACGCACAGCCCGGTGTTCCACCAGATCGAGTGCCTCGCCGTGGACCGGGGACTGACCATGGCCGACTTGCGCGGCGCGATCCGTGCGTTCGTCGATGCGATGTTCGGCGAAGGGCTGCGCACCCGGCTGCGGCCGGACTACTTCCCGTTCACCGAGCCGTCCGCCGACGTGTCCATGGAGTGCCACGTCTGCCGGGGCGCCTCCACCCGGCCGGGCGCCCCGCCCTGCCGGGTGTGCCGGTCGCAGGGCTGGATCGAGCTGGCCGGCTGCGGCATGGTGAACCCGCGGGTGCTGATCGCGTGCGGCATCGACCCGGACCGCTACAGCGGCTTCGCGTTCGGCCTCGGCATCGAGCGGACGCTGATGATGCGGCACGGGGTGACCGACATCAGGGACACCCTCGACGGCGATGTCCGGTTCAGCAGGGCATTCGGGATGGAGGCCTGATGCGACTACCACTGTCCTGGCTGCTGACCGAAGCCGGGCTTGATCACGGGAGGCCGGACACCGAGCCGGCCGAGGTTGCCAGGCGGCTCACCGCGGCCGGCCTGGAGGTCGAGGCCGTGCAGCAGGCCGGGCACGACATCACCGGCGTCGTCGTGGCCGAGGTCACCGGCATCGAGGAGCTCACCGGCTTCAAGAAGCCGGTGCGGTACTGCCAGGTCACGACCGGGGACGACAAGCCGCACAACGTGATCTGCGGCGCGGTCAACTTCGCGGTCGGCGACCGGGTGCCACTGGCGCAGCCCGGCGCCCGGCTGCCCGGGGGCTTCGAGATCGGCGCGAAGAAGGCCTACGGGCGGATGTCGGAGGGGATGATCTGCTCCGCGGCCGAGCTGGCCATCGGGGACGATCATTCCGGCATCCTGGTGCTGCCGCCGGACGCGCCGCTGGGCGCTGACTTCGTGGCGTACGCGGGGCTCGCCGACCATGTGCTGGACATCACGGTGACCCCGGACCGTGGCTACGCGCTGTCCATCCGCGGCGTGGCCAGGGAACTCGCCACGTCCTACGGCCTGCGGTACGCCGATCCGGCGGACGCTGAGCTGCCCGCTGACCCAGGCGCGAAGCTGCCCAGTGAACCAGGCGCTGTTTCCGCCGAGGTGCATGCGGCCAGCATCGAGGACCCCACCGCGTGCGACAGGTTCGTGCTCCGCGAGGTGCGCGGCTTCAACCTGGCGGCAGCCACCCCGCTGGCTCTCCGGGTCCGGCTGGCCAGGGCCGGCCTGCGCAGCGTGTCGCTGGCCGTGGACATCACCAACTACCTGATGCTCGAGCTGGGGCAGCCGCTGCACGCGTTCGATGCGGACAAGCTGACCGGGCCTATCGTGGTCCGCCGGGCTCGCGCGGGCGAGTGGCTGGAGACGCTCGACCACGTGGTCCGCGAGCTGGATCCCGAGGACATCGTCATCGCGGACTCCTCCGGCCCGATCTCGCTGGCAGGCACGATGGGCGGCCTCGCGACCGAGATCTCGGAGTCGTCCACCAACCTGGTGATCGAGGCCGCTCATTTCGACGCGCGCGGGATCGCCCGGATGAGCCGCCGGCACAAGCTGTTCAGCGAGGCGTCCTACCGCTTCGAGCGGGGAGTGGACCGCGAGTTGCCGCTGCGCGCGTCTGCCCGGGCGGCGTCCATGCTCGGGTCGCTGGGCGGTGCGACGGTCGTGCCCGGGTGCACGCATGCCTCGGTGGACGTGCCGGAGGTGTCCATCACCATGGCCGTGGACCACCCGGACAAGGTCGCTGGCACCGTCTACGGCCGCGACGCGGTGCTGCGCAGGCTCCAGGACGTGGGCTGTGTCGTGACGGATCCAGCGGCCAGCCGGGCGGCAGACGACGCCGCTGCGCCGCCGGGCCACACACCAGGTATTGAGGCGCTGACCGGTGAGCTGGGGGTGAGCACCGGGCCGAACCGCTATCTGCGTCCCGACAATGGCGGCACCGGGCCGAGCCGCTACTTGCGGCCGGATCATGGCAAGCACGATCGCAGCAAGCAGATGCTCGCCGTGTTCCCGCCCTCCTGGCGGCCGGACCTGCGCTACCCGTGGGACCTGGCCGAGGAAGTCATCAGGCTGGAAGGGTATGAGAACCTCCCGGTGCGCACCCCCCGGGCCGCGGCCGGCCGCGGCCTCACCGACCGGCAGCAACTCCGCCGCACCACGGGCCGCGCGCTGGCCTGGGCGGGCTATGTCGAGGTGCTCAGCCAGCCGTTCAGCTCAACCGCGGACCACGACCGGCTGCTGCTGCCCGACGATGACCCGCGGCGCCGGGCTCCGGTCGTCGCCAACCCGCTCAACGACGACGAACCGCTGCTGCGCACCACTCTGCTGCCCGGCCTGCTGCGGGTGCTGCTGCGCAACACCGGGCGCGGCTTCGCTGATGTGGGGCTGTTCGAGACGGGCAGGGTGTTCCTGCAGCACCCGAACGGCCCCCGGACCGCCCCCATCCTGCGCACAGACCGCGGGCCGACAGTGCATGAAGTGGCCACGCTGGAGGCGGCGCTGCCCGATCAGCCGCTGCACATCGCCGCGGTCATGACCGGGGAGCGCGAGCTGAGCGGCTGGTGGGGGGCTGGCCGCCTGGCCGGCTGGCAGGACGCTACCGAGGCCGCCCGTGAGGTCCTCCAGGACAGCCGGGTGCCCTTCGAGATCCGCGCCGGCAAGGCCGCGCCCTGGCATCCAGGTCGTTGCGCCGCGGTGTTCGTCCGGGCCGAGGAAGGCCGGGACTGGCTGGCCGGGCACGCTGGCGAATTGCACCCGCGGGTCATCGCGGCGTTCGGCCTGCCGGCCCGGACGGCCGCGATGGAGCTGGACCTGTCGGTGATCGAGACGGCCGCGGCGGCCCTGGGCCCCGTGGAGGCCCCGCAGATCTCGTCCTATCCGGTCGCCATCCAGGATGTCGCACTGCTGGTGCCGGCCACCGTTCCCGCGGCCGATGTCGAGGCGGCCCTGGTCGCCGGCGTGCGGGGCAGCGATTACCCGGACCTGTTGGAGGAAGTCCGGCTGTTCGACGTCTATACCGGGGAGCAGGCCGGTGCAGGACGCAAGTCGCTCGCGTACACGCTGCGGTTCCGCGCGCCGGACCGGACGCTCACCGTAGAGGAGACCACGGCGGCCAGGGACGCGGCCGTGGGGGAAGCGGCCCGCCGGGTGGGAGCCGAACTGCGCGGCGCGTCCTGAGCATTCGCGAGGTGCCCGGCCTGGCCAGCTGGCCAGGCCGGGCACCTCTTCTGTGCGCCTTTTACGCGCCGCCCGCGCCGTCCTGTCACCCGCCCAACGAGCCTGATGGGCATCGCCAGGGCGGGTAATGCCGGCTTGCTTTCTCGGCAAAGATCGCTCTGGGGCCTGGTGAGCCGGTAGCGTTCATACGGGAGGTTGGCGATTGATTACGAATCGTAACCAGAAAACCGACGGGCGCCCACGGCGGTTAACCCCCGGTCACCTCGCGGCGCCCCGCGGCCCGGCCGTCGCCGCCGGCCCGGGAGTTCACGATCGCCCGGTGGGCCAGACGGATCGACCTGCCTTATGACGCCGGCCCGGGGCCGAACCGCGCGGAGGCCGCGCGGCAGGCATCGGCGCCCGCGTTTCGGGTCGATACGGGCGAGTCCCGAGGAGGAACAGATCATCAGGCGGGAAGCCGGGACCCAGCAAAATGATCGGGATCGGCCCGAGCCGGTGGCAGTGGCCCAGCCTCGGTCCACGTTCGGTGAAGTTTTCGCTGTTGGAGAGTTCAGGGCTCTCTGGAGCGCGCAGGTTCTGTCAGTCGCAGGCGATCAGCTGGCCCGGGTCGCGCTCACGCTGCTGGTCTTCGCCCGGACTCATTCGGCGCTGCTCGCCGCGGTCACCTTCGCGGCCAGCATCGTGCCGACCTTCGTCGGCGGCGTCACCCTGTCCGGCCTGGCGGACCGGTTGCCCCGGCGCCAGGTGATGATTGCGGCAGACCTCAGCCGCGCTGCGCTCGTCGGCATCATGGCACTGCCCGGGACGTCGCTTGCCGCGATGGTCTGCCTGCTTGCGCTGGTCACCGTGATCAGCGCGCCGTTCACCTCGGCGCGGGCCGCGATCTACCCTGACATCCTGCCCGGCGACCTCTATGTCCTCGGCACTGCCGTCACGATCACCACGCTGCAGTTCGCCCAGGTCGTGGGGTTCGCCGCTGGCGGCGCGATCGTGGGATTCTTCGGGGTCCGGACGTCACTCCTGGTAGACGCTGCCACATTCATCGTCTCCGCGCTGATCACCCGGGCGTGGGTGCGTGCCCGCCCCGCGGCCCGGTCGGGTCTTCGGCTGCCCACCCCGTCACTCCCGGATCTTCGAGCCGGGCTGGTCCTGGTGTTCGGTGATCCGAGGCTGCGCACGCCCATGCTGCTGGGCTGGCTCGTCGCTTTCTACAACGTGCCGGAAGGGGTGGTGGCACCACTGGCGAAGTCGCTGGCTGGGGGAGATGTGACAGCAGGCCTCCTCCTTGCCGCCGGGGCGTTCGGCGCGTGCGTGGGCGCGGTCGGTTTCAGCCGCCTCGTCTGGCCGGCGCAGCGGCTGCGGTTGATGAGCCCGATCGCCACTGCCGCATGCGGTGTTCTGATGCTGTTCGCGTTCCGCCCGGCTCTGCCGGTCACACTCGTCCTGCTCACCGTGAGCGGAATCTTCGACTGCTACCAGCTTGCCGCGAACGCTGAGTTCGTCCGGGCAACGCCGCCAGCACAGCGGAGCCAGGCGTTCGGTATCGCCCAGGGCGGGATGAGCCTTGGGCAGGGAACCGCCATGATTCTCGCCGGGGCGGCCGCACAGCGGTTCGCGCCCAGCATCGTCATCGCCGCGAGCGGGGCACTGGGCGCCGCCGTGGCGATCGTCATCACGCTGACCCGCTCCCGCGCGCACTGACTGAGGCACCCCCAACTTGCTGCGCGATCAAGTTGCGATACGTGCCGCAGGAAGTGTGCGCGTCGCGTGGATCGGGTGGGGGTCAGCCCCAGGTACCGGTGCGCATGGCGGGGGTTCCTTCCTGTGCGTTGGGTGGTGTGGTCGGTGGGTGGTGGGGGTCAGCCCCAGGTGCCGGTGCGCATTGCGCGGTCTCCTTCGTGTCCGTGGGCGGGCTGGTCGGGTGCGGGGGTCAGCCCCAGGTGCCGGTGCGCATGTCGCGGGTTCCTTCCTTCGGGTTGCCGGTGTGGTCGGTGGGTGGTGGGCCTCAGCCCCAGGTGCCGGTGCGCATTGCGCGGTCTCCTTCGTGTCCGTGGGCGGGCTGGTCGGGTGCGGGGGTCAGCCCCAGGTGCCGGTGCGCATTGCCGCGGTTCCTTCCTGTGCGTCGGTGGGGTGGCTTGGTCGGTGGGTGGTGGGCCTCAGCCCCAGGTGCCGGTGCGCATTGCGCGGTCTCCTTCCTGTCCGTGGGCGGGCTGGTCGGGTGCGGGCGTCAGCCCCAGGTGCCGGTGCGCATGTCGCGGGTTCCTTCGTGTCCGTGGGTGGCTTGGTCGTCGGGGTTGGGCGTCAGCCCCAGGTGCCGGTGCGCATGTCGCGGGTTCCTTCGTGTCCGTGGGTGGCTTGGTCGTCGGGGTTGGGCCTCAGCCCCAGGTGCCGGTGCGCATGGCGGCGCCTCCTTCCTGGTGGCGGGGGTGGGAAGCCTGCGTAATCGCCTGGCTGGTCGGCCGATTTGGGTACAGGTCAGTCCCACGTGCCGGACTTAGCATCATTTAGCAGGTATGCGGAAGTACGGAAGAGATGTGGGGAGTGCCGGAAATGTTCACGGCCTAGCGCACCCGGGGTCAGGATTTTGGCGACAGCGGGTAACCTTGGGTCGCAAATCGCCGGGATACCGCTGGATGGTGGTATCAGGGAGTAATGGGGGCTTGACAGGGGGCGCACTGACTCTGTGACAATACGGGGCAACGTTCTTACCCCCTGCTACGTTGAAATGGGGCAGGAAGCTTCCTGTCCCGCTGAGGAGGAAGGCATGCCGGACGGCTGCTGCAAACGTGTGCGCGGCTGGCTCGCGACCGTGCGTGCGTGGCCGATCTGGGAACTGCCGCGAGGGCTTGTGGCGTTCATCGCCGCAGTGATCCTTATCTACTCCGCCGGTGTCGTTGTTGCCATGCCGGGACTGGTCACTGTCTCCGGTCATGACGTGCTGCTGCTCGGCGCACTGCTGCTGTGCATCGCCGCGACGGTGGAGCTCACCAAGCGAGCCGGAGAGAACGCCGGGCTGATCCGGGACGTCTACGCGGTCTGGGAACTTCCGCTCGCGATCCTGCTTCCCCCGGTCTTCGCGATGCTTGTGCCGGTTTTCCGGCTCAGCCTGGTCCAGTTGCGTATCCGGCAAACCCCCCTGTACCGGCGCGTCTTCAGCGCGGCCATGGTCGGGCTTTCCTACGGCGCTGCGTCGCTGACGTTCCACGCGCTCACCGGGACAGGTCTCGATGCGGGCAGCAGCCCGTTCCCTCATCCCTCCATCTGGATGCTGGCGGTCGCGGTGGCAGCGGTGACCCAGTGGGTGAGCAACACCGCCATGCTGCTCCCAGCCGTCAAGGGCGCGGACCCGGCGGTCCGCATCCGAGAGCTTCTGCTGGCTAGCGAGAACGTGCATAACGACGTGGCGGAGCTGTGCGTCGCGGTGCTCGTCACACTCGGTATAGCTGTCAGCCCACTGACCATCGTGTTCGCGCTTCCGTTTGTGACACTGTTGCAGCGCTCTGTCCGGCATGCTCAGCTGCTCGCCGCGTCCCGAATCGATTCGAAGACGGGACTGCTCAACGCGGGTACCTGGGAGCGCGAGGCAGCGTCTGAGGTAGCACGTGCTGTTCGTACTCGTACCCCGCTCGCGCTGGTCTTGATCGACGTTGATCACTTCAAGCTGGTCAATGATGTACACGGCCACCTAGCTGGGGATACCGCACTTCGAGCGATTGCGCGCACATTTAAGATTTTTCTGCGTGACTATGATCTTGCCGGCCGTTTCGGAGGCGAGGAGTTTGCGCTGCTACTTCCGCAGACCAGCGCTGCTGACGCTCGCCAGATCGCCGAACGAATGCGCGGCCACATCGAGGCGATGCCGATCGGCGTCAGTGCCGACCCAGGCGCCGAGCCTGTTCAGGTTACTGTCTCCATCGGGGTGGCTGCGCTCGGCGTCACGTGGGAGAACACGACAGGTAGCCAGCTCACCGACCTGCTCGCGGGCGCGGACAGTGCCTTGTATCAGGCCAAGAATGCGGGCCGCAACCAGGTGTGGATGGTGACCGATACAGCGACAGTCGCTGGCTCGGTCAGGCCAGGCCAGCTTGCCCGGTTAGCGCCGCCTCCGGTCGAGGACAACTATCCGTTGTCGACTTGGCCGGTGCGCAGTTTAGGATGACGCGGATGCCGAGGGGGCAGGCAGCACCGCCACGATCTCGGCAGTGCCCTTCGTGCACTTCGATGTGTCACCGGTCCGCAGGATCTCGGGCGTGTCGAATCCCGCGCACACCCAGCCCTCGATGGTGACCGGCCCGCCTCCGCCGTTACCGGGCGCCCTGCCCGAGGCGAGCGCGGTCGCATAGTCGTGCTCGACCTTCATCGCGGTGGTGCAGCCCACCGGCCCGTGTGCTATCTCGACGAGGATGGGCACGCTCGCGGCGGTCTTGCCGGTGCCGCATTCCTGGCCCGTCACGGCCGGCCCGGCCGACTGCACCGCGGACGACGCAGGGGCGGACTGCGCGGAGCCGCTCGCGCCGCACCCGGTGAGCACAGCCAGGGCCAGGGCGGCGGGGAAAGCCGCGCCGGCGGGCCGCAAGGATGAACGGCGCATTGGGGGTCTCCTTTCGCGCCCCTCATCATGCCGCTACCCGCACCGCCCTCCGACGCCGGCTCCCCGTGTCGGACGCGCCCCCGAGTGCGCCCGTTGTACGTCTATGAGCTTCTTTGGGCTGCCAACCCTGCCCGGCTTCACCCAGCGGGAAACGTATCTTGCATAACTAGTCATGATGATGCATAATCTTGCGAGGAGGTCTGCGATCCAGACCCGGGCTGCGCCCCTGCCGGGTGCGACAGCACGCCGCGGTGCACCAGTGCCCGGCGAGACAGCCGCAGGAGGGGTGCATGGGAGTCCGGGTGGCAGTGGCCGGTGCGAGTGGCTACGCCGGGGGGGAGTTGCTGCGCCTCATCGCCGGGCATCCCGACCTCGAACTGGGCACCGTGACCGCCGGGGCCAACGCGGGCGCCGCGGTGACCGCCGTCCATCCTCACCTGGCCGAGTTCGCCGGGCGGACCTTCGAGCAGACCGACCCGGGCCGGCTGGCATCGGCCGCCCTGGTATTCCTCGCCCTGCATCACGACGAGTCAGCGGCAATCGCGGCCAGCCTCCCAGACGAGGTGGCGGTCGTCGATCTCAGCGCCAGCTTCCGCCTCGCCGACCCGGGGGACTGGGCAACCTACTACCGGACGGCGCACGCCGGGCGCTGGGTGTACGGCCTGCCCGAGCTTCCCGGCGGCCGGGAGCAGATCGCGGCGGCCAGCCGGGTCGCCGCGCCGGGGTGCTACGCCACCGCGATCATCCTCGCGCTGACCCCACTGCTGGCCAGCGGGGTAGCCGAGCCGGCCGACATCGTGGTGGTCGCGGCATCCGGCACGTCGGGCGCCGGACGCTCGCCGACCCAGTCGCTGCTGGCCAGCGAGGTGATGGGCGCGGTGTCCGGCTACCAGGTGGGCGGCGTGCACCGGCACACGCCGGAGATCGAGCAGGCACTCACCGAGGCCGCCGGCCGCCGGCCAACCGTGTCCTTCACCCCCCTGCTCGCCCCCATGCCGCGCGGCATCCTGGCGACCTGCACCGCCCGGCTGGCGGGGCCGGCCGGCCCGCGCGAGGCACTCGTGGCCGCCTACAGCGGAGAACCGTTCATCCACGTGCTGCCCGAGGGCCGCTGGCCGAGCACCGCGTCCACCGTCGGGTCCAACGCCGTGCACCTCCAGGCGGCGGCTGACGCCCACGCGGGGCGGGCCGTGGTGATGGCCGCCCTGGACAACCTGGTCAAGGGTGCGGCCGGGCAAGCGATCCAGATCGCCAACCTCATGCTCGGCCTGCCGGAGGGCGCGGGCCTGTCCGCCAACGGAGTCGCACCATGAAATCTCCCGCGATACTGACCCAAGGAGGCAGGGCATGAGCGTCACTGCGCCGCTGGGCTTCCGCGCGGCCGGGGTCGCGGCGGGCCTCAAGTCCTCAGGCGAGCGCGATGTCGCCGTGGTGCTGAACGAGGGGCCGTCGCGTGCCGCGGCAGGCGTGTTCACCAGCAACCGGGTCAAGGCCGCCCCGGTGCTCTGGACGCAGCAGGTACTTCGCGGCGGCAGGATCCGGGCGGTGGCGCTCAACTCTGGCGGGGCGAACGCGTGCACCGGCCCGCTCGGTTTCCAGGACGCCCACGCCACCGCTGAGCGGCTGGCGCAGGTTCTCAGCCCGCCGGCTGGGGCGGAGGGTGAGTCCGCCGGCGAGATCGCCGTGTGCTCGACCGGCCTGATCGGTGAGCGGCTGCCCATGGACCTGCTGCTGGCCGGGCTCGATGCCGCTGTCGCGGAGGCATCCCGGAGTGGTGGCACCACGGCGGCCGACGCGATCAGGACCACCGACACCGTGAGCAAGATCGCCTTTCACCGGGCCCCCGGCTACACGATCGGTGGCATGGCCAAGGGCGCGGGCATGCTCGCGCCCGCCCTGGCGACCATGCTGTGCGTGCTCACCACCGACGCCGACCTGTCGCCCGGCGAACTGGACCGCGCGCTGCGCACGGCGACCGGGGTGACCTTCGACCGGCTGGACACCGATGGCTGCATGTCCACCAACGACACCGTGCTGCTGCTGGCCAGCGGGGCGGCCGGGAGCACGCCGGACCTGGGCGAGTTCGCCGCCGCGCTCACCGAGGTCTGCGCCGACCTTGCCCGCCAGTTGCAGGCCGACGCGGAAGGGGCGAGCAAGCTGATCGCGGTGGAGGTGGTGGGCGCGGCCAGCGAGCAGGACGCGGTCACCGCGGGCCGCGCGGTCGCCAGGTCCAACCTGCTCAAGTGCGCCATCGCGGGCGAGGACCCGAACTGGGGACGGGTGCTCTCCGCGGTCGGCACCACGGATGCGGCCTTCGAGCCGGACCGGCTCAGCGTCGCGATCAACGGCGTCTGGGTCTGCCGTAACGGCTGCGCCGGTGACGACCGGTCCAAGGTGGACCTGAGCCCCCGGAACGTGACGATCACCGTCGACCTGTCCGCCGGACCGCACGCTGCGACCATCTCGACCACCGACCTGACCGCCGCGTACGTGCGCGAGAACTCGGCGTACTCGACATGACGGCGCCGGTGCGCCCGGACGTGGCCGGGCGGAATGATGCCGCCACGGCACTGGCCAAGGCGGCGACGCTCATCGAGGCGCTGCCCTGGCTGAGCCGGTTCCATGGCCAGACCGTGGTGATCAAGTACGGCGGGCACGCCATGACTGACGACGCGCTGCGCCTCGCCTTCGCCCAGGACGTGGTGTTCCTGCGGCACGCGGGGCTGCGCCCGGTCGTCGTGCACGGCGGCGGCCCGCAGATCTCGGCGCACCTCGACCGGCTCGGCGTGCCGAGCACGTTCAAGGCAGGCCTGCGGGTCACCTCCCCGGAGACCATGGACGTGGTCCGCATGGTGCTGACCGGCCAGGTGAACCGTGACCTGGTCGGGCTGATCAACCGGCACGGGCCGTTCGCGATCGGCATGTCGGGTGAGGACGCCAACATGTTCACCGCCAGCCGCCGTGCGGCCGTCGTGGACGGTGAGCCGGTGGACCTCGGCCTGGTCGGGGAGATCGACGCGGTCGATCCGGGGGCGGTGCTCGCGCTGCTCCGCGACGGCCGGGTGCCGGTGGTGTCGAGCGTCGCACGCGGCGCGGACGGCGAGATCTACAACGTCAACGCCGACACGGCCGCCGCTGCGCTCGCCGTCGCCCTGGACGCGGCCAAACTGGTCGTGCTGACCGACGTCGAGGGCTTGTACGCCGACTGGCGGGGAGCCGGCACCGCGGCCAACGATGAGGTGATCAGCCTGCTGAACGCCACCGACCTGGAGAAGCTGCTGCCCGGGCTGAGCGCCGGGATGATCCCGAAAATGGAAGCGTGCCTGCGGGCGGTCCGCGGCGGGGTGCCGCAGGCGCACGTGCTCGACGGCCGGCTGCCGCACTCGGTGCTGCTGGAGATCTTCACCGACTCCGGCATCGGCACCATGGTCGTCCCCGACGGAGCGCAGTCATGACCGCATCAAGCCCCCTACCCCCGCCCGCCCACTTCGTGATCATGACATTGGTGCCGTTGGAACGACACCAATGTCATGATCACGAAACCTGTGCCGCATCAACTGTTACTGGAAGGCCGAGAGTGGTGGCTGGGGCTGAGGTGCCGTGGCGGCGTGGCGCGTCGAACAGCACGGCCTGGGGGATGGGACAGTGACCGCCACCCAGCGGCTCCAGGCCCGGTTCGAGGCCGCGCTGATGCCCAATTACGGGATCCCCCCGGTGGCGCTCAGCCGCGGCGAGGGGTGCCGGGTCTGGGACGCCGACGGGCGCGAGTACACCGACCTCATCGCGGGCATCGCGGTCAGCTCGCTCGGGCATGCCCACCCCGCCATCATCGACGCCGTGACCCGGCAGGTGCGCAACATCGCGCACACCTCCAACCTCTTCCTGCACGAAGGCGAGATCGCCCTCGCCGAGCGCCTGCTGGCCCTGCTGGGCGCCAGCAAAGGCAGCCGGGTGTTCTTCGCCAACTCCGGCACTGAGGCCAACGAGGCCGCTGTCAAGCTGGTCCGCCGCTATCAGGACGGCAGCCGTCCGGTATTCGTGGCGGCCGAAGGTGGTTTTCATGGCCGGACCATGGGAGCCCTGGCACTGACCGGCAAGAGCTCCATCCGGGACGCGTTCGGGCCGTTCGGCATCTCGGTGCGGTTCGTGCCCTACGGGGACGCGGCGGCGCTGCGGGCCGCCACCGGCGCGGACTGCGCCGCGGTGTTCCTGGAGCCCGCGCTCGGCGAGGGCGGCGTGGAGCCGCCACCGCCGGGCTACCTGCGCGCGGCCCGGGAGGCCTGCGACGCGGCCGGGGCGCTGCTGGTGCTGGATGAGATCCAGAGCGGGATCGGGCGCACCGGGGCCTGGTTCGCGCACCAGACGGACGGGGTGGTGCCCGACGTGCTCACCCTGGCCAAGGGCCTCGGCGGCGGGCTGCCGATCGGCGCCTGCATCGGGCTCGGCGACGCGGGGACCGCGTTGCGCAAGGGCGACCACGGCAGCACGTTCGGCGGGAACCCGGTCGCCTGCGCCGCGGCACTCGCCGTGCTGGACACCATCGAGGCCGACGGGCTGCTGGCCAGGGCCATGGCAGTGGGCCAGCAGCTCGCCGATGGGCTGGCCCGGCTCAGCCACCCGCTGCTGCGCGGGGTGCGCGGCCGTGGCCTCTGGCTCGCCGCCGTGCTGACCCAGCCGTCGGCCGCCGGGGTGGAAGCCGCCGCCCGGGAGGCCGGCTTCCTGGTGAACGCCGTGCAGCCGGACGCGGTCAGGCTCGCGCCCCCGCTGATCCTGCAAGCTCACGAGGCGGCCGCGTTCCTCGACGCGCTGCCCGCGATCCTCGACGCGGTGCCCGTGCCAGCCGGGCAGCCGGCCGGGCGGGAGGCATGACATGACCCGTCACTTCCTGCGCGACGATGATCTCAGCCCGGCCGAGCAGGCAGCGGTGCTCGACCTGGCCGACGCGATGAAGGCGGACAGGTTCGGCTACCGCCCGCTCACCGGGCCGCGGACCGTCGCCGTGCTGTTCGACAAGCCATCCACCCGCACCCGGATCTCGTTCTCCGTGGGCATCGCCGAGCTCGGCGGCCAGCCGCTGGTCATCGACGCGCAGTCCGCCCAGCTCGGGCGCGGCGAGCCGATCGCCGACACGGCCCGGGTGCTGAGCCGCCAGGTGGCCGCCATCGTGTGGCGCACGTTCGGCCAGGACCGGGTGGCGGAGATGGCCGCGGCCGGCACCGTCCCGGTGATCAACGGGCTGACCGACTCCTTCCACCCCTGCCAGGTCCTTGCCGACCTGCAGACGGCCCGCGCCGCGCACGGCCGACTGAGCGGCCTGGTGCTCACTTTCCTCGGTGACGGCGCGAGCAACATGGCGCACTCCTACCTGCTGGGCGGGGCCACCGCCGGGATGCACGTGCGGATCGCGTCGCCGGGGTCCTACCGCCCGGACCCGGGGGTGGTCGCCGACGCCGCGGCCATCGCCTCGGGAACCGGCGGGTCGGTCGAGGTGACCGGTGACGCCAAGGCCGCCTGCGCGGACGCGGACGTGCTGGCCACCGACGTGTGGACCTCGATGGGGCAGGAGGGCCAGGAGGCGGGCCGGTCGGCGGCGCTCGGGCCGTTCCGGCTGGACGAGGAGAAACTGGCGCTCGGGCGGCCCGGCTGCGTGGTGCTGCACTGCCTGCCCGCGCACCGCGGCGAGGAGATCACCGCGGGTGTCCTCGACGGGCCGCGCAGCGTGGTCTGGGACGAGGCGGAAAACCGGCTGCACGCGCAGAAGGCGCTGCTCGCCTGGCTGCTGGAGCGTGCCTGATGGCCCCGGTGAGCCCGCTGACCAAGACTGCCCGCCAGGCGCAGATCGCCGGCATCCTGGCCCGTGCCTCCGTCCGGTCGCAGGAGGAACTCGCCGAGCTTCTGGCCCAGCGCGGCGTGCGGGTCACCCAGGCGACGCTGTCCCGGGATCTCGATGAGCTGGGCGCGGTGCGGCTGCGGGGGCACGATGGCGCGCTGGTTTACGCGCTGCCCGGTGAGCCGGGCGGCCCTGGCTCACGCCCGGGCGGGCTGGCGGCGGGGATGACCGGCGTGCTGGGTGGCGACCGCGGTGAGGCGCAGCGGGCTGCCCGGGTAGCGGTGCCCGCCGGTGTCCGCGGCGGCCTCGGCCCGCTCGCGGCGCGGGGCGGCGCGGACGTGGCCAGCGTGCCGGACCGGGAGCCACCTGGCAGGCTGGCCCGGATCGCGGCCGAGTTCCTGCTCAGCGCGGAAGCCAGCGCGAACCTGGTGGTGCTGCGCACGCCCGCGGGAGCGGCGCAGTTCCTCGCCTCGGCTGTCGATCACGCCGCCTGGCCGTCCGTCCTGGGCACGGTGGCCGGTGACGACACCGTGCTGGTCATCACGCGGGAGCCGGCCGGCGGCCCGGAGGTGGCCCGCGCGCTGCTCCGGCTCGCGGAGCGGAGGACCTAGCGCCATGCCGACCCGCAGGACAGGCCTGGCACGACCCTTCCCGCACCCAAGACCCCCGGGGCCGGTGACCCCGGACCCCAACGATGCAAGGGACACACGATGACGCAGCGCATAGTTCTGGCATACTCCGGCGGCCTGGACACCTCGGTGGCCATCGGATGGATCGCTGAGCAGACCGGAGCCGAGGTCATCGCCCTGGCGGTGGACGTCGGCCAGGGCGGCGAGGACCTGGAGACCATCCGCCAGCGTGCCCTCGCCTGCGGGGCGGCGCACGCCGAGGTGGCCGATGTCCGGGAGGAATACGCGGCTGACTTCTGCATGCCCGCGCTCAAGGCCAATGCCCTGTACATGGACCGGTACCCGCTGGTCTCCGCGCTGTCCCGGCCGCTGATCGTGAGCCACCTGGCCCGCGTCGCACGCGAGCACGGGGCCAGTGTGGTGGCGCACGGCTGCACCGGGAAGGGCAACGACCAGGTGCGCTTCGAAGTGGGCCTGGCCGCGGTCGCCCCCCAGGTGAGCGTGCTGGCTCCGGTGCGCGACTCGGGCATGACCCGGGACAAGGCGATCAGGTTCGCCGAGGAGAAGGGACTGCCGATCGACGTGACCTCACGGTCGCCGTACTCCATCGACCAGAACCTGTGGGGCCGCGCGGTGGAGACGGGCTTCCTTGAGGACATCTGGAACGCGCCCATCGAAGACGTCTACGACTACACGGCGGACCCGGCCGCACCGCGCGAGCCGGACGAACTGCTGCTGACCTTCGCCGAAGGCATCCCGGTGGCCATCGACGGGCGGGAGCTTTCCCCGCTGGAGATCATCACCGAGCTGAACGCACGGGCCGGCGCGCAGGGGATCGGGCGGCTGGACCTCGTGGAGGACCGGCTCGTCGGGATCAAGAGCCGGGAGATCTATGAGGCGCCCGGGGCCATCGCCCTGATCACCGCGCACCAGGAACTGGAGAACGTGTGCGTGGAGCGGGATCTCGCCCGGTTCAAGCGGATGGCCGGGCAGCGGTGGACCGAACTGGTCTACGACGGCCTGTGGTTCTCGCCGCTCAAGCGGGCGCTGGACGCGTTCATCGAGGAAGCCTCGAAGCACGTGACCGGGGATGTCCGGCTGAAGCTGCACGGCGGGCGGGCGGTTGTCACCGGACGGCGCAGCCCGGTCTCGCTCTACGACTACAAGCTGGCCACCTACGACACGGGCGACACCTTCGACCAGTCGCTGGCCAAGGGATTCGTGGAATTGTGGGGCCTGCCCAGCAAGATCGCCGCGCTGCGCGACGCCGGCTCCGCCGGCTGACCCGCCGCGCCCCTGGGGCCGCGCGCCCGTAGCGGACGGCCCCAGGGATGGAGCCGCGCCGTGCGGGCGGCCGGATGGCCGAAACAGCCGCGCGGTGCTGATTGCATGGCTGGAACTTCCCTGCGGCCGGCCGCAGGACCGCGATCATTGGTGCGGCACCGTTACGGCAAACGGCAATCTCAGCAACGGCAGCACGCGGCGCTGCCACCGGCAAGGCCGAGAGGAAACGTAGTGGCAGACGAGGAGCGCACGCCGACCCGGTTGTGGGGCGGCCGGTTCGGGTCCAGTCCCGCGGAGGCTCTCGCCCGGCTGTCGGTGAGCGTCCAGTTCGACTGGCGGCTGGCCCCCTACGATCTGCTCGCCTCCCGGGCGCATGCCCGGGTGCTGCACCGGGCCGGCCTGCTGGATGACAGCGAGATCGCCCGCCTGCTCGGTGCGCTGGACAGCCTCGACGACGCCTGCTCCGACGGGACGTTCCGGCCGACGGTGGCCGATGAGGACGTGCACACGGCGCTGGAACGGGGCCTGCTCGAACGGGTCGGCTCACTCGGCGGCAAGCTGCGGGCCGGCCGCAGCCGGAATGACCAGGTCGCCACCGACCTGCGGCTCTACCTACGCGACCACGCCCGGCGGGTGGTCTCGCGGGTGGCCGAGCTGGAGACCGCGCTGATCGCGCAGGCGGAGCAGCACCTGGCCACGCCCGCCCCCGGGATGACCCATCTGCAGCACGCCCAGCCGGTGCTGTTCGCCCACCAGTTGCTGGCTCACGCCCAGGCCCTGGCCCGGGACGTGAGCAGGCTGCGCGACTGGGACAAGCGGGCCGCGGTGAGCCCGCTCGGTGCCGGCGCCCTGGCCGGCTCCTCGCTGCCGCTGGACCCGGAGGCGGTCGCCGCCGAACTCGGCTTCGACAGTGCCGCGGCGAATTCCATGGACGCGGTGAGCGACCGGGACTTCGCTGCCGAGTTCTGTTTCGCGGCGGCCCTGCTCGGGGTGCATCTGTCCCGGCTCGGCGAGGAGATCGTGCTGTGGTCCACGTCGGAGTTCGGCTGGGCCGAGATCGACGACGCCTACGCGACCGGCTCCTCGATCATGCCGCAGAAGAAGAACCCGGACGTCGCCGAGCTGGCGCGCGGTAAGGCGGGCCGCCTCATCGGCGGCCTGACCGGCCTGCTCACCACGCTGAAGGGGCTCCCGCTCAGCTATAACCGCGACCTGCAGGAGGACAAGGAGCCGGTCTTCGACGCGGTGGACACGCTGCTGCTGGTGCTCCCCGCGCTGGCCGGCCTCGTCGCCACCATGCGGATTCATGCCCAGCGCCTGTCGAGTGGCGCGAGCACCGGGTTCGCGCTGGCCACCGATCTCGCTGAGCTCCTGGTCCGGCGCGGTGTCCCGTTCCGCGACGCGCATGAGGTAGTGGGTCACCTGGTGGTGTGGTGCCAGGTGCACGAGTGCGACCTGCCTGACGTGAGCGACGAGGACCTCGCCAAGATCTCGGTGCACCTCACCCCGGATATCCGGGACGTGCTGTCGGTCCAGGGCGCGCTCGCTGCCCGCCGGGCGCACGGCGGGACAGCCCCGGACCGGGTCACCGAGCAGCTCAACGCGTTGCGCGCGGTGGTGGACGAGCACGCCGCCTGGGCGGCACACTGACCGGGGTGCGATCTGACGTGGCGTGCCTGACATGACTGACGTGGACCTGCCCGATGTGCACTGCCCTGATGTGCGCTGCCCTGATGTGCACCGCGCCGCCCCGGTGCTGCGCCGCGAGTTCTTCGCCGGTCCCTCGCTGCGGGTGGCGGCGCGGCTGCTCGGCTGCGTCCTGGAGCATGAGACGGCCGGCGGTCGGGTCGCCGTGCTGCTCACCGAGGTCGAGGCCTACGAGGGAACGGCGGACCCGGCCTCGCACGCCTACCGCGGGCGCACCGCGCGCAACGCGGTGATGTTCGGGCCGCCCGGGCACGCGTACGTGTACTTCACCTACGGCATGCATTTCTGCGTCAACCTGGTCTGCCTGCCGGAAGGCACTGCGTCCGCGGTGCTGCTCCGCGCGGGCCGGGTCATCGACGGGGTCCCGCTCGCGGCCGCGCGCCGGCTGGCCGGGCGGCCCGGCGCGGCCGGGGTGCCAGACCGCGACCTGGCCCGCGGGCCGGCCCGGCTGTGCCAGGCCCTGGGCATCGATCGCGGCATGGACGGCGCCGACGTGTGCGACCCGGCGTCCGCGCTGCGGATCCGGTCCGCGCCGCCCCCCGTGGTCGGGCGCCCCGTGGCCGGGCGGCCGGTGGCAGGGCGCCCCGTGGCCGGGGCGATCAGCCGGGGCCCCCGGGTCGGCGTGAGCAGCGCCGCCAGCCGGGCCTGGCGGTTCTGGCTGACCGGCGACCCGACGGTGTCCGCCTACCGGCCGCATGTGCGCCGGGCCAGGGCGAAACCGGTTTCACCCCCTGCCGCCGAAGGTGGGACGATGCACCGGTGACCGACATCATCGACGAGCTCACCTGGCGTGGCCTCATCGCGCTGTCCACTGACGCTGACGAGCTGCGCAAGGCGCTCGATGCGGGGCCGGTCACCCTCTACGGCGGCTTCGATCCGACGGCGGCCGGGTTGCACATCGGCAACCTCGTGCTGCTGCTGACGATGCGCCGCTTCCAGCTTGCCGGGCACCGGCCGATCGCACTGGTCGGCGGCGCAACCGGGCTGATCGGGGATCCCAGCGGCAAATCAGCCGAGCGGGTGCTCAACTCCCGTGAGGTGGTCGCGGAGTGGGTGGAGCGGATCCGCCGCGAGGTGTCCCGGTTCCTCGACTTCACCGCGGCAGCCGGCGGCGCGGAGATCGTTAGCAACCTGGAATGGACCGAGCCGTTGTCCGCTCTCGAGTTCCTCCGCGACATCGGGAAGCACTTCCCGGTGAACCAGATGCTGGCCCGGGAATCGGTCCGCGCCCGGCTGGAGGCCGGCGGGATCAGCTACACCGAGTTCAGCTACCAGATCCTGCAGGCCAACGACTACCTGGAACTGCACCGGCGGCACGGCTGCACGGTGCAACTCGGCGGCAGCGACCAGTGGGGCAACCTGGTCGCCGGGGTTGACCTGATCAGGCGGGTTGCGGGGGCATCCGTGCACGCCCTGGCCACCCCGCTGATCACCAAGCCGGACGGGACCAAATACGGCAAGACCGAGGGCGGGGCTGTCTGGATCAGCCCGGACCTGATGAGCCCGTACGCGTTCTACCAGTTCTGGCTCAACCGCAGCGACGAGGAGGTGCCCGGCCTGCTCAGGGTGTTCACCTTCCGGTCCCGGGAGGAGATCGAGGCGCTCGAGCAGCAGATCAGGGACTCCCCGGCAGCCCGGGCAGGGCAGCGAGTGCTGGCCGGGGATGTCACGACGCTGGTGCATGGCCCGGCCGAGACCGCGCAGGCGATAGCGGCGAGCCGGGCACTGTTCGGTCAGGGTGAACTCGCTGAGCTGGACGAGCCGACCCTGGCCGCGGCGCTGGCCGAGATCCCGTCGACGACGGTGCGTGCCGGGCCCGGGGGCGACGGGGCGGAGTTGCCGGCCATCGCCGACCTGATGGCCGCCACCGGCATCGTGCCCAGCAAGTCGGCTGCCCGCCGGGCCATCACCGAAGGCGGCGCCTACCTGAACAACCGCAGGGTGACCGCGGCGGACGCCCAGCCCGGGCCGGGTGACCTGCTGCACGGGCGATTCCTGATCATCCGGCGCGGCAAGCGCACGGTGGGGGGCGTCACGGTCGACCGGAGCTGAACCTCGGGCTGCCCCGGGCCGCGGGTTCCCGCCGGGCCGGATGAGCGGGCTGGCCGCGTTGTGCGCACGGCTGGCCGTTGTCACGCCGACGGCTGCCGGCTGCCGCGACAATGTCGTGCGGGCGGCTAGACGGCTCGCCTGGACAAGAATCCCTGCCCGGGCAAGCCGTTTCCCCAAACTTCCCCTTGCGAGCGCGCAGCGGCGCTCTGCGGGCCGCCTGGGACCCTCTCCAGCCGCCCGCCCGGCTGCGCCGCAGGTCAACGGCGATGCCAGGCGACGGTGGCCGTCGCCTGGCCCGCCGATTTGACGGGAACCGCTTTGCTGCCTAATGTTTCACCTGCCCCAAGGGGAACCGGAACGCCGCTGGCGGACGGACCCCGGGGACGTCAGCAAGCAGGATCGCCTGCGGGACGGAGCCCAGTTGTCATGGGTGGTCCCGAACCGCGGGTATGCTGAAGGCAGAAGGTAGGTTGCAGGGCCAAGTCGGAAACCTAGAAATTAGGGTTTGACAGCCCCGGAACTTGCTGGTAAGTTAGAAGGGTTGCCCCCGAACAAGGCGAAAGCCGAGTGAAGGTGCGCGTCCGCTCCTTGAGAACTCAACAGCGTGCTAAAAGCCAGTGCACATGCACAAACCCCGTCAGTGGGGCCTGGCCGGAGACGGTTCGGGACCTCACTACGGACAGCCAAGATCGCTTCTGATGGCTGGCGCCAGCCAACCAGATGAAGCACTCCTTTGTCAGCTCCCGCGCGCCTGGCAGGCACCGCCTTGCGGTGTCACACCTGGCAAGCGGTTGCATATAGACATCAACGGAGAGTTTGATCCTGGCTCAGGACGAACGCTGGCGGCGTGCTTAACACATGCAAGTCGAGCGGAAAGGCCCTTCGGGGTACTCGAGCGGCGAACGGGTGAGTAACACGTGAGCAACCTGCC
>Ga0307374_10000213_pt1 | contig 108798 bp, 104 predicted proteins | sample OX3MG_FD_202532 | JGI IMG/M metagenome (GOLD analysis project Ga0307374, IMG submission 202532) | Soil microbial communities from Risofladan, Vaasa, Finland - OX-3 | ecosystem: Environmental > Terrestrial > Soil > Coastal area > Acid sulfate soil | place: Finland: Risofladan, Vaasa...
GAGTGGATCGCCAACGATCGCCGGATGCGCAAACTCATCCGGCAGATGCGTCAGGTGGCAACGAAGGCCGGTGAGTTGAAGATCAAAGAGGTCGCTGGGACATAGGGCGAGGGTTTAATCCCAAGCTGAAGACGACCCCGGATTTCCTGCACCCCAGGTTCCGGGTCGCTTCGCGCCGAGACCCAGGCTGTACCCCGCTGTCGGATGTCCCGGAGTTCGCCCATGGCCGCTGACCCTGGCGGACGGCGAGAAGACATCCGTTTGGCCATATCCGAGCTACCTGAATCGGCCTGGATGAAGGCCATGGCCGGGGACTTGGAAGCGAGAGACGGGGCCCAGGTGGCCGAGCTCACCGAGTGGGTCGGACCTGTCGGCCTGGCCCCAAGGCACCCGCATGATCCTGCGACGAGAGCTGGCGCACCCGGGGCCGTGACGCCGCCGCCGCTTCACCGTCGGGGCCATGGCCTCGCTCATGGCCTTCGTCAGGCCGGTGGCCTCGGCCATCTCGCCGGCAGCCGGGAGCGGGCGTGGGCGGCCAGCACCGGCGTGCGTGATCAGCGTTCGCTCAGCGAAATGGCCGGGCTAATCGATCCCGTAGAAGAGGCGCTCGACCACGCGTCGGGCCCGGCGGGTGACCCGGCGGTACTCGTCTCGGAGGGCGGCCGGGGAGGTGCCGAGGCTGCGGGCCAGGCTCGACTGCTGGTGCGCCTCGGTGGGCAAGGAGTCTCCCGGTGGCGTCCCTCCGGGCAACGATCCGACGAGATGCCAACGGTTCCGGGTGTGCTCGAGGAAACGGTAGGCGTGTCCGAGTCTCTCGGCGTCGGCTACGGCCAGTGCCCCGTGGCCGGTGAGGGCGTCGAGGGCCGACATGGTCCCCGTGGCCGAGACGCCGTGACGGAGCTGCAGGAGCTGGGCTGTCCATTCGATGTCCGACAGTGACCCCCGGCCGAGCTTCAGATGGAACTGGGGGTCTTCGCGCGGCGGGATGCGCTCGCGTTCGATCCGGGCCTTCATGCGGCGGATGTCGGCGATGTCGCCGTCGGTGAGGGGTCGGTCCCAGACGAATCGGCGGGCCAGGGCCAAGAAGCGTTCGCCGAGGGTGCGGTCGCCGGCCACGATGCGGGCACGGAGAAGAGCCTGGCGCTCCCAGGTCTGGGCCCAGCGGTCGAAATACGCCTCGTAGCCGGTCAGGTCGCGGGCCAGCCGACCCTGACCGCCTTCGGGACGCAGACCGAGGTCCAAGGTGGCGACGCGTTGCGAGGGGCTCGGGCCGTGGACGAACCGCAACAACGCTTCGGCCGCCGCTTCGGCCCGGTCGTGGCTCCCGGGAGAGTCGTCGTCGAAGACGAAGAGGACGTCGAGATCGCTGGCGTAGGACATCTCCGCCCCTCCGAGACGCCCCATCCCCACGATGCAGAACGAGACCTCGGGGGCGACGTGGTCGAGAGCCGCTTCGAGGACGGCCTCGGCCACATCGGTCAGCGCGGCGCCGGTGCTGGCGATGTCGTCGATGCCGAGAAGGTCCCGGGTGGCGATACGCAGCGTGTGGTCCTGGGCCAGTCGGACCAGTCGAGCCCGCCGCCGGCCTTCGTCACCGGGTCGCTGCAGGCGCTCGATGGCCCCCTCCGCCAGGGCCGACCGGGACTCGGGGGCGAGCGCCTGATCGTCGTCGAGGTTGGCGATCAGCTCAGGGTTGTGCTCGATGGCTTCGGCCATGACCCGACTCGATCCGAGGACGAGGCAGAGACGCCTGGCCGCTTCGGGCGATTCCCGGAAGGTGGTCACCACCAGGGCGCGGTGATGGCTGCGGACGACAAGGCTCCGCAGACCGAGAAGCCCGAGATCGGGATCGGGGCTGATGGAGAGCCAGTCGAGGAGAAGCGGGAGCAGCTGGCCCATGAGGCGAGAGACGCGCGTGAGCCCCCCGGCGAGCTCTTCGACGGCGGCCCGGGTTCGACGGGCGTCACTGAAGCCGAATGCCGTCAGCCGCCGGGCGGCGGCGTCGGCCGACATGACGGGGGTGAGTGGACCGGCACCGTCTTGCCCCACGGGTGACGGCGCCAGGGCGGCGAAGGCCTCGAGCAACGGCCGGAAGAAGAGGCGTTCGTGGATGAGCCTGACCTCACTCTGGCAACGACGGAGGGTGTCGTCGAACGACGCCGTCGCCGTGGTGCTCGGGCCGTCAGCGAAGCCGAGCACCCGGGCCAGCCGGGTCCGACCGGCGGGGTCGGTGGGCAGGGCGTGGGTCTGTTCCTCCTCGACCAGCTGGAGGCGGTGTTCGACGGTGCGCAGGAAGCGATACGAATCGGCCAGGATGACGCCGTCGGAAGCACTCACGTATCCGGCGGCGGTCAGTTCGTTCAGGGCGCCGAGGGTGGAACGGTCCCGGATGTCGGGGTCGTGGTGCCCGTGCACCAATTGCAGCAGTTGGACAGCGAATTCGACGTCGCGTATGCCTCCGGGCGCCCGCTTGATCTCGCGGCCGGCCAGGCCCGATCGCGAGGCGTCCGCCTCGGCGCGCGCCTTCATCGTTCGGAGCTCGGCCAACTCGTCGGCGCTGAAGGTTCTGTTCCAGGTGGCCTCGTCGGCGGAGCCGGAAAAGCGGACACCGAGTTCGACGTCGCCGGCCACGGGACGGGCCTTCAGAAGGGCTTGGAACTCCCACGCCAGAGCCCTCTTGTTCCAGTAGGAGCGGTAACCGTCGAGAGACCGGGTGAGGGGGCCAGACCGTCCCTCGGGACGCAGGTCGACGTCGACGCGGAAGCACCCACGGGCGATGCGGAGAAGGTCACGGGCCACCTTGTCGTACTCGGCCCCGTCGCCATCGGCGCCGTCGGTGACGAAGATCACATCCACGTCGCTCGCATAGTTGAGCTCGACGCCTCCGAGTTTGCCCATGCCGATGACGGAGAGGCCCGAGACAGTGCTGTCGGCCGTGGCCAGCAGCCAGGCGCCCTCCAGGACCCGGGCGGCCATGTCGGCCAGACCCCGGCCCACGTCCTCGAGTGTGGCCAGGCCGAGGAGGTCGCGCCCGGCGATGCGCAGCAGTTCGAGACGCTTGGACCGGGCCAGGGCGACTTCGTCGATGGTGTCGATGACCACGGGGTGGTCGAGCGTGTCGAGGACGTCCAGGGCGAGGGGGTCCGCCGCACAGAGCCGCCCGAGCGCATTGCTGGCGGCGGCGACGGCGATGAAGACACGAGCCAGCGCGCTGGGCTCGTGCCCGTCGAGAAGGCGGTCGACGATGTCGGGATGCTCTTCGATGATGCGACGCAGGGCGACGGAGACGGCGTGAGGAGCGGCCGAGCGTTCGGCCGCGCCACTGAGCGCCTCGGGTAGGACACTGCGCACGACCGCAGCATGCCAGGCGGGGTGCTTCGCCGGGACTCTCGGGGCGTCCCGGTAGGATCCGGGAGTGGCTCGCGTGCGGGTGGCTCTGTGCCAGATCGACACGGTCGTCGGTGACATCGATGGCAACGTCGAGAAGGTCCTGGCCTCGCTGGCCCGGGCCGAAGAGGACGGCGCCGACCTGGCCGCTTTCCCTGAGCTGACCATCACCGGCTACCCGCCCGAAGACCTTCTGCTGAAGCCGGCGTTCGTGACCGACAATGGCGTGGCTCTGCAACGGGTGGCCTCGGCCACGTCGAGATGTGTGGCCCTGGTGGGATTCGTGGACGTCGTGGGACCCGAGAGCGTTCCCGATGCTGTGGCCCGGGCCGACGGCGCCGGCGTGGTGGCCCGGGAAGCGGCCATCCGTGGCGCGCCCCGCCGGCTGCGCAATGCCCTGGCCGTGTGCGCCGGCGGCGATGTGCTCGGCGTGTACCACAAGCGTCGGCTCCCCAACTACGGGGTCTTCGACGAAGAACGGTGGTTCGCGCCGGGGACGTCCGAGCTCGAGCTCTTCGAAGTGGCGGGCGTGGCCGTCGGGGTGTCGGTGTGCGAGGACCTGTGGTTTGCCGCCGGCCCCGTGGCCGCCCAGGCCGCCGGTGGGGCCCGGCTGATGGTGAACGTGAACGCCTCGCCCTACGCCATCGGCCGGCGGCAGGACCGTCTGGTGGTGGCCCGCCAACGGGTGGCGGAGGCGGGTTGTGCCCTGGCCTACGTGAACCAGGTCGGTGGTCAGGACGAGCTCGTGTTCGACGGTGGGTCTTTTGTCATGGACCGCACCGGCGCCGTAGTGGCCGCCGCCGGGCAATTCTCCGAGACCATCCTCACCGTCGACATCGAGGTTCCCGACGGCGCCGAGGGCGATGACGCCGTGGCGCCGGCCCATGGTGGTGAGCTCCCGGTGGTGGCCATAAGCAGCGTGGCCCGTGACCCCGAGGCGCGCCCCGCGCCACCGTTGGCGCCGCCGCTCGACCCCGATGCCGAGGTCTACGCCGCGCTCGTTCTCGGCACCCGCGACTACCTGGCCAAGAACGGATTCGTCGACGCCGTCGTCGGGCTCTCGGGTGGCGTGGACTCGGCTCTGGTGACCGCCGTGGCGGTGGACGCCCTCGGCGCCGAGCATGTCCACGCTCTGGCCATGCCGTCGCGGTACTCGAGTAAGGGCTCTCTGGGTGACGCCTCGGCGCTGGCCGAGAACATGGGCATCGACCTCCGGACGGTGCCCATCGAGGCCGCCCATATCGCTCTTTCGGAGCTGTTGTCGTCGGTCATCGGGAGCCCTCCGGCCGGGCTGACCGACGAGAACCTGCAGTCGAGGATCCGTGGCGTCCTGTTGATGGCCGTCTCGAACGCGCGGGGCTGGATCGTGCTCACCACCGGGAACAAGAGCGAGCTGGCCACCGGGTACTCGACCCTCTACGGCGACTCGGCTGGTGGTTTCGCCGTGATCAAGGACGTGCCCAAGCTTCTCGTCTACCGGCTGTGTCGGTACCGCAACGCCGTCGCCGGCAAGGAGTGGATCCCCGAGGCGGTGCTGACCAAGGCACCGTCGGCCGAACTGCGGCCCGATCAGCGCGACGACCAGAGCCTGCCCGACTACGAGATTCTCGATCCGGTGCTCGAGGCGTTGGTGGCCCACGACCGGTCAGTGGCCGAAGTGGCCGCCGCCGGCTTCGACAGCGCCGTGGTGACCCGGGTGGCCCGCCTGGTCGACGGAGCCGAATACAAGCGACGACAGTCGCCGCCCGGGGTGAGGATCACGGCCAAGGCCTTCGGCAAGGATCGGCGGATGCCCATCACCAACCGCTATCGCGAAGTCGAAACGGAGCCGGTCGAGAGTGCACCGGATGGGAGGGGTACCGGTGGCCGGTGACCCTTTCGAGGCCATGACGTTGGCCGTGGGGGGCACCCGTGGTGACGGTTTGTCGACCGCCGGCGCGCTGCCGTTGGAGGCGCAGGGGCGGACGGTCGGTTCCTACCAGTGGATCGAACGGCGTCTCTTCGAGGTCCTCGGGGGATGGGTGACGTCGGAGCCGGTCGACGAGGCGCAGTTGGTGTTCGACATCTACAGCCGGCAGCACGCGTGGCATGCCGAGCTCTGGGGAGAACGGCTCCCGGTGCTCGATACGCTCGATCCGGCGACGTTGACGCTTCCCCCCAGCGCCGAGGTCGACCGGTTGCTCGGGATGTTGGCCGGCGGCGCACCGGGTCAGGCGCCGGCGGCCGGCGGGACTCTGCTGCGGCTGGTGAGCCTGGCCCGAGTGGTGTTGCCCCGGCTGATCGCCGGCTACGGCCTCCACCTCCGACGCAGCGCACCGGTGGCCGACGGTCCTGTGGTCAGAACACTACGTTTAGTGATACGCGACGAGATCGAAGCGTGGCAGACGATGGAGACTCTGGTGCAGACCCTGGTCGACCGGCCTCACGACATCGCCGTTGTCACTGCGCATCAACAAATTCTCGAAGAAGTGCTGGCCGGGATGGGGCCGGGCCTGGTGCCCTGGCCCGGACAGGAGCCGAAAGCCTGACCGGCAGTCTGATCGGGCAAGGCCGAACGGAAGGCCGGTCAGGTCGAATGGGGCCGCCACAAGGGCCGACACGGCGGCGGTGGGCGCCCGAACCGGTGGCTGTCGTCGGCCCCGACGGTTGTCGGGCTCATCGGTGAGCAGGGCCACTTGACGTCGCCGGTAAACTGATATCCACAGGCGACCTACGTCCGTGGTTCCGGAACATCCGGGCCGCGGCAGACCGACAGGTGCGTGAGCAGGGGACTCCATTTGTCCTGCCGGCAGGCACCCGCCGGAGGGGACCGAGGAAGGACTGAAGGACGTTGGCGAAGGAGCGCGTCGAGCGCGACGAGGAAGACCTCGTACGGCTGTACCTCACGGACATCGGGCAGTATCCACTGCTCACGAAGGATGACGAGGTCCGTTTGGCGCAGACGATCGAGGCCGGTCGTGACGCCGAGCGGGAACTCGGAGCCGGGAAGGCGAAAGACGTCACACCATCCAAACGTCGCGAGCTGAAGCGGAAGATCCAGACCGGGGAAAACGCCCAGCAGACCTTCGTGCAGTCCAACCTCCGTCTGGTTGTCTCCATCGCCAAGAAGTACCAGGCATCGGGTCTGCCCTTGCTGGACCTGATCCAGGAGGGGAACCTGGGTCTGATGCACGCCGTCGAGAAGTTCGACTGGCGCAAGGGTTTCAAGTTCTCCACCTATGCCACATGGTGGATCCGTCAGGCCATCACCCGGGGTATCGCCAACACCGGCCGGACCATCCGGCTTCCGGTGCATGCCGGCGACACGTTGGCCCGCGTCCAGAAGGCGCAGGCGCGCCTCGAGCTCAAGTACGGTCGGCCGGCCACCTTGGCCGAGCTGGGCGCCGAGGTCGAGATGCCCGAGGACAAGCTCATCGAAGCCCTGCGATTCCGGGCCGAGCCGCTCTCGCTGTCGGAGCCTCTGCGTGAGGACGGCGACGCCGAGTTGGGCGACGTGGTGGAAGACCGTTCAGCCGAGTCGCCCTTCGAGGTGGCGGCCACGTCGTTGCTGCCCGACGAGATCAACCGGCTCTTGTCGCCGCTCGACGAACGCGAGCGCGAGATCCTGCGTCTGCGCTTCGGGCTCGACCGTGGTGAGCCCCGGACCTTGGAAGAGGTGGGCGAGCACTTCAACCTGACCAGGGAGCGGATCCGTCAGATCGAGGCCCGGGCCATGTCGAAGCTCCGCCACCCGTCGTCCGACACGGGTGCGCGCGACCTGCTGACCGTCTGATCCGGGTACCGGACCGGAGGCCGACCCTCCTGTCCTTATGAGCGGAGACCCTCCTGTCCTTATGAGCGGAGACCCTCCTGTCCTTATGAGCGGAGAATGGTCACCGGCCCGGACGCAGCGCGGCCTTCTTCCCGGTCAGGGACCGGCGGGCAGCCCCGGCGGCATCTGGGTAGGATCCCAACCGTGAAGAAGCTGCTGATCCTCGCCATTCTCGTCGCCCTCGGATTCGTCGCCGCCAAGCGGCTGCGCGAAGCCTGAGTCACCGGGCGGAGGCCTGGCCTTCGCCCGCTCTCGGACGGCACCCCGGCCATCGGGTGTCAGCTGGCGGCTCGCCGCTGGTTGAGTCGCCACGCCAACATCGCCGCCCCCGACACGGCTAGGGCCGCTCCGGTGACAGCCGCGGCCGTCGGCAGGTTGGGCACGGGCACCCGGTCGCGCAGGCGGACCGGTCGCGAGAACTGCCGGATCTCCCATCCCCGTTCGCGGGCCAGGCGGGCGAGCACCCTGTCGGGGTTGACGGCCACGGGGTGGCCCACGGCCTCGAGCATGGGGACATCGGTGTACGAGTCGCTGTAGGCGTAGGAGCCCCCGAGGTCGATACCCTCGAAGAGCACCAGGGAGCGGATGGCGTCGGCCTTGAAGGGGCCGTAGTTGTAGAAGGCCATTTCCCCCGTGTAGCGGCCGTCGAGATCGACCACGGCCCGACTGGCGATGGCCCCGTCGACCCCCATGTACTCGGCCAAGGGCTGGACGATCTCCTCAGGTGAGGCGGAGACGATGTAGGTCCGGCGCCCGGCAGCGCGGTGCTGGTCGATCAGGTCGATGGCCTCGGCGTAGATGATGGGCTCCACGACCTCGTCGAGGGCCTCGCGGACGAGACTCGACACCTGGGTCTGGTCCCAGCCCCGGGTCATGGCCAGAACCGATTCACGGATCCGGGCCAGCTTCTGTTCACTCGCCCCGAGATGGAGATAGACGAGCTGGGAGACGAGAGCACGCAGGACGGTGCGTCTCGAGATCAGGCCACCCCGATAGAAGGTGTGGCCGAAGGCGGCCATCGACGCACGGGCGATGACTGTCTTGTCCAGGTCGAAGAAGGCCGCCTCCACTCCGACAAGTCTACGGTCGCCCTTCGTCAGGGACCGACCAGAAGCCGTCGGACGGCATCCTCGGCATCGCCGATGACCAGGGCCAGAACCTCGTCACCGGCGTTCAGGACGGTGTCTCCCCGGGGCACCACCAGGCGGTCCTGGCGGACCACGGCCACGATGGTGGCGTCCCGGGGAATCTCGAGGTCGGCCAGGGCGATGCCCTCGGCCGGGGATCCTTGGGCCAGGGTGACCTCGACCAGGTTGGCCGAGCCCCCTTCGAATTGGAGCAGGCGGACGAGCGACCCCACCGAGACGGCCTCCTCGACCAGGGCGGTGAGCAGCTGGGGGGTCGAGACCGAGACGTCGACGCCCCAGGATTCATTGAACAACCACTGGTTGGCGGGATGGTTCACCCGGGCCACCACCCGGGGGACGGCGAACTCCTGCTTGGAGAGAAGGGAGATGACCAGGTTGTCCTCGTCGTCTCCGGTGGCGGCCACGGCCACGTCGACGTTGGCCATGCCGGCGGCGACGAGCGAGCTGACCTCGCAGGCGTCGGCCGCCACCCAGGCGACGTCCAGCGATCCCCGGAGTCGCTCCACCAGATCCGGATCCCTCTCGATGAGCAGGACGTCGTGACCGTTGGCGGCCAGGTCCTTGGCGATGGCCGTCCCCACGTTCCCCGCTCCGGCGATGGCGACCTTCACGAGCGTTTGCGCCCCTCGGCCGGGCCGGTGGCGGCCGTGCCGGTGGCGATCCGGTTCTCGAGATCGTTCATGGCGCTCTTCATCACGGCCACGTGGAGGACGTCGCCCTCCTGGCCCACCACGGTGGCGACGTCGAGCCGGGGTACACCGGCGCGGGTGACGGCCACCAGGCTGGCCTGGCCGGCCAGGCTCAGGTCGTCCAGACGCTTGCCCGCCCAGGCCTCGGGCAGGAGATGCTCGACCAGGACCATCTGACCGGTGGAATCGGTCCACTCACCGGTGACCGTCTGAGGCAGAAGGCGCCGGAGGACCTGGTCGATGGTCCAGGTGACGGTGGCCACGGTGGGGATGCCCAGTCGTTGGTAGATCTCGGCCCGGCGGGGATCGTAGATCCGGGCCACGACGTTGGAGATGCCGTAGTTCTCCCGGGCGATGCGGGCGGTGAGGATGTTCGAGTTGTCCCCGCTGGTCACGGCGGCCAGGGCCTCGGCCGTGGCTGCCCCGGCCCGGTCGAGATCGTCGCGGTCGAAGCCTGAGCCCACCACCGTGGTGCCCGGCCAGGCGGCGGGCAGGCGGCGGAAGGAACGGGCCACCTTGTCCAAGATGGCCACGCTGTGGCCCTGTTCGGCGAGGTCGACGGCGAGTCCGGAACCGACCCTCCCGCATCCGACCACGACAATGTGCACCCGCTCCATGCAACACGGCCCCGGCGGGGATGACAATTCATCGCCTTCTCATCACCGACGCGTCACCTTCTCATGACCTTCCGGGCGCCGTCCCCACCGTGGCCGGACCCGGCGGGTGATGTGCTTACCTGAGAGGGTGAACGAGGCTCCGCCGCCCACCACCGCCGGTTCCAGCACCGCCGGCCCGGAGGTGCCTGCTCCCGACGATGCCCAGGTCTCCGCCTCGCCCCGGCGCGCCCGACCGGGTGACCGGCGGGTGGCGCCGCAGGCATTGCCCTCGCTCGACACGCCGGGTCTGCCCGAGACGCTGCGCTACCGGCTGAAGAACGCCGTGCTGGGCCCGCCGCTGGCCTCGGAACGGCAGTCGACCGAGCGGTTGGGCAAGCCCACGGCGCTGGCCGTGCTGTCGTCGGACGTGATTTCGTCGTCGGCCTACGCCACCGAACAGATCCTGCTCAACCTGATCAGGTACATCGGGGTCGCCGCGTTCTCACTGGTGATCGGGGTGAGCGCGGCGGTCGTGGTCGTGCTGCTCTTCGTCACGTTGTCGTATCTCGAGGTGGTGAAGGTGTACACGAAGGCGGGCGGCGCCTACGTGGTGGCCCGCGAGAACTTCGGACTCAACGTGGCCCAGATCGCGGCGGTGTCGCTGTTGATCGACTACACGCTGACCGTGGCCGTGTCGGTGGCCGCCGGGGTGGCCGCCCTCACGTCGGTGTACTCGGGGCTCACCCGGTGGACGGTGGAGATCGCCATCGGATTCGTGGTGCTGATCGCCTACGGGAACCTGCGGGGTATCCGCGAGGCGGGCCGGACGTTCGCCGTGCCCACCTACTTCTTCATCGTCAACATGGTGGTGTTGATCGTCGTGGGCATCGTGAAGGACGTCCTCGGCCAGCTCCAGGCCCAGTCGTTGCACCAGCACGACCACGTGCACATCGGCACGCCCGGCGGAGGGCTTCTGCTCGGGGCCAGTCTCTTCATCGTGATGCGGGCCTTCGCCGCCGGAGGGTCCGCCTTGACGGGAACGGAGGCCATCTCCAACGGGGTGAGTGTCTTCCGGCCGCCCGAGTCGAGAAACGCCCGGCAGACGCTGGTGTTGATGAGTGTGATCCTCGGATCACTGGTGATGGGCGTGGCCTTCCTGGCGTCGGTCGTCCATCCCGTGCCCCGGGTCCTCGGGACGCCCACCGTGGTGGCCCAGATCGCCAAGTACGTCTACGGAAACGGTGTGCTCGGCCATTCGCTGTTCATCGCCCTCCAGGCGGGGACCATGTTCATCCTGGTGCTGGCGGCCAACACCAGTTTCACCGGCTTTCCCTTCCTTGCCTCCTTCGCCGCCGACGACTCCTACCTGCCGCGACAGTTGACCCGGCGCGGCCACCGGCTGGTGTTCTCGACCGGGATCATGGTGCTGACCGTCGTGTCCATCGCCTTGCTGGTCATCACCGACGCCCGCGTCGACAGCCTGATCCCGCTCTACGCCATCGGTGTCTTCACCGGCTTCACCATCGCCGGCGCCGGGATGGTGAAGTATCACCTGACGAGCCGAGAGTCACAGTGGCAACGTCGGGCCGCGATCAACGGCACCGCCGGTGTGCTGGCCTTCATCGTCGACATCATCATCGCCGTGACCAAGTTCAAAGAGGGGGCCTGGGTCGTCATCGTGCTGCTGCCCCTCGGGGTGCTCGCCCTGATCCGGCTGCACCGGCAGTACGTGGACGAGGACAGGCAACTCGAACAGGACGCGGCCATGGCCTGCGAGGCGCCGGTGTTGCGTCGACACGTGGTGCTCGTCTTGATCGACCGGATGGACCTGGCCACGGCGCGCGCCGTGCAGTACGCCCGGACGCTCTCGCCCGACGAGTTGCGGGCCGTGCATTTCGCCGTCGACCCCGCCGAGGCGGCGGAGCTCGAGGCCGACTGGAGCCGGCTCGGGTTGTCGCGGCTGCCCCTCGACATCATCGAGTGCCCCGACCGTCGGTTGGCCCGGGCGGCGCTGGAGCTGGCCGCCCAGAGCACGAGCGACGGCACCACGGAGTTGACGATCCTGCTCCCTCGCCGGGGCTTCGCCGCCGGCTGGCGCCGGCTGCTGCACGACCGCAGTGCCGACCGGATCGCCGCCGGGGTCGGCCAGCTGCCTCACGTGAACGCCACCATCGTCCCGTTCCAATTGACCCGTCATCACTCCCAAGAACGGGGACGGCGGTTGCTCGAGCATGCGGCGGCCCGCGGCGCCCAGCGGGTGGCGCGCGGGGCACAGCTGATAGAGGAGGAGCTCGGCGCCCAGGCCGAAGGGACGACGCCCATCGCCGGAGCCAGCTGGCGGGGCCGGGTCCGGGTGGCGGGTCGGGTCCGGTCCATCCGGGTGCCCACCCGGACGCCGACCCCGAACCTCGAGTGCACCCTGGTCGACGGCTCGGGGGCCATCCTGCTCGTCTTCCAGGGCCGGCGGCGGATCCCGGGGATCCAGCAGGGGGCCCGGCTGGTGGCCCAGGGGACGGTGGGGGCCTGGGAGGGTCGATTGGCCATCTTGAACCCCGACTACGAGCTGATCGCCGGTCCCGACACCGAAGGGGTCGACGCCCACAGCTGACGCCGGACTCAGGGGCCGAGGAGAGCTTCCTTGCCCGTCGTCGCGTGGAGTCAGTATCGTCGGTCCCCGTTCTCCGGGCGCCGGCGCGTCACCGCGGCCGCCCCCACCCCGATTCGACAGACCACTGACCGAAGCACGACCGGCCGCCGGGCCCCTGCCGGCCGGGGACCAACCGAGAGGAGCAACAGTCGATGACCCACTTCCTGGCCGCTGAAGGGGGGTACCAGAGCTTCGTTCTCTCCGGCACCGAGAAGGTCTGGCTCGTCATCGCTCTGGCCGCCGCCGTCTTCGGCATCGTGGTGGGCCTGATCCTGATGCGCGGTGTGCTGGCCGCCGACACGGGCACACCCAAGATGCGCGAGATCGCCGCGGCCATCCAGGAAGGGGCCGAGGCGTTCCTGCGGCGCCAGTTCCGGGCCATCGCCATCGTGGTCGTTCCGTTGGCCGTGCTGATCTTCTTCACCGCCACCAAGGTCCAGCGGCCCGACCACTCCGTGGCGCTCTCGTTCGCCTCGGCCGGGATCTTCCGGGTGATCTGCTTTCTGGGTGGGGCGCTTCTGTCGGGGACGACGGGCTTCATCGGGATGAGCCTGGCCGTGCGGGGAAACGTGAGGACCGCCGCCGCCGCCCGGGGCGGAGAGCTGCCCGGGACGCTCAAGGTGGCCTTCCGGACGGGAGCGGTGACCGGGATGCTGTGTGTCGGTCTCGGGCTGCTCGGGGCCACCGTGATCGTCTTTCTCTTCCAGAACACGGCCACCGCCGTCCTCGTCGGCTTCGGTTTCGGGGCGTCGCTGCTCGCTCTGTTCATGAGGGTGGGCGGTGGGATCTTCACCAAGGCGGCCGACGTCGGGGCCGACCTGGTGGGGAAGGTGGAGGCCGGGATCCCCGAGGACGACCCCCGGAACGCGGCGACCATCGCCGACAACGTGGGGGACAACGTCGGTGACTGCGCCGGCATGGCCGCCGACCTGTTCGAGTCCTACGTGATCACCATCGTGGCCGCCATCATCTTGGGCTACGCGGCGTTCAGCTCCCTGGGTGGCTCCCTGGCCGCCCACTCGGCCCGGGCCGTGATCTTCCCGCTGATCATCCCGGCCATCGGGATCGTGACCTCGGCCATCGGCGTCTACGTGGTCCGGGCCCGGCCCGGCGACAAGAGCGCCATGGGCCCCATCAACCGCGGTTTCTGGACCGCGGCACTGTTGACCGTGGCTGGGTCGGGGCTGGTGGCCGGCTTCTACCTGCACTACATGAAGGCCTTCTACGCCGTGCTCACCGGAGTGGTGCTGGCCCTGGTGGCCTCCCAGATCACCGAGCATTTCACCTCCACCGAGAGGCGTCCGGTCCAGGAGATCTCCGAGGCCACGCGGACCGGGCCCGCCACCACGGTGCTGTCGGGGATCTCCCTCGGGCTCGAGTCGACGGTCTGGGCCATCCTGGCTATCGCCGTGGCCATTGCCGTCTCGGTGCTGCTGGCCCACGGGAACGTCGAGCTCTCGCTCTATCTGATCTCCCTGACCGGTATCGGGATGCTGTCGACGGCCGGGATGGTGGTGTCCGAGGACTCCTTCGGGCCCGTCTCGGACAATGCCGCCGGGGTGGCCGAGATGTCGGGCGAGTTCACCGGTGAGGCCGAACGGGTGATGGTGAGCCTCGACGCCGTGGGGAACACGACCAAGGCCATCACGAAGGGTGTGGCCATCGGCTCGGCCGTGATCGCCTCGGTGTCGCTCTTCGGTTCCTTCGTGGAGACGATCGCCAGCCAGCTCGGGTTGCACCTGACCGGAGCCCAGCTCTTCGACTCCAAGTACACGCAGATCAACGTGTCAAACCCGACCATCTTCATCGGGCTGCTGATCGGAGGGTCGGTGGCCTTCCTGTTCTCCTCGCTGGCCATCCGGGCCGTCGGCCGGTCGGCCGGGACGGTGGTCGAAGAGGTGCGCCGGCAGTTCCGGGATCATCCGGGGATCATGGACTACACCGAGAAGCCCGAGTACGGCCGGGTGATCTCCATCTGCACGGCGGCCGCCCAGCGTGAGCTGGTGACGCCGGCGCTGTTGGCCGTGCTGACCCCGGTGATCGTGGGCTTCGGGATCAACTATCTGGCCCTGGGGGCGTTTCTGGCCGCGGCGATCCTGACCGGTCAGCTGATGGCCAACTTCTTGTCCAACTCGGGAGGGGCGTGGGACAACGCCAAGAAGTACATCGAGGACGGCCACGAAGGCGGGAAGGGCTCCGAGGCCCACAAGGCGGCGGTGATCGGCGACACCGTGGGCGACCCCTTCAAGGACACGGCCGGACCGGCGCTGAACCCGCTGATCAAGGTGATGAACCTGGTGTCGCTGCTGATCCTGCCCGCCGTGATCACCCTGCGGCACCACACCGGGGCCCGGCTCGGGATCGCCGGGGCCGCCATCGTCATCCTGGCCGGGGCCATCGCCTTCTCCAAGCGGAAGTCGGCCGGCTTCGGAGCCGAGGAGGAGGGGCTCGGAACCTCCGGGAATGACCCCGTGCCGACCCAGGCGGCGGCCGCCGTCGGGTCCTGACGTCACGGTCTGCGGGGGATCCGGGCATACTTCGGAGCAGAGTGCCTCCCCCTGACCGCGCCACCCCGACCCGAGCCAAAGGCAACGGAAAGCCGCTGGTGATCGTCGAATCCCCGGCCAAAGCGAGGACGATCGCGGGTTTGCTGGGGCCGGAATTCGTGGTCGAGTCGTCCGTGGGCCACATCCGTGACCTGCCCCGGCGGGCGAACGAGGTGCCGGCCGCCTACAAATCCGAGGGCTGGGCCCGGCTCGGCGTCGACGTCGACAACGGGTTCAAGCCCCTCTACGTGGTGGCCCCCGAGAAGCGCGACGTGGTGGCCAAGTTGAAGTCCCTCGTGAAGCAGGCCTCCGAGGTCTATCTGGCCACGGACGAGGACCGCGAAGGGGAGTCGATCGCCTGGCACCTGTCGGAGGTGCTTTCGCCGCAGGTGCCGGTGAAGAGGATGGTCTTCCACGAGATCACCCCCTCGGCCATCGCCCGGGCGGTGGAGGAATGGCGCGATCTCGACCGACGGTTGGTCGATGCCCAGGAGGCGCGGCGGATCCTCGACCGGCTCTACGGCTACGAGGTCTCGCCCGTGCTGTGGAAGAAGATCATGCCCAGGCTGTCGGCCGGCCGGGTGCAGTCGGTGGCCACGCGGATGATCGTGGAGCGCGAGCGGGCCCGGATGAAGTTCCGGTCGGCCACGTGGTGGGACCTGGACGGGAGCTTCGCCGCTGCCAGTGACGGCGTCGGGGCTCAGAGCTTCGGGGCCAACCTGGTGGCGGTGGACGGCACCACCGTGGCCAGCGGTCGTGATTTCTCGGAGACGGGGGTGCTGTCGGGGCGCGGTGATGTCAGGGTGCTCGGTGAGGCGGAGGCCAGCAACCTGGCCACCGGCCTGGTCGAGCGGCCCTTCACGGTGAAGTCGGTGACGGAGAAGCCGCTGCGGCGGAGCCCCGCGCCGCCGTTCATGACCTCGACGCTGCAGCAGGAGGCGTCGCGGAAGCTGCGGTTCGGCGCCCAGCGGACCATGCAGGTGGCGCAACGGCTCTACGAGCAGGGCTGGATCACCTACATGAGGACCGACTCGACCACCCTCTCCGACGAGGCGTTGTCGGCCTCGCGGGGCCAGGCGGCGCAGCTCTACGGAGCCGAATACGTGCCCGACAAGCCCCGGCGCTACGAGCGGAAGGTGAAGAACGCCCAGGAGGCGCACGAAGCCATCCGGCCCGCCGGCGAGAGTTTCCGGACGCCGGAGACGGCCGAGCGGGAGTTGTCGGGCGACGCCCTGCGGCTCTACGACCTGATCTGGAAGCGGACGGTGGCCTCGCAGATGGCCGACGCCACCGGCACCTCGGCCCAGATCCGGCTGGTCGGAGTACCGGTCGGTGAGGCGGCACTGGCCGTGGCCTCCGAGGCCGAGTTCACCGCCTCGGGCCAGGTGATCAGCTTCCCCGGATTCCTCCGCGCCTATGTCGAAGGGTCGGACGACCCCGAGGCCGACCTGGCCGACCGGGAGGTGCAGCTGCCGGCGCTGGCCGAGGGGGACACGGTGGCGGCCACCGCCATCGAGCCGAAATCGCACAGCACCCAGCCGCCGGCCCGGTACACCGAGGCGTCGCTGGTGAAGAACCTGGAGGAGCTGGGGGTGGGCCGGCCGTCGACCTACGCCAGCATCCTGGGCACCATCCAGGACCGGGGCTACGTCTGGAAGAAGGGCACGGCCCTTGTCCCGTCGTTCACGGCCTTCGCCGTGGTGGGGCTGCTCGAACAGCACTTCGGCAACCTGGTCGACTACGGCTTCACCGCCGCCATGGAGGACGACCTCGACGAGATCGCCCAGGGGAGCCAGGAGGCTCTGCCGTGGCTCACCCGCTTCTATTTCGGCGACGCCACCGCCGCCGCCAACGCGGCGGCCGGTAGGCAGGCAACGGAGACCGCCGCCGGCGACGGGGTGGCCGCGGCGGTGGGCAACGGTGCCGACAAGGCGAAGGCGGCGGCGGGCGGGAACGGCCACGGCCGGCTGGGGCTGAAGGAGGAGGTGGCCACCCATCTGGGGGAGATCGACGCCCGCGAGGTCAACTCGATCCCCATCGGCGACGACGCCGAGGGCCGGGCCGTGGTGGCCCGGGTGGGCCGCTACGGGCCCTATCTGCAGCGCGACGACGACCGGGCCTCGATCCCCGAGGACCTGCCGCCGGACGAGTTGACCCTCGAGAAGGCCGAGGAGATGTTGGCGGCGCCGTCGGGGGACCGGACGCTCGGGACCCATCCCGACGAGGGCCTTGCCGTGATCGTCCGGACCGGTCGGTTCGGTCCCTACGTGCAGCTGGGCGAGGCGGTCGACGGCGCAGAGAAGCCGCGGACGGCGTCTCTGTTCAAGACGATGGCGCTCGACACGGTGACCCTGGAGGACGCCCTGCAGCTGCTGACCCTGCCGCGGCCGGTGGGGACGGACCCGGCCTCGGGGGAGGAGATCCTGGCCCTGAACGGCCGGTTCGGACCGTATCTCAAGAAGGGGACCGATACCCGGAGCCTGACCGGTGAGGACGAGCTGTTCAGCGTCGGCCTGGACGAAGCGCTGGCACTGTTCGCCCAACCCAAGCGGGGCCGGGGGCGGACGGCGGCGGCACCGCTGAAGGAGCTCGGCGACGACCCCGACACCAAGCAGCCGATCGTGCTGCGAGCCGGGCGCTTCGGCCCGTACGTGACCGACGGGACGACCAACGCCTCGCTGCGCCAGGGCGACGACCAGGAGACGATCACCCACGAACGGGCCGTTGAGTTGCTGGCCGACCGGCGTGCCGCGGGTCCGCCGGCCAAGCGGGTGAAGAAGGCGGCCAAGGCCAAGAAGGCGGCCAAGAAGGCGACCAAGGCGGCCAAGAAGACGACCAAGGCGGCCAAGGCGACGAAGACCGGCACCAAAGCGACGAAGGCCGCCCCGGCGACGAAGGATTGAGGGTACCGGCGTGCGCGGCCGGCTGATCGCCATCGAAGGGATCGACGGCAGCGGCAAGACCTCGCAGGTGGAGCTGCTGGCCGGCGCGCAGCAGAGGGCGGGGACGGTGACGGTGACGGCGGAACCGGGGGCCACGGTGCTCGGTGCCGGGCTCCGGGGCCTGCTGCTCGATCCCGATCTTCCCCCCGTGGCCGAACGGTCGGAGGCGCTGCTGATGGCGGCCGACCGGGCCCAGCACATGGCCGAGGTGGTGTCCCCGGCCCTGGCCGCCGGCCGGTGGGTGGTGACCGACCGGTTCTCGGGATCGACCCTGGCCTACCAGGGCTACGGCCGGGGCCTCGACGTCGACGAACTGCGGCGGCTGGTCGACTGGGCCACCGGAGGGATCGCGCCCGACCTGAACGTCGTGGTCGACGTCCCCGTGGAGGTGGGCCGGCGACGGCGGGCGGGGGGCCGCGACGATCGGCTGGAGAGCCTGGGCGACGACTTCCAGGAACGGGTCCGGTCCGGCTACCTGGCTCTGGCCGCCGCCGACCCCGATCACTGGGTGGTGGTGGACGGTGTGGGGGAGGTTCAGGAGGTGTCCCTGCGGCTGAGTGCCGCTGTGGTGGCCCGCCTGGGGGCGCTACCCGGAGGGGCGCGGTGACGAGCGCCGAGGCGGTGGCGGGTGGCACAGGCCGGCCTGAGCCCGTTGCCGGGGCTCGTGGTGGACACCCGGGGTTGGCTGACGGCGACCTTCCCGTGCGGGCGCTGTTCTCCGAGGTGGTCGGCCAGGACGGCGCCGTGGACCGGCTGCGGGCCATGGCCCACCGACCGGTGCACGCCTATCTGCTGGTCGGGCCGCCCGGGGTGGGCCAGAGGGCTCTGGTGCGCGGGTTCTCCGCCGCCCTGCTGTGCCCGCGCCGGGGATGCGGCACCTGCTCGACGTGCCGGCGGGCGCTGGCCGGGGTCCACCCGGATCTCGTCGAGGTGGACCGGTCAGGTCCGTCGGTGACCGTCGACGACGCCCGGCGGATCGTGCGGCTGGCCCAGCGTCGGCCCCTCGAGGCCCGACGGCAGGTGGTGGCGGTGTCGGATCTCCATCTGGCCCGGCTGGCGGCACCGGTGCTGTTGAAGACGTTGGAGGAACCTCCGGGCGACACCGTCTTTCTGATGGTGGCCGAGATGGTGCCGCCCGAGCTCGTGACCGTGGCCAGCCGCTGCGTCCGGATCGACCTGCCGCCGGTGGCGCCCGAGACGTTGAGCTCGTGGCTGACCGGGCAGGGGGTGGAGGAGGGTTTGGCCAGGGAAATGGCCACCGCCGCCCGGGGCAGTGTGGACCGGGCCCGGCTGCTGGTCGACGACGCCGGCTTCGCCGCCCGACGACGCGTCTGGCGTGACGTGCCCGGTCGGCTCGACGGCACCGGGGCCACCGTGGCCGGCGTGGCCGCCGAGTTGCTGGCGGCGGCCGAGGAGGCCGTCGAACCGCTGCGGCAGAGGCACGCGTCGGACCTGGCTGTCCTGGCTGAGCAGGCCGAGCGCAACGGGGAGCGCGGGGTGTCGGGCCGCAAGGAGATCGAGGATCGTCAGCACCGCGAGGAACGTCGGATGCGAGCCGATGAGCTGAAGGCCGGACTGGCGGTATTGGCCGGTGCGTACCGGGACCGGCTGGTGGCCGAGGTGAGCGGGCCGCGCTCGTCGGGGGCGGTTCGGATGGCCGAGCGGGTACGGGAATTGTCGGGCGCGGTGGAGGCGGTGGAAGCGGTTTGCGAGGAGATGGTCCGCAACCCCAACGAGTCTCTGATGCTCGAGGCGCTACTGGTCCGGCTTTCGGCCGTGACCGGGTAGTCGGGACGGAAACGGCCTCAGGTAACCTGGTCGCTCGCCTCGCCTGGGTAGCTCAGTCGGCCAGAGCAGCGCACTCGTAATGCGCAGGTCAGGGGTTCGAATCCCCTCCCAGGCTCCAACTTCCAACGTCCGCCCAACATGCCCGACGAGTAGCAAGAGGCCCTTGCGCCCGGGCCCTCGTGGTAGTTGCGTGGTGAGCGCGGGGCGGTCGCGATACCGGTGGACGACCGTCTCCTTCTGGTCGGCCACCGAGACGTGTCCTTCGAGACGCCCAACCCGGCGACGGGTGAGCGGTTGGCCACGGTGGCCGAAGGCGACGCCGAGGACATCGACCGCGCCGTGAGAGCCGCCCGCAAGGCGTTCGAGGATGGTCCTTGGAGCCGGATGACGCCGTCGGACCGGGGCCGGGGGTCATCTGGCGGATCGGTGACCTCATCCTCGAGCACATCGACGAGCTGGCGCAGCTCGAGACACTGGACAACGGCAAGCCTCTCGCCGTGGCCACAGGGGCCGATGTGCCGCTGGCGGCCGACCTGTTCCACTTCATGGCCGGATGGGCCACCAAGATCGGAGGTCACTCGATCAACATCTCGGTGCCCTATGCGCCGGGCGCCAACTTCCACGCCTAGACGCTGCCCGAGCCCGTCGGCGTGGTGGGCCAGATTCCCGACGGTGTGGTCAACGTGGTCACCGGCTTCGGTGAGACGGCCGGCGCGGCGCTGGCCGCCCACGACGACGTCGACAAGGTCGCCTTCACCGGCTCGACCGAGGTTGGTCGGCTGATCATCCAGGCCGCGGCGGGGAACCTGAAGAAGCTCACCCTGGAGCTCGGCGGCAAGAGCCCGAACATCGTGTTCGCCGTCGCCGATCCCGAAGGGGCCATCGCCGGCGCCGCCAACGCCATCTTCTTCAACCACGGGCAGTGCTGCGTGGCCGGCTCTCGGCTGTACGTGCAGGAGGACCGTTTCGACGAGGTCGTGAACGGGGTGGCCGAGATCGCCAAGTCGATCACCTTGGGCGACGGGATGGAGGCCGACACCCAGATGGGCCCGCTCGTCTCCGACGAGCAGCTCCAGCGGGTCACCGGCCACCTCGAGTCGGGAAGAAGCGATGGGGTCACGGCGCTCGCCGGTGGGGGACGCAGTGGCAATCGCGGCTACTTCGTGGAGCCCACCGTGCTCACCGGGACCCGGCCCGACATGAAGGTGGTGCGGGAGGAAATCTTCGGTCCGGTGGTGGTGGCGGCTCCGTTCCGCACGGTCGACGACATCGCCCGTGAGGCCAACGACTCCCCGTACGGGCTCGGTGCAGGGATCTGGACGAAGGACATCTCGAAAGCCCACGCCCTGGCCAAGAAGCTGCGGGCGGGGACGGTGTGGATCAATTGCTACAACATCTTCGACGCAGCGCTGCCCTTCGGCGGCTACAAGCAGTCGGGATGGGGACGGGAGATGGGCCACCAGGCGCTCGAGGCCTACACCGAGGTCAAGGCGGTCTGCGCCCAACTCTGAGAAACACCAGGTGAAGCGGCCAGCGCCGGGGGGGGCGGGTCGAGAATCCGACAACCGATGACTATGGTGCAGGCCATGGCCGATCAGGCGCATTTCGCGGACCTCGCCATGGAGCACATGCCGTCGCTCTATTCGGCCGCGCTGCGTATGACGCGGAACCCGGCCGATGCCGAGGACCTCGTCCAGGAGACTTTTCTGAAGGCGTACCGCGCCTTCGGCCGTTTTGAAGAAGGGACCAATCTGAAGGCCTGGCTGTACAAGATCCTGACCAACACCTTCATCAACAGCTATCGCTCGGCCAAACGCCGGCCCGAGAAGGCCGACGTGGAGGACGTGGAGGACCTGTACCTCTACCACCGGCTGGGGGATCTCCAGGCCACCGGGACGGGCCGATCGGCCGAGGACGAGGTCTTCGACCACTTCACCGACGACGAGGTCAAGCAGGCTCTCGAGTCGCTGCCCGAGTCGTTCCGGATCGCCGTCCTGCTGGCCGATGTGGAGGGTTTTTCCTATAGGGAGATCGCCGATATCACCGAGGTTCCCATCGGAACGGTGATGAGCCGGATCCACCGGGGAAGAAAGGCGCTCCAGAAGGCGTTGCTGGATTACGCAGTGGCGCGTGGCCTTGTCGGCTCCGCTGACGCCGGCCACTAGGGGAACGCCACCAGCCGAGGAGGACGCGCGATGGGGACCGGAGAGTCCGGCGTCGACTGCAACGAGACGATCGAGCGGCTGTACCACTATCTCGACGGTGAGTTGACCGACGAGCGCCGCAGCGAGATCAAGCACCACCTCGACGAGTGCCCTCCGTGCCTCGATGCCTTCGACTTCGAAAGCGAGCTCCGGCAGGTGATCGCCGACCGATGCAGAGACAGGGTGCCCGACTCCCTGCGTGAACGGATCCGGCAGGCCCTGATCGAGGCCGAGCGGGAGGGCCATCCGGCCGGAAGCTGACAGCCGTGCGTGACGACCCCCCCGTCACGCTTCGCGACACCTTTCAACGAGCGCAGCTCATTTGTCCTGGTAGACCGCCCGGTCCGTCGGCCGGCCGGCACAACGTCCAGACAACGCGGAAAGAACTTCCTTTTGTCCAGTGGTCCTTCCAGCCGATAGGGGAGTGACAGCTGAGCCAGAAGGAGGTCCGGGGGGAAATGGTTGATCGAGCAGATGGCGGGGACGTATCGATCGGAGGGCATGCCTTCACCACCTACGGGCGACCCTCCAAGACGTTTCCCGAAGGACGGGTGTGCGGGGAACCCAGCTGCGAGACGCTGCTTTCGATCTACAACGAGAGCGAGTTCTGTTACCAGCACGATTCGGGAGCGGCCCCCCGGTTGCGGGGCCGCAAGAGCGCCTGAGTCGCCCCCGGCCCGCTGACCGCGGGACCGGGGTGTCGCGCTCGACCCCCGCTGTCCGTACACTGTCGGGGTGAGCAGCCCGGTGTCGTGGGAGACAGCCGAACGCGTGGCCACCTGGGTGGGGACGAGGCGGACCCTGTCCGGGGCCCAGACGGCTCCGGCCGTCGATGCGGCCACGGCCGCCCGCCTGGAAGAGGACTTCGCCGAGGTCACGGCCCAGGCCGAGGGCCTCGTGATCGAAGCCACCGGACTCCGCCCGTTGTCCGGTGAGGCCCGGGCCCGGGTGGTCGACCGGCCCGGTTGGGTCCGCAACAACCTCTCGTCGTTCCGCCATCTCCTCGACCCCGTTCTCGGCCAGCTCGAGGCCAACACCCTGCGGGGCACCCTGCCCGGAGCGGCCCGCAGCGCCGCCGGCGCCCAACTGGGTCTCGTCCTGGGCTGGATGTCCACGCGTGTCCTCGGTCAGTACGACCTGCTCTTCGCCGGCGACACGTCGGGCGACGCCGTGTCCTACGTGGGTCCGAATATCGTCGCTCTCGAACGTCGCCACGGTTTTCCTCCCCGGCAATTCCGGCTGTGGATCGCCCTGCACGAGGTCACCCACCGCTGCCAGTTCACCGGCGTGCCTTGGTTGCGTGACTACTTCCTGTCCCAGGTCGAGCAGGTTCTGGCCGAGGTGACGCCCGATCCCCACCGGATCGCCGAAGCTCTCGGCCGTGCCGCCCAGGCGGTGCGGGAGGGCAAGAATCCCCTCGAGGACGCCGGCATGCTCGGCCTGATGGCTCCGCCCGAGCAGCTGGCCGTGATCGCCCGGATCCAGGCCATGATGAGCGTCCTCGAAGGCCACGGCGACGTGACGATGGACCGGGCCGGGGCCGAGGCGGTTCCCGATGCGGCGTGGTTCTCCCGGGTGCTGCGCGAGAGGCGCAACCGGGCGCCGCGGCCGGTGCGACTGCTGCAGCAGCTGGTGGGGATCGAGGCCAAGATGCGCCAGTACGAGCAGGGCGAGAACTTCATCCGGGCCGTGGAGTCGACGGCCGGCCCGGCCGCTCTGGCCCGGGTCTGGGAGGGGCCGGACCTGCTGCCCACCATGGACGAGATCCGCCGGCCGGCTGATTGGCTGGCCCGCACCGACCCGGCCAGTCTTATCGCCGGCTGATGCCCGGCCGGGGCATCGCCGACCAGCTCGTCGACGGTCTTCTCGGTCGCTGCACCTTCCCGGCGCCGGGGGCGAGCCTCGTCTGCGCCGTGTCGGGGGGAGCCGATTCCCTGGCCCTGCTCGTCCTGGCTTGCGCCGCCGGGGCCGATGTGACGGCCGTCCACGTCGACCACGGGCTGCGGCCGGAGTCGGCCCAGGAGGCGACCGTCGTGGCCGGCGCCGCGGCGCGTTTCGGGGCGCGGTTCCGGGCCGAGACGGTGGTGCTGGACGACGGCGGGAACCTCGAAGCCCGGGCCCGGGCCGCCCGCCGGGAGGTCCTCGGGCCGGAGGCGGCCACCGGCCACACCATGGACGATCAGGCCGAGACGGTGGTGCTGAACCTCCTGCGCGGAGCCGGGCTCGACGGCCTGGCCGGCATGAAGCCGGGCGTCCGGCACCCGCTCCTCGGGCTCCGACGATCCGAGACCGAAGCCCTGTGTCGAGCCCTCGGGCTCGCACCGGTGGTCGATCCCTCGAACAGCGACCCCCGCTTCCGTCGCAACCGGGTCCGTCACGAACTGCTGCCGTTGTGTTCGGAGATCGCCGGGCGCGACGTTGTGCCCATCCTGGCCCGGCAAGCAGCCTTGCTCGGGGCCGAGGCCGGACTGCTCGATGAGCTGGCCGACCGGATCGATCCGGTCGACGGCCGCGCTCTCGGGGCGGCACCACCGGCGCTGGCCCGGCGGGCCACCCGGCGGTGGCTTCGCCGCGGGGGGGCGTATCCACCGGACCTGGCGGCCGTCGAACGGGTCCTGGCCGTGGCCCGGGGCCAGGTCCGGGCCACCGATGTGGCTCCCGGTGTGCGGGTCCGGCGTTCGGCCGGCCGGCTGTCCGCCGCCGTCATCGGCCCCCCGGCCGATCACTGAGCGGTCATTGGTAGTGTCCGGTTCCGATGGCCGATGAGGTGGTGTCACCCTGGCGCGCCGGAGGGCAATCCCTGTCGGGGGCCGTCGATCCCTGGCAGGACGACCCCCACCTGGGGGAGGTCGTCGTGGCCGAAGATGTCCTCGACAAGCGTGTGCTCGAGCTGGGCCATGAGCTGACGGCCGACTACGAGGGCCGGCCCCCTTTGCTCGTGGGGGTACTGAAGGGCGCCTTCGTCTTCATGAGTGACCTGGCCCGCGCCATCAAGCTGCCGGTCGAGATCGACGTCATGGCCGTCGCCTCCTACGGGTCGGCCACCACCACGAGCGGCGTGGTGCGGATCGTGAAGGACCTCGATTCCGACCTCACCGGTCGGCACGTCGTCGTGGTCGAGGACATCGTGGACAGCGGGCTCACCTTGTCGTATCTGCGCCGGAGCCTGTTGGCGCGCCAGCCGGCCAGCCTCGAAGTGTGTGCGTTGCTCGTGAAGGAGGGCCAACAGCCGGCCAAGCTCGATCTGCGGTACGTCGGGTTCCACGTCCCCCCCGATTTCGTCGTCGGCTACGGACTCGACGTCGCCGAGCGTTACCGCAATCTTCCCGACGTCCGCGTCTACAAAGGCCCTGTTCCTGTCGGGTGAGATCCGGTCGGCGCACGGCGTCGTCCGCAAGTCGCAGAGGAGAAACGGACGCGCCATGAGTGTCGACGTCGAGCGGGTGGAGACGCTCGTGACCCAATTGCTGTCCGCCATCGGGGAGGACCCCGACCGCGAGGGCCTGGTGGCCACGCCTCGCCGGGTGGCTGCCATGTACCAGGAGTTGTTCTCCGGGATCGATGACGATCCGGAGAGCCATCTGACCGTGACGTTCGCCGAGGATCACGACGAGATGGTTCTCGTGCGCGACATTCCGTTCGCGTCGTTGTGCGAGCACCACATGGTGCCGTTCATGGGGAAGGCGCATGTGGGCTACATTCCCGGCGACGACGGCCGGATCACGGGGCTGTCGAAGCTGGCCCGTCTGGTCGACTCCTTCGCCCACCGGCTGCAGGTGCAGGAGCGCATGACGACGCAGATCGCCGACACCATCGAAAGGGTCCTCGAGCCCCGCGGGGTGCTCGTGGTGGTGGAGGCCGAACATCTCTGCATGTCCATGCGGGGCGTCCGCAAGCCCGGGACCCTGACCATCACCTCGGCCGTCCGGGGCCTCTTCCGCGACGACCCCCGGACCCGGGCCGAGGCCATGGAATTCGTGCACGGCCGGTGAGCGGATTCCTGCCCGACCGGGCGCGTGCCGGCGCCGACAGCTCTACGCTACGGCGCATGCGGCCCCTCGTGATGGGCGTCTTGAACGTGACGCCCGACTCCTTCTCCGACGGCGGTCGCTACCTCGACCCCGACCGGGCCATCGAGCGGGGTCTGGCCATGGTCGCCGAGGGGGCCGATCTGGTGGACGTGGGCGGGGAGTCGAGCCGTCCCGGAGCCGAGCCCGTCAGCGAGGCCGAGGAGCGACGGAGGGTGCTGCCCGTGATCGATGGGCTGGCTCCGCACGTGCGCGTGTCGGTGGACACCGTCAAGCCGGGGGTGGCCGAGGCGGCCGTGGCCGCCGGTGCCACTTTGGTCAACGACATCTCGGCCGCCCTGTGGCCGGTGGCCGCCGCCACCGGCGCCGGATGGGTGGCCATGCACATGCGGGGAACGCCCGAGACCATGCAGGGCGACCCCCTCTACGACGATGTCGTCACCGAGGTCCATTCCTTCGTCCTCGAGCGGGCCCGGCGGGCCACGGAGGCCGGGGTCTCCGAGGTCTGGGTCGACCCCGGCATCGGGTTCGGCAAGACCGTCGATCACAACCTGACCCTGCTCCGGCACGTGGGCGAACTGGCCGCCGCCGGTTACCCGGTGCTCGTCGGGACGAGCCGGAAGTCCTTCCTCGGCCGCCTCTCGGCCTCGGCCGGCGGCCGGCCGGCGCCCGTCGAGGACCGCTTGGCCGCATCCTTGTCCACCGCCACCTGGGCCATGCTCAATGGAACGGCCATGGTGCGGGTCCACGATGTGGCCGCCACCGTGCAAGCCGCCACCCTCGTCGGGCAGGCCGAGTTGGTGTCCTCGTGAAGGGAAACAGAACGTGAGGGGCAAGTGGGCAGCGGGCATCTCCCCCCGCAATTTCACATGGGTGGTCCAGGATCAATTGGCCGTGAGCGAACGACCGGGGGGTTTCGCCCCTAACCATCGCCGGGTCCGTCGGCAGGAGGAGATCATCTGGCTCCGGGTGCAGGGCTTCACGCGGGTCGTGTCTCTCCTGCCGTCCTCGCACAACCTGGCCGCCTATGACGAAGGTGAGTTGGCCAGTTCGCACTTCCCCTTCGGCCCCGGCGGCGACCAGCGCGAGGTCCTGGCCGACATCTACCGGAACCTCGACGAGTGGCTGCAGGCCGGTGAGCGGGTGCTCATCCATCAGGAGGAGTTGGGCGACAGGGTCATGGGGGTGGTGGCCGGCTACCTGCTGTGGTCCGGGCGACTGCCCGGCGGTGCCCAGTCCATCGTCGCCGTCGAACAATTGGTCGGACGGCAGATGGGGCCTCAAGGTCGAGACGTGGCCGCCCAGGCCGTGACGCTCGGCGCCCCCGGTGACAAGCGCCGGACACCGCCGCGTGGTGCCGGAACGGGTCGGTGACGGGGGACCGGATCGAAATTCGGGGCCTGCACCTCCTCGGGGTGCACGGGCTGCTCCCCGAGGAGCGGAGCCGGCCGCAACCCTTCGAGGTCGACCTGGATCTGGAGATCGACATGGCCGCGGCGTCGGCCAACGACGACCTGGCCGACACGGCGGATTACGCCGCTGTCCTCGAGTCCGTGGCGGCTGTGGTGGGCGGCGCTCCCCACGATCTGCTCGAGTCCTTGGCCGGCGCCATCGCCGACGCCCTTCTGGCCGACGGCCGCATCCGGTCTGTCACCGTGGCCCTGCGCAAGCTGCGACCCCCGGTGCCGTTTCAGGTGGCGTCCACCGGGGTGCGGATCACCCGGACCCGGTCCTGATCCCGGTGGGGCGCTGACCTGGTGCGGGCGTTCCTCGGCCTCGGATCGAACGTGGGGGACCGCGAGAAGAACCTCCGCCATGCCCTTTCCGGGCTTCGCGACCTGGTCCGGGTGTCGTCGGTCTACGAGTCCGCCCCCGTCGGGGGCCCACCGCAGGACGACTACCTGAATATGGTGGCCGAACTCGACACCGCCCTCACCGCCCCTGAACTCCTGGCCCTGGCCCAGCGGCTGGAAGAGGCGGCCGGTCGGGTCCGGACCGTGCGGTGGGGCCCGAGAACCCTGGACGTCGACGTCCTGTTGGTGGAAGGCGTGGCCGTAGACGAGCCCGACCTGGTCGTCCCCCACCCCCGGATGTGGCAGCGACGGTTCGTGCTCGAGCCTTTGGCCGAGCTGGCCCCCGATCTCGTGTCGGCCGAGGCCCGGATTGCCGCTGGTGGAGAGGTCCGTGCCATAGGTATGCTTAGTGGGTACTGATCCGATCGCCTGACGCGACCGGCACCCTCGCTGAGGGGCTGGAGCGCAGAAAGGTTTCCGGTGACAACTTTTCGACTGGTCGGGCCCGGACGGGCCGGCCGCTCGCTTGCTTCGGCTCTCGTGGACACCGGCTTCGACCTGCGCGGGGTGCTCGGGCGCGGAGACGACCTGTCCGCGGCGGCCGCCGGAGTCGACCTGGTGATTCTCGCCACGCCTGACGGCGCCGTGCCCGAGGTGGCCGCCGCCATCGGTCCCGTCGCCTCCACCGTGGTCCTGCACATGTCGGGGGCCCTGGGCCTCGATGTCCTGGCGCCGCATGAGCGGGTGGCGTCAGTGCATCCCCTCGTTCCGCTGCCGTCGGCCGAGGTGGGGCGGGTGCGTCTGCGCAGCGGCATCACCTTCGCCGTGGCCGGGGATGCCATGGCCGGCACCGTGGGGCGGGCCCTCGGGGGTCGGTGCGTCGAGATCGACGAGGACCAGCGTGCCGCCTATCACGCCGCGGCCTGTATCGCTTCCAACCACGTGGTGGCTCTGCTCGGCCAGGTGGAGAGAGTGGCGGCCACGGCCGGTCTCGGCCTCGACGCCTTTGTGTCCCTGGCTGCCGCCGCCGTGAGGGACGTCGCCGACCTGGGTGCCGCGGCCGCCCTGACCGGTCCGGCGGCCCGGGGCGACGAGGTCACGGTGGCCCGGCACCGGGCGGTGCTCGCCCCCGAGGAACTGGCCGGCTACGACGCCGGCGTGGCCCTGGCGCGGCGTCTGGCCCAGACGGAGATGGCGCCATGCGCGTGATCACCTCGGCCCGGATGTTCTGCGATGCGCTCGAAGCCGAAAGGGCCCTCGGACGACGGGTCGGGCTCGTCCCCACCATGGGTGCGCTCCATGCCGGGCACCGTTCGCTGGTGGCGCGCGCCGCGCTCGAGTGCGACGTGGTCGCCGTGACCGTTTTCGTCAATCCCCTCCAGTTCGACAGAGCCGACGACCTCGCCCGCTATCCACGCGATCTCGAGGGCGACGTGATCCAGGCAGCCGAGGCCGGTGCCACCATCGTCTTCGCCCCGCCGGTGCAGGAGATGTATCCGGGCTTCCCGGCGCCGGTGGCCACATCGGTCCACGTGGATGCGGTGGGCGATGTGCTCGAAGGGGCCTCGCGGCCCGGTCACTTCGACGGGGTGGCCACCGTGGTGGCCAAGCTGTGTTCCCTGGCCGGCCGGGCCCGGGTGTATTTCGGCGAGAAGGACTTTCAACAGCTGGCCGTGGTCCGCCGGATGGCCACCGATCTGTCGCTCCCGGTCGAGATCGTGCCCTGCCCCACCGTGCGTGAAGACGACGGTCTGGCTCTGTCGAGCCGAAACGTCCGGCTCTCCACCGCGGAGCGCGGCGCCGCCGTGGCTCTGCATCGTGCTCTCGGTGCCGGGACCGATCTGATCGGCGCCGGCGAGCGGGACCCGGTGCTGATCGGCGCCGCCATGGAGGCCGTGCTCAATGCGACCGACGGGGTGGTGGCCGACTATGCGGTGGCCGTCGACGCCGCCACTTTGCGCGCACCGGACACACTCAGCGGTGAGGTCCGGCTCCTGGTGGCTGCCACCGTCGGGCCGGTACGACTCATCGACAACGTCGGTGTCGTCCTCGACGTCCGTGCCCACGGGGAGCCGACGTCGGCCACTGCGGTGGCGGTGGCGTGATGGGTGTCGGGAAAAGGGCCAACGCGATCACGGACATGTCCAGTTCTTTCATGGGAGAGGAGCGCTGAACGGCGATGCGCCGGCGCATGATGAAATCGAAGATCCACCGGGCGACGGTGACCGACGCCAACCTCGACTACGTCGGGTCCATCAGCCTCGACCCCGAGCTCATGGCCCTGGCCGACATCTTGGAGTACGAGCAGGTGACCGTGGTCGACATCAACAACGGCGCCCGCTTCGAGACCTATGCCATCGTCGGGGGGCCGGGTGAAGTCTGTCTGAACGGCGCCGCCGCCCGTCTCGTGCATCGCGGCGACAAGGTCATCGTGATCACGTACGCCGATTACGACGTCGCCGAACTCGAGGGCTTCGTTCCCGCCATCGTGCACGTGGATACCACCAACACCGCCGTCGACGTGAGTGCGGCCGTCGACGCCACCGCCGGCCAGATCGAGGCCGAGCTGCTCCGGGCAGTGTCGGGCTGACCCCCGGCCGCGCGTCGGGAGCGGGACCAGCGGTGCGGCTCGACGTTCTCGTTCTGGGTTCCGGGGTGGCGGGCCTGTCTGCCGTGGTCCGGTTGGCCGAGGTTCCGGGCATGCGGGTCGGGGTCTTGACGAAGGCCGAGCTCGCCCAGTCGGCGACACGCTGGGCCCAGGGCGGCGTGGCCGCCGTCCTCGGTGGTGACGAAGACTCCACCGACCTCCACATGGCCGACACCTTGGCGGCCGGGGCCGGCTTGTGCGATGTCGACGCCGTCCGGATGCTGGTCGACGAAGGTCCGACGCGCGTGCGTGAGCTCATCGCTCTCGGTGCCGTCTTCGATCGTGAGGCGGGGGGCGATCTGGCCCGGGCCCGCGAAGGTGGTCATTCCACCGCCCGTGTTCTGCACGCCGGCGGGGCCGCCACCGGCGCCGAAGTCGAACGGGCGCTCGTGTCGGCCACCGAACACACGGCCGCCGCCATTCTCGAGCAGTGGTTCGCCCTCGACCTGCTGGTGGAAGGGGGACGCTGCACCGGGGTCATCGCCGTCGATCCCGACGGCGCGGTGCAGGAGGTGCGCGCCCGGCATGTGGTGCTGGCCACCGGTGGCGCCGGTCAGCTCTATGCCGTCACCACCAATCCCGTCGAGGCCACCGGTGACGGTATCGCCATGGCCCTGCGGTCCGGGGTCCCGGTGGCCGACGTCGAATTCTTCCAGTTCCACCCGACGGCGCTGCACCATCCGGCCGTGCCCCGGCCGCTGCTGTCCGAAGCGTTGCGCGGTCACGGGGCATTGCTACGTGACGCCGGTGGCGAGCGCTTCGTCGACGAGCTGGCCCCACGCGACGTGGTGAGCCGGGCCATGGCCGAGCGCATGGCTGCCGCCGGGGTCCCCCATCTGTGGCTCGACGCCACGGGGCTCGACGCCTTCGGCGAGCGCTTCCCCACGCTGGCCGAACGTCTGGCCGCCGCCGGGCTCGATCCCTGCGTCGACTGGTTGCCCATCGCCCCGGCCGCGCACTACCTCTCCGGGGGCGTGATCACCGACCTCGACGGAGCCAGCGCTCTGCCGGGATTGTGGGCGGCGGGCGAGACGGCGTGCACCGGGGTCCACGGTGCCAACCGGCTGGCCTCCAATTCCCTGCTCGAAGGGATGGTGTTCGGGGCCCGCCTGGCCGAGGCCATCGAAGAGGGACGCGACGCCGCCGTGGCCAGCGGTGTGATGCGGGCGTTGCTGGCCGACGGACCGGGGAGCGACATCGGCTGTGTGGCGGTCGATGATCTGCCGGCGCCGTGGTGGACCAACCGCACGGCGCGCCACGGGCTCGACGCCGACGTGAACAAGGCCCGCGACCGGCTGCAGCGGGCGATGACCGAAGGTGCCGGGGTCCTTCGGTCGACCGAGTCGCTGGCCACCGCAGCGGAGGAGGTGGGCGACGCCGCCGCCGCCGCCGGCTGCCCCCCCGGGCGCGCCGCCGGGGAAGTGGCCAATCTGGCCGCCGTGGCCACGGCGCTGCTGCGCGCCGCGGACGCCCGGGTCGAGACCCGGGGCGCCCACGCCCGCATCGAGTACCCCGATCCTCGTCCCCAGTGGCGTCGTCGCCTGGTCCACGGACACCGGGCCGAGGCCGACGGGTGACGGCGTCGTGGCCGTCGGCCGGTGTCGTCGATCCGCCGATGCTCGCCGTCCGGGAGGCGGTGAGCCGGGCCCTGGCCGAGGACATCCTGCCTCTCGGTGACCTCACGGCGTCTCTCGTTCCGGTGGCGACCACCGCCCGTGCCGCGGTGGTCGCCCGCGGCCGCGGGGTGGTGGCCGGGCGACTCTGCGCCCTCGAAGCCTTCGGCCAGGTCGACGTCGAGCTCGTGGTGGACTGGCGCCTCGACGACGGCAGTCCCGTCGACCAAGGTTCGGTGCTCGGCGTGGTGAGCGGCTCGTTACGTTCGATCCTGACGGCCGAGCGGACGGCACTCAACTTCCTGTGTCATCTGTCGGGGGTGGCCACCACGGCGCGCCGTTATGTGGACGCCGTCGCCGCCGCCAATCCCGGGACCCGGATACTCGACACCCGTAAGACCACTCCCGGTCTGCGGTCTCTCGAGAAGGCGGCGGTCCGAGCCGGAGGGGCGTGGAACCACCGCGGCAATCTTTCGGAGGCGATTCTGGTGAAGGACAACCACCTGGGCGGCCTCAGCATCACCGAGGCCGTGGCCCGGGCGCACCAGTGGTGGCCCGGACGCATGGTGGAGGTCGAATGTGACCGCGCCGATCAGGTCACCGAGGCCGTCGGCGCCGGGGCGGCCGCCGTGCTCCTCGACAACATGACGCCGGACGAGGCGGCGGTCTGCGTCCAGCTGGTGCGGACCCACACCGCCGGATCGGGCGTCCTGGTCGAGGTGTCGGGCGGGGTCACCCTGGACACGGCGGCGCTCTACGCCCGCGCCGGGGCCGATCTCGTGTCCGTCGGGGCCATCACTCTTTCGGCCCCCGTTCTCGATCTCGGACTCGATCTCCAGGAGGTGTGACGGTGCTCTTGGCCATCGACGTCGGAAATACCGAAACGGTCATCGGACTGTTCTCCACGGCGCCGGGCGACGAGCCACCGCCGGGGACGCGGCCCGCCCCCCCGGTCCCGCCGGAGCCGGCCGGGCTGTCACACCACTGGCGCCTGTCGACTGTGGACGACCGCACCCCCGACGAGCACGCCCTCCTCATCTCGCAACTGCTCACCCTCGACGGGATGGACGTGGCTCAGGTGGTGAGCGGCATCGCCGTCACCTCGTCGGTGCCGCGCGTCACCGCCGCCCTGCGGCAGATGGCCAGCCGGTGGTTCGATGTCGACTGCATGGTGCTCGAACCCGGGGTGCGCTCGGGTATGCCCATCCTCTACGACAACCCCAAGGAGGTGGGGGCCGACCGGATCGCCAACGCCATCGGTGCCTACGACCTCTACGGGGGCCCCTGCATCGTCGTCGACCTGGGAACGGCCACGACGTTCGACGCCATCTCGGCCGACGGCGAGTACCTCGGGGGCGCCATCGCCCCCGGCATCGCCATCTCCATGGATGCCCTGTTCCACCATGCCGCCGCCCTGCGGCGTGTCGAGCTCGTTGAGCCGCGCAGCGTCATCGGAAAGTCGACCGTGGAGTCGATCCAATCGGGGGCGCTCTACGGGTTCGTCGAGCAGGTGGACGGTATGTGCCGTCGCATCATGGAGGAGCTCGGTCGCTGCGCCGTGGTGGCCACGGGCGGTCTGTCGGAGCTCGTGGCGCCGTTGTCGGCCCAGATTGAGCACCGCGAGCCCTGGCTCACTCTTCACGGCCTCCGACTGGTCTACGAACGCAACGTGAAGACCGGGTGATCGCCGACCCCACGCGCGGCAGATAGCGTCGTCGCCCATGGCCGACGTCCCCTATCGTTTCGAACGCACGGCCGAGGCAGGGCCGCTGCATGAGCAGTATGCCGCTTTGGGTGCCGGCGAGGAGACGGGGGACATCGTCGCCGTGGCCGGCCGGGTCATGCTCACCCGACCCCAGGGTCGCCTGGCCTTCGCCACTCTGCGCGATTCGTCGGGCCAGATCCAGCTCTTCGCCACCGAGAAGGTGACGGCCGACTTCGAAGCCTTCTCCAAGTTGTCGCAAGGGGACTGGGTGGGAGCGCGTGGGCCGATGATGCGGACGCGCAAGGGTGAGCTTTCCGTGCAGGTCCACGAGTGGGTGCTCCTGGCCGAGGCGCGCCGATCGTTCGGTGACAAATGGAAGGGCGTGACCGACACCGAAACACGCTTCCGCCAGCGCGAGGTCGATCTGTGGGCCAATGAGCGCACCGGGGAGATCCTTCGGCTGCGCAGCCGGGTGGTCAGCTCCCTGCGTCGCCGACTCGAGGCGGACGGCTTCGTCGAGGTGGAGACACCCATGCTCCATGCGTTGGTGGGTGGGGCCACGGCCAAGCCCTTCGTGACGCATCACAACGCGCTCGACACCGACCTCTATCTGCGAATCGCGCCCGAACTGTTCCTGAAGCGCCTGGTCGTCGGGGGCTTCGAAAGAGTGTTCGAGATCGGACGCGTCTTCCGCAACGAGGGCCTGTCCCCGCGACACAACCCGGAATTCACCATGCTTGAGCTCTACCAGGCCTATGCCGACTACCGCGACTTCATGGTGTTGGTGGAGGACCTGGTGTCCGGTCTGGCCATGGAGATGCGGGGAACGACGTCCCTTACGTATCAGAACCGCACCCTCGACCTTGCTCCACCGTGGCGACGGGCCACCATGGCCGAGCTCGTGACCGAGGCCACCGGGTTGGAGGCGAGCGTCCACACACCGGTCGACGAGCTCCGCCACCGATTGGCCGCCGCCGGCGTCGAACCCGATCCGTCGTGGGGCGCCGGGAAGTTGCTACAGGAGCTCTACGAGAAGACGACGGAGCCCGATCTGTGGGGACCGGTCTTCGTCACCGACTTCCCGGCCGAGGTGTCGCCGCTGTCGCGTCGTCATCGTCACGATCCCGATCTGGTCGAGAGATTCGAAGGCGTGGTGGTCGGGCGCGAGCTGGTGAACGCCTTCTCCGAGCTCGTCGACCCCGATGACCAACGGGCCCGCTTCGAGGCCCAGGCCGCGGCGCGCGCTGCCGGCGACGACGAGGCCATGTCCGTGGACGAGGACTACCTCCGGGCTCTCGAGCTCGGGCTCCCTCCGACGGCCGGGTTGGGAATCGGCATCGATCGTCTGGTCATGCTCCTGGCCGACGTCTCGAACATCCGCGAGGTCATCGCCTTTCCGACCCTTCGGCCCGAGCGCTGATCGTCACCGTCGTTGACGTAGGTGCCTCTGGGGACAGTGTTGCCGGTGATGTGGCGGCGGTGTCTGTTGGGGAGGCGTTGGGAGTCCTTGGTCGTTTCCTAACAATCTGCATACGAGGGTTTCATGCCGAGGGTCGATGCTCGGGAACCAAGAGAGCCAACCGGACGCACCGGTTGCCGATAGGAAGGTCGAATGATGCTTGCCAAGTACGCCGCGACGAAATTCGCACAGAAGGCGGTGGCGGCCACCGTTGTCTGTGGCACCCTGGCTCTCGGATCCACCGGGGTGGCCTCGGCGGCCACGCCCGCCACGGCCGGCGCCCCGGCGGCCGTCACTCACATCACCTGTGCCCGGGCCCCGAAAGCGCTGACCAGGATCGCCAGGGTCGAATCGGCCATTGCGCGCCGCCTGCCGAGGCTGCAGGCGGCGCAGAGCAAGGCCACGGCGGCCGGGCACGCGACTCTGGCGACCAGGATCGAGCGGCGGATCAACCGGCTGCAGACGGTGAACACCAAGGCGGGTGCCCTGGCCGAGAAGGTCAATGCCCGGTGCCCGGCGCCGACGCGCAGCACGGGGTCGACGTCGGTCTCGTAACCCTGACGACCCCTCTCCGGTCAGGGGAGACCCATCCAGGGCAGCGGTGGTCGGCCGGAACGCCGGCCGCCGCTCGGAGAGCCTTCTACCGGCTGGGAACCGGGAGGTCCTCGAGCAGGGATTGGGCCAGATCTCCGAGCGGTCGGCCCAATTCGGGACCCTGCAGGGCGGCGGCGGCGTCGACGGCCTGCTGGACGTAGAGCCGACCGGCGGTGACGGTGGCATCGATGGCGCTCGATCCGGCCACGATCGACCGGGCCAGGTCGCGCTCGGATTGGTCCAGGGGCTTGCCCAGCAACGGGGCGAGCTCGCGCCCGACACCGGGATCCTGCAGGGCCTTCAGGACCGGCAGCGTATAGATACCCTCGGCCAGGTCCTGTCCCGGGAGCTTGCCCAGGTCCTCCTCGGTGCCGATGACGTCCAGGACGTCGTCACGCAGTTGGAACACCATGCCGAAGCAGCGACCGAATGTGGTGAGGGCGTCCACCTCGGTCCGGGGGAGGCCCCCCGTGAGCGCTCCGATCCGGCACGACGTGGCCATGAGGGCGGCCGTCTTCCCGGCGATGGCGTCGAAGTAGTGGGCCTCGGTGCGCTCGGTGCTGAAAGCGGCACGGACCTCGGCCACCTGGCCCTGACAGAGCCGGCCCAGGGTATTGGCCAGCAGTCCGGCGATTTCCGTACCGAGTGAGGCGGCGATCTCGGCCGATCGGGCCAGGAGGAAATCGCCGGCCACGATGGCGACCAGGTTGCCCCACCGGGCGTTCACGCTCTCGACGGTCCGGCGCATGGTCGCCTCGTCCATGACGTCGTCGTGGTACAGCGAGGCCAGGTGGACGAGCTCCACCGCCACGGCCCCCTGCAGGTCGGCCTGATCGGCCTTCCGGGTTCCCCCGGTGGCCGAGGCCAGGGCCAGGCCCGGCCGCAGGCGTTTGCCGCCGGCGGAGATGAGGTGGGCGGTGACCTCGTCGAGAAAGGGGTCGCCGGAGCGCACCGACTCTCGCAGCTCGGGTTCGAGGCTGGCCAGGTTGTCGTCCATGAAAGGAAGCGACAGAAGGGGAGCTGCGTTCACTGCGCAGAACGATAGGCGAAGGAGCCCGAGATGCGACAACGGGTCCAGGTCAGGGGCACTGTCCGGGCCCCAGGAGGTGTTCTGCCCCGTCGATACCGGTGGACGGCCCCCCCAACGGCCCCTCCCACCATCGGTCCGCCTCCTCGGTCGGATGACCGCGGAATGTGGTTTTCGTCAGGATCTGAGGCCAACGTGCCGAAGAAGACCGGACGGATCGTTGACTCAGATTCGTGGCGGACTGGTGTTGGTTCGTTCGGTCCGCCCGGTAGACTCGTTTTCAAGAATCGAGCCTTCGAGGGAGGCGGTCTGGTGTTCGAACGCTTCACGGACCGGGCACGGAGGGTGTTGGTGCTGGCGCAGGAGGAAGCGCGCCTGCTCAATCACAGCTTCATCGGTACCGAGCATATTCTCCTCGGCCTCATTCACGAGGGCGAGGGCGTGGCCGCCAAGGCCCTTGAGCAGCTCGGCATCTCGTTGGAGGCCGTGCGCGAAAAGGTGGAGGAGACAATCGGGCTCTCCGGCACTGCGCCGACGGGCTCGCCGCCCTTCACGCCCCGGGCGAAGAAGGTCCTCGAGCTGTCGCTGCGTGAGGCGCTCCAGCTCGGCCACAACTACATCGGGACCGAGCACATGCTCCTCGGCCTCGTCCGTGAGGGCGAGGGGGTTGCTGCTCAGGTCCTCGTGAGCCTCGGAGCCGATCTGGCCCGTGTGCGCCAGCAGGTGATCCAGCTCCTGTCGGGATACCAGGGCAAGGAGTCGGTCGGGTCCGGTCCCGGCTCGACGGCGTCGGAGACTCCCTCGGGCTCACCGGTTCTCGACCAATTCGGTCGCAACCTGACCCAGCTGGCCCGCGAAGGGAAGCTCGACCCGGTGATCGGTCGGGACAAAGAGATCCAGCGGGTGATGCAGGTTCTGTCTCGGCGCACCAAGAACAACCCGGTTCTCATCGGGGAACCGGGCGTGGGAAAGACGGCCATCGTCGAGGGTCTGGCTCAGAGGATCGTGGCCAACGACGTGCCCGAGACCCTGCGGGGCAAGCAGCTCTACACCCTCGACCTCGGCGCACTGGTGGCCGGGAGCCGCTACCGCGGGGATTTCGAGGAGAGGCTGAAGAAGGTCCTGAAGGAGATCCGGACCCGGGGCGACATCGTGCTGTTCATCGACGAACTGCACACCCTGGTGGGTGCCGGAGCCGCCGAGGGTGCCATCGACGCCGCCTCCATCTTGAAGCCGATGCTGGCTCGGGGCGAGTTGCAGACGATCGGTGCCACCACGCTCGACGAGTACCGCAAGCACCTCGAGAAGGACGCGGCGCTCGAGCGGCGCTTCCAGCCGATCAAGGTGGAGCAACCCACCGTGGCCCACACCATCGAGATCCTGAAGGGCCTGCGGGACCGCTACGAGTCGCACCACTCGGTGACCATCACCGACCAGGCCCTGGTGGCCGCGGCCAACCTGGCCGACCGCTATCTGGCCGACCGCTACCTGCCCGACAAGGCCATCGACCTCATCGATGAAGCCGGCAGCCGTCTCCGGATCAAGCGGATGACCACGCCCCCTGACTACAAGAAGCTCGAAGACGAGATCGACCGGATCCGCACGGACAAGGATGCGGCCATCGAGCGGCAGGCGTTCGACCAGGCCAAGAAGCTGGCCGAGCAGGAGAAGGAGCGCCTCGACCGCAAGACGGCCATGGAGGCCGAATGGCGGGCCGAAGGCGTCGAGCTCTTCGACATCGTCGACGAAGAAGTCATCGCCGAGGTTCTGGCCAACTGGACGGGCATCCCCGTGTACCGGCTGACCGAAGAGGAGACGTCCAAGCTCCTGCGCATGGAGGACGAGCTGCACAAGCGCGTCATCGGCCAGGAAGAGGCCATCAAGGCTCTGTCGCGGGCCATGCGTCGGACCCGGGCCGGCCTGAAGGACCCCAAGCGTCCGAGCGGTTCGTTCATCTTCCTCGGCCCCACCGGAGTGGGGAAGACGGAGCTGGCGAAGACCCTGGCCGAGTTCCTCTTCGACGACGAAGACGCGCTGATCCAACTCGACATGAGCGAGTACATGGAGAAGCACACGGTGTCGCGGCTGGTGGGATCGCCCCCGGGCTATGTCGGATACGAAGAGGGTGGCCAGCTCACCGAAGCGGTGCGGCGCAAGCCCTTCTCCGTGGTGCTCTTCGATGAAGTCGAGAAGGCCCATCCCGATGTGTTCAATGCGCTGTTGCAGATCCTGGAGGACGGTCGCCTGACCGACGCCCAGGGCCGCTCGGTGGACTTCAAGAACACCGTTCTGATCATGACCTCGAACTTGGGCACGGCCGACCTGCGCAAGTCGTCGGTGGGCTTTGCCAAGTCGTCGGAGGCGGTCAGCTACGAGCGCATGAAGACGAAGGTCAACGAGGCTTTGAAGCAGCACTTCCGGCCCGAGTTCTTGAACCGGATCGACGAGGTGATCGTCTTCCACGAGCTGTCACGCGAGGAGGTCGTCGAGATCGTCGACCTCATGATCAAACGTGTCGGTGACCAGCTCGAAAGCCAGGGTCTCGGCCTCGAGCTCACGCCGGCGGCCAAGGTGATGTTGGCCGACAAGGGGTACGACCCGACGCTCGGGGCCCGGCCGCTGCGCCGTGCCATCCAGCAATTCGTGGAGGACCCGCTGTCGGAGCGCATCCTGTGGAAGGAGTTCCGGGTGGGGGAGACGATCATCGTCGACGTCGACAACGACGAGATCGTCTTCCGCACGGTCGAGGGCCTGCAGCCACCGCCGGTGGAACTGGCCGGAGCCGGCCCCAGCACCTGAGCAGCCCCGCATCTGAACTGCAGCACCTGAACACCGCGGTTGCCTGACGCCCAGAGCACGAGCGCCAGAGCGGGCGTCCCGATGAGCACCGCGGCGTCACAGCCGGGTCGTAGCCTGCATCGGCATGGGTCGACTGAGATCGGTGTACCGGTGTGGATCGTGTGGCGCGGCGACGGCTCGTTGGGCGGGTCGATGCCCGACATGTGGCGAATGGAACACGTTGGCCGAGGAGGCGGTGACGGTGAAAGATGCCGCCCCGTTGAGAGGGCCGGGGATGGAGGAGGGATTCGCCGATCCCGTCCCCCTGTGTGCCGTCGATGTGTCGGGGGCGGCGCCGCGGCCCACGGGACTGGCCGAACTCGACCGGGTGCTCGGCGGCGGCTTCGTGCCGGGCTCGGTCTCGCTCCTCGGCGGAGAGCCGGGGGTGGGCAAGTCGACCCTGCTGCTGCAGGTGCTGCGATCGATCGCCGACACCGGTGCCGTGGTCGTTCTCGTCTCGGCCGAGGAGTCCGCCGCCCAGGTGCGGCTCCGGGCCGAGCGCCTCGGTCCCGTGCCGCCCACACTTCTGCTGCTGGAGCAGACCGACGTACGGGCCGTGGCCGGGACTCTGGACGTGTCCACGCCGGCCCTGGTCGTGGTGGACTCCATCCAGGCGGTGTCCGACCCGGGCACCTCCGGGCTCCCCGGCGGCGTCCCCCAGGTCAGGGCCTGCGCCGAATTCCTGGTCCGGTTGGCCAAGACCCACGCCGTGCCGTTCGTGCTCGTGGGCCATGTCACGAAGGACGGCGCTCTCGCCGGACCACGGGTGCTCGAGCATCTGGTCGACACGGTGATGACCGTGGAGGGCGATCGGCACCACGCCCTGCGCTTGGTGCGGGCCACCAAACACCGGTTCGGACCCACCGGAGAGCTGGGACTGTTCGCCATGGGCGACGCCGGCCTCACCGCTGTCACCGATCCTCACCGCCTGCTGTTGGGGGACCGCCGACCGGGGACCCCCGGGAGCGCGGTGTTGGCGGCCATGGAAGGTCAGCGGGCGTTGTTGGTCGAGATCCAGGCCCTGTGGGCGCCGGCCTCGTCAGCGTCGGCGCCACCTCGCCGTTCCGCCCAGGGAGTGGACGCCGGTCGGCTGGCTCTGCTTCTCGCCGTCCTCGAGCAGCACGCCGGCATGGTTCTCGGCCGTACCGACGTCTTCGCCTCGGCGGTGGGCGGCATCCGTGTCACCGAACCGGCCGCCGATCTGGCGTTGGTACTGGCGGTGGCGTCAGCGGTGACCCGGATCGCCCTGCCGTCCGATGTCGTCGCTTTCGGTGAGGTGGGCCTCGGCGGGGAGATCCGCCAGGTCCCCCAGGCCGAGCGACGCCTGTCGGAAGCGGCGCGTATCGGATTTCGTCGTGCATTCGTGCCTCTCTCGTGTCCCGACGGACCTCCCGGCATAGAGCTTCTGCGCGTCGAGTCGGTGGCCGAAGCGGCTGCTCTCGCCCTGGCCGACGGGAGCGACCGCTCCGGCGCCGGAGAGCGCCTTTCGGCGTAGCGCACGACGCGGTGGGCTGTCTATGGCCCACAGGTACCATGACTTTGTGGAGCGAACCAATGGGGCCGTGGCCGGGGCCCTCGCCCTCGTGGCCCCCGGGCAACCCTTGCGTGACGGGCTCGAACGCGTTCTCCTGGCCAACCGGGGGGCGCTCATCGTGGTGGGCGACCACGCCGACGTCCTGTCCATCTGTACCGGCGGTTTCCTGCTCGACGCCGAGTTCACGCCCCAGCGACTGTCCGAGCTGGCCAAGCTCGACGGGGCCATCATCGTCTCGGCCGATGCGGCGCGTATCGCCCGGGCCAACGTCCATCTCATGCCCAACCCGTCCATTCCCACCTCGGAGACCGGGACGCGGCACCGCACGGCGGAGCGCATGGCCCGGTCCATCGACGTCCCCGTCATCTCCGTGTCGGCGTCGATGGGGGTTGTCACCGTCTACCGGGGCGACAACAAGCATGTGTTGCAGTCGGCCACGCGTCTGCACGAGAGGACCGGGCAGGCTCTGCAGACGCTCGAGCGTTTCCGTCAGAGGCTCGATGTGGCCGTCGGCGCCCTCTCGGCCCTTGAGCTCGAAGACACCGTCACGCTGCGCAATGTGACCGCTGTGCTGCAGCCGGCCGAGCTCGCCGTGCGGATCGGCGATGAGATCGACCGTGAATTGGTCGAACTCGGCGCCGACGCCCGTCTCCTACGCCTGCAGCTCGAGGAGCTTCTCGACGGCGTGGTTCCGGTCCGTCGCCTGGTGGTGCGCGATTACATGAGGGCCGGTCCCGCCGCCGCGCCGGACCCGGAAGCGACGACGACGCAACGGCCGTCGTCGCGCCCCGGCCTTGAGCGCGCCCTACAGACACTCGGCCGTCTCACCACCGAAGAGCTGCTCGACGCCCGTCGGGTGGCCTCGGCCTTGGGCCTGCCTCCGGGCCAACTCGACCTCGACACGGCCATGGAACCGCGCGGCTACCGGCTTCTGCATCGCCTACCCCGATTTCCCGACGCCGTCATCGAAGGGGTCGTCGAGCGCTTCTCGGGGCTGCAACGGATCATGCGGGCATCTGTCCGCGAGCTCGAAGAGGTGGCGGGGGTGGGCGAGGCCCGTGCCCGCTCGTTGAAGGACGGACTGGCCCGCTTGGCCGAGGCAACGATCCTCGATCGTTACTCCTGAGCAGCCATCGGTGGCCGCGGCGGCAACCGGCACAGGCACGTTCTGGACTCCCAGGCCCGGTTCGCCCCCTCGTGGCCGGCTCGCGGCGCCGCTCAGGTAGAATGGGTGACCGCCCTGCGCCCTCTGAGCGTGGCAACGTCCGGGAGAATTGACGTGTTCGACATCGGTGACAAGGTGGTTTACCCGCATCATGGTGCGGCGATCATCGAGCGTCGTGAGGTGAAAGAAGCCTTCGGCGAGAAGCGCGAGTACCTCGTCCTGCGCCTGGCCTACGGGGATCTGACCCTGATGGTGCCCTCGGACAACACCGAGGGGGTCGGTCTGCGGGAGGTCATCAACGACGAAGAGGTCGAGGAGGTCTTCGCCGTCCTTCGAAAGAAGGAAGCGCGGATGCCGACCAATTGGTCTCGTCGCTACAAGAACCACTCCGAGAAGCTCCGCTCCGGCGACATCTACCAGGTGGCCGAAGTCGTGCGGAACCTGTCGATCCGAGACAAGGACAAAGGCCTGTCGGCCGGCGAGAAGCGGATGCTCCAGCGGGCCCGGCAGATCCTCGTCTCCGAGCTCACTTTCGCGCTCGACGTCGATGAAGAGGCCGCCGAGAAGCGCCTCGACGAGGCGTTGCCCTGATCCTGGATGTCCGGCGCCTCCGTCCGCCGGCGCCCTCGTCAGGAGGCCGACTCCGGTGACGGTCTGGGTGGTGGTGGTGGCCGCCGGCGGCGGCCGTCGATTCGGAGGTCTGAAACAATTCGCCGAGATCGGCGGCCGTGCTCTGGTCGACTGGTCCGTGGACGCGGCCAGGGCTGTGGCCGACGGTGTGGTGCTCGTGCTTCCCGGCGCCACGGCTGAAATGTCGGCCCTCGGCACCCATGGGGCCGACGTCGTCATTGCCGGCGGATCGAGCCGGACGCAGTCCGTCTCCCTCGGGCTCGACGCGGTTCCGAGCGAGGCGGATGTGATCGTGGTGCACGACGGCGCTCGGCCCCTGGCTTCGGCAGCGTTGTTCCGGGCCGTGGTCGATGCCGTCACCTCAGGGGCGTCGGCCGCCGTTCCCGGCCTGGCGGTCGCCGATACGGTGAAACGGGTGGATGCCGGCGGTGACGTGACGGCCACGTTGGAGCGCGACGGCCTGGTGACGGTGCAGACCCCGCAGGCCTTTCGGGCCGACGTCCTGCGTGCCGCCCATGCTGGCGGTGCGGAGGCCACCGACGACGCCGCACTGGTGGAGGCCCAAGGCGCTACCGTGCGCGTCGTGCCCGGTGAACTGCGGAACCTGAAGGTGACCACCGCGGCCGATCTCGACATCATCCGGGCCCTGGCGGAGCAGTGACGGTGGCCGGCGAGTGGCCCACGCTGCGCGTGGGCCAGGGTTTCGACATCCACCGGTTCTCCGGCGTCCCCGGTCGTCCACTCGTTCTCGGTGGGGTCACCATTGCCGGGGTGGCCGGCCTGGCCGGCCACAGCGACGCCGATGTGGTCGCCCACGCCGTGGCCGACGCGCTTCTGGGCGCCGCCGGCCTCGGTGACCTGGGACGGCACTTCCCCGACACCGATCCCGCCTGGGCCGGCGCCGATTCCCTCGCTCTCCTGGCTGGCGTGGTCGGTCTCGTCGAGGCCGAGGGAATGCGGGTCGTGAACGCCGATTGCACCGTGGTCTGCGAACGCCCCCGACTGGCCGACCACACCGAGGAGATGGGGCGCCGTCTTGGCGCCGTGATGAACGCCCCGATGAGCGTCAAGGCGACTCGGGCCGAGGGACTCGGGACCCTGGGACGAGTCGAGGGGATCGCCTGTCTGGCCGTGGCCCTGGTGGCCGGGACCCTACGGTGAGTCCGGCCCCGCCCCGACGATCGGGCAAGGGCACGGCCGGCGCGCCGTCCCCCCGGGGCCGGACCGGGCAGAATCCCGCCACCCGGGGCTCCGGCACTCCCGCCACCCGCGCCAATCGACGGGATATTCCGAGCCGGGTAGGTCGCGGACGGGCCGACTCCGCCGAACGGACGGGCCGAGGGTCGGCTTCGGGCAACCGGCACGGGCTCGGAGGCGAACAGGTGGAGGGTCGTCGTGCCGTGCGGGAGCTGCTGGCCGCCGGTCGGCGCCCGGTCCACGAGGTCTGGATGGCCGAGGACCTCGACCCCTCGCCGCTGCTCGACGAGATCGAACGACTGGCCGGTCGCCGACACGCTCGCCTGCAGATCGTCTCGCGACGTCGGCTCGAGGCCGAGGCCCGCACCGACGCACCCCAGGGTGTCATGGCCCGGGCCGGCGCCTTGGTGGAGACAGAGCTCGACGATCTGTGCGTGGCGCGCCGGGGCGTCGAACCCTTCGTCGTCGTCTTCGACGGTGTGACAGATCCCCACAACCTGGGGTCGCTCCTGCGCAGTGCCGAATGCGCCGGCGTCACCGGCGTCGTGGTCCCCCGACACCGCGCCGCCCACGTCACACCGACGGTGACCAAGGTGGCGGCGGGGGCTGTCGAGCACCTGGCCATGGCTGTCGTCCCCGGTGTCCCGAACGCTCTTCTGCGCATGGCCGACGCCGGCGTCACCACCGTCGGCCTCGACGCGTCGGCGGACGTCTCTCTCTTCGCCTTCAGCCGTTCGGCCGGAGGCTTCGACGCCCCCGTGGCCCTGGTGATCGGCGCCGAAGGGAAGGGTCTGGCCACGTTGACCAGGCGGCGCTGCGATGTGCTCGTCTCCATTCCGCAGTACGGCACCATCGAGTCGCTCAATGTCGCCGCCGCCGGCGCCGTGGCCTTCTTCGAGCTGTCCCGGGCCCGCTCCGGCTCCACGTCGGTTCCGGAGGATCGGTGAAGCGGGAACGGTCTCTGGCGATGAAGAGCCGGTGGTGGGAGTCGAACCCACGACCTGACGATTACAAATCGCCTGCGCTGCCACTGCGCCACACCGGCGTGGCCGACCACGCTACCGCCGAGTTGGGTGTCCGAGACCCGGACCCGGTGGTCCGAGCCTTGGCTGGTGGGACGTGGTGGGACGTGGTGGGACGTCCCGGGCCCGGGGGGATCCTTGCTTCGCGCCTCGCGCGTTGGCAGGCTGGACCGCACGATGGCATTGAACGACAGGGACAGGCAGATTCTCGACTTCGAGCAGTCGTGGTGGACCCGGCCCGAAAAGAAGGCAACAGCCATCCGGTCCCGCTTCGGGATCTCACCGACGCAGTACTACCGACAGCTCGCCGAATTGACCGACAGCGGTGTGGCCCTCGAGGATTTTCCTCTTCTCGTCCGCCGACTGCGTCGCCGCCGGATGGAGCGCCGACGTGGTCGTTACGAAGGCTCCACACCTGAGCGTCAGCACCCGCGCCGATGAGTGCCGCCTCGGGAAACGGGTCTGACCACCGCCCTTCGGGCGAGCCCCCGGGACCGCCCGACCCCGCCCGGCAAGGTCGTGGACTGGTCGTCGTCGTCGTGGCCGTGGTGATCGGCGTGCTCCTGCTGCCCTCCGCCGCCCGGGCGCCGCTACCGGTGAACGCCAACGCGACCATCCCGACGACCACCACGCCCTCCACCGGAACCGGCACCAACTCCGGCCACGCCACCACCTCCTCGACGTCCACCACCATCGCGCCGGCCAGCGTCCATGTCCTCGTGGCCAACGCCACCACCACCAACGGCGTGGCCGGTGCCGTCACCACCTTCCTGTCGTCCAAGGGTTTCGGCACCTTGCCGGCGACGAACGCCCTGGTGAAGGTCACCGCCTCGGAGGTCTTCACCGTCGGCGGCGCCACCGCCGACGTCCAGGCCGTGGCGGCCGCTCTCAACCTGCCCGCCACTAGCATCGAGCCGGCCGCCTCCTCGGCCCCGGTGTCGAGCAGTGCCGGCGCCAATGTCGTCGTCATCGTGGGCCCCGATCTCGCCTCGCGCTACGGCCCCGGTGCGACGACGACCTCGCATCCCGCGGGCTGACCGTCCGCCCGCCGCTGCGTCCGTCGCCCTCCATGGACGGCGCCTCCACGGACGACCACGCCTTCGGGCTCATGGAACCGCTGTGGGCGGCACCGGTGACCGCCGCCGTCCTCACCGACTTCGACGGGACCCTGTCGCCGATCGTGGCCGACCCTGGGCTGGCCCGGGCCCTGCCGGGGGCGCCGGACGTTCTGCGCCGCCTGGCCGAGAAATTCGCCGCCGTGGCCGTGGTGTCGGGGCGTCCCGTGACCTTCCTGGCCCGGCAGCTGGCGGCGGCCGGACCGGCCGTGCGCCTCTATGGCGTCTACGGACTCGAGTGGTGGGACGAGGGTGAGGTCCACGTGGTGCCCGAGGCCGAGCCCTGGGTGGCCCGGGCCGCCGAGGTCGTGGCCGCCGCTGTCGGCCAGGCACCGCCCGGCGTGGGGGTCGAGGCCAAGGGGGCCGCTCTGGCCATCCACTGGCGGCGGGCCCCTGAGGCCGGGGCCTGGGCTCAGGCGTTCGCCGAGGACTGGGCCGAGCGGACGGGGCTGCTCCTCCAACCCGGTCGACGCGCCTTGGAGCTGCGTCCTCCGCTGTCGATCGACAAGGGTCAGGTGGTGGAAGCCGTCGCCGGCCACTGTTCGTCGGCCTGTTTCGTGGGCGACGACGCCGGCGACCTTCCCGCCTTCGCCGCCCTCGATCGACTGGCCCGTCGGGGCGTCGACGTCGTCCGGGTGGCGGTGGCCGACGAGGAATCGCCGCCGGAGCTGGTGGAGGCCGCCGATGTCGTCATTGCCGGTCCCGTCGAGGCGCTCGCCCTGCTCGATCGGATAGCCACCGTGGCCGCCACGGCTGACGGCTGACGGCTGACGGCTGACGGCTGACGGCTCAGGAGCCGGCCGCGGCGAGCAGGTCGGCCAGCCAGTCACTTGCCTGGCGCCGGAGCACCAGGTCTCGCAGCTCCGCGGCGCGTCGGCTCCTTTCGACCCGGGGCATGGCCAGGGCCTCGGCCAGGACCTCGGCCGTCTCGGCCACGTCGAACGGGTTGACGGCCAGGGCCGGTCCCTGCAGCTCTTCGAAGGCTCCCGCCTCGCGCGAGAGCACCAGAACGCCGTCGTGCTCGTTCACGAGCGGACCCTCCTTGGCCACCAGGTTGAGGCCGTCACGCACGGCGTTCACGAGGAGAACGTCGTAACGGATCAGGGCGGCGAAGGAGCGGTCAGGGTCGTCGGCCACGTCGAGGATCACGGGACGCCAGTCGTCGGTTCCCCATCTGTCGTTCACCCGGGCCACGGCGTGCTCGACTTCGGTGCCGTAGGCCAGGTACTCGGCCAGCGAATCACGCGAGGTGTAGCCGAGGGCGAGCATCACGACCTTGCCTCGCCATTCGGGGTGTCGCTCGAGGAATTCGTCGAAGGCCCAGAAGCCCCGCAGGAGGTTCTTCGACGGTTCGACGCGATCGACGCGCACCACCACCTGTCGATCGCCGACCAGTGCGTCGATCCGTGACCGTGCCGCCCGGCACCCGTCTGATGCCGCCCGGGCGTCGAGGCGCGCCGGGTCGGGGCCGAGAGGCGAGACGAAGGTGGCGCCCGGATCGACCCCCATGTCGGCGCAGCAGCCGAGATAGGCGGCCTCCCACCGCGCCGTATGGAATCCGCATGCGGTGGCCGCCGCCATCCCCGACAGCAGCTCGCGTCCGGTGTCGGTGGGAAGGACGCGAAAGAAGTTGGGGTCGGCGAAAGGGGTGTGGCTGAAGTGCACGATCTTCAGGTCCGGCCGTTGCTTGGCCAGCAGCCCCGGGACCAGACACAGGTGGTAGTCCTGGACGAGGACGGCGGCGCCGTCGTTGGCCATCTCGGCCACGGTGGCCGCGAACGAGGCATTCAGCGCGCGGTAGGCGTCCCAGGCCACGGACCAGCGGGCTCCCGAGCGTGGCCTCCGGACCAGGTCGAAGAGATGGTGATGGCAGAACCACAGCGTCGAGTTGGAGACGACGTCGTAGGCCATCCGGTACGCGTCCGGGTCGGGACGGACCGTCACCAGCTCGAGCCCCGGTTGGCTCATGAGGCCGGCGTCAGCCGCCAGGCGATCGGCATCGGACATGGCACAGGCCACCCACGTGGCCCCGCTGCCCTCGAGAAGCGGATGCAGGGCCCCGGCCAGCCCACCTGCGGGACCAGCGGCCACCGGCGCTCCCGCGCTGTCCAGGGTGAACGACAGCGGGCCCCGGTTGGAGGCGATGACCAGGTCCGCTCCGCCCATGGAGCGACCCTACCTGCGAAGGAGCCGCGGAGGCGTCACGATGTCGGCCATGGCCGACGCCTCCCGGACCCGTCTCGTCCTGGCCGCTCCCGACGCCTACAAGGGAACCGTCGGGGCAAAGGAGCTGGCCCACGCCGTGGCCGCCGCGGCCACCGACGCCGGATGGCTCTGCGACGAGTGTCCCGTTTCCGACGGTGGCGAGGGCTTCGCCGACGTCGTTTCTCTCGCCGCCACCTCTCCTCGCAGCGGACGGCACGACACGGCGGACGGGCCGGACAGCGGACGTTGGATCGACACCACCGTCACCGGGCCCCTTGGCCGACCCGTGGTCGCTCGCTGGTACCTCGGCCGGGGCCAGGCCGTGATCGAGTCGGCCACGGCTTCGGGGTTGCCCCTGGCCGGCGGCGCCGCTGGGAACGACCCCGTCGCCGCCACCACCCGGGGAACGGGCGAGCTCATCGCCGCCGCCGTGGCCGCCGGCGCCCGTCGGATCCTGATCGGCGTGGGGGGATCGGCCACCACCGACGGTGGTCTCGGCGCCATGGAGGCGATCGACGGATCCGGCGGTTTGAAGGGGGTCGACGTCGTCGTGGCCTGCGATGTCCAGACCCCCTTCGTCGAGGCCGCCGACGTCTTCGGGCCCCAGAAGGGAGCCTCCCCCGACCAGATCGTGATCCTCCGCCACCGTCTCGAGGCCCTGGTGGACAGGTACCGGGTCGAGCGCGCCGTGGACGTCTCCGTGCTCCCGAGCGCCGGCGCCGCCGGGGGGTTGGCCGGTGGTCTGGCCGCCCTCGGTGCCCGGTTGGTGCCGGGGTTCGCCGTCGTGGCCGAGGCCGTCTCGCTGGCCGATCGCTTGGGGCGGGCGGACCTGGTCGTCACCGGCGAGGGCCGGCTCGACGCGTCGTCGTGGTCGGGCAAGGTGGTGGGAGAGGTACAGGAGATGGCGCGGATCGCCGCTGTGCCCGTGCTCGTGGTGGCCGGCACCCTCGGGGTGGGCGGAGCTCGCCCCGGCCTCGAGTTCGTCGACCTGACCGCGCGTTTCGGGGTGGAGACGGCCTTGGCCGAGCCCGCCGCCTGCGTCCGGGCGGTGGTTCGCCAGGCCCTGGGGCAGTGCCTCGACGACCGTGCCGGATCGGGTTCGCCCAACGTGAGTGACCCCTGACCTCCACGACGCCAGGGTCACCGGGCACGAGACCGAGGTGTTACCGGTAGTTGGTCTCGCCTTCGCCGAGCGGTAGGCGGGGGGCGCGGATGAGCGCGGCCCGCAGTACGTCGGTCGCCTCATGGCGCAGTTCGGCCAAAGGCCGGTTCCGGTGGATCCGGACGCCGAGGTCGACCTGGGCGACGGCGTCCGCCCCGAAGCGGTCGGCCACGTCGACGAGGAGGCCCAGCTCGATGCCGTAGTCGGGGTCGAGGCCGGTCTTTTCGAGCACCGACCGGGGTGCGGCCGTCTCGCCGGCCAGGGGCTGGCGGATACCGCCCAGGGACGGGAACAGAAGATCGATGACGGGTCGGGCCACGAGCTCGGTCACCCGGCCTCCACCCGAGGCGGCGCCGTCGACGGGTCGTTCGTAGAAGCCCTTCACCAGGGCGACGTCGTCGTCGGTGAGGAGCGGACCGAGCAACCCGGTCACGAAGTGGGCATTGAAGTTCTCCACGTCGGCGTCGAGGAAGACGAGCAGGTCGCCCCGGGCCTCGCTCAACGCCACCTGGAGAGCCTGCCCCTTTCCCCCACCGCAACGGCCGGCGGTGATGACGCGGGCACCGGCAGCCTCCGCCACCCGGGCGGTGGCGTCCGTCGAGCCGTCGTCGACCACCAGGACCTCATCGACCAGGTCGACCCCACCGGCCTCGGCCACCAGGGCCCGGCGCACCGACGTGACGATGGCACTCACCGTCGCTTGTTCGTCGCGCGCCGGGAGACAGACGGAGACGGCCCGGCCACGGCGCGCCGCAGCCAGGCCAGGGGTGTCGAAGTCGGAGTGGTGGAAGGTTCTGGGCCCGCCGGTGCGCACCACCTGATCATCGCCGATCTCGGACCCGGCCGGTAACGCGGCGACCGCGAAAGCCGTGCTCACCAGGGCCCACGGGGGGCTTCGTTGACGGCGGCGTCTCCATCGTCCACCATGGAGGGACCATCAAGAGCGGCTGAGGGACGGGCCCTGTGACGCCGCGGCAACCAGCTTTCCCCGCCATGAGCGGGGACGCCAGGTGCCAATGCCCGACCGATGAGGAGGATCCTGTGGATTTCGTCACTGGGCTGCGCTGTCGGGAGTGCGCGCGCTCCTATCCCGCTGAAGCCCTGCACGTCTGCGACTACTGCTTCGGCCCGCTCGAGGTCGTCTACGACTACGACGCCCTCCGGGCCACGCTCACCCGGGCTCAGATCGAGGCCGGTCCCCAGACCATCTGGCGTTACGCGCCCCTTCTGCCCGTGGTCGACAACGCCCCCATCGACCTCGGCACCGGCTGCACCCCCCTGGTCCGGGCCGACCGCCTGGCCGCCGAGCTCGGTCTGGGGGAGCTCTGGATCAAGAACGACACCGCCAATCCGACCGGGTCCTTCAAGGACCGCGTCGTCTCGGTGGCGCTCACGAAGGCCCGACAGCTCGGATTCAAGGTGGCCGCCTGTGCCTCGACCGGCAACCTGGCCAACTCGGTGGCGGCCCACGCGGCCCGGGCGGGCATGGTCTCGGTCGTCTTCATCCCCCACGATCTCGAGGTGGCCAAGGTGGTCACCACCGCCGTCTACGGCGGGAACGTCATCTCGGTGGAGGGCACCTACGACGACGTGAACCGCCTCTGTGCCGAGCTGGCCAGCGAGCACCCGGCGTGGGCGTTCGTCAACGTCAACATCCGCACCTATTACGCCGAGGGCTCGAAGACCCTGGCCTTCGAAGTGGCGGAGCAACTGGGTTGGCAGGCGCCCGACCACGTCGTCGTTCCGGTGGCCTCGGGCAGCCAGTTGGTCAAGGTGGCGAAGGGATTCAAGGAGCTCTACGACGTGGGACTTCTGGACGAAGAGCCCCACGTCCGGGTGTCAGGGGCGCAGGCGGCCGGCTGCTCACCGGTGGCCACCGCCTTCACCGAGAAGACCGATGCCATCAGGCCGGTGAAGCCCCATACCATCGCCAAGTCACTGGCCATCGGAAACCCGGCCGACGGCTGGTACGCGCTGAAGACCGTCCGTGACAGCGGCGGCGCCTTCGAGTCCGTCACCGACGAGGAGATCATCGACGGCATCCGACTGCTGGCGCGCACCGAGGGGATATTCGCCGAGACCGCCGGAGGGGTCACCATCGCCACCCTGGCCAAGCTGGCCGACCAGGGCGTGGTGCGTTCCGACGAGCGGGTTGTGGCCTACGTGACCGGCCACGGCCTGAAGACAGTCGAGGCCCTGTCGTCCACGGTGGGCCCCACCACGACCATCGCCCCCACCATGGAGGCCTTCGCCGCCGCCGTGGCCCTCGATCCCGACCTCGACAGGAGAGACCCGTGAGCGTCACCGTCCGCATCCCCGCCCAGCTCCGTACCCTCACCGGCGGAGCCGGGGAGCTCGCCCAGTCGGGATCGACGGTGGCCGAGGTCCTGAAGGATCTCGATGCCTCTCATCCCGGCTTCGCCGACCGGCTCTTCGACGACACCGGCGGGCTGCGCCGCTTCGTGAACATCTTCCTGGCCGACGAGGATGTCCGCTTCCTCCAGGGGCTCGAGACGTCGGTCAGCGACGGCCAGACCCTCTCCATCGTCCCCGCCGTCGCCGGGGGCTGACGAGGCCGGGATCCGGCCCCGGTCGGCCGCCCCGGTCGGCCGCCGGGGGAGAGCCGCTGTTGCGCCTCCCCACCCGACGTGGTTGGCTGTTAGCACTCGAACAGGTAGAGTGCTAACAGAGCCAATCAAGAGCGCCAAGGGACGCCGGGTCACGCACCCGGGGCCGCGGCCTTCCGGACACCGCCACCGCAGTGCCCGGACCATGTCATCACGGAGGACACCACGCCATGCCCAAGCTGATCGCCTTCGACGAGGAAGCCCGCCGGGCCCTTGAGAACGGTATGAACAAGCTGGCCGACGCTGTACGCGTCACCCTCGGCCCGAAGGGTCGCAACGTCGTTCTGGAGAAGAAGTGGGGCGCCCCCACCATCACCAATGACGGCGTCTCCATCGCCAAGGAGATCGACCTCGAGGACCCCTGGGAGAAGGTCGGCGCCGAACTGGTCAAAGAGGTAGCCAAGAAGACCGACGACGTCGCCGGAGACGGCACCACCACGGCCACCGTCCTCGCCTGGGCCATGGTCCACGAAGGGCTGCGCAACGTCGCCGCCGGCGCCAACCCCATGTCGCTCAAGCGGGGCATCGAGGCGGGCGTGGAAGCGGCCGTCGACTCCCTGAAGGCGCTGGCCCGGGAGACCGAGTCCAAGAGCCAGATCGCCCAGGTGGCCTCCATCTCGGCCGCCGACCCCGAGATCGGCGAGATGATCTCCGAGGCCATCGACAAGGTGGGTAAGGACGGCGTCATCACCGTCGAGGAGTCCCAGACCTTCGGCATGGAGATGGACCTGGTGGAGGGGATGCGCTTCGACAAGGGCTACATCTCCCCGTACTTCGTCACCGACCCCGAGCGGATGGAAGCGGTCCTCGAGGACCCGCAGATCCTGTTCGTGGGTCAGAAGATCTCCGCCGTCCGCGACCTGCTGCCGGTGCTCGAGAAGGTCATGCAGACGGGCAAGCCCCTTGTCATCATCTCCGAGGACGTCGAGGGCGAGGCCCTGGCCACTCTGGTGGTCAACAAGATCCGCGGCACGTTCAAGTCCGTGGCCATCAAGGCCCCCGGTTTCGGTGAGCGCCGCAAAGCCATGCTCCAGGACATGGCCATCCTCACCGGCGGCCAGGTCGTCACCGAAGAGGTCGGTCTCAAGCTCGAGAACATCGGTCTTGAGATGCTCGGGAAAGCCCGCAAGATCGTCGTCACCAAGGACGAGACCACGGTTGTCGAGGGTGCCGGCGACGAAGCCGACATCAAGGGCCGGATCAACCAGATCAAGGCCGAGATCGAGAACACCGACTCCGACTACGACCGCGAGAAGCTCCAGGAACGTCTGGCCAAGCTGTCGGGCGGTGTGGCCGTCATCAAGGTGGGAGCCGCCACCGAGGTGGAGCTGAAGGAGAAGAAGCACCGGATCGAGGACGCCGTCTCGACGACGAAGGCCGCCATCGAAGAGGGCGTCGTCCCCGGCGGTGGCGTGGCCCTTCTGCGGGCCCAGGCGCTCATCCTCGACCGGGCCGAGAAGCTCGAGGGCGACGAGGCCACGGGTTGCCGTTTGGTGGCCACGGCCGTCGAGGCTCCCCTGAAGCAGATCGCTGTCAACGCCGGCCTCGAAGGTGGCGTGGTGGTCGACAAGGTCCGCAACCTGAAGAAGCCGGCCGAAGGCTTGAACGCCGCCACCGGGGTGTACGAGGACCTCTTCGCCTCGGGCGTCATCGACGCCGCCAAGGTGACCCGGTCAGCGCTTCAGAACGCGGCGTCGATCGCCGCTCTCTTCCTCACCACCGAGGCGGTCATCGTCGACAAGCCGGAGAAGGAAGGCGCGCCGGCCATGCCCGGCGGCGGGATGGACGACTTCTAGGAACCTGCGCCGGCCCCGCGGCCGTCGTCAGATCGAGACCGAGGGGCGCCCCGATGGGGCGCCCCTCGTCGTTTCCTACACTGGAGTCAGATGCCGGGGACCAGATCCGATGAGAATGAGCCCATGACACCTACCGGGACGCCCACGGGACCCGCCGGCGCCCGGGCCCCGCTGTCGCCGTCTGTCGGGCGTGCGGTGCTCCACCTCTTCTGCCGGGTCGGTCCGACCCTCGATCGCGAGGCGGTGATCAGAGCGGTCAAGGAGGCTCGGGCCGGGGACGGTCAGGTCGTGACCGTGGCCCTGCTCGGCCACAAGGCGGACGTCGGTTTCATGGTGATCGGCGACGACCTCTGGCATCTGCGCACCGTGCAGAGCGCCCTCGGTGCCGCCGGCCTCGAGGTCGTCGGCTCCTATGTGTCACTGACGGAGCTGTCGGAGTACGCGCCGGGCCTTCCCGAGGACATCAAGCAGGCCCGGCTCTACCCGACCCTGCCACCGGCGGACAAGACGGCGTTCTGCTTCTATCCGATGTCCAAGCGACGGTCGGAAACGTTCAACTGGTATGCACTGTCTTACGAGGAACGCGTCGAGCTCATGCGCGGCCACGGCACCGTCGGCCGCCTCTTCAAAGGCCGAATCCTGCAGTTGATCACGGGGTCGACCGGTCTTGACGACTGGGAGTGGGGTGTCACGCTGTTCGGCGTCCATCCCGACGATCTGAAGGCGTGCGTCTACGAGATGCGCTTCGACGAGGCGTCGGCCCGGTACGCGGAGTTCGGACCCTTCTACTCCGGCATGGTGGACGAGATCGAAGCCGTCCTCGACAGCGTCACCACCCGCTAGGCCCTCGATGACCCTCGCCGCGCCACCGGAGAAGCTCCAGAACCTGAAGACCACCCTCGGGCAGCTGGGCCGCGTGGTGGTGGCTTTCTCCGGCGGGGCGGATTCCGCTTTTCTGGCCCACGTGGCCACTGACACCCTCGGTGCCGACAGCGTCCTGTGCGTCACCGCGGTGTCGCCCTCGCTGGCGCCCGAGGAACTCGACGACTGCCGGAGCCTGGCCGCCGAATGGGGTCTGCGTTGGCAGGAGGTCCCCACCGACGAGTTGGCCGATCCGGCCTATCGCTCGAACGACGCCGACCGCTGCTATCACTGCAAGGCGAGCCTTCTGGACGTTCTCAGCCCCCTGGCGGCGGTCGAACGGTCCACTGTGGTGCTCGGTGTGAACGTCGACGATCTCGGCGATCACCGGCCGGGCCAGCGGGCGGCCTCGGAGCGCGGGGCGCGTTTCCCGCTCGTGGAGTCCGGTTTCTCGAAGTTCGACGTCCGCCAGTCATCGCGCCGCCTCGGGCTACGGACCTGGGACAAGCCGGCGGCCGCGTGCCTGGCGTCGCGCGTCCCCTATGGCACACCGGTCACCCTCGGCACTCTCACCACTGTGGCCGACGCCGAGTCGGGACTGCGGGCGCTCGGGTTCCGACAGCTCCGGGTCCGGCATTACGGCGACCTGGCTCGAGTGGAGCTCGACACGGGCGAGCTGGGGCGGGCCGTGGCCATGCGCGAACAGGTGGTGGCGGTTGTGCGGCGGGCGGGCTACTCCTACGTCACCCTCGACCTCGAGGGGTTCCGGTCCGGGAATTTGAATGCGGCGTTGGCCACGACAACGGGAGCCGTCGCCGATCGGGAACCGGCGCCGGCACCCCAGTCACCGACGAAAGGCACGGCATGATCGAGGTCCGGGTGAAGCTCACCTTTCCCGAGGCCCTCGTACGAGAACCTCTGATCGCCCGACTCGTCCGCGAATACGACGTGGAGCCGAACATCCGCCGGGCCAACGTCGACGACCACGAGGGGTGGATCGTCTGCGAGCTCTCGGGCGAGCCGGCCAAGGTCGACGGAGCCCTGGCCTTTCTCCGTGACACGGGTGTCCGCGTCGATCTTCTCGGTGACATCGTCGAGAGTTGAGCGCGGTGGTCGCTGACGGCGCCGGCCCGCCGGACCCCGAGCATCTGCTGGCCGAATCAGCCGCGTCCCTCGGTGCCCGGCTGGCGGAGGTGGTGCCGGCCTGGGTCGCTCGTGAGGTTGCCCGGATCATCGATGCCTGGGACGCCACCGGTCCGGCTCCGGGAGTCGACCACGCGGCGGTGAGGACGGAGGCGCTCGAGGCCGGCCGCCGGGCGCAGGAGGAGGTCGCCGGCCGGCTGTACGCCTTGTTGTCCTCCGACCTCGCGGCCCAGTCGAGCACCCCCCTCGAGATCGTCCGGGCCGCCGTGACGTACCCGACGGCGGTGCTGCGCCATGCCCGGGTGCCCGCCGTCGTGCGTGACGCCTTCGACGAGAGTCGGTTTCCCGATGACATCTACGGCCTCACCCCAGCATCGCTCGGAGCGGTCGACGAGTCCTTGGTCGACCCCGCCCGGGCCTGGGGGGCGGCCAAGGCCATGGCCCACAAAGCCCGGCACCGGACCGGCCAGGTCTGACCATGAGGGCGCCGGACCTGGGCCCGGCGCCCCTGTCGTTCATCGAACGATCACCGTCAGGATGCCTGTTGTTCGCGTAACGTTCACCTTGCCCCGTTAAGTTCCGCGTTGTGGCTGACAGGGTGGTTTCAGACTCGCCGGAGACGTCCGGCGGCCCTCGATCGGTACTGGCCCACCACGAGGCTGGCGTCAGCACCCGTGCCGCCGGCCCGCCGACCTCCTCCCCGGTCGCCCTCCTCGACCACCCCGTGCTCGTGGCCCGTGACGTCTCGGTCGGCTTCGGGGCCAAGACCGTGTTGTCGGGGATCGATCTCGGGTTCACCCCAGGGACGATCACGGCCCTCATCGGGCCCACCGGATGTGGAAAGTCGACGTTTCTGCGCTCGCTGAACCGGATGAACGACAAGGTGCGCGGCTACTGGCGGACCGGAGCCATCGAATTCGACGGCCAGGAGATCTCGGGCAACCAGATGGACCCCCTGGTGTTGCGTCGACGGGTGGGCATGGTCTTCCAGCGGCCCAATCCGTTTCCCATGTCGATCGGCGACAATGTCGTCTCCGGCGTGAAGGCCCACCGGCTGTCGCCGCGCCGGGAGCTTCCGGCGGTGGCTGAGCGTTTCCTGCGCGAAGTCGGCCTGTGGTCGGCGGTGTCGGACCGATTGAGCGACTCGCCATTCCGGTTGTCCGGAGGACAGCAGCAGCTGCTCTGCCTGGCGCGCGCCCTCGCCGTCGAACCGGATGTGCTTCTCCTCGACGAGCCGACGTCGTCACTCGATCCGGTCACCACCGACATGGTCGAGGAGTTGCTCCGGCAGCTGGCACCCGATCTGACCATGGTAATCGTCACCCACAATCTGGCTCAGGCCAAGCGCCTGGCCGGGACCACCGCCTTTCTCTACAACGGGCGGTTGGTGGAAACAGGGGACACCGAGCGCATCTTCGAGGCTCCGTCGGAGCCCGAGACGGTGAGCTACGTGAGCGGACGAATCGGATGACCGGCTGATCATGGCCCCGCCTGGCTCCGGTCGGATGACAGCACCCGTCGCCGAGCCAGCCGGTCGCCCCCACACGGTGCGGATCGCCCGCGCCGAGCACACGATGGCAAAGGAGTTGGATCACCATGCCCACGCGTCTTTCTCGAGCCGCCGTCCCGGCTGTCGGTTCCCGGAGGAGTCGTTCCGAGGTTGCGAGCGGCCTGGTCGTCCTGGCCGCCGTGGCACTCCTGGCCGCCGCCTGTTCGTCGAGCCCGGCCCCCAAGGCCTCGACGTCCACCACCGGCCCCACGTCGGCCGCCGTCTCGCTCTCGAGCCTCGAGAACTGGCCGACGGCGACGGTGGCACTCCAGGAGACGGGCTCCAGCCTCCTTTTCCCGCTGTTCAACCTGTGGGTGCAGCAGATCGCCAAAGAATGGCCGAGCGTCTCGGTGCAGACGGCGTCGACCGGATCAGGCGCCGGTGTGACGGCGGCTGAGACGGCAACGGCCAACATCGGTGCCTCCGACGCCTACCTGGCTCCCGCCGCCGTGCAGCAGTACCCCGACCTCGAGAACATCCCTGTGGCCATCTCGGCGCAACAGGTGAACTACAACATCCCCGGGCTGCCGTCGACCACGCATCTCAAGTTGTCGGCCAAGGTGCTGGCCGGCATCTACCAGGGCAGCATCACCAACTGGGACAGCCCCAAGATCACCTCCCTCAACCCCGGTGTGACCATCCCCAAGGTGGGCATCGTCCCCATCCACCGGGCGGACAGCTCCGGTGACACCTTCCTGTTCACCTCCTTCCTCTCCACCGGCGACCCGAGTGGGTGGACGATCGCACCCGATACCACGGTGACGTGGCCCAATGTGCCCGGCGCACTCACCGCCATGGGCAACGGCGGCATGGTGACCACCTGCCAGAGCACGCCGGGCTGCGCGGCCTACGTGGGTGTCAGCTATCTCAAGCAGGCGACGGCGGCCGGACTGGGGTATGCCGCCCTCCAGAACAAGGCGGGCAGTTTCGAAACCCCGACGGCGGCGTCGATCACGGCCGAGGCGCAGAGCTTCACCACGTCCACGCCGGCCAGCGGGACCATCTCCATGATCTACGGCTCACAAAGCAACGGCTACCCGATCGTCAACTACGAGTACGCCATCGTGTCCACCAAACAGCCCAACGCCCTGGCCGCGCAGGCCGTGAAGGCGGTGTTGGCGTGGGCCATCGATCCGAGTGGCGGGGCCTCCCCGACGTATCTCGACCAGGTCGGCTTCGTGGCATTGCCCAGTGCCGTGCAGGCCCTCTCGACCACGCTTGTGTCCAAAGTGTCCTCGTAGCGCCACTCCATCATCCGCCACTCGTCCGTCCCGACGACCGTGACCGCCGACGACCGCACGACGATGGTGGCCGAGCCGCCGTCGCTGATCGCCGGACCGGCGGAACGAGCGGAGGGGGCCAGACCGCCTGTTGAGGTCGGGCCCGGCGGCCCGGCCGGCGACGGGATGGCGCCACCGGTGTCTCCGGGCGGTTCGGGGCCGTCCGGCGGCGGCCGGCGAGGTCCGGGATCGGCCTGGTGGCGCGCCGAGAGGTTCATGCCGAAGGCGTTGCGGGTGGTGGCCGCTCTACCCCTGGTGGCCCTGGTCCTGATCCTGGCCGCCCTCGTCTGGAAGGCCATGCCCGCCATCCGGTACAACGGCTTCGGCTTCTTCAGTCGCTCCGTCTGGAATCTGGGTGGGAGCTACAGCCCCATCGTGACCACGCATGGCATACGGCACCCGCAGGGCGCCACCTACGGGGCGCTTCCGCTCATCGTGGGCACACTGCAGTCGTCGTTGATCGCCCTCATCCTGGCCGTGCCCATCGGCATCGGGACCGCTCTCATCGTGGTGGAGAAGCTCCCCGCCCGGCTGTCGAGCGGTGTGGGATTCTTCTTGGAGGTCCTGGCCGGAATCCCGAGCGTCGTCTACGGACTGTGGGGGGCACTGACGCTCGGCCCTTTTCTGGCCCACGACATCGCCCAACCGATCGCCAACGTCATGCCCGACGTTCCCGTGCTCAATTTCTTCCGGGGCGAGGGGGCGCACAACAGTGCCGGCAATGGCAACGGACTTCTCGTCTCGGGCGTGGTCCTGGCCATCATGATTCTGCCCATCATCGCGGCGACGACCCGCGACCTGTTGCGTCAGGTGCCGCGGTCCACCGTCGAGGGAGCCGTGGCCCTCGGGATGACCGACGCCGAAGCGGTCCGGGCCGTCACCCTTCCGTGGGTGCGCGCCGGGGTCATCGGGGCGTCCGTTCTCGGTCTGGGCCGGGCGCTCGGGGAGACCATCGCCATCGCCATGGTGAGCGGGGGCAGCCCGGGTCATGTCACCACTTCTCTTTACGGAGCCATGACGACCATTGCGGCGACCATCGTGACGCAGCTCGACTCCGCCTTCAACGACGTGAGTGGCCTGGCCGTGAGCGTGATGGCCGAGCTCGGGCTCGTTCTGCTGGTCATCACGTTGATCGCCAACGTGGGTGCCCGGTATCTCGTGCGCCGGGTCTCGACCACGGCGCTGCCCGTGGGTCGAGGGGTGTGACGATGCCGGGGAACGTCACGGCGCAGGCCACCAGTGACCGCCGCCCAGAAGACCGTGCCGCGGCGCGCAAGGCGGCGGACGCCGCTCTCAGCCGTCGGCGGCTGACCAACCGCCTGGCGTGGGCCGCCGGGGCACTGTCTCTGGCCCTCGTGGCCATTCCCGTCCTCTCGGTCGTGGTGGGGGTTGTCGGGCGCGCCGTAGGGGACTGGCACTGGAACGTCCTCACCACGGACACCGCCGGAAACGGCGGCGGTCTGCTGAACGCCCTCGAGGGGACGTTGCTGATCATGGGCGGCGTGGCCGTGATCGCCGGGACCATCGGTATCGCCGGGGGTCTCTATCTGGCCGAGTACATCCCGGCCGATCGGGGACAGATCCTGCGCGGGGCGTCGGAGGTTCTTTCCGGGGTGCCCTCGATCGTGCTCGGTTACGTCGGGTACGTCGTTCTCGTCGTCCAGTTCCACTGGGGCGATTCGCTGGCCGCCGGTCTGATCGTTCTGTCCATACTCGTGGTCCCTTATGTCACGAAGACGACTGAGGTGGCCATCCGGGGAGTGCCCACCGCCTATCGCGAAGGGGCCGAGGCCCTCGGGATGCGAAGCGGCTACACGCTGCGCAAGCTGGTGATCAAGCCGGCTCTCCCGGGGATCGCCACTGGACTGATCGTGGCTCTGGCCATCGCCGTGGGGGAGACGGCTCCGTTGCTCTTCACCGTCTTCTTCTCCAATGCCGCCCCCACCGGCCAGCTCACCCATTCGCCGGTCGGGTACCTGACCTACCTCGTCTACACATTCTTCAATGTGCCGGCGAAGTCGGCCCACGCCTTGGCCGCCGATGCCGCGGTGATGCTGCTCGTCCTGGTCCTCGTTCTCATCGTCATCTCCCGGGTGCTCGTGTCGATGACCCAGCGGTACTCCCCGGAACGCCGGCAACGGGTCGGCCGGGCCCCGACGTGATCGACACAGCCATGATCGAGAGCGCCGACGGGCGGATCCGGATTCTCGTGGTGGAGGACGAGCAGTCCTACCGCGAGGCGCTGCAGGCGGGACTCGGGAACGAGGGATTCGTCGTCGAGCTGGCCGAAGACGGGCTGGACGGACTGCGCCAGTTCGCCGCCCATCCCCCGGATCTGGTGCTGCTCGACGTCCTTTTGCCCGGGTTGTCGGGGACCGAGGTGTGCCGGCGTATGAAGGCGCTGGCCCCGGTCCCCGTCATCATGGTGTCCGCTCTCGACGCCGAGGTGGACATCGTCCTCGGCCTCGAGCTCGGTGCCGCCGACTATGTGACCAAGCCGTACCGGTTGCGCGAGCTGTTGGCCCGTATCCAGGCGGTCCTGCGCCGGGCCCAGCCCCCCTCACTGCCGGCACTGAAGAAACCGTCTGTGGGATTCCCGCCGGCGGAGATCGTGGTGGCGGGCCCGGTGCGCGTCGACTTCGCCCGTCGTGAGGTCCGTACGGGGGCACGGACGGTCCATCTCTCGCGGCGCGAATTCGATCTGCTGTCGCTTCTGCTGTCGCCGCCGGGCCAGGTGCGGACCCGCGATGAGCTGATCGACCGGCTCTGGTCAGGACGGGACCTGGCCGACACGCGGACGCTGGACACGCACATCCGGCGTTTGCGGGTGAAGCTCGAACGCGATCCGGCCGATCCCCAATTCCTCGTGACCGTCCGCGGTGTCGGTTTCCGCTTCGATGCCGACGGACGCGGCACACCGGGCCGAGACGAGGAGTGATCCGTCAGGCTTCGTGAGCCGAATCGCCGCGCCACATGGGTTGGCGAGGGCGGTCGAAGAGGACGTCGAGATGTTCGCCGCGCAGCGCGGCGAAGACGTGTGGCCCCCACCGTTCGGCGCCGACCAGAGGTTGCGGAAGTTTGTCGGGGGCGAACCAACCGACATCGGCACATTCGAGGGGATGGGCCCGCAAGGCCCCGCCGACGGCCCGGCAGTGGAAGACGAGTGAATAGAGCGGGACACGGGTGAAGCCGAGTCGCAGGCCGTCGAGAACGGCGATGAGTCGAACCACCTCGGCTTCGATGCCGGTTTCCTCCTGCACCTCCTTGACCACCACCTCGGCTGCCGAGTAGCCGACGTCGGCCCAGCCCGTGGGGTAGAGCCAGACACCGGAGTCGGCCCGCTTCACCAGGAGCAGCTCGCCCTTGTCGTTTCCCACGGCGGCCCCGACCGCCACTTTGGGGGTGACATAGCCGGGGACGCCTTGGCCGACGGCGCCCATCCATTCCTCGACGAGATGGTCGGCGTCCTCGACACCGTCGGACCCGGAGGCGGCGGCCACGGCGATGTCGGCCGCCACGTGCAGGACCTCTTGGAAGCGCTCCTTCTCGTAGAGGCTTTCGGTGAAGCCGAGACCCGTCCGGGCGATGCCCGCCAGGCTCTCGCTCCACCGGAGCAGCTGCCGCGGGGAGACAGGGCGATCCACGAAAACTGACGCTACCTCAGCATCGTGGCCCGCCGTGCGCCCCGCCCCGGTGGCTCCTGGGCCACAATGGACCATGACCGTGAACGCCGACTGCAGGCACTACATCATGCAGACCACGGCGCGCGGTGACAAGATCGAACGTTGTCGGGTGGATGCCAACGAGAATCTGCCCTTCGCCTGTCCTGACGGCTGCGTGTTCTACGAGCCCCGCAAGGTGTCCTCCGCCGGCTGGCACGTGGCCCCGCCGCCCACCGACGAGCCTCCCCGCCGTTAGGGGGAGCAGAGGGGAGCTGGTCGTGGCAGCATCCGGCCATGGATGTCGCCACTTTCCAGGCCGCCGGTCTCTACGACCCTGAGGCGCCGGCGGCCGCCGATCGATTGGCGTTGCTCCCGTATCTCGACGGGCTGGGCGCCACGGTGGCGGAGATCGCCGAAGCCGATGCCGAAGGTGTGCTGTTCGCTCTGAGCGCCTATCGGGCCGCCTTCGTCCCGGTGCAGCGACTCCCGTTGGCCGACGTGGCGCAGCGGGCGGCCACGACGCAGGACCGGATCCGGCGCATGTTGTTGGCGCAGGGCCTGACCGTCGATGACGATTCGCTCCTTCCCGCCTTCGTGGTCGACGACGCCATCGCCTTCGCGTTGGGCACGTCGCTGTTCGGCGAGGAGGCGACACTGGCCTTCACCCAGGTGATGGGGGCGTCGGTGGCCCGGATCATCGATGCCGCCATCAGCCTCTTCTACGGCGAGATCAGCTCCACCATGGCGGCCGGAACATCCGAGCTCGAACGGGCCCGGATCAACGAGAACGCCGGCTCGGTCTTTGCCCTTCTTCCTTCGGTGATCGATCATCTCCTCGAGCAGCGGTTCCGCCTGGACAGCGTGCGGGCGGCCTCCACCCGTGCTGACGCCGTCGGGCAGACGGCGACCGTGGCTGTCGGCTTCGTCGATCTGGTCGGATCGACGGCATGGGCCGGACAATTGAGTCTCAAGGAACACGCGCTGGCGCTGGCGCGTTTCGAGTCGGCCGCCTGGGACATCGCCACCGAGTACGGCGGACGGGTGGTCAAGCTGATCGGTGATGAGGCCATGATCGTGGCGGCGACGACCGAGACGGTCTGCCGGATCGCCGTGGAATTGTGCGCCACGGTGGGCGCCGACCCGGGTCTTCCCGGGGCGCGCGCCGGCATCGCCTTCGGCGAGGTCACGTCGCGCAGCGGTGACTTCGTCGGTCCACTCGTCAACCTGGCGGCCCGGTCGGTCAAGGTGGCGGCCGAAGGATCGGTGGTCATGACCGCCGAGGCCCGGGACCAGCTCGGTACGGACACGCCGTGGCGGCTGGTGGAGGCTGGAACCCCCACACTGCGCGGTATCAGCACCCCCGTGCCGCTCTACGCCGTCGCCACCGGGGCGGCCGACACCGGTGATCAGGACGACAGGTGATCAGTCGGTGAGCAGCGTGGCGAAAGCGGCCCAGACCTGCTCGGTGGCCCGGGCCGAGGCGGGAGAGAGCGCACCGAGGCCCAGGAAACCGTGGACGAGCCCGGGGAACTCGAGAAGGCGGACCTCCACGCCGGCAGCCTCCAAGGCATCGGCGTAGGCGCGGCCCTCGTCACGTAGAGGATCGAACTCGGCGACGGCCACCACGGCGGGAGGGAGGGCGGGCCCGGTGGCCAGGTCGGCCAGCAAGGGGCTGGCCATCGGGTCGGCCGGGTCCGCGTCGCCGAGGTACTGGGCGCAGAACCAGCGCATGGCGGCAGCCGTGAGCAGATAGCCCTCGCCGTTGGCCCGGACTGAAGGTCGCTCGGAGGTGAAGTCGAGGGCCGGGTAGACGAGGGCCTGGGCGCGCAACGCCGGACCGCCGGGGCGTCTGGCCCGCAAGGTGACCGCCGCGGCGAGATTGCCGCCGGCGCTGTCGCCGGCCACGGCCAGGCGACCGGGGTCTGCGCCCAGGCGGCCGGCATTGTCGGCCAGCCAGGCGGTGGCCGCTTCGCAGTCGTCCAGAGCGGCGGGATAGCGGTGTTCGGGGGCGAGCCGGTAGTCGACGCTGACCACGACGGCCCCGGTCCGGTGGCAGAGGGTTCGGCAGGTGCCGTCGTGGGTGTCGATGTCACCGATCACCCATCCGCCACCGTGGAAGTAGCAGACGGCCGCCGCGGGACCGTCTCCGTGGGGTTGGTAGATACGGATGCGGATCGGTCCGGCCGGACCGGCGATGGTTTCGGTGTCGACACTATGGACATCGGCCGGCTGCCCGGCATGGTCGAGAGCGCCCAGGCTTTCGCGGAAGAGGCGACGGAAGGCGTCCGGGGTGAGCGCCGAGAAGTCCACCGGACCGGCGGCGGCCATGTGATCGACGATGGCCTGGGTGGCCGGTTCGAGCGGCACCGGTGGGCGGCTCAGGTCCCGGGGGTCATGAAGCGGACCCAGTTCTGGTAGTGGTAGAGCGTCCGGTAGCCCATGGACCGGTAGATGGGCTCACCCATGGTCGACGCCTGCAAGGTGACGACACCGGCCCCGTGGGCGAACGAGGCGTTCGTCACCGACGACGTGACCGCCCGACCCAGTCCCGACCTCCGGGCTCCCTCCACTGTTCCCACCCAGTAGACACCGGCGATGCCATGACTGAGCAGGGTCATGGCTGCGGCGACAGGTTGCTCGTCGGCGTAGGCGACCACGGCGATGACGTGCCGGGCCTCGAGGACATGGCGGGGGATGCCGAACAGCTGAACAGGAGCCTCGACAGGCATGCCCGTAGGTGCTGTACGCGGCTGAGCACACGGCGGCGAAGTCGACGACACCGCCAACGGTTGTGACACGGCGCATGTCGATGCCGTCGGGAAGGTGTTCGGGCACCGGCGCCGAACAGACCATCTCGGGTGCCGGCTCGCCGAAGGCCTCGAGTCCGGCGGACCGGCAGGCGCCGGCGAGTTCGTCGTCGACGGGGAGGTCGCGCACCATGACGGTGTACCCACGCCGTCGGGCCCCGAAGAAGGCGTCGGCCCGGGTGACGAGGTCGGCGGCCACGGCGGAGTCGTCGACGCGGAAGGCACCGTTGCACAGCACCGGCAGCCAGGAACCGGTGGCGTAGAGGACGATGCCGTCGCTCTCCTCGAGCGCACCCCGCTTGCCCCAGCGGGTGAACTCGCGCCAGACCTCGATCAGATTCAGATGACCGAGGAGAGAGATGTCGTCGGCATCGAGTGGCGACACGGTCAGACCGCCTCCCCGCTCGTGGCCTCGAGCTCGTCACCACTCGAGACCGGCGGCCGGCCCGTACCGGAACCGTGGCCGCCGGCGCTCCAGAATTCGAGAATGATCTCGGCGTTCGTCCGTCCTGCCGTGATCAGTGCCTCGGTACCGGAGAAGTCGTCGTAGCGCGAGACGGGATCGGAGTCGACGGAGAAGACGATGACCTCCACCCCCGCCGGCAGGCGTTCGAGTTCGCGGGCGAACTTGGCGTGGACGGCGATGAAGAAGGCGGTGAGGACCGCTTCGACCGGCCGACGGTAGCGGTGGGGGGTGTAGCGGAGGGGACCGCAGAGGAGGACGAAGATGCGCTCGGCTCCCTGGACGATGGCCCGGCCGATGGGGACGTTGTCGACCACGCCGCCGTCGATGAAGGACTCGCGGCCGATCTCGACGGGCGGGAGCAGCGAGGGCAGGGCGGCGGAGGCCAGGATGGCTTCGGCCGCCGGGCCGTAGGTGAACCACTGGGTGCGGCCGTCGGTGAGCGAGGTGGCCACCACCTCCAGATGGACAGCGGCGTTCTCGATCCGCTCGAAGGTGAGGCCGTTCTCGATGACCCGCCGGATGCCCTCGTTCGAGTGGACGGCCTCGCGCTGTTGCAGGAATCGCCAGGGGCCGGGGATCCGGCCCTGGGGGAAGATGTCGTCGCGGGTGACCTGGCGCCAGAGTTCGGCCATCCGCTCGATGCCGGCCGGGGTGGGGTCACCGGCGAAGCCGGCGGCGTTGATGGCCCCGACGGAGGCGCCGTAGACGTCGTCGGCCGAGATGCCCCGCTCCAAAAGAGCCTGGAGCATGCCGATCTGGGCGGCCCCGCGGGCCCCGCCACCGGCGAAGACGAAGGCGGTCCGGGGCCGGCGCCAGCGGGCGTTCAGGTGGCGGGATCGGGTCCAGCGCCGGCGCGGGGCTCCGGGGCCCGGAAAGACACCACCGGGCAGCGCCGTCGGGTGAACGGCCGAGACGCCCTGCTCGCTCTGAGCCGGTGGCGGCGCGTCGGCCGGCGGGTCGGCCATCAGCGGGAGGCCGGCCCCGGGGGTGGGGTTCCCGGCCCCGGTCGCGAGGCTTCCTCGCGCCGCGCCGCCGCCACGGCCCGCGCCGCGCGGTCGCGGCGGACGCCCCAACGGACGGAGATGACGACGAGCGCCCCGAGGGCCAGGACGAAGAGGGCGAAGACGACGACGAAGGCCGGGGTCATCGGGCCCCCATCCCCGGGTCCGCGGCGGCGCTGCGGGTCGTCTGCATCGGGAATCGAGGCTAATGGCCGGGGGCGGCGTCGGGGGTGGCTCGAGGGCTCCGGCCCGGTCTCGGCCGTGGCCGTCACAGCCGTCGGGCAAGCTGGGGTCGTGCCCAGATCGAGCTCAACCGCCGATGCCGTCCGGCCCCCGGAAGGAGCCGTTCTGCTCGAGCGGCTGCGGGGGCAGGGGAGGGCCCGTCCGGCGGTCGACCCGGGGCTGGCCGGGGGGCTGCGGGACTGGCTCGAGGACGGGCTCGCCGGTGTGACCGACGACCTGGCCGTGGACGGCGGGTCCGTGCGGGTGACCAAGGAGGCGCTGACCGGCGTGCTCATGTGCGAGGCCCATCTGGTGGCCCGGCGGAGCTCCCCCCGGAACGTGACCCTGGAGCTGGTCCGGGGCAGCCTGGTCGATGCGCTGTTCCGGCAGTGGGTGACGACGGGGCGGCTGGACGACCCCTGGTCCGACGCCCTCGGCGCCGTCCGGGTCGACGGCGACAGCGACATCATCGGCTTCCTCGACGCCATGACTCCCGACAGCCGCGGCGACCTGGCCCGGGAGGTGGCGGAGCACGCCGGCGGTGTCGTCGCCCGCTGGCCGGTGCCCAGCCCGAGCTGGTTGCCCCGGACACAGGAAAGGCTGGTGGTACCACTCGTCGGTGGAAGGGTCGTCCTGAGTGGCGTGGTCGACCTGGCTTTCGGCGGGCCGGCGGGAGAACGGGCGTCGGTCTGTGTCGTCGAGATCAAATCGGGCCGGCGCCGGATCGAGCACCGCGGCGATCTTCATTTCTATGCCCTGCTCGAAACCCTGCGCAGCGGCGCGCCGCCGTTCCGGATCGCCACCTACTACACGCGGACGGGCGAGCTCGATGTCGAGGCCGTGACCGATGACGTCCTGGTCGGAGCTCTGCAGCGGGTATTGGCCGGCACCGGGCGACTGTGCCGCTTGGCCGCAGGGAGCGAACCGGCCCGGACGGCCAACGGTCTGTGCGCGTGGTGCACGGCGCTGCCCGGGTGCGAACCGGGCCAGGAGCGGGCCGGGACCGACGTGCCCCGGCAGGCGGGCGACGCCACCACCGATGACGACTTTTCCCTGCTGGTCGAGACCGAAACCGGTGGTGCCGGCGGCACCGAGGGGGACGACCGGCCATGACCGCCCCCCCGGCGACCGGGATGTCCCTGGCCCTGCCCCGGGCCGGGGCGTTGACCGAGGCACTGCTGACCCCGGATGCCGATGCGGTGGGCGCCGAAGATGTGGCCGCACTCCGGGATCGGCTGGCCGGTGACCTCGTGGCTCTGGTCGAAGAGCTGCCGACGGGGGAGCGGTTGCGTCTCGATGGATACCGGTTCGACATGGCCCGGGAGCATCCTGAGCGTTGCCGCGCTGTGGAGGGACCGTTCACCCCTTCGCCCCTGGTATGCCGCCGGGCTATCGGGCTGAACGCGATGGCCCGTTGCGTCCGAGGGTGGTCGCCCACACCGGCCGCGGCCGTGGCCGAGGTCCTGGCCGCCGGAGTCGAGGACGTGGCCGATGGTGGTGATCCGTCGTCCACGCGTCCGCCGTGGTGGGCCGGCTGGTACCGGAGCCTGCCTGCCGGAGGGCGGGCCATGGTCGAGGCCGAAGCCGTGACCTGGGCGACGCAGGTGTGGACGGCGCTCGAGTGGGATCGGTTCGCTCCTGCCCCGATCGTCGGCGGTGGAGACGACTGGTGGGACTGCCCCGGAACGCGCCGACTGACGCTGCGGGGACGGGCCGATGTCAGGGTCAGAGGGGACGGGCCTCCGGCGCTTCTCGTCGTGGGATCAGGGTTGCCGCCGTCGGACTGGCGTTCGGCGCTCGGGTTTCCGGCCCTCGTCTCGGCGTTGGCCCGGGGCGGGTCGTCGGCGCCGTGTCGGGTGGTCGGGTTGTGGCCCGCCAGTGGGCAGGTGCGGATCCTCCCCGTCGACGCCGCCGCGCTCTCAGAGACGGCCGGTGCCGTGGTGGCGGCCGTGGCCACATGGGTCGACGGGCGTCTCGAGGCGCAGGGCCTCCCCGTCACCTGACCTCAGCCCGCTCCCGGCTCAGGCGGCATGACTCGCCGTCCAGGCCAGGAGCTGCTCCATCGGCCAGGCGTTCACGATCCGGTCGTCGGGTGTATCGGCTTCGACGGCCTGGGCACAGCCGTAGCTGAGCCACTCCAGTTGTCCGGGCGCGTGGGCGTCGGTGTCGATGGAGACCAGACATCCGAGGGCCAGGGCCTGGCGGAGCAGGGGCTCGGGAGGATCCCGGCGTTCGGGGCGGGAGTTGATCTCGACGGCCGTCCCCGTCCGGGCGCAGGTGGCGAAGACGAGTTCGGCGTCGAACCGGGACGGGGGCCGTCCCCGGCCCACGACCTTGCGACCGGTGCAGTGACCCAGGATGTCGGTGTGAGGGCTCTCGATGGCCGCCACCATGCGTTTGGTCATAGGCCCCGGGTCCATGCTGAGTTTGGAGTGGACGCTGGCCACCACCACGTCGAGGCGGGCCAGGAGCGATTCGTCCTGATCCAGGCGACCGTCTTCCAAGATGTCGACCTCGATGCCGGTGAGGATCCGGAACGGGGCCAGCTCCTCGTTCAACTCCGCCACCACGTCCAGCTGCTGGCACAGGCGTTCGGGATTGAGTCCGTGGGCCACGGTGAGCCGGGGACTGTGGTCGGTCAGGGCGAGATAGTCGTGCCCGAGGTCCCGGGCCGCCTCGGCCATGTCCCGGATGGGGCTTCCGCCGTCGGACCAGTCGGAGTGGCTGTGGCAGTCGCCGTGTAGCCGTGCCCGCAGGGCGCCGATCGAGCCCGACGCCGGAGCCTGGGCGCGCTGAACGAGATCGGTGAGATAGGCCGGCTCGTCGCCGGCCAGAGCCTCGGTGATGACGGCGGCCGTGCTGTCGCCGATGCCCGGGAGAGCGGTCAGTCGCTTCGACCGGGCCAGCTCTTCGATCCGCGCCGGCCCCTCGGCCGAGAGCGTCTGGGCCGCCCGGCGGAAGGCACGGACCTTGTAGGTGGCGGCGCCTTCGGCTTCGAGCAGATAGGCGACGCGGCGGAGGGCGACGACGGGGTCCACCACCGCGAATGTAGTGATCCGTGCCAGCATCGGTGGATGGCCGCCCAGGCGCCGCCCGTCACCGTCGAGGTGGACGGGCACACCGTGACCGTCTCGAACCCCGACAAGGTCTTCTTCTCCACCCGGGGGGAGACCAAGCTCGACCTCGTCCGCTACTACCTTGCCGTGGGACCGGGAGCGCTGCGCGGTGTCTTCCACCGGCCCACCGTCCTGAAGAGGTTCCCCCACGGCGCCGAAGGAGAGTTCTTCTATCAGAAGCGGGTCCCGGCCAAGCGGCCGGAATGGATCGAGACGGTGACGGTCAGCTTTCCGAGCGGTCGCAGCGCCGAAGAGCTCTGCCCGGTTGACGTGGCCCATATCGCCTGGGCCGCCAACCTGGGTTGCCTGGACCTCAATCCCTGGCCCGTGCGCCGTCAGGACGTCGATCATCCCGATGAGCTCAGGGTCGACCTCGATCCCCAGCCCGGCGTCAGCTACGACGACGTCCGCCGGGTGGCCCTCGAGGCCCGGGCCATTCTCGACGATCACGGCCTGCAGGGATTTCCGAAGACGTCGGGGTCGCGGGGCATGCATGTGAACGTGCCCATCGAACCGCGTTGGGACTTCACCGAGGTTCGCCGCGCCGCGTTGGCTCTGGCCCGGGCGGTCGAGCGCCGCATGCCCGAGGTGGCCACCTCGGCGTGGTGGAAGGAACAACGCGGCGAACGCGTCTTCATCGACTACAACCAGAACGCCCGGGACCGGACGGTGGCGTCGGCGTACTCGGTCCGGGCCAATCCCGAAGGCCGGGTCTCGTGCCCTCTGGACTGGGACGAGGTCCCCGACGCCGAGCCCTCCGATCTGACACTGGCCACCGTCCCCGCCCGCTTCGCCGAGCGCGGAGACCCGGGTGCCGGGCTCGACGACCACCGCTACGACCTCACCGGTCTTCTGGAATTGGCGGCGCGTGACGAAACCGAGGGACTCGGGGACGCGCCCTGGCCCCCGCACTTCGCCAAGCAGCGGGGGGAGCCCCGCCGGGTGGCCCCCGGCCGGGCCCGGGACCGGCCCCGGCCGACCGGGCCGCCCACTGACTGAGCGAGCCACCGGCCGAGGGAGCCGTCAGCCGAGCAGCCCGAGGGCGGCAGCCACCTCCCCCAGAGAGAGAAACGGTCGATAGGGAATGTTCTGGAGATCGCACCAACGGGCCAGCTGATCGGTGGCGAAGAGAAGATCGGCGCCCGGCGCGGCCAGCTGGTCGCTCAGGCCGTCGCCCACGAAGATGGTCGTCCGCCCCCGGCCCGCCGCCTCCCGCAACGGCGCCTGCTTGCAGGTCCCGCAGCGGGCGCAGAGACAGGTTTCGTCGCCGTCGGGGAAAGCGATGGCCCCGGTGGCCCAGTCGATGGTGGCCGTCTTCACGGCGATGCCCATCGACTCGCCGACGTCGCTCGCCACGAAGCCGAATCCGTCCGAGACGATGGAGACCTCGGCGCCGGCATCGAGGAGGGCGTCGACCAGAGGCTCGAAGTAGTCGTCGATGGGGATCTCGGCCGCCACGGAGCGCAATCGACTCTCGTCTTCGGTGGCTAACAGCGCCCACTGCCGGGTGATGCATTCGCGGCTGCCGATCTCTCCGCTGGCGTAGAGCTCCTCGATGGCCCGCCACGAATCACCGGCCAGCCGGTTCAGGAGATGGACCCCGGTGTCGCCGAGCGAGATGGTGCCGTCGAAGTCCAAGAACACCGAGGCCGAGCTCAGGTCGAGGTCATCGATCACCACGTCCGACCTTACCGACGCCGAGGATGGCGACGGAGCACCTCAGGCGCCGAAGACGGCGGCGAGCTCCTCGGGCACCACGGTCTCGAGCTGGGAGTAGGTGCAGCTCTCGGGGCGGCGATCGGTCCGCCAGCGCCGGAAGGTGGTGGCGTGGCGGAAGCGGTCCCCCTGCAGATTGTCGTAGGCCACCTCGACCACCAGCTCGGGTGCCAGAGGCTCCCAGCTCAGGTCCTTCTTGGCGTTCCACCGCGACGGTGCCCCCGGGGTCCGGCCTCCGCTCGACTCCCCCGCCGCCCAGCCCTCCCAGGGATGCCCGGCGAGCGTGGGCCGCCGGTAGGCGGTCAGTTCGTCCACCAGCTCGCGTCGACGGGCCATGGTGAACGACGCCGTGACCCCCACATGGTGCAGGACGCCGTCATCGTCGTAGAGCCCGAGCAACAGCGATCCCACGATCGGTCCCGACTTGTGCCAGCGGAACCCGGCCACCACGCAGTCGGCCGTACGCTCGTGCTTCACCTTCATCATCACCCGTTCATCTTCGCGGTACGTCGTCTCGCGCCGTTTGGCCACGACGCCGTCGAGTCCCGCCCCTTCGAAGCGGGAGAACCAGTCCTGGGCCACCTCGGGGTCGGTGGTGGCCGGGGTGAGATGCACGGGAGGCCGGGCCCCACGCAGCGCCGCCTCGAGCAGCGCCCGGCGCTGGCGGAACGGTGCCGGTCGCAGGTCGCGGTCATCGAGGGCCAGCAGATCGAAGGCCACGAATGACGCCGGGGTGCTGCCGGCCAGCATGTCCACCCGGGAGGCGGCCGGATGGATCCGCTGGAGCAGGGCGTCGAAGTCGAGCCCCCGGGTCCCGGCGATGACGATCTCCCCGTCCACCACGGCCTTCGCCGGCAGGGCTTGGCGCAGCGGCTCGATCAGCTCGGGAAAGTAGCGGGTCAGGGGCCGCTCGTTGCGGCTGCCCAGCTCCAGCTCGTCCCCGTCGCGAAAGACGATGCAGCGAAATCCGTCCCACTTGGGCTCGTAGACGAGATCGTCGGATCGGGGCAGCTCACGGGCCAATTTGGCCAGCATGGGGGCGACCGGGGGCATGACGGGGAGATCCACGTCCCCACGCTGCCACAACGGACGCACAAGGTCGCCGTCAGGGGTGATGGCGCCGGTCGCGCTGGTCGATAGAAAAGTGATGGCCCACGACACCTGGGAGCCGAACGCCGCCGCCGAGCCTCCGACGCCGCCCTCCGTCCTTCCTTGGCGGACCCGACTGGGGGCCTTGAGGCCGGCCGTCGGGGGCCCGCCCGAAACGGGCACCCTGACCACGCGCCTGGTGGGCCACATCTCGTCGGCGCTGTTCCTACTCTGCGGCATCCTCGTGATCGTGGCCGGTGCCTTCGCCGCCTTCCCCCCCGGGGCCAACCGCCCCGGACTGATGGTGGTCGGTGTGGCCACCGTCGTGTCGGGCGCGGCCATCTGGGCGACACCCTGGGCGCGTTGGAAGCGCTCGGCCATGTTGTGGCTCGTTCCCCCCGCCTTCGCCCTCATCGTCCTCCACGGCATCTTCAGCGCCGACGACGGGTTCATCTACGGGCTCTTCTACGTGGTGGTCTTCATCTGGTTGGGGCTCGGTTATCCCCGGGGGACGTCGCTGCGCTTCCTGCCTCTGTTCCTTGTGGCCTACGAGCTGCCCCTGCTGTTGCGGCACCACCACGGGACGGTGGGTCCGGCGTCGGCACTCTACGTGGTTCCCTCCTTCGTCCTCGTGGGTGAGACGGTGGCCTGGGTGAGCGACCGGCTCGGTCGCTCGGAGAGCGCCCTCACCCGCAGCGAGCGCCGTTTCCGCGTCCTGGTCGAAGGGGCGGCCGACATCATCAGCCTGGTCGACGCCGACGGCCGGATCACCTTCGAGACGCCGGCGGTGCAGACCACCCTCGGATTCGACCCCGCCGAGCGGGTCGGCCGTCCGGCCGCCGACTTCGTCCACCCCGATGACCACCTGCGTCTCGCCGCCGCTCTCACCGAGGTGCTCCGGCGCGGCGGTGCCGTCGAACGGAACCTCGTCCGGCTGCTCCACGCCGACGGGAGCTACCGCTGGTGCGAAGTGGTGCTCCGCGACCTCCTCGACGAGCCCGCCGTGGGTGCCATCGTGGCCAACTTCTCCGACGTCACGGCCCGGCGCGACGCCGAGGTCCGCCTGGCCGAGAGCGAGGCCAACTTCCGCCAGCTCTTCGCCCAGAACCCGCAACCCATGTGGGTCTACGACCGCCGGAGCCTGGCCTTCTTAGAGGTGAACCAGGCGGCCATCGACCACTACGGCTACAGCCGCGACGAATTCCTGGCCATGAGCGTGCCCGGCGTCTGGGAACCGTCGCACCGCGAGGATGTCGACGGCCTGCGCCGCCGCCAGGGCCAGGACCACGTCCGCACCTGGAACCACGTGGTCCGCGACGGCCGGGTCATCGTCGTCGAGGTGGCCTCGCACGATCTCGAGTTCGCCGGCCGCGATGCCGTCCTCGTGGCCGTGAAGGACATCACCGACCAGAGAGCCCTCGAGGCCCAGCTCACCTACCAGGCCTTCCACGACTCGTTGACCGGATTGCCGAACCGGGCGCTGTTCCGCGAGCGGGTCGAGTACGCCCTGGCCAGCCGCACGGCCAACAACGTCCACGTCCTGTTCATCGACCTCGACCGCTTCAAGACGGTGAACGACAGCCTCGGTCACGGGTCGGGCGACGAGCTTCTGGTGGCCGTGGCCGAAAGGCTCTTGCCGACGCTGCGCGACGACGACACCCTGGCCCGCCTGGGGGGCGACGAGTTCGCCGTCCTCACCCTCGGTGTTCCCGATGGCGGCCAGCTCGTGGCCCGCCGCATCCTCGACGCCCTGCACGAGCCCTTCCGCCTCGGCGGTGGTGACGTCACCGTCTCCGCCAGCATCGGGGTGGCCTGCGACGCCGGTTCGGCCGAGGAGCTGCTCCGCGACGCCGACATCGCCATGTACGGGGCCAAGTCGGCCGGTCGCAACCGCTACCAGATCTTCGACGTCACCATGCATCACGGCGACCGCAACCGCCTGCGACTCGAGTCCGATCTCGTCCACGCCATCGAGCGCCACCAGTTGCGGGTGCTCTACCAGCCGGTGGTGGAGTTGCATACCGACGGCGTGGTCGGTTTCGAAGCCCTGGCCCGATGGGAGCACCCCGAGTTCGGCACGATCTCGCCTCTCGACTTCATCCCCATCGCCGAGGAGACGGGCCTGATCGTGCCCATCGGCCGCTGGGTCCTCGGCCAGGCCTGCGCCCAGGCCCGCCGCTGGCAGGTGGCCCACCGGCGTCCGCTGCCTCTCACCATGGCCGTCAACGTCTCCGCCCTCCAGCTGCAGGAGCCGTCGTTCGTCGAAGAGGTCCAGGCGGCCATCCTCCGCCACCTGCTTCCGCCCGAGACCCTCACCCTGGAGATCACCGAGAGCGTCCTGCTCGACAAGAGCACCACCATCCTCGAACGTCTGATCGAGCTCAAGGCCACCGGGGTCCGCCTGGCCATCGACGACTTCGGCACCGGCTACTCGTCGCTGTCGTACCTGCGTCAGTTCCCCATCGACATCTTGAAGGTGGACCGTTCGTTCACCTCCCTGATCGAGGGTCCGGGCAACGTGCCGCCGCTGATCGAGGGACTCGTCTTCCTGGGCCGGCAGCTGGGCCTCGACATGGTGGCCGAGGGCATCGAGATCGTCGACCAACGCACCCAGCTCCACCGACTGGGCTGCCTCCTCGGCCAAGGGTTCCTCTGGGCCCCTCCGCTCAGCCAGGACGCCGTCGACGAGTTGTTGGACCGGGAGGATTCCCAGAGCGTCATCGCCCGCTCGGTCCCCCTGCCCCCGGTCACCGCCGGGCCCCGGTCCTTCAGCGACTCCTCGCCCGCGGTTCACCCGGCCCCCGTGATCTCTCCGACCGGCGGACGCCCGTGACCATCAGCGCCACCCGGCCGAGCTCGTCGCCCACCATCCTGGTGGCCGACGACGACGCCTCGGTGCGCGGGTCGGTGGTCGACATCCTGCGCCTCGAGGGCTACACCGTCACCGAGGCCGACGACGGCGACGTGGCTCTCGACCTCCTCGGCGCCGAGCGCTTCGACGCCCTGGTTCTCGACAACCGGATGCCCCGGGTGGACGGCATGACCGTCCTGGCCGCCCTCGAGAACCCGCCGCCGGCCGTCCTCATGTCGGCCCACGACGTGGATTCGTCCGGTCGCAAGGACCTGGCCGTCCGGGGCATCGCCTACCTCCACAAGCCGGTGGACCCCGAGCACCTCCTCGATGCCGTGGCCACCGCCGTGGGCCGGGCCCGACGTCCGCCGCCGGTGATCTCGGGCTGAACATTTCGGCCCCGGGCTCCGCAACGACTCCGGGGAACGGCATCGGCCCGGGGATTCTCCGTCGCCCAGGTCACCCCGTAGGTCCAGGTTCACGCCGTAAGCCAGGTCACCCTCTTCGTGGCACACTCTGGGGTTCTCCCGGCACGGTGTGTCGTTGACGACGGCGGGCCCCCACGGCCGCAAGAGGTGCGGGCCCATGGTGCGGCTGACCGGAAGAGGATCGACCCGGGCCCTGGCGGCCACTGTGTCCCTGGCCTGTCTGACGGCATGGGTGGCCTCGAGCTCCGCCGTGGCCTCGGCGGCCACGTCGGCACCCACGCTCGCCCCCTCCACCGTTCCCGTCCCGACGGTCAGGGGTCCGATCCGTGGCCCGGGCACGCCGACCATCATCTCGACGTCGTTTCCTCTGTCCAAGGTCGGCTACAGCAGCGCCGAGTACTTCATCTCGGGATCGGCCCGGAGCTACCGGCTGCGGGGGAGGGCTCCGGCCGACGGCCGCTGGAAGCTGACCGACGGACCGCCGGCCCGCTACCGCACCCGGCTCCTCGTCTACCGGCCGAGCAATCCCAAGCGGTTCAACGGAACCGTCATCGTCGAATGGCTGAACGTCAGCGCCGGGGCCGACGACGCCCCGGACTGGGTGGGCGACCACACGGAGCTGATCCGCCAGGGCTTCGCCTGGGTGGGGGTCTCGGCCCAGGCCCTCGGGGTGAACGGGGGCACCTCGGTGCTCGGCCTGGGCGGGTCAGGACTGAGAAGAGCGGACCCGGGCCGCTACGCCACGCTTCACCACCCCGGTGACGCCTACTCCTACGACATCTTCTCCCAGGCGGCCCGGGCCATCGCCCACCCCCGGGGGGTGGCTCCCCTCGGTGGACTGCGACCGAAGGCCCTGATCGCCGACGGGGAGTCGCAGTCGGCGTTCTTCCTGACGACCTACATCGACGCCGTCGCCCCGGTCGCCCGAGTCTTCAACGGCTACATGGTCCACAGTCGGTGGAGTGGCGGCACCTCGCTCGCCGGGACACTCTCGTTCGGTGTCCACGAGCCGTTTCGCACCGACCTCGACGTCCCGGTGATGGCTTTCGAGACGGAGACGGACCTCACCATGGGATACATCCGTGACCGCCAACCCGACAACCGCTGGTTCCGGGACTGGGAGGTGGCCGGCACGGCCCACGCCGACGACTACATCGCCGGCGTCGGGGCCTCCGACACCGGAGCACCGGGCGCGGCCGAGGCCATCGTCACCCACGCCACCGCGCTCACCGCCCTGGGCTGCACGACGGCCATGAACGCCGGTCCCCAGCACTGGGTGCTCGACGCCGCCATCGCCGCTCTGAACCGCTGGGTCCGCACGGGTGTCGCCCCGCCCCACGCCCCCCGGCTGGCCGTGGTCGGCGGGACCACCCCCGTCATCCGCCGCGACAGGCTCGGCAACGCCGAGGGCGGCATCCGCACCCCCGAGCTCGACGTCCCCATCGCCGCGCTGTCCGGCAACGCCCCGGCCGGAGTGCCACTCACCTGCAAGCTCTTCGGATCGACCACGCCGTTCAGCCCGGCCGCCCTCACCTCTCTGTACCCCGCGCACGCCGACTACGTGGCCAAGTTCGATCAGGCCACCGGCCGCGCCGTGCGCGCCGGTTTCCTGCTCCCCGCTGACGCCAGCCAGATCGAGGCGGCGGCAGCCGGGTCGACCACGCCGGAAACGAGGCGGAATCGACGGGCTCACCCGTGAACTGCCGGTGAATGCCGTAGCCGGGCGGTAACCGGCGGCGTTGAATACGCACATGGACGCGCGTGGTCGGTATCGCTGTCTCGTCGTAAGCGAACCTGAACGATGACCGCCCCCGACGTCACCGCCGTCGCTCTCAGCTCGCCTTCGCCTTCGTCATCGTGTTCTGCAGCGGCGGCCCTGTTGGTCCCGGCTGGTGGGAGCGGCGGCCTCGTTCGGGGATCCGATTCCCCGTTGGACGCAGTCGTAGCCGGCACCCGGTCTCGGGCAGTTGAACCACTCCTCCGTCCTGCGGTCTCAGGTTTCTCGTTCACGCCGTGTTTACGGATCACCGGCCTTCGTTTATGGCCCGTTCACGCGGCGTCGTCATACCGTGATGGACATGGCTGACTTTCTGGCGGTACTCGGAATCGTGGCTTTCGCCCTGGCCATGCTGGGGCTGATCTGGGCATTGGAGCGGGTATGACCGTCGTTCAAGGAATCCTGCTGGCCGTCGCCATCGCCGTCTTCATCTATCTCGCCGTGGCCATGTTCAAGCCTGAGTGGTTCTAATGGGCTTCTTCTGGACAATCGTCGTCCTGGTCATCGCCCTGGGGATCACCTGGCGGTACTTGGGTTCGTACATGGCCGCCGTCTTCGACGGTCGAGTTCACTACTTTGCCTGGGCCGAGCGGCCGTTCTACCGGCTTCTCGGGACGGGTCCCGACCACGAGCAGAGCTGGAAGCGCTACGCCGGCTCGACGGTGATTTTCTCTGGCGCGGTCCTTGGCGTGGGCTATCTGCTGCTGAGGATTCAAGGGTCCCTACCGCTCAACCCGCAGCATTTCGGCGCCGTACCGCCGGCGCTCAGTTTCAACACGATCGCGTCGTTCACGACCAATACCAACTGGCAGAACTACGGCGGCGAGACAGCCATGTCGTACTTCTCCCAGATCGGCGTTCTGACAGTGCAGCAGTTCGTGAGCGCCGCCGTCGGCATCGCCGTGGCGATCGCCATGGCGCGGGGCTTCACTCGCCGGAACTCTCCCACGATCGGCAACTTCTGGGTCGACATCACCCGTTGCCTGCTCTACATCCTGCTCCCGATCGCCTTCCTCTCCGGCATCATCATCGTGGGCGCCGGAGCTGTGCAGACCCTGGCCGGGCCGATCACGATCCATGATTCGCTCAACGGCGTGAGTCAGACCATCCCCCGTGGCCCCGCCGGGTTCATGGGTCCCATCATGCAGCTCGGGACCAACGGCGGTGGGTTCTTCGACGTTGACCTCGCCCACCCCCTCGAGAACCCCACGGCGATCACCAACCTGCTCTACATCTGGCTCACGCTCTCCATCCCGTTCGCACTGACGTACACCTTCGGCAAGATGGTGGGCAGTATCAAGCACGGGGTAGCCCTCCTGGCCGCCATGGTGCTCATCTTCGGGGTGTGGGTGGGATTCACCAGCTACTCCGAGCACCAGAACAACCCCGCCGTCGCTGCCGCCGGTGTCCATTCGAAGGTCGGGAACACAGAGGGCAAGGAGACTCGATTCGGCGACACGAGCAGCGCCTTGTTCAACGTGTCGATGACCCAGACCTCCGACGGGGCCGTCGACAGCGCCACCGACTCGTACAACCCCATGGGCGGCTTCGGCCCCCTCACCGGCATGATGCTGGGCGAGGTCACCCCTGGGGGGGTGGGAAGCGGGCTGTACACGATCCTGATCTACGCCATCATCGCCGTGTTCATCGGCGGACTCATGATCGGGCGAACACCGGAGTACTTGGGCAAGAAGATCCAAGCCAAGGAGGTGAAGCTGGCGGGCCTGGCCGCCCTGGTGATGCCGATCACCGTGCTCGTGCTCACCGCCATCGCCGTGTCGATCCACGCCGGGCGGGCGGGACCGCTCAACTCCGGCCCGCACGGGTTCACCGAGATCCTCTATGGACTTACGTCGCAGGGCAACAACAACGGATCGGCCATGGCCGGCCTCACCGGGAACACCACCTTCTACAACGTCATCGGCGCCATCGACATGCTGATCGGCAGGTTCGGCATCATTATCCCGGCGCTCGCCCTCGGGGGTGTGCTGGCAGCCAAGAACGTGGTCCCAGCGTCGTTGGGCACGTTCAGGACCGACAACGGCATGTTCGTCGGCCTCGTCATCGGCGTGATCGTGATCATCGGCGGCCTCACCTTCTTCCCGGCCGTCGCCCTCGGCCCCCTCGTCGAACAACTCAGCCACGGAAAGTTCTTCTGATGACAACCCTGACCACACAACCGCAGCCCCAACCCGGCTCTACCCCCCACGGCGTGGCCGAGGCCCGGAGCCTTTTCGACGGTGAGATCCTCCGCCATGCGGGGGTCGACGCCTTCAAGAAGTTCAACCCCTTGGTCCAGGTAAAGAACCCCGTCATGTTCGTGGTTCTGATCGGGACGATCGTCACGTTCATCGAGGCCATCGCTCACCCGGGCATCTTCGACTGGTCCATCACCATCTGGCTGTTCCTGACGGTGACGTTCGCCAACTTCGCCGAGGCCATGGCCGAAGGTCGGGGCAAGGCCCAGGCCGACACCCTGCGCAAGATGCGTTCGGAGACCGAAGCCCGACGGCTGAGTGACGATGGGACCGAGGAGCGGGTACCGGCCTCGACGTTGGCCAAAGGCGATCTGGTGGTCTGCCAGGCGAACGATCCCATCCCGTCCGACGGCGAGATCATCGAAGGGGTGGCGTCGGTGGACGAGTCGGCCATCACCGGTGAATCCGCCCCCGTCATCCGGGAGTCCGGCGGGGACCGCTCGGCGGTGACCGGCGGCACCAGGGTGCTGTCGGACCGCATCGTCGTGCGTATCACGGCCGAACGGGGCAAGACCTTCCTCGACCGCATGATCACCCTGGTGGAGGGGGCCAATCGACAGAAGACGCCGAACGAGATCGCCCTCACCATCCTCCTCTCCGTCCTGACGATCGTGTTCCTGCCCGTGGTTGTGGCTCTCCAGCCGTTCGCCCACTACTCGGGCACCTCGGTGTCGGTGGTCGTCCTGGTAGCGCTCCTCGTGTGCCTGATCCCCACCACCATCGGGGCGCTGCTGTCGGCCATCGGCATCGCCGGGATGGATCGGTTGGTCCAGCGAAACGTCCTGGCCATGAGCGGCCGGGCCGTCGAGGCGGCCGGCGACGTCCAGACGCTGCTGCTCGACAAGACGGGCACCATCACCCTGGGCAACCGCATGGCGTCGTCGTTCTATCCCGCCGACGGTTACGACGAGGAGGAGCTGGCCGATGCCGCCCAGCTGGCGTCGCTGGCCGACGAGACCCCGGAAGGCCGCTCCATCGTGGTACTGGCCAAGGAGCGCTTCAACATCCGGGAACGCGATCTAGGCGCCGGACACATCTTCGTCCCCTTCTCGGCCACCACCAGGATGTCGGGACTCGACATCGAAGGCCGGCAGATCCGCAAGGGCGCGGCCGAGTCGATGAAGCGGTGGGTGATCGATCAGGGGGGCAGTATCCCCGACGGGCTCGACGACATCGTGGAACGGACGTCGCGGGTCGGCTCGACGCCTTTGGTGGTGGCCGACGGCCAGAAGATCCTCGGCGTCATCGAGCTGAAGGACGTGGTCAAGCAGGGGATCAAGGAGAAGTTCGAGGAGATGCGGCAGATGGGTATCCGCACCGTGATGATCACGGGCGACAACCCCCTGACCGCCGCCGCCATCGCCCAGGAGGCGGGCGTCGACGACTACCTGGCCGAGGCCACACCGGAGGCGAAGATGGCCCTGATCCGGTCCGAGCAGGAGGGGGGCAAGCTCGTGGCCATGACCGGCGACGGCACCAACGATGCCCCGGCGCTGGCCCAAGCCGATGTGGGTGTGGCCATGAACACGGGGACGACGGCGGCCAAAGAGGCCGGCAACATGGTCGACCTCGACTCGAACCCGACCAAGCTCATCGACGTGGTCGAGATCGGGAAGCAGCTGCTCATCACCCGCGGATCGCTCACCACCTTCTCCATCGCCAACGACGTGGCCAAGTACTTCGCCATCATCCCGGCGCTGTTTGCCACCCTCTACACGCGACCAGGCGTCCCCGGGCCCCTGAACGCGCTCAACATCATGAAGCTGCACAGCCCGCAGAGCGCGGTGCTGTCGGCGGTGATCTTCAACGCCCTCGTGATCGTGGCTCTGATCCCTCTGGCATTGCGCGGAGTCCGGTTCCGGGCTGCCTCGTCGTCCGCCATCCTACGTCGCAACGTCTTGATCTACGGGTTCGGCGGGGTCATCGTGCCCTTCATCTTCATCAAGCTCATCGACCTCATCCTCGTGGCCCTCCACGCCTACTGATGGAGATCTTCTGATGCTCGCCCACCTCCGCCGGTCAATCATCTCGATCGTGGTCTTCACGGTCTTCTTCGGCTTCCTCTACGCCTTCGCCGGAACCGGCGTCGCTCAGCTCTTGTTCCGGCACCAGGCCGACGGATCGGTCACTGCCAACGGATCGACCCTGATCGGACAGAACTGGTCGGCCACGAAATGCCCGGGGCATCCCGACGGCAGCTGCGTCTTCCAGGGTCGCCCCGACGCCCTCGGTCCCTACGCAGGCGTCGGTGACAACCCCCTGGTGGCCAACGGCAAGAGCGGGGAGTCGGCCGCCACCAACCTCGGGCCCCGCTCGAAGATCCTGTTGGCCAACACCCAGGCCCTCGTCGCCTATTGGCACAAGCGCGGCGTCGATCCCACTCCTGACCTCGTCACCACCTCGGGCAGCGGCCTCGACCCCGACATCGCCCCCCAGGACGCCATCGTTCAGATCCCGATGGTGTCGGGCGCAACCGGCATCTCCCCGTCGGCTCTGCGGAGCCTGATCGCCCGGGAAACCCATGGTGCCCAGCTCGGCTTCCTGGGCAGCTCCTACATCAACGTGCTAGAGCTCAACGTGGCCCTTTCCCACCTCCGGTGAACGCCTGGGAACCCGCCTCCGGCGACTGGTGGGGCGGGCGCCCGATCGCCCGCCGGATCGCCGACGCCGACCCCCAACGGAGAGTCGTCGTGACAGGGACGATTGTCGACACGGAGGTGGGTCTGTGGCGTCGGATGCCGGCGTACATCTGCCGTCTCGACGACGAAACCGGCTGCATCACAATCCTATTTGGCGGACGGCGACCCGTTCCCGGCATGGTCAAGGGCGCTCAGTGCACGGTCGAAGGCACAGCGATATCCAACGGACGTGTGCTGTTCTTGTGGAATCCCCACTACCGGTTCGAGTTGTGAAATCGTGGAGACCCGTCCTCGAGGATTCGCGAGGAATCGTCCCCACATTCGGACGAACGGGCTTCCGGCATGACTGTCGTCCTTACCGGTGGCCACCGTTATGGCCTTCTTCGTCGTTGTCGCCCTGGTGGCGTGCGCCTACAGTCGCGTCACCGCCGATGCGGATGTCGAGGCCGAGTCGGAGATGACGTCGCCCGAGCGTCAGCCAGGCCAGGCGTGAGCGAGTCGCACACCCCCGGCAGAGCGACAGCCGTTGCGGCGCCGCCGGAGACCAAGCCACCGAAGCTGCCCATGCTCATCTTAGGGCCCGTCGGCGAGCGCATCGTCGGATAGAGAGCCGTCGAAATGGACGAAGGCAGAAGGGACACGGGCTCCGAGGGGACCGACGAAGGCGTGAGTGAGGCGGCGGCGGTCGATCCCGACGCCACTGACGTCGTCGAAGCGGCGGGGCATTTCCGCATCTACCTGGGCGCAGCGGCGGGCGTGGGCAAGACCTACGCCATGCTCAGTGAAGGTGGGCGTCGTCGGAAGCGCGGAACCGATGTCGTCGTCGGCTTCGTCGAGTGTCACGGGCGCCAGCTGACCGAGGAGCAGATCGACAAGCTCGAGGTCGTCCCTCGCCTGGTGGTCGACTACCGGGGGACGCAGTTCGAGGAGATGGACGTCGACGCCGTCATCCGGAGGCGACCCACGCTCGCCCTGGTCGACGAGCTGGCCCACACCAACGTGCCGGGATCGGGGCGCCACGAGAAACGGTGGCAGGACGTCCTCGAGATCCTCGACGCCGGGATCAACGTGATCACCACCGTCAACATCCAGCACCTCGAGAGCATCGCCGACGCCGTGGAGCAGATGACCGGGACGCCGGTGCGTGAACGGGTGCCGGACTGGGTCGTGCACAAGGCCGATCAGATCGAGCTGGTCGACTCCTCGCCCGAACAGCTGCGCCGACGGATGCTGCACGGCAACATCTACCCGAAACAGAAGGTTGCCCAGGCGCTCACCCACTTCTTCCGCACCGACAACCTGATCGCGCTGCGGGAATTGGCGCTGCGGTTCCTGGCCGACGAGACCGAGGAGGAGCTCCTCGAGCACCTTCGAGGGCACCAGGACCCCGGTGTCTGGGACACCACCGAGCGGATCATGGTGGCGGTGACCGCCGCCCCCGGGACCGACATCCTGCTGCGACGGGCCGCCCGGATCGCCTCCCGGGTCAAAGGGGATCTCGACGTTGTCCATGTCCTAGCCGGCGACAGCAGCGGTCGGGATGAGAGCGGGGCCATCGCCAAGCTGCGGGGCCTGTCGGCCGACCTCGGTGCCCGGTGGCACGAGATACCGGCCGACGACCCGGCGCGCGCTCTCACCCGTTTCGCCCGGGAGCACCAGATCACCCAGATCGTGATCGGTTCGAGCCAGCGCAGTCGCTGGCAGGAGCTAATGGGTGGCGGGTCGATCGTCCGGAGGGTCATCCGCGAGGCCGGTGCCGTGGGCATCGACGTGCACACGATTGCCCGACGGGTGTTGCCCCTGGCCGCCTCGTCCCAGCCGGGGGACGCCGACGAGTCGTGACCGGTGCCGGGTCGTCGGCGCGGCGTTAGGGTGGCGGCGGTGAAAGCAGCCGTCTACTACGAGACCGGTGGTCCCGAGGTCCTGCGCTACGAGGAGGTGGCCGACCCACCGATGGCCGGTCACGAGGTGCTCGTCCGGGTGGAGGCCATCAGCATCGAGGGTGGTGACACCCTGAACCGCCTCGGTGGGGAGATGAGCCGGGTTCCGCACATCGTCGGCTACCAGTGCGCCGGCACCGTCGAGGCGGTGGGCGACGCCGTCACGCTCTTCGGGGTGGGCGACCGGGTGGTGACGGTGGGGCTCGACGGATCGCACGCCGAGTTGCGGGCCGTGGCCGAGCCGTTCTGCTGGGCTATCCCCGAGGGTCTGTCCACCGAGGAGGCCGCCTGCGTGCCCGTTGCCTTCGCGACGGCCGACGACTGCCTGTTCGAGTTCGGGCGTCTGCAGCCGGGGGAGACGGCGCTGATCCACGCCGGGGCGAGCGGCGTCGGGATCGCCGCCATCCAACTGGCCAAGCGGGCCGGGGCCACGGTGCTGGCCACCGCCTCGCGTGACGAGAAGCTCGAGCGGTTGCACGAATTCGGCCTCGACCACGGGATCAACTACGTGAGGACCGACTTCGTCGAGGAGGTGCGCCGGCTGACCGACGGACGGGGCGCCGACGTGATCGTCGATTCCGTGGGGGGATCGACGTTGCCGGGGAGCCTGGGCGCCCTGGCCTACCGGGGCCGGTGCGTGACGGTGGGTGACGCCGGGCGGCAGGGAACCCAGCAGATGGACATCTCGACGTTGCGGATGAACAACCAGTCGCTGATCGGATACTTCATGGGTGCCGAGCTGTTCCTCGCCCCCCGCGTCCACGCCATGATCGCCAGGCATCTCGACGACATCGCCGCCGGACGACTGAAGGTGGTGATCGACCGGCGGTTCCCGCTGGCCGACGCAGGGGCCGCCCACGGGTACATCGAGAGCCGGCAGGCCTTCGGCCGGGTGCTGCTCTTACCGTAGGCAGAGGATCTCGCCGTGGAGGACGGCGAACCACCCGTCGGGATGGGCCGTCCAGCGGCGCCAGGCGGCCGCCATCTCCTGGAGTTGGTCGGCAGTGGCCAGGCCCAGTTCGACGGCCCGGGCGCCGAGGGCCGACTCGGTCATACGGTCGGCCCAGAGCTCACCCCACCACCGCCGGTCGTCGGGGTCCGAGAAACACCAGGCCGATGCCGTGGTCGTCACCTCGGTGAAGCCGGCGGCCCGGGCCCAGGAGGCGAGATGGCGGCCGCCGTCGGGTTCGCCGCCGTTGGCCCGGGCCACGGCGCCGTAGAGGTCGAGCCAGGCGTCGAGTCCGGGATCGGCCGGGTACCAGGTGAAGCCGCCGTAGTCCCCGTCGCGCGCCGCCACCCGTCCGCCGGGCCGGCAGACCCGGCCCAACTCGGCCAGGGCGGCCACCGGATGGGCGAGGTGTTGGAGGACCTGATGGGCGTGGACGATGTCGAAAGAGCCGTCGTCGAAGTCGAGGGCGTAGGTGTCGCCGACGGTGAAGCGGAGATTGCCGATGGCACGGTCGTCGGTGGTGGCCCGGGCCAGGGCGACGACCTCGGCGGCGCTGTCCAGTCCGACCACCGGTCCGGGTGCGACCCGCCGGGCCAGATCGACGGTGATGGTGCCGGGCCCGCAACCCACGTCCAGGACCGAGAGGCCGGGTCGCAGCGACGGGAGCAGGTAGGCGGCCGAGTTCTCCGCCGTCCGCCAACGGTGCGAACGCAGGACACTCTCGTGGTGGCCGTGGGTGTAGCGGTGGTCCGGCCCGGGCGGCCGGGCCGGAGAGGCGGCGTCGAGGCGGGTCATGTCGACAGCATGCGCTCCCCGCCGATCATTAGCAAAGTGATTTTTCAATAGCTATGTATAAGATAAATGGATGTCCCGGGCCGAGCAGCTGCGGACCTTCCTGGCCGTCTACCGGGCGCGGTCGGTGACCGACGGGGCCCGCCAGCGGGGGGTGTCGCAGCCGGCCGCCAGCCAGCAGTTGGCCGGACTGGAGAGGGCGGTGGGTGGTCCGCTGTTCGTGCGGACACCGCGGGGGGTGGAGCCCACGGGCCGGGCGGTGGCGCTCTACGCCGAGGCGGCCTCCGCCCTCGACCAGCTCGAAGCGGTGCTCGGCGGGCTCGAGCAGGGTCGGCCCGGGGGGTCGTCGGCGCCCCTGCGCCTGGGGTCGACGGCCGAATTCTTCTCCTGCGTGGTCCTGCCGAAGATCAGTGGCAGCGAGCTGGCCGTGGTGGCCAGCTTCGGAGACGACACGGAGCTGCTCGGACGACTCGAGCGCGGTGAACTCGACGTGGTCGTCACCAGGACCGTCGCTCAGCGCCGGCGAATGACGGCGCTGCCCATCGGGGAGAAGGGGTTCGTCCTGGTGGCGGCACCGGCCGTTGTGGCCGGTGCCTCGTTCGGTTCGTTGTCGACGCTCGGGGACTGGCTGGTCGGTCAGTCCTGGGCCGCCTACAGCCTCGAGCTGCCCATCACCCGCCGGTTCTGGCAGAGCCATCTGGGCCGGCCCTTCTCGGCCCGCCTGCGGCTGGTGGCCCCTGATCTGCGGGCCGTGACCCGGGCCGTCGAGCGGGGGATCGGCTGCAGCATCCTCCCCCGGTTCGTCTGTGCCGGGGCCCTCGACGAGGGCAGGATCGTCGAGGTGTATCCGGTCTCCGATCTGATTCCCGACGAGCCCTGGTTCCTCTGGGCCCGGACGGGGGAGACCACCCGTGCCCCGGTGGCCGGGTTCGTGCGGCTCTTCGCCGGCGCCGGTGCCGCGGCGAGCGCCATATGACCACGACGACATGACCACGACGACCTATGTGGCCATGCTGCGGGGGATCAACGTGAGCGGCCGGAATCGTCTGCCCATGGAGTCCCTGCGCTCTCTGGTGACGGCCGCCGGCGGCGAGGAGGTGCGCACCTATATCCAGAGCGGCAACGCCGTCTTCAGAAGCAGGGCCAAGGTTTCGGGCATCGTGGCGTTCCTGGAGGACGCGCTGGTCGACCTGCTCGGAACCAAAGTGCCGGTGCTCGTACGGTCGAAGAGCGAACTCGGAGCCGTGATCACGACGAATCCCTTCGTTCGTCGGGGGGTCGAAGCCACCACCCTGCACGTGACATTCCTGGCTGAGGTTCCGTCACCGGCCGATGTGAAAGCGGCCCAGGCCAAGGCGGTGGACGCCGACGAGTTCCTGGTGGTCGGCCGGGACGTCTTTCTGCGCTGCCCGGACGGCTACGGCAAGACCAAGCTGACCAACACGTTCTTCGAGAAGAAATTGGGCTCGGACACGACCACCCGGAACTGGAAGACGGTCAACACGTTGGCCGAGATGGCGCGCCGTTGACCGGGTCTCTCAGTCTCGAGTCACCCTGGACCCCGGTCACCGGCGGGTCACCGGCGGGTCACGGTGGCGGGAGCTCGGAGTCGATGGCCGCCTGCAGGGCGTCGAGGACCCGCCGGCGGACGCGGCGCTTGGTGGCGGCATGGGCGGTGGGATCGAGTTCGGCGAGTAGGCCGGCCGCCTCGAGGCCGGCGGCGCGCAGGTCGCCGGGGGCGACCACCTGATCGAGGAAGCCGGCCGTCACCGCTTCGGCCGGGTCGTACATGGTGGCCGTGACCAGACCCCGGTCGAAGTACGAGGGCTGGAGCCGGTGTCGGGCGAGCTCGATGGCGAACCAGGGCAGGGTGAGGCCGATCCTGACCTCGTTGAGGCCGATCCGGAAGGCGCCGGCGGCGCCGATCCGGGTGTCGGAGGAGAGCAGTAGGAAGGCGCCCGCCGGGTAGGCGTGGCCCGGACAGGTGGCCACCACCGGCCGGGGAAAGGCCAGCAGCCGTTGGGCCAGGGTCGCCCCCAGGGTGAGCATCTCCCGCAGCGGCTCCGGACCGCCGGCGATGGTCAACAAGTCGAAACCGGCGGAGAAGTACCCCTCGCGTCCGGTGAGGATCACCACGGTGCCGTCGCCCTCGGCCTGATCGAAGGCCTCGTGGAGCGCCCGGAGCATGGGAACAGAGAAGACGTTGACCTTGCCGTCATCCATGGTGATGGTGGCGACCTCTGCATCGCGCTCGTACGAGACCAGCTCGCTCATGGCAGTCCCTCTCTCGTCCGTCACTTCCAGCGGAAGTGGACGAAGACGCGTCCGAAGTTGTTCGAATCCTTCTCCACCCGGTGGTAGATGGCCTTCATCTCCTTGGTGTCGAGAAAGCGCAGGACCCGCTTCTTCAGTTGGCCCGATCCCTTGCCCGGAATGATCTCCACCAGGGTGGCTTTCGTCCGGACGGCTTCGTCGATGATGTCCCGGAGAGCCTTGTCGATGTCGGACCCCCGGTTGTAGATGTCGTGCAGGTCGAGCTTGAGCTTCACGGGCCGCACCCCCCCCAACCAGTCTGGCCCGGGCGGGCCCGCGCCACCGGCCGCCGGTGCCAAGCTTGTCCCGTGCAGAGAAGAGCCCCGGTCCCGGTCGATCCGTCGTGTGCGGCCACCCCCAGTCTGGTCGCCTTCCTCGTCTCTCTGGGGGCCACCGAGGAGCAGGTCGCCGAGGCCGAGGCCCGATCGGGCCTCGTCGGCCTGGGCGCCGACCTGGTTTTCGCCGCCGCCGAGGGCCTGACCGCCCACGACGTGGCCGAGCGGACGGGGGCCCCTGTCGAGGAGGTGCTCGGCATCTGGCGGTCCCTCGGAGTCGAGGTGCCGGGGTCGGAGGCGCCGATGTTCTCGTCGGCCGACGCGAGTTTCGTCCGCTCCCTGACCACGATGGACCTCTTCACCGACAAGGAGGGAGACGAGCTTCTGCAGGTCGTCGGCAGCGCACTGTCGAGGATCGCCGACGCGGCGATCAGCTTCTACGTCCAGAACGTCGAGGTCGAGCTGGCCGAAGGAGGCGCCGACCCCCTGCAACTGGCCGAGAAGAGCTCGTCGGCGGCGATGAAGGCGCTCGAATTGGGGGCGGGGCTCGGTGCCGTCTTCGTTCATCTTCTGCGTGACGGGGTGGACCGGCAACGGTTGGCCCAGGCGCACGTGAGCGACCGGGCGCTGTTCCGGGTGGCGGTAGGTTTCGTCGACCTGGTCGGATTCACGCCCCTGTCCCACCGGATGGCCACCCGGGAGCTGAGCGCTTTCATCGGCCAATTCGAGACCCGGGCCTTCCGGGTGGCCTCGGAGTACGGGGGTCGGATCATCAAGCACATCGGCGACGAGGTCATGTTCGTGGCCATCGATCCCGTGGCCGGCTGCGAGTTGGCGCTGGCGCTGATGACCGAATTCCTCGATGAAGGGATCCAGCCCCGTGGTGGCCTGGCCTTCGGTGACGTGCTGGCCCGGCAGGGGGACTACTACGGGGAAGTCGTCAACCTGGCCAGCCGGCTGGCCGACCTGGCCATTCCGGGCGAAGTGCTGGCCGACGAGAACGTCCGGCGCGCCGCCTCGGGCCGCGGTCTGGTCTTCGAGGGCGCCGGACGTCGGCAGCTGAAGGGTTTCGACGAGCCGGTGCTCGCCTACAGCGTCATCGCCGGCCCGGAGACGGCCGACTGATCTGTTCGAGCCCGCGGCAGGGGAGAGCGATCCCCTGCCCGGCCCCCCCGGCGGCGCACGGGAAATGCTTCCGGGTCCCGTCGCCTGTCCCGAGGGTAGCTCCGAGCGGATCGCCGTGCTCGGGGCACGCGCCGAAGGGGCTGGCGAACTCTGGGTGCGGGGGGCACACCTGTCGCCAAGCCCCTTCGGCGGTGCGGTTCCCGCAGCCCCTCAGCTGCCGGTACCGGCACAGTACGGGTGGGTCGTAAACACAATGGGTCCAACTGATGACAACTGTGTAAACCGGCGCTCCTGGCGCGTGCGTGTGAGCCGGTCGGGACTGTCTGCGCGCAACGTGTCGAGGTGGCAGGGCGACGCGTGCAAGGATGCGGCCCCGGGGGTGCCCATGCACGTGGTGGTCAGGCCAGCGGTCTTCGGTGCCGGATGCGTGACCATCCTGTTGGCGCTCGCCATGCCGGCGGTCGCCTCCGCCTCTCCGGGAGCCCCGAAGGTGACAGCCGTGGCCGGCACCGGCGCCGCCGGTGGCCGGGGTGACGGCGGCCCGGCTCGGGGCGCCGAGCTGGACGCCCCAACGGGTATCGCCGTGGACTCGGCCGGTGACATCGCCGTGGCCGACAGCGGGAATTGTCGGATCCGGATGATGGCGGCCCGTGCCGGGAGGCACTTCGGCCGGGCCATGCGGCCGGGACGGATCTACACGGTGGCCGGTATGGGCTGCGGCCGGCACCCGGCGTCGGGTTCGTCGGAGGTGGCTCTGGTCGACCCCACAGCCGTGGCCTTCGACGCCCGGGGCGACCTCCTGATCGCCGATGCGTCGGGCAACCGGGTCCTCGAGCTTCCCGCCGTCTCCGGTCGGAACTTCGCCGTGGCGGTGACGGCGGGCCGGCTCGTCTCGCTGGCCGGCACCGGGGCGGCCGGCTCGAGCGCCGACGGGAGACCGGCTCGCTCGGCGCTGCTCGACGAGCCTCGTGGTGTCGCCGTCGACGCCGAAGGTGATCTCTTCATCGCCGACACCGGCAACTGCCGGGTGCAGGAGGTCCCCAACGGCCCCGCCTCCTCCTCGGCGGGGGGTGGTGGACGACGGGCCGGGCACCTCTACACGGTGGCCGGGACGGGTGTGTGCGGGGATGCCGGCGACGCGGGGCCGGCGGCGAAGGCCGAATTGTGGGCACCCACGGCGGTGGCGGTCGACGGAGCCGGAGACCTCCTGATCGCCGACCAGGGGAACTGTGACGTCCGGGAGGTGCCGGTGACGACGGGGACGTTCTATGACGTGCCCATCGCCGCCGGGAACATCGGCACCGTGGCCGGACAAGGTGCACACAGCGACTACCTGAACGACGGCCTGTCGGCCGCCGGACCGGCCGCCGACCTGAACTTTCCGACCGGTCTGGCCGTCGACGGCGCCGGCGACCTCTTCATCGCCGACAGCGACGAGCGGTCCATCCGGGAGGTGGCGGCCCACGACGCCACGGTGTTCGGCCGCCGGGTGATCGGCGGGGACATGTACACGCTGGCCGGGATGCTCCCTGTGGGTGGTGCCGGGCCGGCGGGCGACGGGACGAAGTGGATCTCGACCCGGCTCGTCTACCCCTACGGGGTCGCCGCCGGACCCGGTGGGTCGATCTATTTCAGCGATCAGGGCGCCAACCGCGTCCGGCGGATCGCGGGACCGTGAGCGCGGGGTCGGACCGGGCGCCGGACCGGTCGGACCGCCGGACGTTCCTGGCCAACAGCGCCCGGGCGACGGCGGTGACGGTGGCGCTTCCGTCGATGGCATCCCCGACGACGCCGGTGCATCCCCGGCTGGTGGGGGCGTCGGTTCCGGATCCGGCCTCCACCGGGGCACCGTCGGCGCCGCGACGGTTGACGGTGAACGGGGTGGCGGGCACCGTCGGCGCCGACCCCGACGAGGTGCTCTTCGCCTGGGAGATGGACGACGGCCGCCGGGGGGCCCGGCAGATCGGGTACCGGATCGTGGTGAGCACGACGAGCCGGACGCGGGCTCCGCGCACGATCTGGGACAGCGCCCAGGTGAGCTCGGCCCGCCAGGCCTTCGTCCGCTATGGCGGCCGGCCTCTGTCGGCCGACACCGCCTACCAGTGGCGTCTGTCCACCCGTGGCCCCGGAGGATGGAGCGCGTTCTCGGCCCCGGCCTCGTTCACCACCGGGCTGCGCGACGGGGACTGGCGGGCGCAGTGGTTGCAGCCGGCGGTCGCCGATCCTCAACCGGACAGGCACACCTACGTGCGGACGACCAGACGGGTGCCGTCCAAGGCGGTGGCCCGGGCCACGGCGTTCGTGGCCGCCGCTCACAAGTACCAGTTGTGGATCAACGGGACGGAGGTCGACAGCGGGCCGAGTTTCTCCTACCCCGACGAGAGTTACGTCCAGGCCACCGACGTGACCGCCCATATCCGGCCCGGGGCCGACAACGGCATCGGGGTGCTCCATCGCTGGTACGGCGCCGGCCAGGGCCGACCGGAGTCCGCCCCGGGCCTGTTGGTGCATCTGTCGGTCCACTTCACCGACGGCAGTCACCAGGTGATCGCCACCGACGGCACCTGGCGTGAGCACCCCGGCGAATGGCTGCCCGGCGGCTACCGGAACACCGACGGGAACGACTTCGTGGAAAACATCGACGGCCGGGCGGCGCCGCTGCGATGGTCCGATGGCGGCTTCGACGACCGCGGCTGGACGGCCCCGGCCGTTCTCGGTCCCGTGGGCACCGCTCCTTTCACACAGCTCGTCGCCCAGCGGAGTCGGATCGTCGAAGAGCCGGTGGCGCCGGTGTCGGTGAAAACGCTCGCCGGCGGTGCCGTGGTGGTCGACTTCGGAAAGGTCTACGCCGGTCGCCCGGCGGTCACGTTCCGCCACGGAGTCAGCGGGCGGATGGTTCCCATGCACGTCGGCTACCTGCTCGATGCCGACGGCCACGTCTCCACCGTGCACGGGACCCAGGGGACCGATCTGAGCTTCTCCTATGTCCAGCGCCACGGCGCACAGACGTTCCTGCCCTTCACCTTCCTCGGCTTCCGCTACCTGCAGATCGACGATCCGGGTGAGGCCCTGGGCCGATCCCAGGTCACGCTGGTGGCCCGGCACGCGGCCATGCCCCGTGTCCCGGACGCCACCTTCGCATCCTCGGTCCCGATGCTGAACGACGTCTGGGCGCTCACCCGCCGCTCGGCGCTCTACACCTCGCAGGAGCAGTTCATCGACACGCCCACCCGGGAGAAGGGCCCTTTCCTGTGGGACGGGGCCACCGAGTCCCAGGTCGTGATGCGGGCCTTCGGCGAACAGAACCTGACCGGGCAGGGGCTGCGGGACTTCGCCCGGTCGCAGAGGCGCTACTGGCCCGACGGCCGGGTCAACGCCGTCTATCCCAACGGCGACGGGGCCCGGGACTTCCCCACCTTCACCGAGCTCTATCCCGAGTGGGTGTGGCGTTACTACCTGAACACGGGGGACGTCGACACGCTGGCGTCGCTGCAGACGACGCTGCAGAACATCGGCAACTACCTGGCCGGTCACATGGACCGGACCACGGGACTGGTCACCGGGCTCTCGCTCGGCAGTAACGGCGATCCCCTCTACGGCTACGACCTCGACACCGTGGCCGACACCACCATCAACGTGATGGCGGTGAACGCCTTCCACCGGATGGGCCAGGTGGCCGGCGTCCTCGGTGACGACGGGGAGGTCACTCTTCAGGGGTTGCGCGCCGCCGCCCTGATGGCGGCGGTCAACGCCCGCCTCGTGCGCGGCGACGGCGTCTACGTGGACGGCCTGAAGGCGGACGGGACGCTCAGTCCGCACGCCTCGCAGCAGGTCAACGCCTCGGCCCTCGCCTACGGCGTGGTGCCCGCGGCCCGGGTGACGGCGGTGGGGGCCTACGTGGCCGGTCTCGGGATCTCGGTCAGCCCCGACCACGGACTCGAATTGCTCCGGGCCCTGCACGCGGCGGGCCGCGATCAGGATGTCGTGCGTCTGCTCACCGACAGCCGGATCCCCGGATGGGCCCGCATCGTGGCCGCCGGTGGGACCTTCACCTGGGAGACCTGGACGCCGAGCGACCTGATCGGCGACAGCCTGTCCCACGGGTGGGGATCGGGCGCCCTGGTGGCCATGCAGGAGGTCCTGCTCGGCGTCGCCCCCGGTACGCCACCGGCCCCGAGCGGGGCCACCGTCCTCGACGTTCGGCCCCCTCCCGGACGGCTGGATGTCTCCGGCCGGGTGCCCACCCCGGCGGGGACGGCGTCTGTCGACTGGCGCCGGACGGGATCGAGCACGGAGCTCGCCCTCGTGCTGCCGCCGAACGCCTCGGCCCGGGTGCACCTGCCCGCCGCTCGTCCCGGTGCCCTCACCGAAGGGGGAAAGCCGCTGGGCCACGCCGCCGGTGTGAGCGTCGTCGGCGCCGTCGGAGGTCGGGTCACCCTGTCGGTGGCGGCCGGTAGCTACCACTTCACCGCCCGGGCCTGAATCTTCCGGCGTCGCCGCCGGGGGCGCGGTCCCGGGCCAGGAGGGCCCCCTTCAGGCGTCAGGGGCCTGGGGCCCGGGGCCATTGATCCTGTGGTGACTCTGTGGCGGCGGTGGTGGCGGCGGCGATGGGGACGGGCCCCGGGGACCCGTTCTCCGGGTCCATTCCTGCCTGTCTTCTTCACTTCGGCCGTGCATCTGCCGAAGAAGTAGCCGCGGGTCGGGCTCGAGATAACGGCCTTCCCTTATTAATTACACAGATAGTAGTTAAGATGTCACTTGGAGTGGGAACTTGCTGATCGACCGTGATCGTAGGGGGTGGCGCCGGGCGTCGGGACGTGTCGGCCCCATGTCTCCAGGGCGATCGACGAGACTCTCGTCCCGGTCGGCGACCGATGACGCCGGCCGCCGGGAGTGGGGCTTCTCGATCCTCGAGATCATCATCGCCCTGGCCATCTTGATGACGGTGCTGGCGGCCGTCTCATCGCTGCTCCAGACGTCGTTCAAGATCGGGGCCAACTCGCGTTACGAGCAGCAGGCCACGGCCATCGCCTCGGCCACCCTCGACCAGCAACTGGCGTCGGGCGTCTCGACCCTGCTCGGCCAGCAAGGGGACACCGCCCTGACCCCGGTGCTGAGCTCCGGTCAGACCTACCTCCTCGAGAGGGAGGTGGCTCCCTACGACCCCGCCTACACGCAGTGCCAATCGCCGGCCAGCGACCCCGGCGCCATGCTGAAGGTGACCATCTGGGCCACCTGGACCGACCAGAAGGCAGGCGCCACCTGGTGGCTGAGCGGCTCCTCGGCGGCCACGAAGCTCCTCGTGCAGGAGACCAGCCTGTTGGCCGTCCCCGCCTCGGCCATCAATCCGACGCTCGGATCCATTCTGGTCAGCATCCAGGGGGCGACGGGCAATCCCATCGCCAATGTTTCGGTGACGGCCACGCCGTCGTCGGGAAGTCCGCAGACGGTGACGACGAGCGCCGGCGGCTGTGCGTTGTTCGCCAACGTGGCCGTCTCGCCGACGACGTGGACGATCTCCTTCGCCACGCTGTCCGGCTACCTGACCGAACAGAACCTGACCACCCTGCCGACACAGTCGAACCTGTCGGTGGCCGCCGGCTCCACCACGTCCATCACGTTCTCGCCGGGGGCCAGTGCCGCCTCGGCCACCGCCTACGACCGGGCGGCCACGGTCAACGCCGTCTACTCGGTCCCCATGGCCGACGGGGTGCACCCCATTCTGCCGTCCAACATCAACAGCCTGCCCCTGTCGTTCTACAGCAGCAACCTGGTGGTCAGCCCCTACGTCTCGGCTTCACCGGCCAGTGTCTTCCCCATGGCCGGGTCGCCCGGCTACTACGTGGTGGCCGGTTCGTGCGGCACCGAGAGCGCGCCGGACGGGGGCACCACCGACGGCCAGCCCGTCACCCTGACGGCCGGCGGCACCGGCTCACCCACCATCCCCCTCGTCCCCGTCCAGATCTTCGTGCAACAGGGCGCCAGCCTGGTGTCGGGCGCGGCCGTGACGGCAGCGGTGAAGAACGCGGCGGGTACCGGGACCGACACCAACTGCCCGACCTCGGGCACGACGGTGATGCCCACGCTCAATCTGTCCACCACCACCGCCACCTGGTCGAGCAAGGTTCGGGGCAAGCACCGCCGCCACGCCTACTTCGTCTGGGGCTGCAGCTCCAATTGCTCGACGTCGACCACCCTGTCGACGCCGTCCACGGCGACCTACGGCTCGCCCGTGACGCTCAGCGCCACCGTGACGTGCGACTCGGGTTGGGGGGGTTGGGGTTGTAGCCCGGTCACCGGCACGGTGGACTTCTACAACGGAGGAACGTTCATCGGCAGCGACTCCTCGCTGAACAACGGGGTGGCGTCGATCAGCACCTCGGCCCTGCCCGTCGGCTCGCTCTCCATCACCGCCACCTACGAGGCGTCGGGGAAGTGGACATCCTCCACCTCGTGGGCCAAGACCCAGACCATCACGGCCGCCCCCACCACGACCACGGTGACGTCGAACCCCAATCCCAGCGCCTACGGCGCCTCGGCCATCCTGACGGCCACCGTTGCCGCCAGTTCGCCGTCGACGGCCACCCCCACCGGGACGGTCACCTTCAAGAACGGCGGCAGCGACATCAGCGGCTGCGTGAGCCTGAGCCTGTCGGCGGGCAGCGTCGACTGCACCCTGTCCGGGCTGGCCGGCGGGAGCTACAGCGTGACGGCTGCCTACGCGCCGTCGCCCGCCAATTTCGCGGCCTCCACGTCCTCCACCTTGACCCAGCAGGTCACCGCCTTGAGCACGAGCACGACGCTCACCTCCAGCGCCAACCCGAGCTCCTGGAACAGCCCGGTCACGCTGACGGCCACGGTGACGGCGGCGTCGGGGGGCCCGGCCCAGGGGAGCGTGGCCTTCATGAACGGCTCGACCACATTGGCCACGGTGGCCCTCAACGGCTTCGGTATGGCCACCTACACCACCTCGGCCTCGCCGGTCGGGTCGACGGTGCTGAGCGCCGTCTTCACCGCCACCAACAGCGGCAGCTTCGCCACCTCGACGGGAACCGTGACCCAGGTCGTAAGCGTCCCGGCGGGCACGCCCTACACCCTGGTCGGCCTGCCCTACGGCGTCTGGCTGCTGAGCGCCACATGGACGAACCCCTCGACCCACGTCGGCTACAGCTCGGCCACCGAGGCGGTCCAGGTCGTCATCAAGGTCACGCCCTCGGGCTTCTACATCGCCAGTGGGGGGTCGTTCGCCAGCAGCTCGCTCCTCGGTCCGGGGGCGTCGGTCACCGTGAACGTGCAATGAGCCACCGTGATCGTCCAATGAGACAGCGGGGACGGCGACGCGACGAATCGGGCATGAGCCTGGTCGAGGTTCTCATCTCGTCGTTGCTGCTCACCATCGTGATCGTCTCCGTCGACGCCTCTGTCACCGTCATCCAGGCGCGCCAGGTGCAGGTGACCGACCGGACCCAGGCGCTCGACTACATGCAGGGCGCCCAACAGGCGATCACCCGTGACCTCCACGCCGCCACCACGACGTGGACCGCCCCGGCTGTGCCCAGCTCGCCTCCGGGAACCCCGATCACGGCCACCAGCCTCGCCTTCTCGGCCAAACTGGGCGGGGGCACCCCGGCCATCAGCATCGCCCTGAACACGTCCACCCACATCCTCACCGTGACCTGCACGGGGGTGGGGTGCACGCCGACCGCCGGAGCCGGCTCGGTCATCACCCAGGCCCGTGTCCAGAACGTCGACTCCTCAACCGTGTTCACCCTCACGACAAAGGAAGTCTCGACCACGGTCCACAATGTGACGACCAATACCTTCTACTTCACGTCCGCGGCCTCCACTCTGGTTCTGGACACCCCGAAGGTGGGCGCGGCCAAGGTCACCCAGACCACGCTGTCGGACCCGACCATCGTGACCAACAACGTCGAATACGCGTGTCAGTACGCCTTGAGCCAGATAGGGGCCTCGGGCGCATGTTGACCATCGTGGGGCGCCAGATCCGGAGCCGGCTGAGCAGCCTCGGGGGCGAGAGCGGCCAGGCTCTTCTCTTCGTCCTGATCGCCGTCACCCTGTTGGCCTCGATCCCCATCGCCATCGCCACCACCACCGTGGACCAGCTGCCCCAGACGACGCGCAATCTGAATTACGAGGCCGCCTACCAGGCCGCCCAGGCGGGCCTGAATGACTATCTCCAGAAACTCGATGGCAACGGCGCCTACGGCATCTACACGGCCACCAACAAAGACCCCAGCAATCCCGCCATGTCGGGCTGGGTCCAGGCGTCCACCTCGCCTCCCGAGTACTACTCGTACCTGCCGTACAACAACTCGGGCCTCATCAGCCTCCAGGTCACGGGCAAGGCCGGGGTCGGTTCGGGAACCGTGGTGCGCACATTCCAGTACGCCGTCGCCCCGGCTTCGACGCTGGACGACGTCTACTGGAGCAACTACGAGACCCTCGACCCCACCATCGCCGCCCAGATGCCGAACCCCCCGTCGGGATATGCCGACTGCGGCGTGCACTACGGGCAGCTCGACCCCGACTACGCCAACGGCAACCACAGCGTCCCGCAGTACGGCCCACCGCCGGGGTGCATCGTCGTCTTCGTGTCGGGCGACGAGCTCAACGGACCGGTCTTCTCCGACGACACCTTTCGTCTGTGTGGCTCGCCCACCTTCGATGCCGGGCTCCAGAGCGGGAACATCTACAACACCAATACCGGCCCCACGTCGGTCTACGTCGACGGCAACGGCGGCGGCTGCTCGGGTTCGGTGCCGAACTTCGCCAACGGCAGTGGTTACCAGAAGGTGGGGAACCAGATCCCCCAGAACTCCGAGGCCGACCTCAGCCCGGCCCGGTCCTACGGATGCTTCATCACGGGTGGAAGCGGGAACTCCGTCAGCCCCGTGAACGTGACGCTCGGGTTGAGCATCGCCGGCGGCACGACGAAGGTCACCTGGTCGGGTTCCGGAGCCTCCGTCGACAACGTGGCTTCCAATACCAACAATTGCTCCAGTCCGATCTCCGTCGATCAGCTGACTTCGGGCCTCATCTTCGTGAACGGCAATGTCTCGATCAGCGGCCAGATGACCGGCGGCCTCGACATCGTCACGTGCAGCACCACGACGGTGACAGCCACCAATGCCCGTTGCACAGGCAGCGCGGCGCCGTCCAACATCACCATCACAGGAAGCCTGACCTATCCATCGGCCAACATAGTGAAGGTGAACGGCCAGCCGACCAGTGACTCGTCGGACACCCTCGGCCTCATCGCCCAGAACTCCGTCATCGTCGCCGACGTCCCCCACGTCGAGATCGACGCCGCCATCCTGGCGCTCCAGGACTCCTTCTACGTGACCAACTGGTGGTCGGCCTCCGGTCTGGGCGCTCTCAACGTCTTCGGGTCGATCGCCCAGAACTTCCGTGGAGCGGTAGGGACGACGGGACACACGGGATACCTGAAGAACTACAACTACGACACGTCCTTGCAGACGCTCTTCCCTCCCTTCTTCATACCTCCGAACGGCGCTGTCTGGTCGCCGACGTCGTACGAGGAATGCGCCACCGGCGACAGCCAGTCGGTCCTCAACACCCCCCATTGTTGAGGTGCCTGCCGGCCTGATCCCTCCTGACGCCGAAGGCGGCGCCCGGCCCTCAGCCCAGCGCCCGGGCCGTCACCCCGGGGGCTCCTCCCGATGACCGCCGACGTGGGATCAGGCACCGAAACCAGGCCTGATTCCTGCGCATTCAGGTCCAATCTGTCATCGACCTCGGGTAGCCTGGGCAGTGCAGCCCGGTCACGACCGGGGTGGCTCCGGCCACGAAAAGGCGCCCCCCTTCCGCCCGGGCGGCTTCGGGGTTCGTCTTGACGAACTCACAGGGGGGACAAAGCGAATCCTCAGGAAAAGTCGGTGTACTGAGGAGCAGATGATCGCATCAGTGCTCACGAATTCTTGAGGAGAACCATGGACACCCCCGACGCCCCCACCCCGGGCCCCGAAGACCCGACCACCGAGTTACCCGGCACGCCGAGCGCCCCCTCCGCCGCGTCTTCGGGCCCGCCGGCCGAGCCGACGGCGCCCATCGCCCTCGGCCCGGCGTCGGCCAGTTGGGTTCCCCCGTTGCCGCCTCCGCTCGGTCCTCCGCCGACCGCCGGCCCTCCGCCGACCGCCGGCCCTCCGCCGACCGCCGGGTCCGGCGCCTGGGGTCCGGTCCACACCCCCTACGGCCTGGCCTGGGGACCGCTTCCGGTGGCGCCGCCGGCCCACGCCCGCCGCCGTTCGCACGTGGCCGGCGTCGTGGCCCTCCTCGCCGTCACCTCCATGCTCGTCGGCGTGGGTGTCGGCTACGCCGTCTGGCGTCCGGGTGGCACCACGACCACGAGTGTGGCCTCCAACAACGGCGGCAATTCCGGATCATCGGGATCGGTGTCCAACCCCTTCGGCTCGGGATCATCGGGCACCACGGCGCCTTCGGGAGCGGGATCGGGCAACGCCCCCAGCGCCTCCACCCTGTCGGCCAAGGTGAACCCCGGACTCGTTGACATCAACGTCACCCTCAGCTATCAGAACGCTTCGGCGGCGGGAACCGGCCAGGTCCTCACCTCGAACGGTGTGGTCCTCACCAACAACCACGTCATCGACGGCGCCACCAGCATCTCGGCCACCGACATCGGTAACGGAAAGACCTACACGGCCACCGTGGTCGGCTACGACCGCACCGGCGACCTGGCCGTGCTCCAGCTCCATGGCGCCTCGGGCCTGCGCACCGTGTCGATCGGAGATTCCTCCAAGGTCACGGTCGGCCAGAGCATCGCCGCCATCGGCAACGCCGGGGGAGTGGGCGGCACCCCGAGTGTGGCTACCGGAACGGTGACCACACTCAACCAGGCGATCACCGCCTCGGACGGCGGGGGGGGAAACGCCGAACAACTGACCGGGCTCATCGAGGTGAACGCCAACGTCCAGCCCGGTGACTCCGGTGGACCACTGGTCGACAGCAACGGTGACGTCATCGGCATCGACACGGCCGCCTCATCGTCATTCGCCTTCTCCTCGGCCGGCGGTGACGGCTATGCCATCCCCATCAACCAGGCCATCACCATCGCCAAGCAGATCGAGGCGGGCAAGAGCTCATCAGTCATCCACATCGGCCCCACCGCTTTCCTCGGCGTCGAGATCTCGGCATCGAGCACCGGCGGATCGGGTTTCGGCGGCCTCGGCCAGGGTGGCACGGTCACGGGAGCCATGGTGGCCGGCGTGGCCTCGGGCTCACCGGCCGAACAGGCCGGACTGGCCCAAGGCGATGTCATCACCTCGGTGGGCGGCAAGACAGTGAGCTCTCCCCCCGCGCTCTCCGCCATCATCGCCGCCCACGCTCCCGGCGATTCGGTCCAGGTCCAGTGGACGGACTCCTCCGGTCAAAGCCACAACGCCGACGTCACCCTGGCCAGCGGTCCGGCCACCTGATCCTCTTCCCCTCGCCGCCCGCCGCGTCCTACCATGTCCCTCGATCCGGGGGGGCCGCCAGGACCGGCGGGACGAGGGGGGGATGGTGGCGAATTACAGAGTCGTCTGTGTCGAGCGCAAGCCGGCGACCGGACACCAGCACGTCACCGGCGTCGGCGTCATCCGCGGCAAGCGGGCGCTCGAACGCATGTCGGTGGTGGACGTCCGCAAGGCCATAAAGGCCAAGAAGGACACCTTCTACTCGGTCGACTCGACCACGGGTGACAAGGTGGTCGTCAAGCGGCACAAATGCTGCGGGGAGAAGACCATCTGCGCCGTCATCGGGGACACCAAGGCCGACACCCTGGCCGCCCTCAGCTCCTGCAACCGGTTGACCTGGTACATGGTCCGCTGACTCCCGGCTAATCCCGGCGTGTCGGCTGACGCCGGTCCGCGGTGGGCGTAGTCAGCCGAGACCGGTGCCGACTGTCAGTGTTGTCCGGGACCCCACGAGGCGCTGACCCAGGTCCGCTTCCCGCACGCCGGACACTTCATCAGGCTGGTGTAGCCCCGGCCCGGCCGCCATACCCAGTAAGGCAGGTGCAGGACCAGGTACTTGAGAACGTCGACTTCGCTGTGGGTCCCGCATTTCGAGCATGACAAGCCGATCGGCCCATTCCGGCCACCGGCGGGCGCCGCCTTGACCTTCACGGTCCCGACCGGCTTGGTCACCTTCTTCACAGACGTGATCGGCTTGACCGACGTGATCGGCTTGGCTGATCGGGTCGTCTTGGCCGGCGCCTTCTGCAGGCGCGACGGCCGGGAACCGTATGCCGGCCGGGTCATGCCGGCCAGGGGAGCGCGCGGCGCACCGTTCTTCTTGGGGGTCACCGGGGCCGCGGTGTTCGGGTCGCCGCCGGAGAACAACGCCTGTCGTCCGGGCGGCACCCGCTTCTCCGGTCGCATCGGCCCGGCCTCTTGTCGCTGCGCCGGTGCCCAGAACAGAGCGCGCTTGCCGAGCGGGTCGGGGGGCTCAGACACGGCTCTCCCTCCACCTGTTCATCCCGTTGCCCCGTCGGCCCCGGCCTCTCAACTGACGAGACACCGTTCGACGGCGAGCTCGCGGGCGAGGGCGCGGTATGCCTCGGCGCCGGCCGAAGCCGGCGCGTGCTGCAAGATGCAGCGACCGAACTCGGGAGCCTCGGCGAAACGGACGGATTTCCGCACCGGGGGGTCGAGGATCTCGAGCCCGTAGCGCTCCTTCACGTCGGCCAGGACACCCCGACCATGACTGGTCCGTTCGTCGTACAGGGTGTTGATGATTCCCCGGACTCTGAGATCGGCGTTGGCGAACATGCGTACATCGTCGATCATTTCGAGCAATTGTCCCACGCCGCGGCTGCACAGCGTCTCGCACTGAAGCGGAATCAACACCTCGTCAGCGGCGCATAGACCGTTGATGGCCAGGATCCCGAGCGACGGCGGGCAATCGATCAGCATCATGTCGTACTCGTCGTGCAGACCCTTCAGCGCCCGGCGCAGAACATGTTCCCGGGCGGTCCGGGTGAGAAGGTGCACCTCGGTGCTGGCCAGATCGATGGTGGCGGGAAGAATATGGAGACCTTCGACCCCGCCCACCACATAGCGGACGTCGGCCGCCTTCATCGTCCTGACGAAGACGTCGTGCAGCGACGCATTCAACCCACTCGGCTCGAGCCCCGTGGAGTAGGTCAGGCAGGCCTGGGGGTCGAGATCGATGAGCAACACTCGGTGTCCCGACTCGGCCAAGGCAAATCCCAGGGAGTGCACCGTCGTCGTCTTGGCGACGCCACCTTTTTGATTCGCTACAGCTACCACTCGCGCCACGCGGCGCAGTCTAGGCATGGCCGCCCATGGGGATCGGGCATTTCGACCATCGACTTCCGTCACGTGACCCGGGCGGCGGGAGAGCCAGGCGGCGCCGTCCCGACCGCCCGGCGGACCTCTCCTACTGTGACCGACCACCTGCATCTTGTCCGGGTCCCGTCACTGTCCGTGTCTCTCGGCGGCCTGTGCTCACGACAACGATTCTGCGGAACTCTTCCCGGGGGCTGTCGATCCGGGAGCTCGGCCAGCGTCAGGGATTTGGTCCCGGGGCAGGTGCCCCGACGAGAGAGGTCGTTTCCACGAAGACAGACGAGACCGGGAAGCAAGACCATTCGAAGAGGGCCCTGATGGCCGACACCGTGGCCGGCTTGTCCGCCGAGGCCCGGGCGACACCGTCTCTCTGCGCCGGATCGGGTGGTCGGTCCACCAGTAAACCGGCCACATCCTGGCCGCCACCGAGCAGACGCCGGGCAATTTCTACCAGGAATTGATCTCCGCCGGATTCAAGTTCCCGGTCTTCACCGACCGGGTGGCCAAGCGTCTTGGCCCTCTCGATCCGCCGGTCCAGATCGAGCGACTCCGGGCCCGGACGACCACGACCAATCACCCGCCTGCACCCGTCATGGCCATGCGGGGAGAGATCGTGGTCCACGCAGAGGACATCCGGCGCCCTCTGGGCATCGCCCACGAGCCGCCGGAAGAGGCGGTCGTGGCCGTGGCCGACTCCCACAAGAAATCGAACATCCTCCTCGGTTCGAAGAAGAGGATCGCCGGACTCCGGCTACGGGCGAGCGATACCAACTGACAGCGGGCGACGGCCCCGAAGCCGCGGGACCTCTGGTGTCACTGGTTCTGGCCATGACGGGTCGCAAGGACGCCTGGGCCGCCCTCACCGGTGACGGCGTGCCCACTCTCGGCTCCCGGATGTCGCCATCCACCCGGCTGACCCCTTCAACCTCCGGCCACGGCGTCACCCAGTTCCTTCAGCCGGCGATCGAGGAAGTTGTGCTCGGCGGCGTTGTTCGTCTGCCGCCGAGCCCGTCGGTAGGCCGAACCGCCTCCTGGGTTCGCCCGGCCCGGCGCAGCAGATCGGCTCGCGTCGAGTGATACAGGTGATAGTCGACGAGAACGTCGGACAGGGTCGGGTGGTCGAGCAGTGCCAGCCCGTCGGCCGGCCTCTGGGCCATGGCGACAGCCACCGCTCGATTGAGCTTGACCACCGCGGTCGGCTCCCACTGCAAAATGTGGTTGTAGAGGCGCACGATGGTGGCCCAGTCGGTGAGCTCGGCGCGCCGGGCACTCGATGATGTAGAACCCCGATATCCATTCCTTCGTCTCGGCGAAGGGTCCGTCGACGATCAGGGTCTGGCCGTGTCGCACCCGGACGGTGGTGGCTGTCTCCGGTCCGTTGAGCGGGTCGCTGGTGAAGGGGCGGCCGTGCGAGGCGAGCTCCTTGCTGAAGGCGGCATAACCGGCCATGAGTCCTCGTTCGTCTGGCCGCCGAGGCGGGATCTCCGCCTGCTCAATTGACGCCGGTCGACGACCCTGATGGACAGGTTGGGAGGAAATCCTCGTCAGCCCCGGGGACCGGGGGGCAGGGAAGTCGACTCCAGGATCCTCTTCAGTTGAGTGAGGTCCTTGCCGTTGGCTCGGCGCATCGCCCTCACCATCCAGGGCCGTCCGAGCTTCGAGAGCCCGGACGGCTCACCCCGGTTGCGCAACGTCATTCTCGTCGCACCGTCGGGCGTGTCCTCCCAGCTGTACGTCGTCTCCATGGGGAAGGGTCCATCGTCAGTGCTCATCACGAACCGGAACCCGGGGACGGCCTCCTTCACCTCGTAGGTGTAGGCCAGCCGACTGCCGAGGAAGCGAGCCACGAAGACGATTTTGGAGCCGACCACGGCCGGCTTGGGCGACCTCCACTCGACGGCCTCGATGTTGGCGTACCAGGAGGTCACATTGTCGGGATTGGCGGCGTACGCGGCAACGTCACTTCGGGGAGCGTCGATGGTGATCTCGGTGACTACGTCCACTGCCATTGATGACGTTCCTTTCCGGGCCTCGGGATCCTGCGGTACCGTCCATCCCCTCAGTTCGGTGGCCCGTTCCCGGTCGCCTTCACGGCCCCCGACGCAATCTCGAGGCCGTCGAGAAGGGAGCGGAGCCCGAAGTCGAAGTCGTATTCAGGATCGGGCCGGTCACCGAATTCGCTGAATTTGAGCACGGTCGGGTAGAGCCGCGCCGGTAGGACGTCGAGCAGATCGGCCAACCCCGAGCCGCGGCGCCGGCTGTCCTCCCAGGTGGTATTCCCTCTTCGGCTGGTACCGGCACCGAAGAGAGCCGAGCACACCACGAAGTGGATGACGGTGAAGTAGGTCTGGACGGCGAATTGTGGTTCGCAACCGTCACGGTCCATCACCCGCCAGAACATCTCCCGTAGCCGCATCGAATTGGGGCCGAGAAGAGGTCCATTTGTGATGAGCAGAACAACCCCTCCGTGGGCCAACAGGACTCGGCGGAGTTCGTGCGCCAATTGTTCGACGGCGTCACGCCAACCCAGTGATTCGTCTGGTGCTGAGAGCTCGCCGATCAACCTGTCCGCCAACTCCACCAGGAGCTCTTCACGACTGGCGATGTACCGGTAGAGCGAAGCGGGACCCGTTCCCAGCTCGTCGGCCAGTCTGCGCATGGTCAGCTCGCGCAGTCCGTCGCGGTCGAGGATGGCGAGAGCGGCCGTGCAGATCCCTTCCAACGTGAGTCCCCGGTCGCGATGCCGGAGCCGCTGTGGGTACCGATTCCGCCACCATGCGGCGGTCCCGGCCTGCGTCTCGTCGGGCTGCTTGCTTGCTGCGAACACCGATCCTATCGTAGCGAACATCGTTCGCGAAGGAGGACGGGGAAGATGCGACTGACGGGGAAGACGGGCCGGGGCCTGCTGACGGTGGTGGCCACGGCGATCGTGCTGGCGGGACTTCCGAGTGCGGCCAGTTCGGCCAGCGTTTCCGTCAAGCCGCTGGCCGTCTCCTGGATGAAGGGTTTCGCCGCTCCGGGAACACCGGCCAAGTACGACAAGGTAGGCGTGATCAAGGTCGGACCGAGCCGCGCCAAGAACATCCTCGTTCTCGAGCCCGGGACCTCGGCCGGTGCCGCCTACTTCGTGCCGCTGGCCCAGTGGATCGTGGCCAAGACGAAGGGTTGGCAGGTCTGGTCGGTCGAGCGCCGGGAGAACCTGCTCGAAGACCAGTCCGTCCTCAATCTCTACAAAGAAAAGAAGGTCACCTCCAAGGAGCTGTTCGACTACTACCTCGGCTATCTCAAAGACCCGAGCATCACCGATCACTTCCAACTCATCCCCAATTCCTCCGTCGCATTCGCCAAACAGTGGGGAATGAACGTGGCCGTTCAGGACCTCCGCATCGTGATCAAGGCGGCCAAGAAACTCGGGGGAAAGGTCGTCCTCGGTGGCCACTCGTTGGGCGGGGCCGTCGTCACCGCCTACGCCGCCTGGAATTTCAAAGGCCGCGCCGGGGCCGACGACCTGGCCGGCCTGGTCTACATCGACGGGGGCAGCATCGGGAGACCACCGAGCTCGGCCACGGCCACCCAGACTCTGGCGTCACTCGATGCTCCGACGGCCTCTCCGTGGCTCACGTTCGGGACGATCCCGGCGCCCTACGCCGGCGTGTTCAACGCCACGGGATCGGCGGCCGCACTCCTCGATCCCAATTCAGCGTCACTGGGTGAATCCTCAGGGATTCTGCCCGCTGACATCGTGCCCGCCGTTCCGGTCACCAACCTGGGGCAGTACGGCTATGCCCTGAACGCGGCGACGTCGCCCGCGAGCCTCTTGGCGGCCCAGGCCCACCTCGGAAAGGGAGTCTCGCCGTCGGGGACCGTCCACGGCTGGAACGGTGCCGGTGCCCTCACACCCATCAAGCGCTTCGCCACCATGTTCTCGGGCTATCCGATGAAGAGTGTCGACGGCACCGAATGGTATTTCCCCCAGCGTCTGACCGACGACACGAGCGCCGTGGACAACGGGAACGCCAATCCCTCGCAGAAGGTGCTCGATGTCAACGCCACCATGGGTCACCACCTCCCCAAGAACCTGCACATCTACGCCTTCGGAGCTCGGCTGGGTGGGGCGGGGGTCCTCCTTGATGCCCGCACCCTGGCCAAGCAGTCCCATATCCCACTGAGCAACCTGACCTTGGTGAACCGGAAGAGCAGTTATTCCCACAACGATCCGGCCGGCGCCTACCCCGACAACGTCTTCTTCGACCACCTGGTTCCGTTCTTGAACAAGATCTGAGCCTGTCGTCGAGGTCGGCTGGAGGCCATGCCCACGATGGGCTTGTTCATGGGCTTTCCTCTCATGGATCCGGCGAAGACGGCGTTGAAGGAGAAGATGCCGTCTGACGCCACCATCCAGTACCGCGAAGAGGACGGCCATGCTGGACAGCAGTCTCAGGACGACCCCTCGGACGGGCGAGAAGAGACTCTTGGCATCGGTGACGCGTACCGGTTGGTGCCCGCTACCTGGCGTCAAATATCGGTATCAGACAAGTCCCCCGCTGACGTCATCTTCTGAAGGTAATCCCTCATCCGCGGTTGTTCGTCTCCCCCAATGGCCTCCAGGAGTCGGAACAGGTTGGTGAAGTCCGACCCTCCCAAGGCATTGCGCAACTGCCGTTCGATCTTCCGGAGCGCCTTCCTCCGGGCGACCAGGTAGGCCGCCGCCCGAGGGGTGAGCTCCACGGACTTCTCCCTGCCACTCGTGGCCGAGGAACGGACCGTCACATAACCCCGATCACGGAGACTGGCGACACTCTTGCTCGCTCCTTGGCGGGTGATGCCGAGCTGCCGACCGATTTCCGAGATCGTCGTACCGGTCGAATCAGAACACATGCGCAGCACTCGCCCGTCGGGGAACCCGTGACCACCGAAACCGCCGGCCGCCAGTTCGTCATCCAGTCGACGGTGATAGCCGATCCACGCTTGTCGGAGGGCGACACCGAGCCCGACCCGCTGCTGGACGGCTTGCTGTGTCGCAACCTTCCCGAGGATCCCCTCCTGCATCTTCTACCGGCTCCTGAAACGATTGACAACCACGGTTGACAGTATACCGACGACGTCGCAGACTGAGGGGACGACGGAGACAATTGACCCCTCGACCGGCTGGCGAACCGATTGATCACACCGCCGGATTCTTCGGTCGACCGATCCGTAAAGAGGACGCATGAGGCCACCGCAACCATCGACATGTGGCCGTTTCGCCTGGCGATTTATCCTTCTCCTTTGCCTC